>Ga0310811_10015330_pt1 | contig 10023 bp, 10 predicted proteins | sample YCmetagenome_FD_207642 | JGI IMG/M metagenome (GOLD analysis project Ga0310811, IMG submission 207642) | Soil microbial communities from experimental microcosm in Duke University, North Carolina, United States - YC | ecosystem: Engineered > Artificial ecosystem > Soil microcosm > Unclassified ...
ACAGCAAGGCCGAATATGGCGATGCGAAGAACTGGGCATCGCAGATCAGCGCGCGGCGCGAGGAGCTCACGCTCAAGGCGCTTTTCAACGAAGAACTCGGCGTTGTGTTGCAAGTGCCCACCGAGCACCGCAACGAAGTGATGCAGGTGCTGCGCGATCATGGCCTGTCGAAGTGGAGCCACTTCGTTGGCAAGACTCGGCCCGCATCGTCGACCATCGACGCGGGCAAGGGCGAAGTCGCGGTCTGGCGCGACACCAAGGCGGTGTTCAGCGCCAAGCTGGTCGACCTGCAGCAGGTATGGGACAGCGTGAGCTGGAAGATCTGCCAGGTGCGCGACAACCCTGCAGGTGCAGATAGCGAACATGCGGCCGCGGGCGACCAGGCCGATCCTGGCCTGCATGTGCACCTCACGTTCGATCCGATGGAGAACGTCGCGGCGCCTTACCTGAACCTCTCGCGCCCGAAGGTTGCGATCCTGCGCGAGCAGGGCGTGAACTCGCAGGTGGAGATGGCGTACACGTTCACCGAAGCGGGCTTCGATGCGTACGACGTGCACATGACCGACCTGCAGACCGGCCGCGCGAAGCTCGAGGACTTCAAGGGCTTCGTCGCGTGCGGCGGTTTCAGCTACGGCGACACGCTGGGCGCCGGCATTGGTTGGGCACGAAGCGTCACCTTCAATGCGCAGCTTGCCGGGCAGTTCAAATCATTTTTCGCGCGCAGCGATACGTTTGCGCTCGGCGTGTGCAACGGCTGCCAGATGCTCGCCGAACTGGCGGACATCATCCCCGGCGCGCAGGCCTGGCCGCGCTTCACGACCAATCGCAGCGAGCGCTACGAAGCGCGCCTGTCGCTCGTCGAGGTGCTCGAGTCGCCCTCGATCTTCATGGCGGACATGGCGGGAAGCCGCATTCCGATTGCAGTAGCGCACGGCGAGGGTTATGCGAACTTCGCGTATCGCGGCGACAAGGCCAAGGTGATTTCCGCCGCGCGCTTCGTCGACAACCACGGCAAGCCCACCGAGGTTTATCCCGCGAACCCGAACGGCAGCCCCGGCGGCCTGTGCAGCGTGACGACAGCTGACGGCCGCTTCACGGCCATCATGCCGCATCCCGAACGCGTGTTCCGCAACGTGCAGATGTCATGGACAAGCAGCGACAAGAGCGAGTTCAGCCCGTGGATGCGGCTGTGGCGCAACGCGCGCAGGTGGGTGGGTTAGGGCCGTGCCCGCCCAGCAGCGCTACGACAGCATCGACACTCTGCGCGGCCTTGCGATCGTGTGGATGACGATCTTCCACTTCTCGTTCGACCTCAACTATTTCGGCTGGACGCACCAGAACTTCTACGACGATCCGCTGTGGACCGGCCAGCGCACGGCGATCGTGAGCCTGTTTCTTTTCTGCGCCGGGCTGGGTCAAGCAGTCGCGGTGGAGCAGGGGCAGACCTGGTCACGTTTCTGGAAGCGATGGGCGCAGGTTGCCGGTTGCGCGGTGCTGGTGTCGATCGGCTCTTACATGATGTTCCCTGGCAGCTTCATCTACTTCGGCGTGCTGCACGGCATCGCGCTGATGTTGATCGTCGCGCGCGCGACCGCAAGCTGGGGACGCTGGTTGTGGGTTGCAGGCGCCATCGCGATTTCTGCGAAATGGGGCGCCGCCTTGGCGATCGCGCATTGGCCCTCGCTCGACTTCCTGAACGACAAGCCCTGGAACTGGATCGGCTTGATCACGCGCAAGCCGATCACGGAGGATTACGTTCCGCTCGTGCCGTGGCTAGGCGTGATGTGGTGGGGAATGGCCGCCGGGCAATGGCTGCTTGCGAAGCAGCGCGCGATCATCGCGATGCGCATGCCCAAAACATCAGCGCCCCTCGCGTGGATGGGGCGCTGGAGCCTGGCCTGGTACATGGTGCACCAGCCGGTAATGATCGGCGTGATGACAGCGCTCAAGGCGCTGTGACCACTATTCGACCTTTGCGCTGGCGCGCAGTTCTTCCTGGAACTTGGCGAGCTTCTGCTGCTCGAGCTGCTGCTTGATCTGCGGCTTGACCTCCTCGAGCTTCGGCAACTGCGCGTCGCGGATGTCGTCCACGCGGATCACGTGCCAGCCGAAGTTGGTCTTGACCGGCTCTTGCGTCATCTGGCCCTTGCCCAGCTTGATCATGGCCTGTGAGAACTCCGGCACGTAGCTGGCGGCCGTGGCCCAGTCGAGGTCGCCGCCATGGGGAGCGGAGCCCGGGTCCTTCGACTTCGCCTTCGCGATGTCTTCGAACTTCTTGCCCTTCTTGATGTCGGCAATGATCTGCTTCGCGTCGGCTTCATTTTCCACGAGGATGTGGCGAGCGTGGTATTCCTTGCCGCCGTTCGCCGCAGCGAACTTGTCGTATTCGGCTTGCACTTCGGCGTCGGAGACCGGGTTCTTCTTCTGGTAGTCGGCGAACAGCTCGCGGATCAGGATGGTCTGGCGAGCGAGTTCAAGCTGCGTCTTGTAGTCGTCGGTGGCGTCGAGCCCGCGCTTTTGCGCTTCCTGCATGAACACTTCGCGCGCGATGACTTCCTGCTTGATCTGGTCTTCCATTTGCGGCGGCACCGCGCGGCCTGCGCGCTGCAGCTGCGACATCAGCGCGTCGTATCGCGCCTTGGGCACGGGCTTGCCGTTGACGATCGCGAGGTTCTGGGCCGAGGCGGGCATGGCGAGCCCGAGCGTGGCAGCCGCCACGGCGGCAAGGAGGATTTGCTTCATGAGGGAGTCCTAAAAAGTCTCGATCGCAAGGGCGTGCAAACCCTGTGCGGTGAAATCGCGCAGCGCATCATACACAAGGCGATGCTGCGCCACCTTCGATATTCCGGCGAACTTCGGTGAGGAAATCCGCACGCGGAAATGCGTTCCAAAGCCGGTGCCGTCGGCCCCGGCATGGCCTTGGTGCTGCGAGCTTTCGTCGAGCACTTCGACCGTGGAAGTTTGGAGTTGTTCTTCAAGGCGCGCCTGCAGCGCCTTCGCGGTGATGCCCGTGCCCATGGACTACTCGGCTTCCTCGGCCTTCACGTGCTTCGACAGGTACACCGCCTGCCCGAGGACGAAGACGACCATCAGGCCCATGCCGCCGAACAGCTTGTAGTTCACCCAGGTGTTGGTGTCGAAATTGAAAGCGACCCAAAGATTGATCACGCCCATGAGCGCGAAAAACGCGACCCAGCTCCACGTCATGGCTCGCCAGGCTTCCTCCGGCAGTTCGAGCTGCGAACCCATGACGGACTTGAGCAGGTTCTTGCGCACGAGCTGCCCGGCTGCGAGTGCCGCACCCATCACCCAGTAAAGAATCGTGGGCTTCCACTTGATGAACGTCTCGTCGTGCAGCGCGATCGTCGCGCCGCCGAAAGCCACAATGATCGCAAGGCTCACCCATTGGATCGGCTCGATCTTGCCTCGTGTGAAGCGCAGCCAAGCGATCTGGACGACGGTAGCCGCGATGGCGACGCCGGTTGCGACATAGATGCCCGCGAACTTGAAAGCCGCGAAGAAAAGAATGATGGGGAAGAAGTCGGCGAGCAGTTTCATCAGATGCGATTATTCCCCGGGGTGGAAGTCGAGCGAGGCAGAGTTCATGCAATAACGCAGGCCCGTTTCGCTGGGGCCATCTTCGAACACGTGGCCCAGATGGGCGCCGCATTGCGAACAGACTGTTTCCGTGCGGACCATGCCGTGGGTCGTGTCGCGGATCTCCGTGATCGCGCCCGGGACGGCCTTGTCGAAGCTTGGCCAACCGCAGCCCGCATCGAACTTGGTGTCGGAGTCGAAGAGTTTGTTCCCGCAGCAGACGCAGTGATAGCTGCCGTCGGCCCACACGCGTTCGAATTTTCCGGTGAAGGGCCGCTCCGTCGCGGCCTGTCGCGTCACCTGGAAAGCGCCAGGCTCCGCGCCTTTGGCGGCGAGGATCGCCTTCCATTCGTCGGCAGTCTTCTGGATCGGGAAATTCAGGATGTCTTTCATGAGGAGCAGCTGATTTCGATGTGTTGCGCCCAATCGGGCGGAAAGCCGGCCTTGTCTTCGTGATCGGGATGCTCGTCGAACGGCGACTGCAGCACGTGCAGCAGCGCCTCGACTTCGGAAAAATCCTTCAGCTTTGCCTGCCGGATGGCGATCTCGCCCAGGTGGTTGCGAAGAACGAATTTGGGGTTGGTCCGGAGCATTCCAACGGCGACCGGTTCACGTGCCATGTATTGTCGGTGCCACGCGTCGAAACTTTCACGATCGAGGAAGAGATCGCGAACGAGCTCTTCGGTTTCGCCCGCGACATGGCGCGACAGGCGCCGCCAGAAGATCGTGTAGTCGACCTTGTCCTGAGCGAGCAGCTTGAAGATTGCCTCGATGAGCTCGCGGTCGCCCTCGTGTTCGCCTTCAAGGCCGAGCTTGGCGCGTGCGCGCGCTTCGAGCTCGCGCGGAAACACAGTCTTGTATGACTCAAGAGCTGCCAGCGCCAGTTCCTGGTCCTCGATCAGCGGCAGCAGTGCCTGGCCGAGGCAAAAGAGATTCCAGTACGCGACATTGGGCTGGCGGTTGTAGGCGTAGCGGCCTTGCTCGTCGCTGTGGTTGCAGATGTGGCCCGGATCGAATGCGTCGAGAAACTGAAACGGGCCGTAGTCGATCGTCAGGCCCAGGATGCTCATGTTGTCCGTGTTCATCACGCCATGGCAGAAGCCCGCCGCCTGCCATTGCGCCACCATCGCGGCCGTGCGTTCGCTGACCTGTTCGATCAGGGCGGCATATGCATTGCCGGCGAATTTTCCGCTCCCGCGGCAATCGGGATAGAAGCGGTCGATGACGTAATCGGCCAGCGTGCGCAGCTCGCCGTGCATGCCGCGCGCCGAGAAATGCTCGAAGTGGCCGAAGCGGATGAAAGAGGGCGACACGCGCGTGACGACAGCAGCGGTCTCGATCTCCTCGCGCCGCACCGGCGAATCGGATCCGGTGACGACCAAAGCGCGCGTTGTGGGGATGCCCAGTCCGTACATCGCTTCGGAGCCGAGGAATTCGCGGATGCTGGATCGCAGGACGGCGCGCCCGTCGCCCATGCGCGAATAAGGCGTGCGCCCCGACCCTTTGAATTGCACCTCCTGCAGCCCCGCGGGCGTGAGCATTTCGCCAAGCAGGATTGCGCGCCCATCGCCAAGCTGGCCGGCCCACACGCCGAATTGGTGGCCGCTATAGACGCTCGCGAGTGGCCGGGTGCCAGCGATCGGCAGGTTGCCCGTGAGGGCCTGGATGCCTTCGGCAGAACGAATGCCCGATAAATCGATCCCAAGCTCGCGGGCCAAGTTTTCGTTCGCCACGACAAGATAGGGGGCATCGAGCGGCACCGGCTGCAATTCGGTGAAGAAAGCCGGGCCCAACGCGGCGAAGCTTTCCCGCCAAGGGACACCCAAGTCATGCACGCGAGGCGCTGCAACTGCAGCTTGGTTCATCTGGCGATCGTCTCCGGGGTGGGCATACAGAAGTCTTAGTGTCTAGCGCGCTTAGCCTATTTTCCCCCTCTTGGGGTTTCTGCCCTGTCAATGTTGACAGGGGTGCGGCCAGCCCATCGTTGACCCACCGGCAGAATCGAAGGCAATTCGCTCTCCAACTCACGAGGAATGTTCATGATTTCAGCCATTGTGCCTAACGAGGAAACACAGGCGCTGCCGAGCGCCGGCATGCCAACTGCGCCGGTGTGGACGTCGGTGCCACACTCGGTGGCACAGGAAGACATTCCGCTCGATGAATTGCGGCTGCGCAGGCTTGTGGGAGACGAGATCGAGCAGATCGTGCCGATGCGCTCGCAGATCGACCTGGCTGCCGCCATGCTCGCGGACCCGGAGTTCGCCCTGCACGAAAAAAAAAAGACAGGCTCAGCCTGGTTTTCGCGTTCGAGATTGAAGACCGGATCATCGGCACCATTCGCATGACCCCTGCGATCCACGACATCACGCTCACCGAGAAACTTCTCGCTGGTGTCGCACCCGATTTCCGCGAGCGCTGGCCCGGCGCGTGGGATGCCGGCCGGCTCGTCCTTCTGCCCGAATATCGCGCCGGTCAAGAGGTACTGCGCCGCTGCCTGCACCTGATCACCACCTACCTCATTCAGTACACCGATTGCCAGACGCTCGTGGGCTCTTGCATCCATGTGCTCGGTCGCCTTTACCGTCGCATCGGTTTTACCCTCCTGGCGCAGAACGTGCCGCTGGAGGGCGCCAACAAAAGCTATACGCTCATCCAGGGCCCGCTCACGCGGGTCCACACCGCCCTTGCGCCGCAAGCGGCGCTGCTGTCATGAGCGAACGACACAAGGAGTAATTTCAATGCAAGACCAGTTCATCGATTCATTGCAGGCGGCCGTAAACGCGGAATGGGAGCGGATCCGCCAAGGTGCGTTCCATCAAAGGCTCACGCAACGGCCGGTGAGCCGCGAGATCTACCGCGAGATGATGATGCAGGTGTATCACTACACGCGCCACAACTCGACGAACCAGGCCGTGTGCGCCTTCGTCGACGCACCCGAGAAGCTCCTGAAGTTCGTTTACCGTCATGCCACCGAGGAGCTGGGGCATGAATGGATGGCGGTGCGCGACTTGAAAAGCGTCGAACTCTTTCGCGAGGAAGATCTCGCCAAGCCTCCTCTGCCCGCGACGGAGGCACTCATCGGCTACCTTTATTCCGTCGCGCTGCGCTACGGGCCGGTGCCGCGGCTTGGCTACAGCTTCTGGGCGGAAAGCTCCTATGCGCAGATCGATGGCTGGCTGAAAAAGATCGCGTCCGATCTTTCGCTGCGCAAGGAAAACATGACGTTCTTCTCGAGCCACATTCAGGCCGATGTGGGCCACGCGGCACAGGTCGAGCAGGCACTTCGCGAATTCGTCACCACGCCGCAGCAACAGCAACAGGTCCTGCAGGTTGCGAAGACGACGCTGTTCCTCACCGGCCAGCTGCTGGACCAGGTCGCCCGCCTCCACGATTGAGGAGAACACCGTGTTCCTCGTGACGCGCCTCGCTGACGAGTTCAAGTCTTACTACAGCCACAACCGGCCCTTCCTGAAGTTCGCCGGTTTTGCAGGCGCGGTGGGTTTCCCGCTTTTCTATCTCCTGCAGCATTTCAAGAGCACGCACCCGTACGACAGTGCGCTGCTGCGCGCCATCGGGGGGCTCTCGTTCCTGGCCATGGGTCTGCGCGACCATTGGCCCCAGCGCCTGCGTCGCTACTACCTGCTGTGGTCATACTGCACCGTTCTGTACGGGCTGCCGTTCTTCTTCATCTTCGAATCGCTGAAAAACGGTGGCGGCGTGGTGTCCGTCGCGAACACGTTCATGACGGTGATCTTTCTGATCCTGCTGACGGACTGGCGCAACACCGTCGTCCAGCTGGTGCTGGGCACCTTGCTTGCGGTCGGCGGCTACATCCTCACCACGCCGCATCCGCAGATGCCCGTCGATTACATAGGGCGTGTCCCGGCATTGATGCTGGTGATCATCTGCGCCAGTCTCTTCAAGGATACGCAGCGGCGAATCGAAGCCGAACGGTTCGAGGCGCTGACCGCGCTTGCCGGCTCGATCGCCCATGAAATGCGCCATCCGCTCGGGCAGGTGCAACAAAGTTTCCGTGCGATCGCCGACTTGCTGCCGCTGCCGGTTGCGCGCTCGGTCTCGCATGCGCTGGCCTCGTCGGCGCTGGACACCTTGTACCGCCAACTCGCACTGGGCGAGCGGGCGGTGCAGCGCGGCTTGCAGGTCGTGTCGATGACGCTCGACGAAGTCAGTGCGAGGACGCCCGACAGCGCCTCCTTCAAGATGCTGTCCGCCTCGGAGGCAACGGCCCGCGCGCTTCGCGAATACGGATTCGAAAACGATTACCTGCGCGAGCGCGTTCACGTCGATGTGGTGGAAGATTTCATGTTCCGCGGCGACGAAACCGCGTACTTCTTTGTCCTGTTCAACCTGCTCAAGAATGCGCTGCATTACGTGCCGACGCATCCCGACATGCAGGTCACGATCCGCATCGACAAGTCCCAGATCCAGGTGCGAGACACCGGGCCGGGCATCACCGGTGATGTGATGAGCCAGCTGTTCCAGCCGTTCGTCACGGCGGACAAGTCCGGCGGCACGGGGCTTGGGCTCGCCTATTGCCGGCGAGTCATGCGCGCATTCGGCGGCGACATCACTTGCCAATCGGTGCGCGGCGAATTCGCGCAATTCGACCTGCATTTCCCCTCGCTCGATCCGGCCCGGGCTCGCGAACACGAAGCCGAGCTCCTGCAGCGCGCCAAGTCCGTGCTGGCAGGGCGCCGCATCCTGGTGGTCGACGACGACGCGGCCCAGAGGCTCACGACGAGCTACAAGCTCAAGGCACTGGGCGCAATCATCGACCAAGCCGGCGACGGCCAGCGCGCGCTAGACGCACTTATGCAGGAATCCTACGAGCTCGTGCTGCTCGACCTGAACATGCCAGTGATGGACGGCTACGACATGGCCCAGCGCGTGCGGTCGGGCCAGGCGCCGCTGAACACTGACGTCCCCATCGTCGCGCACACGAGCGATCCGCCGCACCTGGCCAATGTCAAGACGCGCAAGGCGGGCATGGACGGGTTCGTGAGCAAGCCGGCCAGCCGTGTGCAGCTCTTGCAGGGCATCATCGATGGCGTCGATCACGCCAAGGCCGCGCGGCGGCCCATCGCGATTGCGGGCAAGCGGATCCTCGTGGCCGACGACAGCGCGCACAGCCGCAAGGCGGTCGCGGTCTATCTCAAGCATGGCGGCGCGGTCGTGGTGGAGGCGGACCATGGAGAGGCCGCGCTCGAAAAAATCCGTGCCGGCGACCACTGGGATGCCATCTTGCTGGACATCAACATGCCGGGCATGGACGGACTCGCAACGGCGCGCGCCATTCGCGCACTTGATCCGTCGCCGGGCGAGGTGCCCATCATCGCGCTGACGGCGCGCTCGGACGAAGTCACGGTCCGCGCGGCGCAGGCCTCAGGCATGACCGACTTCATCACCAAGCCCGTCGAGGCCAATGTGCTCTACGAAAAACTGACGAAAGCCTTCTCGGGCGCGGCGTCGGACGCGCCGCTCAAGCCAACGCTGAGCCTCGTTGCCGCCGGGCCGGCCGACCAGCTCCTCAATACCGAACGCCTCGAAAGCTATGGCCGCATCGGCATGCTCGGCGAGCTGCTGGACGACTACCTCCCCGAGATCGCCGGGCTCGTCGGGAAGCTGCAGCGCCAATTCGCGCAAGAGGATTTCCGCGCGTGCGTCGATACACTGCATTCGCTGCTCGGGATGAGCGGCGAAGCCGGCGCGCAGGCGCTCTACCAGTCGGTTCGGCGTGTCTATGTGCCCATGGTGGAAAGCCAGGCGTGGCCGCAGGAGACCGGCTGGGTGAGGCAGATCGCCACGCTCTCAGCCGAAACCGAGAAGGCCTTGAAGACTTATGCCGCTTCGGCGAGCATCGGACAAAACAACACCTGATTCGCGATGGCTTTTCCAGCTCCGGCCGCCGAGGCCGTCTTGTTCGTGGACGACGAAGCGACCTCGCGCAAGTGGTTCGCCCGGGTCTTCGGCGATGAATTCAAGGTCGTGACGGCCGACGGCGCCGGCGAGGCGCTCGACATCCTTGCCAAACGCGGGCAGGAGTTCGCGGTGCTCGTCACCGACTACCGCATGCCCGAACGCGATGGCATGAAGCTGCTGCGTGCCGTGCAGCGCGACTACCGGCATCTCGTGCGCCTGCTCGCAACCGCCTACGCGGAGAAAGATGTCGCGATCGCGGCGGTCAACCAGGGCAGGGTGCTGCGCATCCTCGAAAAGCCGCTGGACGAGCAGCTCACGCGAGAGGCGCTTCGCGAAGCGCTGCAGCTTTTTCGCACGCACGCGCTCGAGCGCGCGATGAACGAAAACCGCGTCGCTGCGCTGCGTGAAACCTTGGGATTCCTCGCGCACGAGCTGAACACACCGCTGGCCACGGTGCGTGGCTGCGTGAACCTCGTTGCTTCCCGC
>Ga0310811_10015332_pt1 | contig 10021 bp, 7 predicted proteins | sample YCmetagenome_FD_207642 | JGI IMG/M metagenome (GOLD analysis project Ga0310811, IMG submission 207642) | Soil microbial communities from experimental microcosm in Duke University, North Carolina, United States - YC | ecosystem: Engineered > Artificial ecosystem > Soil microcosm > Unclassified ...
CCGTGCTGCCGGTCCGCCATGCGGTGCACGACATTGCGCAGTTCCCGCACGTTGCCCGGATAGTCGGCGCCGGCCAGTTGCCGCATGACCTCGGGCATCACCTGCGGGACCGGATCGCCGTGCTCCGCGAGAAAATGCCGGACCAGCAGCGGAATGTCTTCACGCCGCTCTGCAAGAGTGGGCGCGCGTACCGTCCACTGCGTCATGCGGAAATATAGATCGCTGCGAAAGCGGCCCGCCAGCACCTCGGCTTCAAGATTTCGGTTAGTCGCGCAGACCAGCCGGAAATCCGACTTGCGCCAGATATCTTCACCGACGCGTTTGAACGCGTGTTCCTGAATGACGCGCAGCAAGCGCGCCTGCAATGGCAATTCGAGTTCACCGATCTCATCGAGAAAAAGCGTCCCGCGGTCCGCCAGCGTGACCGCCCCGTCTCGGGCGCTAATGGCGTGCGTGAACGCACCTTTCGCATGGCCGAACAATTCGCTGCCGGATAGCTCCGGGCTGAGGGTCGTGCAGTCGACCACGACGAAGGGGCCCGGCCGGCGCTCAGGATCGAGATCGTGAATCAGCCGCGCGAGCAACTCCTTGCCGCAACCACTCGCGCCTAGCAGCAGGCAGGCGCCACGACCGAAGCGTCCGACCTCCGCCACCTCGCGCAACGTTGCGCGCCATACCGCCGACTCGCCGACGGCCCGCCTGCGCAGCCAGTCGGACGCGAGGACCGCTTCCAGCGACGCGAGCCGCGCGAGGCGCAGGGCGAGTTCGCTGAGCAGCGTGTCCTCGTCGTCGGCCGAGACGACATCGCAAACCGACGCGGGCCACCACGTTTCAGCCTGACATTGGCAGCGGGTACTAGAGGTGCATCCGGCGATGAACGCGTCGGGTAGAGGAAAGCGCCGCAGCCAGTGATCGGCGGCCGACGCAACGCGCTGAGCGTGCGCAAGCACCACGACGACGTGCAGCCCTTCGCCCCCGCCGGATAGGTCCACGTCTTCCGGCAAGCCGTGCTGGCGCAGCATCTGTCCAAGCCGCTGCGCGTCCTCGTCGTGGAGAACGACACGCATCCAATACCTCGCAAGCACGGGAAATCAGATTCGGCCAAGCGGTGAAATTGCACAAACGGAAGCGATGCCTCTGATCGTGTCGATGAATGAAAATATTCAAGGACGAGACAACGCTTTATGCCGCGAAGCCGCTCACGGACGTTCACATTCGTGGTTTGTAAACGAAACGAAATCGCACGAATAAAAATAGGCGATCCGATTGGGTTTCGAAAGATGTATCGTCCGGACATTACAACCCGTGCGGTTGTCGTCGCGCGCTCAGCGTGGAGTGAAGGTTCCCAACATTGCGTAATGGCCCACGCAGACGCAAGCGGTCGGGGTTTGGAATGCGATTGAGGCGGGCAAAGGGCATTGCTGCGTTGGCGTCTTCGCAATACGCCTCGTTTCGTCGTGGACAGCTTCATGGAAAGCGGACGCCGTGAGAGCGGTCGTGGCGAATGCAGCATATACGCCAAAGAACGCAGGGAGAGCAACTCTGATCCTGTTTGTCGTGACCTTCAATCACGCGAAACAATGAATCAAGACTTGTCACACTCCAGGCACTTCCCCAGACCCTGATTTATTTCGACGATCCAGGCGGGTTCCGTTCCGGAAGGGATGTTGGATTTCTGGACCAAACGCAACCCGCCAGTCGCACCGACTTGACCTGTCCTCGCAGACGACGGTTCCACATTTTCCGCCACCGAGGACAGCAGGAGCCGATGCTCGCTAGACTGTGCTGTCCGATTACAACAAGATCGCAGGAGAGCAACGCATGGACCGCATGATGGCGATGGAAACGTTTGCAACCGTGGTGGACGCGGGTTCCTTTTCTGCCGCCGCTCGCCGGCTTAAGCTGGGTCAGCCGGCAGTCTCGAAGTCGATTGCGCAACTGGAAGAGCATCTCGGCGCGCGCCTCCTGCTCCGCTCAACCAGAAGCCTGACGCCGACGGACGCGGGTCAGCGATTCTACGAGCACGCCCGCCGTGCGATCGATGAAGCAGATCAGGCCGAACAGGCAGTGCGGGAATCGTCGGACGGCCTCTCCGGACGCTTGCGGATCAGTGCAGCCGTCACGTTCGCGCGACTGCATGTTCTGCCCGCGCTCAAGACTTTCCTCGACCGGCATCCGAAACTGAGTATCGACATCATCCTCGACGACCGCTCTATCGATCTGCTCGAACAGGGTGTCGACGTGGCGCTGCGCATGGGTACGCTCGACGATTCGACGATGACCGCGCGACGCATCCTGCGAGGACGGCGACTGGTTGTCGGGACGCCGCGCTATTTCGAGGAAGCCGGCATTCCGAAGACACCGGCGGATCTGAGCCGACACCAGGCGATCGTCTACTCGCTGCGAGGTGGCGGCGAGTCGTGGGCGTTCAGCCGCAACGATGGCGCCGAGGTCGCCGTGGCCGTGTCGGGCCGGGTAAGCGTGAGCGCGGCCGAGGGCATGCGCACGGCAGTGCTGGGGCACATGGGCCTCGCCGTCGCGTCGGAATGGATGTTCTCCTCTGAACTCGCCGACGGCACTGTGCAAGCGGTTCTCACCGAATGGACGCTGCCGCCCATCGACGTCTGGGCAGTTTTCCCATCGGGCCGCATGGCGACGACGAAGAGGCGCGCCTTCGTCGCTTTCGTCGAGCACCTGCTTGGTGGGCACGATGGCAGTGCGGCAATCGGCCCGGAATCCACTGGTGCCGATTGACGTGCCAGGCGCCGAAAACAGAAGAATTGCGGCCGGTGAGTTATCCGTTTACGCCTTCGCAGTGGCCTTTTCGAGCACCACGAACATGTCGCCGGGATCGGGACGGCGCGTGTAGTCCGCGTTGACTTCCGAGTACAGCACGATACCGTCGCGCCTAATGACGTAACGCGCAGGCATGGGCAGAGTCCAACTGTGGTCGTCGTTGAACGCCGGGAGGTCGCTTCTCAGATGCCTGTACAGGTCGACGAGATAGCCAGGCAGCGAAAAGCGTAGACCGAACACTGCGCTGGTCTCGCCGTTGAGGTCGCTCAGCACCGGGAAACGCAACCTGTTCTTGTGCACCGACTCGCGGCTATGAACCGGCGTCTGCGGCGAAATGGCGACCACATTCGCACCGTAGGCGTGAATCTGCGGCAGCACTTCGTTTGATCGCCTGGAGCTCAATGTTGCAGTCCGGACACCATACGCCGCAATAGAACGTCACGACGAGCGGCCCCCGCGCGAGCAGATCGGCTGACCAGACCTCGTTGGCGTCCTGGTCCTTCAGCGTGAATTGCGGTGCGCGGTCGCCAGCCTTGATGGTACGGGCCGCCTGACCGCTCGCGATCAGCTCGGCAGTCGCGCGTTCCATGAGCGGGTGGATTTCTGGCGGTGCGTGATAAGGCGCTTTGCCGGCCTTGAAGTCGGCTTTGAAAGCGTCGAGTCTGTCTTGCAGTGCCATCGCAAATCTCCTTGAGTGATCGAGGCTGGCGCGGCCTTGCGATAGCCACAGGTTGGCTCTCCCAGATCATCAGTAGAAGGCATCTCGCGTCGATAGCAGCTATTCCGGGCAGGCATGTTATGCATAGGCGCATTCGCGGCCCAACGAAGCGGCGCAGTGGCGGTGACTTGCATCGCAACCGGCGCCGCGGCCCGAAAAAGCGCACCGCACAGGAATAGGGCCTATTCTTCCCCGATGACTACCGCGTATTCCGACGCGAGCGGACGATACGCATCAACCAATGCAGGAACGCATTGGCGCACATGCAGCGGTCCGCGAATCCCCACGCCAGGGTATTGCGCGACCCCTTGAAAACTCACTATCGAGGTAATCATGACTCAAGCTCTGAAAGGCAAACTTGCACTCGTAACCGGCGCTTCTCGCGGTATCGGCGCCGCCATCGCAACCCGTCTCGCGCGGGACGGCGCGTCGCTCATCGTCCACTACGCGTCGAGTTCGGAACGCGCGGAGGCCGTGGTCAAGGCGATCCGCGATGCAGGCGGCGAGGCCGAGGCAGTGGGCGCCAATCTGTCGAAGCCGGAAGGTGTGACAGCGTTGATCGATTCAGTGGGCGGCGTCTTCGGCGGCAAGTTCGAAGGGCGGCTCGATATTCTCGTCAACAATGCGGGCACCGTTGAATACGGACCGTTCCTCGAGTCGTCGCAGACGTCCTATGACACGCACTTCAATCTGAATGTGCGTGCGCCGATCGAACTGGCGAAGGACGCGGCAAAGCGCATGATCAAGACGGGCTGGGGACGCATTATCAATGTGGGCTCCGCCTTCGGCGAAGCAGCGCCGCTGCCTGGCGTAACGCTTTACATCGCGTCGAAATTCGCCATTCGGGGCTTCACACGCGGTCTTTCGCGCGAGTTGGGGAAGTACGGCGTGACCGTCAACGCAGTCCAGCCCGGCCCGATCGACACTGAACTGTCTCCCCAGCCGGGGACGGAAGACCACGCAACGATGACCAGGCTCGCCAGCGTGGGCCGCTTCGGTAAGCCCGAAGAAATCGCAGCGGCGGTAGCCTATCTGGCGAGCCCCGAAGCAGGCTACACCACCGGCGAAAGTCTGACCGTCGATGGTGGCTGGATTGCCTGAGGAAGCCGAAGTGCGGTCTCGCAGGCACGTTGCGAGACGCTGATTCACCGGCAGAAGCACGTGCGGATGCGAAAACATCCGCACGTGCGCCGGAGGCGGCCGTCGATCAAGTTAGGGCTTGACATGCGAATGCGGACGTCTATTCTTTACAAGAATACGCACGACTGTATTGCTGTCATGGGCAAACCATCATTTCGTGAAGACATTCTTGCCGCCGGCCTTCAGGTCATGCTTCGTTCAGGGTATGAGGGAGCAAGCGTGCGCGATATCTGTGCCGCCGCCGGTGCTCCTCATGGCTCCTTTACCAATCATTTCCGTTCCAAAGAGGCGTTTGCCGAGGAAGTACTGGACCGCTATTTTGCTCACACCAAGGGGTTGGTCGGACAGGCATTGGGCGACAGGTCACTGACTCCCCGGCAGCGGCTCAAACGGTATCTGGACATCATCAGCGGCGTATTGGCGGATGACAAATGGAATCGCGGTTGCCTGATCGGCGATTTCAGTCTTGAGACCACCTCTCAGAGCAAACTCTTGCGCAAGAGGCTTGAGGCCATATTCCAGGAATGGCGTGCTCCGTTCACATCATGCATCGCCGAGGCTCAAGCCGCCGGCGAAATCGACTCCACCTTCGATCCGCTGGATCTCGCCGAATTTCTTCTCGCTTCCTGGGAAGGCGCAATTCTCCGCATGAAGGTGGAGCGCGGTCCTGCCGCGCTCGATCGCTTCAAGAACATCGTTTTCCAGACTATATTCAAGGAGCAGAAATGAGCGTCCTTCCTGACGTTGTGCTGCCACATGTGAAGGTGCTGGGGTCCACCATGGCATACCGGGAGGCGGGGAATCCTGAAGTACCGGTGGCGCTTTTTTTGCATGGAAACCCGACATCGTCGTTCATATGGCGGAATATCATTCCGCTGGTTGCGCCGGTGGCGCATTGCATTGCGCCGGACCTCATTGGGTTCGGCCAATCGGGAAAGCCAGACATCGAGTATCGATTTGCCGATCATGTGCGCTACCTCGACGCGTTCCTCGATAACGCTGGAATCTCGCAGGCATACGTCATAGCGCAGGACTGGGGAACCGCGCTGGCATTTCACCTGGCGGCCCGCCGGCCCGAGTTTGTTCGTGGGCTTGCTTTTATGGAATTCACCTGGCCCATGCCGACCTGGGACGATTTTCATGCGGATGCGCGGGAAATTTTCCGGAAGTTCAGGACCCCCGGAGTGGGGGAGCAGATGATTCTTGAAAACAATGCGTTCGTGGAGCAGGTTCTGCCCGCGGCTACTGTACGAAAGCTGACGGACGACGAAATGTCTGTGTACAGGGCACCATTTCCAACCCCCGAATCACGTCGTCCGACCTGGCGCTTCCCGAATGAGTTGCCGATTGCCGGAGAGCCGGCTGATGTGTACTCAATCCTGGAGGAAGCACATCGCGCGCTCGAAGAGTCGGCTTATCCGAAGCTGCTTTTCACTGCAAATCCTGGTGCTCTGGTCTCGCCGAACGTTGCTGAAAAATTTGTAGATAAACTTAAGGATTGCAGAGTTGTTGAGCTTGGCGCTGGCATTCACTACCTGCAGGAGGACCATCCTGAAGTCATTGGCACTACTGTCAATGAATGGCTAGTCGGACTGGGAGCAGGGTCTAGCCCGAAACAAAGGCTCACATTGTAGGCTAGGCGGTTCTCTAAGGGTGCTGTCGAGCCGCACGGCTGCCCAATCGCGACATATCGCCGTTTGCACCAGACTTCCCGGCCGCCTGGCGTGGTCAATCCCTCTTTCGCGGCTTCGCCGTGAGGTGGATAATCAACCGGATACCCGCCGCGTGAGCCACTCTGTGTAGGGGCGCCCGGCAAAAGCGCCAACTCCTTCAGAACCTATGACCCGATCCGCGCAAGGCAGTGTGCTGGACCGCTTCCGCCGCTATCAACGTCTGTTGATGTTTGGCGGCGGGGCCGCGATCACGGTGGTTGTGCTGGCCGCGTTCATCATCAACGCGGTGTCCATCGTGCGTGCCTATGTCATGGTCCAGCGTCAGGAAATGTCGCTTAGTGCAAACCGGCTCTCCGACCTGTACACGCGCAACGCCGCGATTTTTCGAAACAATTTACGGATCTTCGAAGTCTCCTGGAGGGCCGATCAACGGGCCGACCCAGCCCTTGTTGATCAATTCAGCCACAACGGTCAGATACTTCGTCTTCAGAAGGCACCCGATCACGTTCCCGTGACGTTGGTCGGTGCATCTTCCGAAGTTCCGCCCGCTGTGGCAGTCAGCCGCTATATCCGGCTTGCTGAACAGTTGAGTCGCGCGTTTACGGCCGTGGCAGAGCGGAACGGAGGCGTATTGAACTCGTGGTTGTACAGCCGCGATCATGCGCTGGTGGGCATGGTGGCGGTGCCATGGCCCGGCGATGCGCGGATGGACAAGCTGCTTTCCGATCACGCGGCGCTTGTGGCCGCACTGACCGACCCCCACGGCAATCTTCTTGCTCCGGAAGACGCGCCATTGCGCGATCCCAGCACCGGGGACGTTGTGCTGCGCTGGCTCCCCACCTACGAGAGTCCTTTCAGTGGCAATCCTGCGATCCGGGTTGCAGCGACCGTGTTCGACGATAAGCAGAAGCCGTTCGGCGTCGTTGTTTGCGAGTTACCGGTTTCCGCAGTCACTGCTGCTCTGGGAAATACGGCATTTGACGGCTCGCTCTTGCTTTTCGCGCGCGATGGACAGGTGATCACGTCGGAAGCCGGGCGTCCGGTTGGCCCGGAGGCGTTAGCTGTCGCGCGCGCTCTGGGTGTGTCGGACATTTCCAAGGCGACGGGTCCAATCTTTCGCGATGGCCACATGCTGTTTGGCTGGCCAATCGGCGACAGGAGTGCAACGCTCGTTTTTGTCGAGTCGTGGCGCGCCATCGCGAGGGATGTGAGTGGTCCAGTTGGCGTGTCAGCCGCAACGATGGGAGCGATCATCCTGGTGGTATGGACGCTCATCCTGCTCTTCAATCGACGCGTCTTCCAGCCGGTTCTGGCGCGCTCGCAACGGGTGTTCGAAAGTGAGCACCTGAGCAGGACGCTGATCAAGACGGCGCCAGTCGGGCTCGGGCTGATTGCAGTGGAGAGCGGAAAGCCGCTGTTGCGTAGCCCGACGATGATCGACAAGGCGGCCCGGATGCTCGTCGAGGCGCCACCGCTGTCGGCGGAACTGGTTCGCCGTCACCTGCAACGGGGTGGGGCAATCGGGGCGAAAGAGGTGACTCGCGAGGAACTGACGCTGCCGACGCGTGAAGGCGGGACGATGGACCTCTCGGTTAGCGTCGTACCGGCGCGCTACCAGGGGCAGGACGTGCTGGTCACGGCGTTCACGGACGTGACAGCGGAAAAGAACCTCGAGCGGCAACTACGGGAGGCGAAGCGGTCGGCCGACTCGGCCAACGCGGCGAAATCGGCGTTCCTCGCGGCGATCAGCCATGAGATCCGCACGCCGCTGAACGCGATCCTGGGGAATCTGGAACTGCTGTCGCACTCGCAGCTTGATGCGTTGCAGCGCGACCGGGTGAAGACAATCCGCGGCTCGTCGGATGGGCTGCTCGCGATCGTCAGCGACGTGCTGGATTTCTCGAAGATCGAGGCCGGCGAGATGACGCTGGAGCGGATCGTGTTCGACGCGCAGGAGGTGGCCTCGCGAGCCCTGACAATGTTCGGACCGGTGGCGCGGGCGAAAGGCTTGAGGTTGGCGGGCGAGTTCGGTACTTCGGCGACCCAGCCGATGCAGGGCGATCCGACCCGGCTGGGCCAGGTGTTGAACAACCTGCTGTCGAACGCCATCAAGTTTACGAAGCGGGGCGAGGTCACGTTGCGGCTGTCGGTGAGGGCAGGCACGAACGATGAGGGCGGTCGCGACGATCGAGCTGGCTGGCTAGTGGTCGAAGTGCAAGACAGCGGGATCGGGATGTCGCCCGAGCAGCAGGCAATGCTGTTCCAGGCGTTCAGTCAGGTCGATGCGACGATCAGCCGGCGCTTTGGCGGCACAGGCCTGGGTCTGGCGTTGTGCGCGCGGCTGACGGACGCGATGGGCGGAACGATCGTAGTGCGCAGTGAGCCTGGCAAGGGCAGCATCTTTACCGTGCGGGTGCCGCTGGGGGACCGTGAAGCCGCGCCCGGGCCGGATAGTCCGCATTTCTCGGGCGAACTGGTGCTGTTCGTGGCAAATGCGGACGCATGGCATGCGTATGCGGTCTCAGCACTGGAGACATGGGGGCTAAGGGTGCAGGCGTACCGGCATCCGGCGCAATTCGATCCAGAGACGCTGGAGGAGGCGGACACATTGATCCTCTGTGGCGAGCGCGGGACCTGGCACGCGGATGATGAGCGCGACCTGCTGGAAGAGTCATCCTGGATCATCGACTGCAGTACGGAAGGTCCGGCCTATCCTGTCGCAACGGGACGGGTGGTGAAGGTGTCGAGCTATGGGCTGAAAGGGCTGGCGGCGGCGCTACGGTACACGTTGCAGGGCGAGCCGCTGGAGGTGGACAAAGAGACGCAGCGGGTGCTCTCGCGCAGGTTGAAGGTCCTCGTGGCGGAAGACAACGCGGTGAACCGGCAACTGTTCGAAGAGCAGCTGAAGCTGCTGGGTTGCGAGCCGCAGGTGGCGGAAGATGGGCAGCAAGCGCTGGAATGTCTGTCGCGGGAACGCTTCGACGTGCTGGTGACGGATCTGGCAATGCCGGTGCTGGACGGCTATGGCCTTGCCCGCGCGGCCCAGGCACGCTGGCCGGAGATGCCGATCGTAGCGGCGACGGCGAGTGCGACGCTGGAGGAGCGAACGCGGTGTGAAGCGGCCGGGATAGCGCGGGTGGTGACCAAGCCGCTGCAGCTGGATGAGCTGTCGGCGACGCTGTCGGAGGTGGCCGGCGTGCCGGGTATCCCGGTGGAAGCGGGGAGGCAGGAGGGCCAGCGTGATGGTGTGTTGGGCGGGCGGACAGTACCGGAGCAGGTACGAGCGACGTTTCTGAGATCGTGCGAGGCGTCACTAGCAGTGCTCCATGCAGCGTACGATGCCGGGGACGCGGCACGGATACTCGGGGAGTTGCACTCTCTGCGGGGGGCGCTGGCCGTGTTCGACTATGACGCGCTTGCAGATCAGTGTGCTGAAATGCAAACCACGATATCGAAGGAGGGTGTCCCCTCGGCGCATAATTTGATCGAGGCCTTCGACGGTCATTTGCGGGCAGTTATCGCGGCCGACGCGACCGATTTACGTCAAGTCCTGGCGCGCATCCTCGAGCTTGCAGAGCGGTCGGAAAGGGGCGACGCACTGCTGGAGATCGTCCGACTCGTGCGTAGGGCGTTGCCGCCCGCAGATCTGCGCCATGCGGAGGATGCGACGAGCGTCAAGGGTTTACCACGTTGA
>Ga0310811_10015333_pt1 | contig 10021 bp, 10 predicted proteins | sample YCmetagenome_FD_207642 | JGI IMG/M metagenome (GOLD analysis project Ga0310811, IMG submission 207642) | Soil microbial communities from experimental microcosm in Duke University, North Carolina, United States - YC | ecosystem: Engineered > Artificial ecosystem > Soil microcosm > Unclassified ...
TGCCGATGCCGCAATCGATACAGGAGATTGTTGCGGCTTTCGTCTCCGAGCACCATGTCGAGCGGCAGTTCGTCAAACGCAAGCGCGATCGTCAGGATACGGAAGCCCTGGCACGCCGCAGTCACGGAGATCGCGATGACTGACGAGGATTTCCTTAGCCGCTGGTCGCGCCGCAAGCGCGAGGTTGCGAAGGCGGAAACGGCGCCGCGCGAGGAGGCGAAGCCCGCCTCCGCCGAGCTTCAACCTCACGCCGCGCAAACAGCCGAACCCGAGTTCGATATCGCGAGCTTGCCGCCGATCGAGTCGATCAATGCGCTCACCGACGTCACGGCGTTCCTACGCGCCGGCGTTCCCGAAGAATTGACTCGTGCGGCGCTTCGACGCGTGTGGACATCAGATGCCACGATCAGAGACTTCGTCGGGCTCGCCGAGAACGCGTGGGACTTCACCGATCCGAACGCGATGCCGGGATTCGGACCTCTCGAATTGACGGACGATGTCAGGCGGATGGTTGCGAACATCGTCAACCAAATTGGCGAGGTGGCGCACGTCAGTCCGCCGCCGTCATCTCAAACCGCGAGCGATTCCAACACGCTAATCGAAAACCGTCCGGACGATCAGCCGGGCCATATTATCGCGGACTCTTCTGCGCCTGGCGAAAGCGCTCACGAACCCTCGGACTCCCAAGTATTGCTGCAAAGCAGCAGAGTAGACGCCGCACCGCAGCGCGACGCAGCGGAAGCCGAAGAAGCTTTGCCCAAATCGTCGCGGCGCTTGCATGGGGGCGCGCTCCCGCAATGACCAAAGTATAGCTTCCGACTATTGTCTCGCTATTGACCAGCCGCTGCGCGGGGTTCTACGTTTTGAATACTTCTCAACAAAGGGTGGGGGCACCCTGACGTGAGTCGGGTGAATGCGCGATCCAGGACTAAGCGAAGCAATACAGGCGGTTGGCGGCGTCTCTGAACTCGCACGTCGTATTGGAATATCGCAGCCTTCCGTTTCGAACTGGGACAAAGTTCCCGCAGAGCGCGTCCTCGCCGTCGAGGCCGCGACTGGCGTGGCGCGCGTGCGACTGCGTCCTGACCTCTATCGAGAAACCTCCGCAGCTGAGGTCGACGACACCGACCTCGCGCGCTCGCGCGAGTACGCGCTGCTGTCGGCATTGCTCATGCGTGCGCCCGATGCCGCCTTGCTGGAGCAACTGGCGCGGCTCGGTGGCGATGCGAGCCCGCTGGGCATGGCGCACATCGCTCTCGCGGAAGCCGCGGCGGATGCGAACCTCGCCAACGTCGAGCGCGAGTACTTCAATCTGTTCATCGGACTCGGACGCGGCGAGTTCCTGCCGTATGCCTCGTATTACCTCACCGGCTTTCTCCACGAGCGTCCGCTCGCGCGCCTGCGGGATGATCTCGCGGCCATCGGTGTTGAACGTGTCGAGGGTAATTACGAGCCGGAGGATCACGCTGCCACGCTCTGCGAAATCATGTCCGGGTTGGCGGGCGGTACGCTGTCCGGCCCGCAAGGTGCGGACCGCCGGCTCTTCGAGAAACACCTGGCGCCGTGGATCGGCCGCTTCTTCACCGATCTCGAACACTCCGATGCTGCGAACTTCTATCGTCACGTTGGCACAGTCGGCCGCTTATTCGTCGAAATAGAAACCCAAGCCTTTGCGCTGCCATCCTGATGACGGCGCAAGAATTCGAGGAGGAAATCGCGATGCAGGAAAAGCCCAAGACGGCAGTCGGCCGTCGTGAGTTCCTTCGCGTGTTGGGGGCCGGCGCAACCGCCGCCGCGGCGACGCCGCTTGCCACAAAGGCAAAAGCCGACACCGAAAACAACGATGAGAAGCGCAAGGCGCGCTACAAGGAAACCGAGCACGTGAAGGCCTACTATCGTGTGAACCATTATCCGGCGAAATCTTAAGGAGGCGCCCGTGCTGATCAAAAGAACCGAACGTCAGGCACGCCGCGGCTCGCGCACCTCAATGGTCGCCGAACAGAGTGGCGGGGTTGATCGTCGCGCGTTCCTGCGCCGCTCCGGCATGGTCGCCGGATCGCTCGCTGCCGTCGGTGCGCTGCAGCTTGGCAGCGTGCGTAAGGCCGAAGCCGGTCCACCGCCTGCTCAAGGCGCCGCCGTCACGCTGCGCAAGAGCATCTGCACGCATTGCTCGGTCGGTTGCACTGTCAGCGCCGAAGTCTCGAATGGCGTCTGGATCGGCCAGGAGCCGAGTTGGGACAGCCCGATCAACCGCGGCTCGCACTGCGCCAAGGGCGCCTCGGTGCGCGAACTCGTCTCGGGCGATCGCCGCCTGAAATATCCGATGAAGCTGTCCGGCGGTAAATGGCAGCGCGTCTCATGGGACGCCGCCATGAAGGACATCGGCGAGAAGCTGCTGTCGATCCGCGAGAAGTCGGGGCCTGATGCCGTCTATTGGATGGGTTCGGCCAAAATGACGAACGAAGGCTCGTACCTGTTCCGCAAGCTCGGTGCGTTCTGGGGCACCAACAACACCGACCACCAGGCGCGTATCTGCCACTCGACGACGGTTGCCGGCGTAGCCAATACCTGGGGCTACGGCGCGATGACCAACAGCTACACGGACATCCGCAACGCCAAAACCCAAATGATCATGGGTGGCAATCCGGCAGAAGCTCATCCGGTGTCCTTGCAGCACCTGCTCGAAGGCGCCGAGATGAACAAGGCGAACGTGATCGTGATCGATCCGCGCCTCACCCGCACCGCGGCGCATGCGACCGAGTATGTGCGCATGCGTCCGGGCACCGACATTCCGGTGCTTTACGGAATCATGTGGCACATCCTCCAGAATGGCTGGGAGGACAAGGAATTCATCAAGCAGCGCGTCTACGGCTTCGAGGACCTGAAGAAGGAAATCGAGAAGTGGAATCCGCAGGAGGTCGAGAACGTCACCGGCATCCCCGGCGAGCAGCTCAAGCGCGTCGCGCAGCTGTTCGCAACGCAGAAGCCGTCAACGTTGATTTGGGCCATGGGCCAGACGCAGCACACGACGGGCACCGCCAACGTGCGGGCGAGCTGCTGCCTGCTGCTATTGACCGGCAACGTGGGCGGACCGGGCATGGGCGCGAACATCTTCCGTGGGCACGACAACGTGCAGGGCGCGACCGATGTCGGTCTCGATATCGTGACACTGCCCTTCTATTACGGACTCGCGGAGGGAGCCTGGAAGCACTGGGCGCGTGTCTGGGAAGTCAGCCATGACTATCTCATCGGTCGCTTTGCCGAGAAGAAGATCATGGAGACGCCCGGCATTGCGCTGACCCGCTGGTTCGACGCGGCGATCCTGCCGCAGGACCAAGTGACGCAGAAGGATAATCTCCGGGCGATGTTCGTGCAGGGGCACGCCAGCAATTCGATCACGCGCATTCCGGAGTCGCTGAAGGGCCTGGCCAAGCTCGACCTGATCGTGGTGGCCGACCCTCATCCAACGACCTGGGCTTCGCTCGCGGTCGAAGCCGGGCGCAAGGACAATATGTATCTGCTCCCGGTCGCGACGCAATTCGAGTGCAAAGGCTCGCGCGTCGCCTCGAACCGTGCCCTGCAATGGGGTGAGGTGATCGTCAAGCCAATCTTCGAATCGAAGGACGACCTCGAGGTCATGTACCTGACCGCCAAGGCGTGCGGATTTGCCGACGAGATGTTCAAGAACATCAAGGTCGAGAACAATCTGCCGGTGGCGGAAGATATCCTGCGCGAAATCAACCGCGGCAGCTGGTCGACCGGTTACTGCGGCCAGTCGCCCGAGCGATTGAAGTCGCACATGGCGCACCAGGACGACTTCGACATGCTGACCCAGCGCGCCACCAAGGGCCCGAACAAGGGCGACTACTACGGCCTGCCATGGCCGTGCTGGGGTTCGCCGGAGGTCAAACATCCCGGTACGCCGCTTCTCTACAACACCAACCTTGCCGTCATGGACGGCGGCGGCACCTTCCGTGCCCGCTTCGGCGTGGAACGCGAAGAGAAGCTGCCGGACGGCACCACGCGAAAAGTGAATCTGCTCGCGGAGGGCTCATACTCCAAGGATTCGGAGATCAAGGACGGCTATCCGGAGTTCACGCTCGCGGTCTTGAAGAAGCTCGGTTGGGACAAGGATCTCACCGAGGTCGAGATGGCGACGATCCAGAAGGTCAATCCGGCCAATCCCGATTCCGTGTCGTGGTCGATCGACCTCTCCGGCGGCATTCAGCGTGTTGCGATGAAGCACGGATGCCTGCCGTACGGAAACGGCAAGGCGCGGATGAACGCCTTCGGGTTGCCCGACGCCATCCCGGTTCACCGCGAGCCGATCTACACGCCTCGCGTGGACCTCGTATCGAAGTATCCGACGCTGCCGGACGCGAGGCAGTTCCGGCTGCCGAATCTCGGCTTCTCGGTGCAAAAGGCTGCTGTCGACAAAGGTGTTGCGAAGCAATTCCCGATCATTCTCTCGTCAGGCCGACTGGTCGAGTACGAGGGCGGCGGCGAAGAGACCCGCTCCAACAAGTGGCTCGCCGAGCTGCAGCAGGACATGTTCGTCGAGATCAATCCCGCGGATGCCGCCGACCGCGGCATCAAGGACGGCGGTTGGGTTTGGGTCACCGGCGCGGAGAATGGCGCCAAGGCGAAGGTGAAGGCGCTCGTCACGCCGCGAGTCGGCAAGGGGGTGGCGTGGATGCCATTCCACTTCGGCGGCTGGTTCGGCGGAAAGGATTTGCGCTCCAACTATCCGGCGGACGCCGATCCGATCGTGCTGGGCGAGAGCGCCAACACGATCACGACCTACGGGTATGATCCGGTCACCAACATGCACGAGTCCAAAGTCACGATCTGTCAGATTGCGGCGGCATAAGGAGGAACGACCATGGCACGCATGAAATTCCTCTGCGACGCCGACCGTTGCATCGAGTGCAACGCCTGCGTCACCGCCTGCAAGAACGAGCACGAGGTGCCGTGGGGCATTAACCGGCGGCGTGTCGTCACGATCAACGACGGTCTGCCAGGCGAGCGCTCGATCTCGATGGCGTGCATGCACTGCACCGACGCGCCCTGCGCGGCGGTCTGCCCGGTGAACTGCTTCTACACCACGGCGGATGCCGTGGTGCTGCACTCCAAGGATCTCTGCATCGGCTGCGGTTACTGCTTCTACGCCTGTCCGTTCGGGGCGCCGCAGTATCCGCGTGTCGGCAACTTCGGCTCGCGCGGCAAGATGGACAAGTGCACCTTCTGCGCAGGTGGTCCGGAAGCCGACGGCACGCATGCCGAATACGAGAAATACGGCAGCAACCGCCTCGCCGAAGGCAAGCTGCCGCTGTGCGCCGAGATGTGTTCGACCAAGTCGCTGCTGGCAGGCGACGGCGACATCATCGCGCAAATCTACAAGGAGCGGGTGACGAAACGCGGCTACGGCTCTGGTGTATGGGGCTGGCAGACCGCGTATCGCGAAACCATCGCATCCTGAAAGTGGGGCGGTGCCGGGGCGCGTCGTCTTCGGGCGGCGCGGATGAGGGTCAAGGAGGATTACGCATGGCGAGATTTCTCGCGCAGGCTCGTTTCGTCATCGGCGCAATGGCCGTTGCACTGATCCTGGCGGTCGCGGTGCCCGCCGTCGCGCAGCAGTCGACTCAAGTCAACCCAAACGCGTCGGCCGTGAAGGAAGAGCAGCTCCTCAAGGGGATGAAGATCATCAACGGCCGCGGCACCATCCCGGACATCAAGTCATACAATCTGGAGCAGCCCGCCGGGCGCGACTGGCGCGAATTCCGCAATGTGACGCTGCGGTGGATCGGTGCGATCGCCATCCTCGGGATGCTGGCCGTGCTGATCTTGTTCTATCTGATCCGCGGCCAGGTGAAGCTCGAGAGCGGATATTCCGGCCGCCGTATCGTGCGCTTCAACGGTTTTGAGCGCTTCATCCACTGGATGACTGCGACCTGCTTCATCATTCTGGCGATCAGCGGGCTCAACATTACGTTCGGCCGGCCGCTGCTGTTGCCGCTGATCGGCGAGCCGGCCTTCGCCAGCTGGTCGCAGTGGGCGAAATACGCGCACAATTACCTGAGCTTCCCATTCACGATCGGCGTGGTGGTCCTCTTCCTGATGTGGATCGCTGGGAATATTCCGAACAAGGTCGATGTCACGTGGCTCAAGGAAGGTGGCGGCATCGTGGGTCACCGGCATCCGCCCGCCTATCGCTTCAATGCCGGACAGAAGATGGTCTACTGGATCGTGGTGATCGGCGGCGCTTTGATTGCTGCGTCGGGCTATGTTTTGATGTTCCCGTTCTACGGGACCGACATCCACGGGATGCAGCTCGCTCAGAGCGTCCACGCGATCATCGGGGTGCTGTTCATCGCCGTCATGCTCGCGCACATCTACATCGGGACGCTGGGCATGGAAGGCGCCTTCGAGGCGATGGGCGAAGGCACCGTGGACGAGAACTGGGCCAGAGAGCATCACCCGCTGTGGCTCGAACAAGAACGGGCGCGCACGGGCCCCAACGAGTCGCAGCGCCAGCCGATGGCGACGCCGGCCGAATAGCGATCGGGGGTAGCTATGAGAGCTTTCGTCTTGTCCTGCCTTGTGGCTATCGTCATTGCCGCGGTTGCAGGTGTCGCACTGAACGTGGTCCAGCAGCCGGCAGATCACGCGTACACGTCGGCAACCGGCGTGCGGCTCTAGACGCCTCCTCAGGCGATCAGCCCGTCTGCGATCTTCAAAGGGCGGTGCGCGATCCGCGCCGCAAACTCGTCGTCGTGCGTGATCAGCACGATGCCGTAGCCGGCGGCGCCAAGCCGCGCGATCGCATCTGCGAGCGCTTCGCGTGTCACGCGATCTTGCCCAAGCGTCGGTTCATCGAGCATCGCCCACGGCATTACCCCTGACAGGGGCCACAACCAGCTCAAGCGTTTGCGCGCGACCAGCGGCAGTTCATAAAGATGCTGGTCCATCGAACGAATGCCAAGACAGGCCGCGAGGGCGGCGAGGCTCGCGTCGGACGGCAGGTCGATACCGCGTCGCTCCAGAACACTGCGCCGGCGCGCCACGTCTTCGCCAAGCGTTGCGCCGCACCACTGATGGTCCGGATTCTGGGTCGCGAAGGCGAATGCGTGGTTGCCCTCTTTCCAAGGCGCATACGGCTTCCCGCGCAGTTCGATCGTGCCTGCATCGGGCGCGAGCACACCGGCGAGCAGCTTGCAGAACGTGGTCTTGCCGGCGCCGTTCACCCCGGTCAGCCGATATGCGTGGCCCGGCTCGAGCGTGACGCTCGCGTCGCGGAAAATGTCGCGTCCGCCGCCGTAACGGAAAGAGAGGCCTTGCACCTTGATTATCGCCGGATCGCACACAGGCGGACGCGCTACCGCCGCGAGATTGCAGGCGAATTCCGCCGCGGGGCCGGTCGGCTCGGGTATCGCCGCGCCGGGAGGCTGGTCGAGCCGATTGTCCGCCACTATCGCGCTGATCCCCTGTGTGGCCCCTCGCGACAGATACGCGATCGCACGATCGCGATTACCTGGATCGAGCTGCTCCAGCGCGGTGTCGATGCCGATTACCCCATAGCCGGACAGAGAGAAGCAATGCAGGGCGAGCAGCACCTGCTCGCCGCCCGACAGCGTCGCAGGCTTGCGCTCCGCATAGGTGGCGAAATCGAGCGGCGTGAATGGCTCCCGGCCGGAAATAGCGGCGCGATAAATCTCGATCTCGTCGGCCACCGTGCTGGATAGGCCGGATAGCGCAGCTTCGGCATGCGGGCCGATGAAGAACGCCGGCGCATGGTCGCGCAGCTGTGCCATCAGCGCTGCGCTGCGCCCGGAAAAATTCGGCCCCGCAATGAGCTCCATTCAGCGCAATCCCGCAACGCCTGCCGCGATCGCAAGCGCGATCCAGCCGAAATCCGGCGCCGTCAGCCGTCCCGGCACGCGCGCCGCAAGCGTGCCTTCGAGCCGGGCAAGCGTTTCTTCGACTGGCCACTTGTCGCGGGTGCGGCCGACCACGATCGTGATTACGGTCAGCCACACCGTCTGCACCAGGATCCAGCCGTGGCGCAGGTTGCGCCAGGAGCGCTGGCGCGTGATCAGGCCGCCGCCGATCAACGCCGTGCGCGCGCGGTCCACCGCCTGCAGGATCGTGTCGATGAGCGACAGCGTCAGCACCAGCAGCTTCTTTGCAGTGCGCGGCAGCGTCAGCGCGCCGACAAAGCGCAGCGGCGTCCACCCGGCAAAATGCAGAAAGGCCGCCTGCACCGTGAACGCGATGATGAAGAGGCGCAGGCAAATGATCGCGACGTGCATCGTGGCGGCGCTGCGCGAGCCTTCGAGACCGGCCGCGATCTCATGCGGCGCGCGGCCGACGATCCCGACCCAGACCACCATCATGAACAGCGCCAGCGGCAGCACGATTCCCGCGGACCAGGCGAGCGCGCTCCAGATCGCGCGGCGGCTTGCGAGGGCGAAGCACGCGGTTGCGGCGAGGATGATCAGGAGCCCGGCGAGATCGTGCGCGATCATGGCGCCGACGATGACCAGCAGCGCGAAAGCGACCGCTCCGTTGGGAGTCATGCCGTGGAGGGTTTGGCCGGCGCCATCATCGCGATGAATTCGCGCGGCGTCGCGCGGTAGAGGAGCGCGGCGAGCAGCACCTCCGCGATCTTGTCGACCGGGTCGGTCGCGAGGCCGGCGAGCACGACCGAGTCGAGAAGCTGCTGGCCCGTCTTGAGGAACAGTGCAACCACAAAGGTGCTGCCGCTGCCGGTCACGCCGCCGAACAGGTAGACGACGACCGGCGCCGAAACGACAGCAGAGACGACACCCGTGATAAGGCCATAGAGGAGAACCTTGCCGGCAAAAGGCACAACCGGAAGCGGGCGCATCCGAAACGTGTAAGTGGCGCGGGCCGTCAGCAGCGCGGAGACGGCGGCGATGGAAAGGACCGTCAGGCTAAACCAGGGCAGGAATGGATTGAGGACGAGACCGGTCAGGATCGCCGAGATGAAGCCTGCGATGAAGGCGCAGACGATCGCTGCGAGCCGGTCGGGGAAGATCAGCAGTGCACAGAGAATGGTCCCGATCGAGTCGAGATAGATCGGCAATTTGATCAGATAGACGATATTGCCGATCGCGAAATTGAGCGCGGCGCAAAGCGCAATGGCGACCAGCCGCGGCGTCGTCAGCATGTCCTTGTCCCCGGCCGGATTAGACCAACAAGCGGGCAGCCTCACAAGATGGCCAACCTTCGCCTCATTCATCTTTCAGTTACCAATTCGAGGCGTTATCGCCGCGGGGAGTTTCGAGGGGGACGGCCGATGAGCGGCACGCTGATTGCCCGATCTGTGTTGTGCGTCGCGGCCGCGCTGGCGCTGCTCTCCTTTTCGGGCTGCACCGCCGACGCGCCGCTGCCCGCCGGCGAGCCGACCTTTTACAAGAACCTGACCCAGGGCGGAGAGCTCGATCCGGCCGCCGCGCAGTCGATGATATCAGGCTATCGGGCGAACAACGGACTCGGGGCCGTCGCGCTCGATCCGGAGCTGATGAAGCTCGCCGAAGAGCACTCGCGCAACATGGCGGCGCGCGACAAGCTCGACCATGACCTCGGTAAGGTGTTTGCCCAGCGTATCCGCGGTGGGCGTTTCGATGCGAAAGTGGCCGTAGAGAACGTCTCGGCCGGCTACCACACGCTCGCCGAAGCGTTCTCCGGCTGGCGCGATTCGCCGCCGCATCGCGCAAACATGCTCAACCGCAACGTCACCCGAATGGGCATCGCGGCGATCTATACGCCGAAGTCGAAATACAAGGTGTTCTGGACGCTGATCCTCGCTGCGCCGGATGAGAAGCGGGGTTAGCGGCTCGCTCATGCCCGCGAAAGCGGGCAACCAGTTCTTTTGGCTCCCCGCTTTCGCGGGGACGAGCGGACGATCCTAGCGGGGCACCATCGCGAACATCTCCTTCCCGTAGGTCTTCTGCGCGTCCGCCCAGAGCGGCTGAACGGCGTTCGAGAACGCTGACAA
>Ga0310811_10015334_pt1 | contig 10020 bp, 9 predicted proteins | sample YCmetagenome_FD_207642 | JGI IMG/M metagenome (GOLD analysis project Ga0310811, IMG submission 207642) | Soil microbial communities from experimental microcosm in Duke University, North Carolina, United States - YC | ecosystem: Engineered > Artificial ecosystem > Soil microcosm > Unclassified ...
GCAGGGCAGCGACGTGATCCCTTTTTTGATCAATGCCGCGGGCGGCTGCATGTTCACGACCTCACACGAGCCCGGATAGCCGATCGGCCCCGCGCCGCGGATGAACAGCATCGTGTACGCGTCAATCTTGAGCGACGGATCGTCGATGCGGTGGTGATAGTCCTCCGGCCCGTCGAACACTACCGCGCGCCCCTCAAACGCATTCGGGTCCTTCGGATTCACCAGATAGCGGTCGCGGAATTCGTCCGAGATCACCGAGAGCTTCATGATCGCTGAGTCGAACAGGTTGCCCGACAGCACCTTGAAGCCCGCCCGCTCCAGCATCGGCTTCTTGTAGGTGCGGATCACGTCCGCGTCGCCGATCCGCGCACGCTTGACGTTCTCGCCCATGGTCTTGCCGTTCACCGTGAGCGCACCCTCGTGCAGCTTTCCGGCCTTGCGCAGCTCGTTCATCACCGCCGGCAGGCCACCCGCGCGGAAGTATTCCTCGCCGAGATATTTCCCGGCCGGCTGCATATTGACGAGCAGCGGGATGTCGAGCCCGACCTTCTCCCAGTCCTCCACGTCGAGCTTCACGCCGATGTGGCGCGCGATCGCGTTGATATGGATCGGCGCGTTGGTCGAGCCGCCGATTGCCGAGTTCGCCATGATGGTGTTCTCGAACGCCTCGCGCGTCAGGATGTCGGAGGGCTTCAGGTCCTCGTGCACGATCTCGACCGCGCGCACGCCAGTCTCGTAGGCATATTGCGCGCGCTCCTTGTAGGGCGCCGGAACCGCCGCGCAGCCAGGCAGCGACATGCCGAGCGCCTCGGCGAGCGCATTCATGGTCGAGGCCGTGCCCATGGTGTTGCAGTGGCCGACCGACGGTGCGGAGGCCGCCGCGATCTGGACGAACTCCTCCTGGTTGATGCGGCCCGCGGCCAGTTCCTCGCGCGCCTTCCACACCGCCATGCCGGAGCCGCAGCGCTCGCCCTTCCACCAGCCGTTCAGCATCGGCCCGCCGGAGAGCACGATCGCCGGGATGTTCACGGTCGCCGCCGCCATGATGCAGGCAGGCGTCGTCTTGTCGCAGCCGGTCATCAGCACCACGCCGTCGAGCGGATAGCCGTAAAGCACCTCGACAAGCCCGAGATAGGCAAGGTTGCGGTCGAGCGCTGCGGTCGGGCGCTTGCCGGTCTCCTGGATCGGATGCACCGGAAACTCGAACGCGATGCCCCCCGCCGCGCGGATGCCTTCGCGCACGCGGCTCGCCAGTTCGAGGTGATGCCGGTTGCACGGCGAGAGGTCGGAGCCAGTCTGCGCGATGCCGATGATCGGCTTGCCGGAGCGCAGCTCGTTGGGCGTCAGCCCGAAGTTCATGTAGCGCTCGAGATAGAGCGCCGTCATGCCGGGATTTTCCGGATTGTCCCACCACAGCTGCGAGCGAAGCTCCTTGCCCTTCGGGTGCGGGGTTGCCGGCAGCTTGCCGTTGCCCTTGTTTTTCTTCTTGCCGTTGCTGGCCATGTCTCTCCTCCCGCGCATCTCGTGCCGCGACATTTCCGCGGTTTGATTTCGCCGCGACAATGCGCTCAATAGACGCGTTATTGCAAGGGATCGCCGCCGAGATGTGGGGTCAGCTATTCGCCGGCGGCATCGTCAGCTTCCTCAACTTTGGCATCCACGCGGTGATCACCGGCGTCGTCATTCTCGCGACGCGCCACACCGCCAAGCGCACCGATCACCTGCACGTGTTCATGCGGGTCACCGCGCTGATGACCGTGACGCTGATCGCACTAACATGCGCGCATGTTGTGGAGATCGCTGTGTGGGCCGTCTATTACGATTTCATGGGCGTTTCATTCAAATCCGCGACGCCCTTCGAGTTCGCGTTCGAGAACTACACCGCGCTCGGCTATGGCGACCCCGTGCCGCCGGAGCACCAGCGCCTGCTCGGACCGATCACGGCGCTCAATGGCCTGTTGCTGATCGGCTGGTCGGTCGCGATCATCTTCGAGGTGATGCGCATGGCCGAGGTGCAGGTCGGCCGGATCGAGGAGAAGGACGACAGCTAGCCGGTCGGGTTGCCTTCCGGGCGAGAATCACCGATGTGGCTGCCATGCACGGCCAGCTCGTCGTCGGCGCCGTTTGCTGCCTCGTCAACATCGCGATCCACGCCGCGATCATGTCGTGGGTCGTGATAGCGGCACGGCGCGCCGCGCGTGTGACGGCGCGATTTCCCGGCGCACCACGCCTCACCGTCATCATGATGGCGACCGTGCTCGTCCTTCTGGCCGCGCACGCATCCGAGGTGTTGGTCTGGGCGCTGGTCTATATCGCGGTCGGCCTGGTGCCTCCCGGGAACGATTTCTATTTCGCCTTCGTCAACTACACGACACTCGGCTACGGCGACATTCTTCCGAACCCCGAGTGGCGCATGCTGGGGCCGATCACCGCCATGAACGGTGTGCTGCTGTTCGGCTGGTCAACGGCGGTCATTTTCGAGGTCTTGCGCACCTCGGCCGGCGCGCTGCGCAACCTGCCCACGCACTCCTGACCCCCTCGCCCGATTTGATTTTCGCGGCCGGATGCGCTCAATTCCTCCGCGAAATAGAAGCCGAGGAAACGCCATGCTGAAAACCGTCGCGAACTTCGACCGCATCGGCGAGGAGAACGCCTTCGCGGTGCTGGCGCGCGCGAATGCGCTTGCCGCGCAGGGCCGCGACATCATCAACCTCGGCATCGGCCAGCCCGACTTCAAGACGCCTGAGCACATCCAGGAAGCCGCCATCAAGGCGATCCGGGACGGCCACCACGGCTACACGGCGGCGAACGGCATCCCGCAATTGCGCGAGGCGGTTGCGGCCGACCTGCACAAACGTTTCGCCGTCACTGTATCGCCGGACGAAGTCATGATCATGCCGGGCGGCAAGCCCACCATGTTCATGTCGATCCTGATGTTCGGCGAGCCGGGCGCCGAGATCATGTATCCGGACCCCGGATTCCCGATCTATCGCTCGATGATCGAGTATACCGGCGCGAAGCCGGTGCCGATCCCGATCCGCGAGGAGAACGGCTTCGCGTTTTCGGCCGACGAGACGCTCAAGCTGATCACCGACAAGACCCGGCTCATCATCATCAACTCGCCCGCGAACCCGACCGGCGGCGTCACGCCCAAAGTCGAGGTCGACAAGTTCGTGAAGGGCCTCGAGAAATGGCCCGACGTCGCCGTCATGTCGGACGAGATCTACGACCAGCTCGTCTACGACGGCGAGAAGCACATCTGCCTGCTTTCGTATCCCTCGATCCGCGACCGGCTGATCCTGCTCAACGGCTGGTCCAAGACCTACGCGATGACCGGCTGGCGGCTCGGATATGCGGTGTGGCCGGGCAAGCTCTACGACTATGCGCGCAAGCTTTCCGTGAACCTGCATTCGTGCGTCAACGCGCCGACACAGTTCGCAGGGCTCGCCGCGCTGCAGGGCCCGCAGGACGCGGTCACCAGGATGGCGGCTGAGTTCGACAAACGCCGCAAGATCGTGGTCGACGGCCTCAACAAACTGCCCGGCGTCAGCTGCATCATGCCGAAGGGCGCGTTCTACGCATTCCCGAATGTGAAGCGCACCGGCTGGAAGGCGAAGGCGCTCGCCTCTTCGCTGCTGGACGACAGCGGTGTCGCGCTGATCGGCGGACCCGATTTCGGCATCCTTGGCGAAGGCTATATGCGTGTCTCCTATGCCAACTCGACGGAGAACATCCTAAAGGCGCTTGACCGGATGGGCGAGTTCCTGGCGAGCCGCAAGGCAGCGTAGCGCGCCGAGTGATGATGGCCGGCAGTTTCCACCGCGTTGCATTTACCCTGCTGCTCGGCATGACCGCCGCGGCCGCGCAGGAAGCGCTCGAGACGCGTGGCGCGTGGCGGCTGATGGCAGACGCGGCGGACAGCACGCTCTCGCTCCACTGCCGCAAGGCGCAGAAGCTTTACGCATTCGAGATCAAGAGCCCGGCGCTGGCTGCGCGCCAGAGCGGCGAAGATATCCGTCTCGGCTACAAGGTCGATGGTGACGACCAGACCTGGTTCAATCTCGCAACCGGCCCGGACGGCACCGTCCCGATCTCGCACCAGACCGCATTCCGGATCATCCAGGCCGCACTCACGCGCGATGGCGCGAAGCGTGTTTCGTTCACGGCCGCAGATTATGCCTGGCAATTCGACCTCGACGGCCTGAGGGATTTGACCCAAAGCCTGACCGAGCGCTGCGGGTTTGATCCGACGCCGCCGGAGCCCGAAGGGCAGCAAATGCCCCCCATCCTGCCCCGTCGGTAAATTTCACTCGCGTTTCAGCGCGTCCCAAGCGCGAGCCGCAGACGCGCGATCACGCACCGCTGAGGTGTGCACAGCGCTGTTCACGAAGCCTTGAAATTCGCTGCAGGCCAAGTGGCCTGCGCGGCCGCCCAAGCTTTCCTCGTCTCCCTTGAGGCATCCACGCGCCATTTCGAGGGAGATTTTCACAATGATGGGGCACGATGCATTGATACTCTGCGCCGCCGTATTTCTTGGCGGACTCGTTTCGGGCTTTTCGGGTTTTGCCTTCGCGGCCATTGCCGGCGCCATCCTGATCCATGTCTACCCGCCGCTCGTTGCCATCCCGCTGCTGATGATCTGCGGGCTGATCAACCAGCTGATCGGCGCATTGTACCTGCGCTCGGCAATCCATTGGCGCAGCAGTCTTCCGTTCGTGATCGGCGGGGGCCTCGGACTGCCCATCGGGGAATTTCTCCTGCACTACACGAATGGCTCGGTGTTTCGCCTCGGTTTCGGTCTGTTCCTGATCGGCTATTCGAGCGTCATGGCCTTGCGCCCGACCGCCTCGCTGCTCGCCTCCCTGTCGGGAAACCGGTCGTCCATGCTCGTCGGGCTTGGTGGCGGCGTGATCGGAGGTCTGACCGCGATGCCCGGTGCAGTCCCCACCGTATGGCTGGACCTCCAGGGCCGCACGCGGCAGGAAAAGCGCGGCTTGATCCAGCCATTCATCATGGCGATGCAGGCGCTTTCGATCCCCGGATTCTTCGTCACGAAGAATCTTGGGTTCGATGCGACGCTCATCGCAATGGCGCTCCCGGCGATCGCCGCAGGAACGCTGACGGGCGCAATGCTCTACGGACGCGTGAACGAGGCGGGCTTCCGCTTCGCGAGCCTCGCGCTGCTGATGTTTTCCGGGGTCATGCTGATCAGAGCCTAGCGTCGGGCGCGACGCCGCTCACTCGATAAATTCGACCGGTATCCCCTTCTTCACCATTGAGGCGAGCGCAAGCGCGTCCCAGTTGGTGAGCCGTACGCAGCCATGCGATGCGGCCTTGCCGACCTTCTCGGGCTCGGGCGTGCCGTGGATTCCGTAGCCCTTTTCGTTGAGCGCGATCCAGACAACGCCGACCGGGTTGTTCGGCCCCGGCGCGATCTTGAACTCGTGCTTCGCTTTCACGCCGCGGAATTCGTAGTCGGGGTTATAGGTATAGGTCGGATTCCTCGCGACGCGCACGACTTTCCGCGTGCCGGACGGCGCGGGCTTTTCCTTGCTGCCGATCGAGGCGGGATAGACGGCGATCAGGCTTCCATCAGTGCTCAATGCGCGCACAAGCTTGCGCTTCTTGTCGACCTCGATCTTGCCCAGCTTGGTCTCGAGCGCGGCCGGCTTCACGTTGATGTTCGCCACGGTAATTGTCGTGCCCGCTTCATCCAGCTTCTTGCCGCGATTGAGGCGCTGGAGCAGGTCCTCATCCATATGGAAGCGCTCGGCGAGCATTTCGGCCGGGCTCGTGTAATCAAGTCGCTTGAGGTCCGCCTGCTTCTCCATCTTGTCCGGGATGTCTTCGGTAAAGGGACCTTTCACGTCCTGCTCGGTGATCGTGTAGTCGATCACAACCGGCTCGTTGTCCTGCGTCAGTTTTTCCCAGGTGGGCGTATCGAGCGCGCCGCCCGGTTTCAGCCCATTCTGCTCCTGGAACGCACGCAGCGCGTTCGAAAAATTCTCGCCGCGATGGGCGTCGATCACACCGGGTGAAAACCGCGCGCGATCAAGCAGCACCTGTGCACGGATATTGACGGCCTCGGAGTTCTCTTTGCCGTTGAACGCGGCGGAATTGATAGCGTCGGGCGAAAGGCTGCGAACCGGCGCAGCGTGTGCGGTCACCGTCAGCGCAAACAGGAGCGGCAGCCAGGGGCGCATCGGCGTGCTCGGGTCGGGTCAGGATCGCACAAGCACAACGAAGTCTGCGTCGCCCGGTTCCGTTACGCCTCCCACCGCGCCGGCAGATTGAACAGCCCGCGGAAAGCCCAGCCGCCGATCCGCACGGGCTCCCGCTCGTCGAGCGCGAGGCCCTTGAGCCGCGCAAACACGCTCGGCAGCGCCACGTCGGCAATCATGGCGCGCGAGGCAGCTGCGCCCGCGCAGAAGTGCGGGCCCGCACCGAAGGCGATGCTCTTGCCTGTATCGCGGGCGAGATCGAACGCATCGGCACGATCGAAATGCGCCTCGTCGCGGTTCGCCGAACCGAACATCAGGAACACGCGGTCCTCCGGCACAAAATCGACGCCATTCACGGTCGCGGCCTTCGCGATCCGCCGCGGCGACATGCCGATCGGCGAAATCCAGCGCGCGAACTCCTCGAATACCTGCAGCCACGCGACCTTGCCGTCGCGCACCAGTGCAAACTGATCCGTATGCGTCAGCAGCGCCCAGATGCAGCCTGCGATCGCCTTGCGCGGCTCGTTCTGGCCGCCCGAGATGGTGAGCTTGATGTTGTGCCGCACATTCTCTTCCGGCATGCCGCCGTGGATCATCACGCTGAGCAGCGAGTGGTTCGGCACCTTGCGCACCACGGGGAGCATGTCGGTGATCGCCGCATCGATGCCGGCGGTCGCTGCCTTGCAACGCGCCTCGATCTGCGGATCGCCGGTGTAGTTCGCGATCCCGTCGATCATGCCCTGCGACCACGAATCCATCTCGGCATAGGTGATGTTGGTCAGCCCCGTCACCGACTTGAGGCATTCGCCCGAGAGCGGCAACGCAAAATCGGCGAGGAGATCGGCCGCGCCCTTCGGCGCAAGCGCATCGAGGATGCGGTCCGCGTGCGCCTGGAATTCCTCGCGCCAGTGCGCGCGCACCGCCTTCGGCGACACGGCCGGAAAGAAGATCGAGCGCTCCGCCATGTGCGCATCGCCGTCTTTGCGCATCATGTTGTGGCCCATCAGCTTCACCATCAGGCCGGCGGGCTGGTCGGACGAGAATATGTCGATGCGCTTCTCGGAGACGAAAATGTCGTCGCGCCGGGTCAGCAGAGTGCTCCCAAGCTGCGGCACGGAGCAGATCGGCGCCTCGCGCCGCATCTGCGCGAGCGCCGGATAGGGATCGCGCCAGAATTCTTGTGGGTCGATGGGAAAATGCGGCGCTGTGGACATCGCGCGAGATTGCCATGGGCCGTGCACGACCGCTACCGCGGCGGCGGCCGGCGGGATTACGGCTTCGACTTTGCGGTCGATGGACGTGGTATGCGGGGTCCGCCAAATTGCTCGCACGTCCTCGCAAGGAAGCTTATGCTCGACATCGTTACTTTGCGCGAGCGCCCCGAGCTGCGCGCCGCGATCTTCGCCAACGCGATGCAGGCCTCGCTGTGGCCGGAGTTCATGCGCCACGATCCGGTCGCCGATCTCTATTTCGCCGAAGCTGCACTCGACCGCTATCTGGATTTCGTGCTCGTCGGCCTCGACGGCGGCGAGGTCGTCGCGCGCGCGTTCAGCGTGCCATTCTGTCTCGGGATCGAGGGCCGCGGCGAATTGCCCGACGCCGGCTGGGACGGGGTGATCCGCTGGGCGCATGAGGATCACCTTGCCGGCCACACGCCGAACGCGGTGAGCGCACTGGAGATCAGCCTGCTGCCGGGCCTGCGCGGCGGCGGCCATTCGCGCGCGATGCTCACCGCCATGAAACAGAACGCCCGCGCACGCGGCTTTGCCGATCTCTATGCGCCGCTGCGGCCGAACCAGAAGCACCTTCAGCCGCACGTCGCAATGTCCGAGTACATCGCGCGAAAGCGTGACGACGGGCTGCCCGCGGATGCCTGGCTGCGCACACATGTGCGCGACGGCGGCCGCATCGTGAAGGTCGCGCCCTGCTCGATGACCATCGTCGGCACGATCGCGGATTGGTCGCGCTGGACCGGGGTCAAATTTGCGGCCTCGGGGCCGTACGCCATCGAAGGCGCACTCACGCCGGTGACCGTTTCGCTTGAGCACGATTGCGGCGTCTACGTCGAGCCGAACGTCTGGGTGCATCACCCGTTGTGATGCAGGTGCGGATCAGCCCGGTTTCGCGCCAGAGAACTTGACCACCTTGGCCCACTTCTCGGTTTCATCCGCCACGTACTTTCCGAAGCCGTCCGGCGAAAGCGGCATCGGCGTGCCGCCGAGGTCGAGGATCCGCTGCGAGATCTTGGGATCGGCGAGGCCCGCGTTCACGCCCTTATTGATTATTTCGATGATTTCGGCCGGTGTGCCCTTCGGCGCGCCCAGACCTGCAAAGGCGGAAGTCTCAAATCCCGGTACGGTGTCGGCCACCGGCGGAACGTCCGGCAAGGCGGGCAACCGTGCCGGCGAGCAAACTCCGAGCGGACGCAAGCGGCCCGTCCTGATGTGCTCGACGGACGACGGCAGGTTGTCGAACATCACGTCGACCTGTCCGCCGATCAGGGCGGTGAGTGCCGGCGGCGCCCCACGAAACGGAATGTGCTGCATCTCAATGCCGGTCATCATCTTGAAATACTCGCCGGTCACATGCGCGACCGACCCGCTGCCCGCGGAGGCGAAATTGATCTTGCCGGAATTGGCCTTCGCATAGGCGATGAACTCGGGAACGCTGTGCGCCGGAAAGTTGGGATTGACCTCCATGACCTGCGGTACGCGATAGATTCCGGCGACCGGCACGACGTCACGAAGCACATTGAAATTGAGATTATCGTAGAGAGAGGCGTTGATCGCGTTATTGGCGCCGATGACAATGAACGTGTAGCCGTCCGGCGGCGAGCGAACCACCGCTTCGGTCGCGATGTTGCCGCCGGCACCCGGCCGGTTCTCGACAATGAACTGCTGGCCCAGGCGCTCCGACAGCGCCTGGCCGACAAGCCGTGCCAGAATGTCGATCGCCTGCCCGGCCGCGAATCCGACGATCAGGCGCACCGGCCGCGACGGATAGGCTTGCGCCCGCGCGACGAATGGTGCGGCCGGCAGTGCGGCGGCTCCAGCGCCCAGACGCAACAATGTGCGGCGGGAAACTCTCATGGCGCGGCCCTCGCTTGAAAACTGTTCTATGCCCAGGAAGGCTTCTCCTGATCGTGACCGTTGTCAACAACGGCCCGCACGTCTTTCGTCAGCCGCCCTTCAGCCCAAACAGCGTGGCGGCGTTCTGGCCGAGGATCGCCATTTTCTCCTCATCGGACAGCGGCGCACCCATCACGTGATCGACGGGCGCCGTCTCCCACGGAATCGGATGGTCGGTCCCGAGCATCAGCTGGCTGGCGCCGACCTGCGCCACAAGGTGGCGCAGCCCTTCGCCCGAGAACACCATCGCGTCGTAGTAAAGCTGATTGAGATATTCCGACGGTTTCTTCTTCAACTGGATGCTCGGGTTGCAGTTGCTCGGCGAGACGAAGCACGCGTAATCGCCGCGCATCGCATAGGACGGCAGGTACCCTCCCCCGTGCGCCGCGATGATCTTGAGCCTGGGAAATCTGTCGAGCGTGCCTTCGAAGATCAGGTGCTGCAGTGCGATCGTGGTGTCGAGCGGGTTGCCGATCGTGTTCGCGAGCCAGCCGTTGCCCTTGAAACGTTCGGCGAGTTCCGGCGTCGACTGCGGATGGATGAACAGCACGGCGCCGAGCTCCTCGGCCTTCTGCAGCACCGGATGATATTTCGTGCGCGCAAAATCGTCGCCCGCAACGCTGCCGCCGATCGCCGCCCCCTTGAGCCCCTGCTTCCTCACCGCGGTCTCG
>Ga0310811_10015335_pt1 | contig 10020 bp, 8 predicted proteins | sample YCmetagenome_FD_207642 | JGI IMG/M metagenome (GOLD analysis project Ga0310811, IMG submission 207642) | Soil microbial communities from experimental microcosm in Duke University, North Carolina, United States - YC | ecosystem: Engineered > Artificial ecosystem > Soil microcosm > Unclassified ...
AGATCGAGCGGCTGGTCCGTAAGTCGTCGGAGCAGGGCCTGACGCTGGTCCCGCTTTCGCTGTACTTCAAGGACGGCAAAGTGAAGGTGGAGCTCGCACTTGCCCGCGGTAAACGGACTTACGATAAGAGACAAGATCTGGCCAAGAAGGACGCGGCCAGGGAGGTTGAGCGTGCCTTGCGGCGACGACGGTGACTCCGGAGGCTGACGGTGACTGCGCGCTCTCGTGAGCGGGGAAGCCACGCCGGCCGACCCCGCACTTACGGCTTGCCCTTCGCGGTTCCTGGGTTGTCCAGCCTGGGGACATCGGTTTCTTCTCGGCACGGCGGACGGTCGGCGGCGGTTCCTTCAGCGACTGTGGCGCCGGCCTCAGGTCCGCCATCGGCATCAGGTTCGGGTTCGGCTGAGACTGGCGTAGCGCCGGGCCTGCCGACGTCCTCATGGCCTGATGCCTTCACTCCCAGCGAGGCGGCGTCGCGCCCCGCCGAGGTCCGTCCGCCGGCAGAAACCCCGCGTGTCGCACCGCCGCCACCAAGTGGTCCGCCCCCTGCCGCACCGCGTGGTAATGGGCATGGGCACGGCAGGCACGCAGGGCGGCCTTCGCTAAGCAAGCTGCCCAAGAAGGCACGGCTAGTGGCCGCGCTCGTGGTGGTCGTCGGCGCGCTCGCCGTGGGCTTCACGGACGGCGGCTTTGGCGGCGAGGCATCCGCGGAGCCGGCGGTGCAGGCGTTCCTACTCGACTGGCAGAACGGTCACTACGCGCAGGCCGCCGCCCTCACCACCGGCACCACGCCGGACGTGAGCGCGCAGCTCGAGGCCGCCTACACCAACCTCGACGCGACCCACCAGTCCTTCGCCATGCAGAGCGTCACGCAGCACGGCGCCAAAGCGGTCGCCACTTTCGTCGCCACGGTGGACCTGGCCGCGGCGGGGCAGCAGTGGTCGTACACCGGGAAGTTCGGGCTGACCTCGTCCAACGGGCAGTGGGTCGTCGACTGGGCGCCTTCGGTCATCAATCCGTCCCTTGGCCCAGGCGACAGGCTCGCCGTGGACACGACCTACGCGCCGCGCGCCGCGCTCACGGATGTGCACGGCCAGTCGCTGCTCAGTAAGTCTTCGGCTTACCGGGTCGGCGTCTACCCGGGCAAGCTGAAGAGCGCGACGGTGACCGCGGCCGCGCTCAGCAAGGTCGTGGGGCTCGACACCCAGCAGGTGCTCGGCCAGATCCAGGCCGCGCCGCCTGGCGCATTCCTCTCGCTGCTCACGCTGTCCCCGGCCGACTTCAGCTCGCTGTGGCCGAGGCTTTCGCACGTGCCGGGCCTCGGCTACCAGAAGCAGGCGGACCGCCTGTTCTCCTCCGTGGCGCAGGACGTGGTGGGCTCGGTCGGCACCGAGAACTCCGACACGCTGCGCGAGGAAGGCGCCGCGTACCAGCCCGGGATGACCGTGGGCCTCTCCGGGCTTGAGCAGACCTACCAGGACTCGCTGATCGGGACGCCGACGACCGCTGTCGAGGTCGTGAACCAAGCCGGCCACGTGACGAAGCAGTGGGTCTTGAAGGGCGGCCACGCGGGCACGCCCGTGCAGACCACGCTGGACCTCAAGCAGCAGGCGGCCGCCGACAACGCCCTGGCGGACGAGCCGAACTCGGCGGAGATCGTCGCGGTCAACTCGACCACCGGCGGGATCAACGTCCTCGCGACGCATTCGGCCGGCAACGTGGCGCTGCCAAAGGGCGGCCCGCTGAACGCCCGTGTCCAGCCGGGGATGGCCTTCAGCATCGTGTCCGCGGCGGCGCTGCTGTCCACGGGCATCACCGCGGACCACCCGCTGCCCTGCGAGCCAGTGGCCGACGTGGGCGGTGAGACGTTCATCTACCAGCCCGCCACGAGCCCTACCGCGACATTCGCGGAAGACTTCGCCAACGGCTGCGGCACCGCGTTCGCGAACATGTCGCGGACCCTGACCCCGGCACAGCTCAGCGCCGCGGAGAAGGCCTTCGGCATCGGCTCGAACTGGCAGCTGCGGATGTCCGCGTTCTCCGGCGCGGCGCCCCAGGTGTCCGGCGAAGCGGAAGTGGCCGCGCAGGTGACCGGGACCGGCGGCGTGCTGATGAGCCCGCTTGGCATGGCGACCGTGGCGGCCGAGGTCGCGTCCGGCACCGGGCACTCGCCGGTGCTCATCGCCACGGACCCGTCCAGCACCTGGCAAGCGCCGCTGTCCGGCACGGGCCTGGCGGAACTGCGGCAGCTCATGCAGCTGGCGGTCGCGAAGGGGGCGGCGCACGCGGCGTACCTGCCCGGCACGCCGGTCTACGGCCAGTCCGGGGTGGTGCAGACCGGGAAGCAGTCCTACCTGAGCTGGTTCGTCGGCTACCGGGGCACCACGGCGGTCGCCGTACTTGAGACGGGCAGCACCGCCTCGCAGGCGGCTGCGGCGCTGGCCGGCACGTTCCTCAAGAGCGTCGGCTAAGCCGTTTCCTGGGCGGCCGTCGCGACCGCCCAGGTGAGCATTAGGTACCCCGGTTAGCACTTTGCTGCCGCAGTGTGGCACACTAACTTCCGTGACGGCTGGGCTGATTATTATCGGCAGGCGCGTCGCAGGAGGGCAACCGCTGGTCATTGGCTTACAGCCAATTTCCCGGCTGGGGATTTCCCCCGGGGGGGACGACCCCCCGTACCCCCCGATGTCGGGCTTCGCCCGACGGCGGCGGGAGCGGTTCCAGGCCCCCTGCCGACGCGCAGACCTCTCGCGTGCAGCGAGGGGTCTTTTTGTTTTGTGCGCCGGCTCTCAATAGCAACCCGAAGCGTCAGCCAAGATGACCCAGAGAACGGAAAGCGACGATGCTCGACGACCAGTTCCACGTCTACGACACCACTCTGCGCGACGGCGCACAGCAGGAGGGCCTGAACCTCACGGTTGCCGACAAGCTGGTGATCGCGCGGCACCTGGACCGGCTCGGCGTCGGGTTCATCGAGGGCGGCTGGCCGGGGGCGATTCCGAAGGACACCGAGTTCTTCCGCCGTGCGCAGACCGAGCTCTCGTTGCAGCACGCAACCCTCGCCGCGTTCGGCTCGACCCGTAAGGCGGGCGTCGCCGCCGCCGACGACCCCCAGGTCGCCGCCCTCCGCGAGTCCCGGGCGCCCGTCGTCACCCTGGTCGCCAAGAGCCATGACCGGCATGTGGAGCTGGCGCTGCGCACCACGCTGGACGAGAACCTGGCGATGATCGCGGACACGGTACGGCACTTGTGCGCCGAGGGGCAGCGGGTGTTCCTCGACGCCGAGCACTTCTTCGACGGCTACAAGTCCAACCCCGCGTACGCGCTCGAGTGCGTCCGTGCCGCCGCCGAGGCGGGTGCTTCCGTGATCGCGCTGTGTGACACCAACGGCGGCATGATGCCCACGGAACTCGGCGACATCGTGCACGCGGTGGCGTCGGGGACGGGTGCGCGCCTCGGCATCCACTGCCACGACGACACCGGCTGCGGCGTCGCGAACACCCTGGTCGCCGTCGAGGCCGGCGTCACCCACGTGCAGGGCACCGCGAACGGCTACGGCGAGCGCTCAGGGAACGCCAACCTGTTCAGCGTGGTCGCGGGCCTGCAGCTGAAGAAGGGCCAGCTCGTCCTCGACGGCGACGGCATCACCGAGATGACCCGGATCGCGCACGCGATCAGCGAGGTCACCAACGTCACGCCGGACACCCACCAGCCGTACGTCGGCCTGTCCGCCTTCGCGCACAAGGCCGGGCTGCACGCCTCGGCGATCCGCGTCGACCCGATGCTGTACCAGCACATCGACCCCGCGCAGGTCGGCAACGACATGCGCATGCTCGTCTCTGACATGGCGGGCCGCGCGTCGGTGGAGCTCAAGGGCCGCGAGCTCGGCTTCGACCTCTCCGGCGACAAGGAAGTCATCGGCCGCGTCACCGACAAGGTCAAGGAACTCGAAGCCAAGGGCTACTCCTTCGAGGCGGCGGACGCGAGCTTCGAGCTGCTGCTGCGCGACGAACTCGCGGGGGAGCGCAGGCGGCACTTCACCGTCGAGTCGTGGCGGGTAATCGTGGAGCAGCGCGAGGACGGTGCCGTCACCAGCGAGGCCACGGTTCGCCTCGTGGCCAAGGGCGAGCGCGTCGTCGCGGTCGGCGAGGGCAACGGCCCGGTGAACGCCCTCGACCGCGCGCTGCGCGCCGCGCTTGAGCAGACCTTCCCCGAACTCGCCACCCTTGAGCTGACCGACTACAAGGTGCGCATCCTCGAAGGCTCGGCGGGCACCGGCGCGATCACCCGCGTGCTCATCGAGTCGAGCGACGCCGAGGGCGGCTCCTGGTCGACGGTCGGCGTGGACGAAAACGTGATCTCCGCCTCCTGGCACGCCCTGGAGGAAGCGGTCACCTACGGCCTGCTGCGCGCCGGCCGCACCCCCGAATAAGCCCGCAAGCGCCCCCGCCGCGGCCGCCTACCGGCGGCGCCCGGGACCCGCGCGTACCCAGAGCGGCCCCACCCGCGGCCAGCCCTGGCTCCGCCGCGCCCTTCGACTGGCCCACAAGGCACATCAGGTAGCGGTGAAGGCCACATCCCCGGCAGCCCCACGAGGGACGCCGGGGATTGGCACGTGATTGCCCGGCGCCTTTGGCTTCGGGGAGCTGAGTGGTTTGCCGCTATTGTTGGCTAGTGCGTAATTCTGGGGGGCTTGGCGCGGCGCGCTGGGCGGTGTCGGCGTATTTCCTGGTCATGGGGCTGACCGCCGGGGTGTGGATGGCGCGCGTGCCGGCTGCCAAGGCGCAGGTGCACCTGTCTGACGGGACGCTCGGCGTCGCCCTCTTCGCCCTCCCCGTCGGCCTCGTGCTCGGCGCGGCCCTGGCGGAACGGCTGGTGGACCGGCTGGGCAGCGCCCTGCTGTGCCGGGTCGCGGGCGTCGGCGGCTGCTTCGTGTCGGTGACCCCGGGCCTGGCCCATACCCTCCCCGAGCTGATGGCGGCCCTGTTCGGGATCGGCGTGTTCGGCGGCACCCTCGACGTCTCGCAGAACAACCAGGGCGTCCGCGTCGAAGCCGCCTACGGGCGGCCGGTGATGACGTCGATGCACGCCGGCTACAGCCTCGGCGCGATCCTCGGCTCCCTCGCCGGCGGCGCCCTAGCCGAGGCCAACGTCGGGCTGCTGCCGTCCCTGGTCGCCGTCGGCGCGCTCGGCGCCCTCATCGACGGCATCGCGGCCCCCTGGCTCCTGCCCGGCAAGCAGCATGCCGGCGCCCAAGGTGCGGACGTCTCCGCAAGCCAGGGCGCTAAGCCGCGCGTGGACCGGCGCCAGGTGCGGCGGCTGGTCCTCGCCGTTGGCATCCTCGGCATCTGCGGCCTGCTAGGCGAGGGGGCAGCGGGCGACTGGTCAGCGGTCTACCTGAAGGACAACCTGGGCACCAGCGCAGGCTTCGCCTCCCTGGGCTTCGCCGCGTTCTCGGTCACCATGACCCTCGGCCGCGGCGTTGGCGACCGCCTGCTCCACCGCTACGGCGTCGCCCCGGTGATCCGCGCCTGCGGCGTGCTGGCGACGGTGGGCCTGGGCGCCGCGCTCGCCACCCCCGTCCCGGGTATCACGATTGTCGGCTTTACCCTGTTCGGCGCGGGCCTGTCTATCGTCGTGCCCCAGGTCTTCGCCGCGGGCGGCCGCGCCGACCCCGAGCGCCCGGGCTCCGGCCTGGCTAAGGTAGTCGGCTTGAGCTACGTCGGCATGACGGCAGGCCCGGCCATCATTGGCCTGGTCGCCAGCAAGGTCGGCCTCCACGTGGCCCTGGTTATCCCCTTGATCCTGGCCGCGTGGATCGCGGTAGCCGCCCCAACGCTCCGTGCCCCAGCCACGAGCGATGACGCGGACCCGATCGCGCCCATGCGCAGCGCTGGAATACCTTAGGCACATGGACGACAAGGACATCATGGCGCGGATCACCGAGCTGATCGACACTGAACACGAACTCCGCGGCCAGCTGCAGCGGGGTGAGCTGAGTTCGGAACAGGAGCGGGAGCGGCTTCGTTCTGCTGAACAGGCGCTGGACGTGTGCTGGGACCTGCTGCGTCAGCGGCGGGCAAAGCGTGAGTTCGGGGAGAGCCCGGATGGCGCTGCTGTCCGTCCAGTGTCTGAGGTGGAGGGATACCAGCAATAGCTCCGCGCAAGTAGGCTCGAAAGCGACAAACGAGCAAAGGAGCATCGTGCGTATCGCTAGGTTCGCCAAGGGCGATGGCGTGGCCTATGGCGTGGTTGAGGGAGATGCCGGGCAGCCGCAGACGATCGCGGAACTGTACGGCCACCCCTTCGGTGTCGACCCGGCGGGCGTGCAGCTCACCGGGAACCGCTACCCCCTCGCCGAGGTACGGCTGCTTGCCCCGGTCCTGCCGTCGAAGGTAGTGGCGGTCGGCAAGAACTACGCCGAGCACGTCAAGGAAATGCGTGAACTATACGCGTCGGCTCAGCTGCCCGCCGAGCCGATCCTGTTCCTCAAGCCGTCCACGTCGGTGACAGGCCCTGGCGACCGCATCGCCTACCCGGTGAAGCTCACCGACCGGGTGGATTACGAGGGCGAGCTCGCCGTGATCATCGGGCGGCTCTGCCGGGACGTGCCCAAGGAGCGGGCGGCCGACGTCATCTTCGGCTACAGCTGCGCGAACGACGTGACCGCGCGGGATCTCCAGGCCAGGGACGGGCAGTGGACGCGGGCGAAGGGCTTCGACACGTTCTGCCCGCTCGGGCCGTGGATGGAGACGAGTGCCGACCCCGCCGACCTCGGCATCACCACGACCGTCAACGGGAACGTGAAGCAGCACGCCCGGACCTCTGAACTGCTGTGGGACGTCCCGTCGCTGGTCGAGTACGTGTCCTCGGTCATGACCCTGCTGCCTGGCGACGTGCTGCTCACTGGCACCCCGGAAGGCGTCGGCCCGCTGACCGACGGCGACGAGGTGTCGGTGACGATCGAGTCGGTCGGCACGCTGACGAACCGGGTGGTCATCCGCGACTGATCTCCGTCGCCGCGAGCAGGTCCCTGGTGTAAGGGTGGCTCGGTGACTCGAATACCTGATCACGGAGGCCGGCCTCGACGACCTCGCCCTGCGACATGACCGCGATCCGGTCGCAGAGGTAGCGCACGACCGCGAGGTCGTGGGAGATGAACAGGCAGGAGAAGCCGAACTCGCGCTGCAGGTCGGCGAGCTGGTTCAGGATCGCGGCCTGGACCGAGACGTCGAGGGCCGACGTCGGCTCGTCGGCCACGAGCAGCCGGGGCCGGGCGATGAGCGACCTGGCCAGGCCGACCCGCTGCCGCTGGCCGCCGGACAGCTCGTGGGGGTAGCGGGTACGCAGCTGCGCCGAGAGGCCGACCCTGGTCAGCATTTCGGCCACTTTGTCCGCCCGCCCCCGCGTCCGCTGGGCGCGGAGCGGGGCGGCGACGATGTCGCCGACGGTCATGCGCGGGTTCAGCGACGAGTACGGGTCCTGGAAGACCATGTGCATCTTCGGCCGCAGCGGCAGGAGCTTGCGGCGGGACAAATGGGTGATGTCGGTGCCGTCGAGGGTGATCTGGCCGCCGTCCGGCTCAAGCAGGCGCAGCACGCAGTGCGCCACGGTGGTCTTGCCGCTGCCAGACTCGCCGACCAGGCCGACGATCTCGCCGTGGCCGACCTCCAAGTCGATACCAGCGACCGCGTGCACCGTCCCGCCGCCCGCCGACCGCGGGATGCGGAACGACTTGCGCAGCCCGGTCACCGCGAGCACCGGCGGCCCAGCGCCGTTCACCGTGCCACTCCTGCCGGGTCCGGGATGCGGTCCAGCACGCAGGCCGCCAGGTGTGCGTGGTCCGGCCCAACGGGCCGCAGCGGCGGCTGCGCGGTCAGGCACCGCGGCTCCGCATACGGGCAGCGCGGGCTGAACACGCAATGCCCCGGTTCGCCGCGCAGCAGCGGAACCTGGCCGGGGATCGGCGTCAGCCGCCGGGTGTCCCGGTCGCTGTCCGGCCGCGGCACGGCCCCGAGCAGGCCAGCCGTGTACGGGTGCCCGGGCGTCGCGTACAGGTCGTCCGTCGGTGCCTCCTCAAGCAGGTGCCCGGCGTACATGACGAGCACGCGGTCGGCGAACCCGCGCACCACGGCGAGGTTGTGCGTGATCAGCAGCACCGCCATGCCGAGGGTGGCGCGCAGGTCCCGCAGCAGGGCGAGGATCTGCGCCTGGATCGTGGGATCGAGCGCGGTTGTCGGCTCGTCGGCGATCAGCACGGCGGGGTCGCAGGCGATGGCCATGGCGATCATGACCCGCTGCCGCATCCCGCCGGATAGCTGATGCGGGTAGGAGTGCAGGTGCCTCGCCCCGCCCGGCAGCCTGACCAGCTCGAACAGGTCGAGGACCCGGGCCCGCGCGGCCTGCCTGGACAGCCCCAGGTGCCTGCGGACCACTTCGCCGACCTGGCTGCCGACGGTCAGCGACGGGTTGAGTGCTGTCATCGGCTCCTGGAAGATCATGGCGATGGAAGCACCGCGGATCTCCTGCAGCCGCCTGCCCGAGGCCGACCGCAGATCCTCGCCCCGGAACCAGACGTGCCCGCTGACGGCGGCGCCCGGGGGCTCGAGGCCGAGGACCGACAGCCCGGTCAGCGTCTTGCCCGACCCCGACTCGCCGACGATGCCGACCACCTCGTTCGCGGCAAGTGCCAGCGACACCCCGCTGACCGCGAGCAGCGGCCCGCGCCGGGTGCTGAAGTTGACCCGCAGGCCCTCGAGCCGCAGCACCGGGTCGCTCATCGCTAGGTCGTTCATCGCCGCCCCCGAGGGTTGAGCGCATCGGTGATGCCGTCGCCGAGCAGGTTGAAGCAGAGCGCGGCGAGGAAGATCGCGACCCCGGGGAAGACCCCGAGCCACACCGACTGGTTCAGGTACTGCTGCGCCTGGGCCAGCATCCCGCCCCAGTCCGCTGTGGGCGGCTGGACGCCGAGGCCGAGGAACGCCAGGATGGCGGCGCCGACGATCGCGGTCGGGATGGCGACCGTGGTCTGCACCATGACCGGGCGCAGCACGTTCGGCAGGATCTGCCGCCGCAGGATCGTCAGGTCCCGTTCACCGTTCACCAGGGCTGCCTGGACGTACTCTAGGTCCCGCACCTCAAGCGTCGCGCCGCGGGCGATCCTGGCGATCACCGGCACCTGCGCGACGCCGAGCGCGAGCACCGCGGTCCACAGGGTGGGCTGGGAGATCGCGGCAAGCCCGACGGCGAGCAGCAGGAACGGGAAGGCGAGCATCACGTCCGCGACCCGCATCAGCAGCATGTCGGCCGGGCCGCGGAAGTACCCGGCGATCATCCCGTACGGCAGCCCGACCGCCGTCCCGAGCAGGGTAGACAGGATTCCCGCGGCAAGCGTGCTGCGCGCACCGTACAGCATCCGGGACAGCACGTCCCGGCCGAGCTGATCGGTGCCGAGCAGATGATGCGGCGTGCCCGGTGGGGCGAGCACGGTGGCGAAGTTCGTCGCGTTCGGGTCGTACGGCGCGGCGAGCGGGCCGAAGACCGCGACGAGCACGACGATGAGCGAGCCCACCGCGCCAACGATCGCGAGCACGGTGAACCGGGGGCGGACCTTGGCGGTGCGGACGATCCGGGCCGCGACCCGCCCGCTGACAGGGTCAGGAACGGCCGGCCCGGCGATCCCCGCGGTCATGAGGTTCTCCTGGCGGCGGTGACCCGCAGCCGCGGGTTGATGAGCGTGTAGCACACGTCGGTGAGCAGGTTCACGATGATGTACGCGGCGGCGGTCAGCAGCACCGCCCCCTGTAGCGTCGGGTAGTCCCGCTGGTAGACCGAGTCGAGGGTGAGCTGCCCGATACCAGGGATGTTGAAGACCACCTCGACGGTCACGACGCCTGCGATCAGCCCGCCCAGTTGCAGCCCGACCACTGTCACCACGGTGATCAGGCTGTTGCGCAGCGCGTGCACCCAGATCACCTGCCATTCGCGCATGCCCTTGGCCCGGGCGGTACGCACGTAGTC
>Ga0310811_10015336_pt1 | contig 10020 bp, 11 predicted proteins | sample YCmetagenome_FD_207642 | JGI IMG/M metagenome (GOLD analysis project Ga0310811, IMG submission 207642) | Soil microbial communities from experimental microcosm in Duke University, North Carolina, United States - YC | ecosystem: Engineered > Artificial ecosystem > Soil microcosm > Unclassified ...
GGCCGCGAACGGCGCCGCGCCGGATCCGTCGATTATCCGGACATTGCGGAACAGCGTGTCGGCCATGGCGTTTGCCCCTCCCAGGGTCGGTGTCGTTTGGCGCAGTGTACGGCAGGCGGAAGATCCCTCGCTACGCTCAGGATGACAAAAATACTGTCATCCCGAGCGTAGCGAGGGATCTTTCCTCAAGCGCTTCAATGCTCTCACCCCATCACGTCCTTCTCGTGGAACTCGACGCCGCGCACGACGTCGGCGGCGGTGCCTTCGTACTCGACGCGGCGCAGCTGGGTGCGGCGGATCTTCCCGGAGATCGTCTTGGGCAGCTCGGTCACGAACTCCAGCCGGCGGATGCGCTTGAACGGCGCCAGCCGCTTGTGGGTGTAGTCGAGGATCGAGCGCGCGGTCTCGCGCGACGGCGGCGCCGAGCCGACCAGCAGGATGTAGGCCTTGGGCACGCTGAGCCGGATATCGTCCGGCGTCGGTACGATCGCCGCCTCGGCGACCGCTTCGTGCTCGATCAGCACGCTTTCGAGCTCGAACGGGCTGATGCGGTAGTCGGAAGACTTGAACACGTCGTCGGCGCGGCCGACGAAGGTCAGGTAGCCGTCCTCGTCGAGGGTCGCGACGTCGCCGGTGCGATAGACCGCTCCGTCGGCGCCGTTGAGCTTGCCCGACGCGTCGGCGTAACCCTGCATCAGCCCGGCGGGGCGCTCGCCGCCGAGGTCGAGGCAGATCTCGCCTTCGCTGCGCGGGCTGCCGTCGGCGTCGAGGATCAGCACGCGATAGCCTGGCATCGGGCGGCCCATGGCGCCGGCCTTGACCGGCTGGCCGGGCGAGTTGGCGACCTGGGCCGTCGTCTCGGTCTGGCCGTAACCGTCGCGGATGGTGAGGCCCCACGCTTCCTGCACCTTGTTGATGACCTCCGGGTTGAGCGGCTCTCCGGCGCCGCAGACCTCGCGCAGCGCGAGCTTGCAGGCGGCGAGGTCCTCCTGGATCAGCAGGCGCCACACCGTGGGCGGCGCGCAGAAGGTGGTGACGGCGCAGCGCTCGAGCACGCCCAGCAGCGCCTTGGCGTTGAACGGCGCCTGGTTGACGATCAGCACCGTGGCGCCGGCGTTCCACGGCGCGAAGAAGGTGCTCCAGGCGTGCTTGGCCCAGCCGGGCGAGGATATGTTCAGGTGCACGTCGCCGGGCTGCAGCCCGAGCCAGTACATGGTGGAGAGCGAGCCGACCGGGTAGCTGCGATGGCTGTGACGCACCAGCTTGGGTTTGGCCGTCGTGCCCGAGGTGAAATAGAGCAGCAGCGGATCGTCGGCGTTGGTCGGGCCATCGGGCACGAAGTCGGCCGAGCACGTGTCGGCGCCGGCGAGCGGCAGCCAGCCGTCGATCGGTTTCGCACTGGTGTTCACGAACACCACGCCATCGCGTGGCAGGCTGGCGCATTTGGCGACCTGGTCCTCGTCGGCGACGATCATGCGAGCGCGGCCGCGCTCGACGCGGTCGGCCAGCTCCTCGGCCGTCAGAAGCGTCGTTGCCGGGATCACCACGACGCCGAGCTTCATCGCCGCCAGCATGATCTCCCACAACGGCGCCACGTTGTTCAGCACCAGCAGCAGGTGATCGCCGCGCTTGAGGCCGTGCCCCCGCAGGTAGTTGGCGACCTGGTTGGAGCGCGCCGACAGCTCGGCGAAGGTGAGCCGGGTATCGCGCCCGCTGGCAACGTCGACGATCCACAGCGCGTGGCGATTCCTGCTTGCGGGGTTGCGCGCCAGTTCGGCGTCGAACCAGTCGAGTGCCCAGTTGAACGGCACGGGATCAGGCCAGCGGAAGCCGGTGACGGCCTGGGCGTAGTCGGTGCGATGGGCAAGCAGGAATTCGCGGGCTTGCTGGAACGTCGGCATGAGCGGTGGGATCCTTCATTCGCCCGTCTACTCGTTGACGGGCGCTCCTTCGAGAGCGAGTGGCGCATCTTGCGCGGGCCGCTCATCGCCGTCGAGGCGCAGACAGCCGGCATTGAGGCCGTCGCCCGGCGCCTTTTCGACCGGCGCGATGAACAGCGCGGTGACCTTGAGGCCGCCGACCACGAGGCGCGCCTCGCTCAGCCAGCGCGTGGCGCGGATCGCATTGCCGGTCCCGTCGAGCCGCAACCAGCCGCACAGCGTGGGTCGCTCGCCGGAGAGGTCGATGCGGACGTAGGCGGTGTCGGTGCCCTTGAAAGCGCCGGCCCGGCTGTTGATCCGCCATTCGAACGGCACGGCGCGATAGAGCTTCGCCTCGTCGGCCGAGACGTCGATGGTGCCGACATAGTCGCTGCGCGCCAGCGACGGGTCGCGGATCCAGCCCATGTGGGCGGCGACGCCGAACGCCACCAGCGCCAGCCCGATCAGCAGGATCACCCAGCGCGGCACCCCGGTCATGGACATGGAAGCGAGTTGGTCATGGCGAAGTCGGGCGACGTTGAGCCACGCCCTTCGTGTCATCCTGAGCGCAGCGAAGGATCTCATCGCCAGGAGTCCCAAAGCACTCCCGTGGCCGGCGGCGATGAGGTCCTTCGCTGCGCTCAGGACGACGAGAATGGTCGGTTCTCACGCATCCGATGTATGGCAAGAGCGTGCGCACGACGTTCACGCCAGGATCGTCGTCAGGCCGCCATCGACCACCAGCGTGTGGCCGGTCATGTAGGCGCCGGCGTCGGAGGCGAGCAGGAGCAGCGGGCCGCGCAGGTCCTCCGGCTTGCCCCAGCGATGGGCGGCGGTGCGCTGCTCGAGCATGGCGTTGAAGGCGGCATTCTGCTGCAGCGGCACATTGAGCTCGGTGCGGATGTAGCCCGGGGCGATGGCATTGGCGGTGACGTGCGGGCCGAACTCGGCGGCGAGGTTCTTGGTCAGGCCGACCAGCCCGTGCTTGGCCGCGACATAGCCCGCGACAGACGCGCGGCCGAGGATCGCCATCACCGAGGCGATGTTGACGATGCGGCCGTACTTGCGCGCCAGCATGTGGCGGCCGACCTCGCGCGCCATTACGAACTGGCCGGTCAGGTCGGTCTCGATCGCTTTGCGGAAAGTGTCGGTCGGCGTGTCGACGATCGCCTCGCGATAGATGATGCCGGCATTGTTGACCAGCACGTCGATGCGTCGGTGGCGGCGCACCACGGTCTCGACCTGCTCGCGCACCTGCGCCTCGTCGGTGATGTCGACCGGCACGACATGTGCCTTGCCGCCCTTGCGGGCGATCGCCCGGGCCGTCGCCTCCAGCTCCTTCACCGTGCGGCCGGCGCACAGCACGGTCGCGCCGGCGGCGGCCAGGGTGAGCGCCATGTCCCGCCCCAGTCCGCGCGAGGCGCCGGTCAGCAGCACCACGCGATTCTTCATCGAAAAAAGATCGGCCATGTCCCGTTCGCTTTGCTTGCCGGGACGATCCTATCCTATGACAGTTCGGACGAAACCCTGGGGGAGAAGCATGGCGAAATCAGGCAAGGTCGCGATCGTGACCGGCTCGGCCACCGGATTGGGCGCGACCTGCGCCATCGACCTGGCGGAAAAGGGCTGGAACGTCGCCATCAACTACACCAAGAGCAAGAAGGAAGCGGATGAAACCTACGCGGCGGTGACTGCCAAGGGGGCCGAGGCGATCCTGGTGCAGGCCAACATGGGCGAGGACGCCGACTGCCGCCGGCTTGCCGCCGAGACCATGAAGAAGTGGGGCCGTATCGACGGCCTCATCAACAACGCCGGCACCACGAAATTTCAGGCGCAGGGCGATCTCGAGGGCGTGACGCCGGAGGATTTCGACAACATCTTCCGGGTCAACGTCACCGGCCCCTACATGATGAGCCGCGCCGTCTATCCGGCGATGAAGAAGCAGTGGGAGGAAAAGCAGGAGCGCGGCGCCATCGTGCACATCTCCTCGATCGCCGGTGTCATGGGCATCGGCAGCTCGATCCCCTATGGCTGCTCCAAGGGCGCGCTGAACACGCTGACCTTGGCCCTGGCCCGCTGGTTCTCGCCGGCGGCACGCGTCAACACGGTCTGCCCCGGCTTCATCCAGACACGGTGGCTGCTGGGCGGCATGGGCGAGGAGAACTACAACAAGCTCAAGGAGTCGCAGGAGCAGAGCGCGCCGCTGCGCCAGGCCGGCACGACCGAGCAGATGGCGGAAGCGGCGCTGTTCTTCCTGACCAGCGCCTCCAACATCACAGGCGAGTTCCTGATCGTCGATGCCGGCATCCATCTCGGCATGCTGCCGATGAAGCCGCGGTGATCATTCTCCTCCCCAGCGAAGCTGTCAGCAGAGCTGGGGAGGACGATGAATGGGCCGCCAGCGTGTCAGTCCGCCGCCTCGTCCGTTGGCAATGCTGCTGCGCGGGCGAAGGCCTCGGCTGCATTCTTGACGTGGCGGCTGGCGAGCAGCGCCGCCAGCTCTTCGTCGCCGTCGATCACGGCGGCCAGGATGCCGGCATGTTCGTTCCAGTCGTCGCGCGCGCGGGCGCGGCCGTTGAGCGAGAAGGCGAGGCTGGTGCGCTCGCGCAGCGAACGCATGATATCGGACAGCACCGAGTTCCGGCTCGCCTCGGCGAGGCGGTCGTGGAACTCGCCGTTGAGGCGCGCCAGCTGGTCGGGGCTGCCCGACTGGGCGGCCTCGTTGCCGCGCCTGAGTGTGTCCTGCAGCAGGGCGACGATCGCCGGATCGTGCCGGCGTGCCGCCAGTCGGGCATTGAGCGCTTCGAGGAGCGTGCGCACCTCGACCAGCTCGGCGACCATCTCCGGGGTCACCTCGGTGACCGTGGCGCCGCGCCGTGGCTCGAGCTTCACCAGGCCTTCGATCGACAGGCCGAGCAGAGCCTCGCGCACCGGCACGCGCGACACGCCGAGCTCGGCCGACAGCCGGTCCTCGACCAGGCGCTCGCCGGGCCGGAGCTTGCCGTCGAGGATCTGGCCGCGGATCTGCTCGCTCACGACCTTGCTGAGGGAGGCGCGATCGACGGTCATGGGCTACTTGCCGAGCGTTGCCATGAAGGCGGCGATTCCGGCTTCGCAGCAGGCGATATCCTGCTCGCCGTTGCCGCCCGAGGCGGCGACCGAGCCGACGCACTGGCCGTCGACGAAGATCGGAAAGCCGCCGACGAACACCGTGAAGCGGCCCTCGTGCTGGGTGAAGATGCCGAACGCTTCCTCGCCGGGCAGGGCATTCTTGTAGACATGTGTCGGCTTGCGATGGCCGGCCGCGGTGAACGCCTTGTTCATGGCGATCTGCACGCTGGTGACCTTGCCGCCGTCGAGGCGGCGCAGCGCGATCGGATAGCCGGCATTGTCGGCGACGCAGAGGACCTCGGGAATGCCGAGCCCCTCCGCCTTCTTCTGGGCTGCGTCGAGGATCAGATGCGCCTCGGCGAGGGTCAGGGTCTTGTAGGTGTGCACGCGTCTGTCCGATCAGGCGGCGAGCTTCTTGGCTCCGGCAGCCTGCGGCTCGGCGATGAACTTGCGATAGACGCCGTCGAGATAGAGCCGGCGCATCATCGTCGCCTCGCGCACCAGGCGCACGCAGGCGGCGCGCTCGGCGTCGGAGGTGGCGTACTTCTCGACGATCTCGAAGCCCTTCTCGCCATGCTCGGCGTCGGCCACGATGTGCAGGGTGAAGAAGGTCACCTCGTCCTCGGCGAAGCCGTACTTCTTGAGCAGCGGCGGGGTGGTCTTGCTGTAGATGCGCGGCACCTGGCTCTCGAGGCCGATCAGCAGGCCCGACAGCGCCTCGACGAACGGCTTGGTCGACTGCACGGCGCACCAGCTCTGCAGGCCGAGCGTTTCCGGCAGCAGCTCGCCATTGACCTGGGCGTTCAGGACCTCCTCGCGCTTCATGCCGCAGGTCGCGGCGAAGTCGAGCAGCAGCTCGGAATGGCGAACCGGCGCAAAATCGCCCGAGCCGACGAAGCCTTCCTCCTCGGTGATGTTCTCGAGCAGGAACTGCTGGACGTCCCAGTGCGGGCAGGTGGCGTAGACGGCGCCCAGCCATTCCGAGAAGTGGCTGACGTAATGGAAGTGCTGCTTCACCCATTCGCCGAGCAGGCGGCGGTCGAGCTTGCCCGAGGTCCAGGCCTCGCTCCACGGGTGGACGGCCGAATGCCGCTGCTCGATCGCTTCTTCGAGAGCTTGACGGAACGCACTCTTGACCATGGTGGCGCCTCCTTGGTTTGGATGACAGGATCGTATACAATCTGGCCGCCAGGAGTCAAACTGACTAAGCGATTTGTCCAGGATTGTATACGAAAGTGATGAACCCCACCGATTACAGCCAAGGCGATGCCTTCCAAGCCGAGAAGCAGACCGTTTTTTCCTCAGGCTGGCTGCCACTGTGCGCCGACGGCCAACTGGCCAAGCCGGGGGATTTCGTAGCCCTGACGGTAGGCGGTTGGAGCGTCTTCGCCGTGCGCGATCAGGCTGGCGTGGTTCGCGTCCTGCGCAACGCCTGCCGGCACCAGAACATGCAGGTGGTCGGCACGCCGTCGGGCCACTGCGAGACCCTCCGTTGCCGCTTTCACGGCTGGACCTACGATCTGCAGGGCCGCTTCGTCGCAGCGCCGCCGCCGGTCGCGCCGAGGGATCCGCAGTCGCCCGACCTGCACCTCGCCCCGCTGGTGACGACGGTTGCGTCAGGTCTGGTGTTCTTCAGCGTGACCGAGCCGGGCGATATGCCTGAACTCGGCGAGGAACCGCCGGCCTATGGCGGCACCGTCACGATGGAGATCGCCTGCAACTGGAAGGTCTGCGTCGAGCACCTGCTGGCCGACCGCGCGCCGTCGCCCGATTTCACCTGGGCCTGGCCGCTGCTCGCCATTCGCCGGGCCGGGCCGGTGACGATCGTGGAGCAGGTCGTGCCCCACACCTTTTTGCGTACCCGGCTGCTGACGCACGTGTTCGGCCGCGCCGCCGATGATCGCCAGACCGCAGGCACCATCAAGTATGCCTGCGAGCGCCTGCAGGCCGAGCGCGTCGCTGGCACGCCGGCTGCTGACAGCCCACTCGTTGCTGAATTCCATCAGCGGCTGACTCAGGGATGACTCATCGCTGGGACCGCGCCACTCCAGTGGCGCCTCTTCGTTTGCAAGAGACAAAGAGGGCGCCACTGGAGTGGCGCGGTCCCAGCGAAGACCCTACGTCGGCAGCTCGTGGCCGCGGCCGATGTTGCGGATGATCTCGCTGAGATGCGGCTTGGCCTGCAGCAGGGCGCGGCGATAGGCGACCAGGCCGTTCAGCATCGCGCCGTCGCGCTTCAGCAGCCGGTCGGCAAACTCGACCATGCGCGTGTTCGGCCAGCCGTGCTTGCGCAGCTCGAGCAGCTTCAGGAACGCCTCTACCTCGTGGCCGGGCGCGTGCTGGCACATCAGGATGGCCGCCGCCGCCGTCGAGCGCGACACGCCGGCATGGCAATGCACCAGCACGTGGCTGCCGGCCTTGGCATGCGCCCGCTCGCCGAACTGCAGGACCGTCTCGATGTGCGCCGGCGTGCAGGCTTCGAAGCCGGGATATTCGGCGACGATGTCGTCGAAGCGGATCAGCTCGTGGTCGATCTCGAAGAAGTCGTCGAGGGCAGGCGGCCGCGGCTCGTGCGTGTCGATGATCGACAGCACGTGGGTGATACCGGCCGCGCAATGCTGCGACAGCTCGGGAATGCCGCAGATCGTGACCTTGTGACTCGGGAGGGGCATAGGCGAGGACTTCTATAGAAGGCTTGCGGCCATTTGGAGGCCAATGGCGAACATGCCGAGCAGGAAGATGCGGCGGAACGTCTCCGGCGTGACCGCATTGCGGGTCTTCTGGCCGATCCACACTCCGGCCATGGTGGGCGCGATGACGGCAATGGCGCCGATCAGGTTGGTGGTATCGAACGCCCCCTTGATCGCCAGCGCCAGCGTCAGGGCGCCGATGATGAAGATGAACATGACACCGAGCGCCTGGACGAGTTCATGCCGGTTCATCTCGAGCGATTGCATGTAGGGCAGGAACGGCACCGCCGCGACGCCGGTCGCGCCGGCCACAGCGCCACTGGCCAGCCCGACCAGCGGGTTGGCCCAGCGCTCGGCGGAGCGCGGCACGTGCGGCCGCCAGGCGGTGAGGGCGAGCGCCGAATAGATCACCAGGATCACGCCGACCCAGGCCGTGGCGCCCTTCGAGCCCAGGCTGCCGGACGCCAGGGCGACGACCATCAGTCCGACGATCGAGGTCGCGGCCATCGTCCAGAAGCGTCGCATCAGGACCAGGAAACCGCGGCCGTAGATGGCTTGCCACAGGTTGGTCACCATGGTCGGCACGACCATCAGGGCGAGCGCGGTTTCCATCGGCACGGCGAAGCTCATGATGCCGAGCGCGATGGGCGGCAGCCCCATGCCGATCGCGCCTTTGGCGATGCCGGCGACGACGAAGGCCGCGGCAATCACCAGGATCTGGGTGAGGGTCATGCGCCGAGGACGCCGCGGGCCAGGCGGTCGAAGCCTTCCCAGAACAAGGTGCGCAGGTCGTCCGTCTCCATCATGATCTCGTGGCGTGCCCCGGTGATGGTGAAGTGCTCGCCGCGGCGCAGCCGCGCCGCCACTGGCGCGTGCGTCCGCGGGTCGACCAGGCGGTCCTCGCCGGCAGTCATCAGGAGCAGCGGCAGGTCGATGCGTTCGAGATAGCCGGGAGCCAAGGCAGCCGTCATCGACCGTGCCGCCTGGCGGCCCCAACCCAACGTCGGGCCGCCCAGGGTGAGGCGCGGGTCGGCGGCGAACCACTCGTCGGTGAAACGGTAGCGCCGCTCGTCATGCGTCACGAAATTGGAATGGAACTCGCGCGCCAGCAGGATGAACGGTCCGGTCCCGAACAGATAGCGCTCCTCGACCGCCGGCACCTCGGGCATCAGCATCAGGACCGAGCGCAGCATGGCGTCGCGCCGAAGCCCGGTCATCGGCGACACGAACACGCCGGCGGAGAAGGGGTCCGATCCGTTCTCGGCAAGCTCGCGCATCAAGATGTGTGCGCCCATCGAATGGCACAGCGCCATGATCGGCCGCGGCGCGCTAGGCACGACGACCTCATCGAGGAACGCCCGCAGGTCTGCGATGTAGGTCGAGAAACTGTCGATATGGCCCTTGCCGCGATCGGCCAGCGGACGGTCCGACAGACCCTGGCCGCGCCAATCCATCGCCATCACGGCCCAGCCGCGGGCGAGCAACTCGCCCACCACCTCGACGGCGTACTTCTCGATGAACTCGCCGCGGCCCGAGAGCAGCACGACCGTGCCGCGGGTGGCGCCGAGCTGCCGCCAGCTGGCGAAACGCAGGCGGGCGCCAGCCCTTTCGAAGAAACCGTACCGATCGGCCTCGACATAGGTGTCGGCCAGTTCGAGTGGCCGGGCGGCGGGCGCCGCGGACGGGTCTTCAACGATCATGCCTGCGGCGTTTTGGCGAAGCGCGCTCCGATATACCAGCGGAGATTTGGGCATTTTAGCGAAGTTGCGCGCCGTCCCTTTACCGTTTGTACACGCGCGGCTATATCTCGACCCAGTCGCCGCATCGCCTGCGAAGGGTCGCAGGGGAGGAAAACAGGCGCAAGGAAGCCTCCCAGAGGTCAACCGCACTGCGTGGTAATCGGCTCGTCGGTTGAGTCGATCCGGCACGGTCCTTGCGCCGAGGTTCTCGTCCGCAGGAGACATGCGACCGCGATCCCGACGATAGCGAGTGCCACCGGCGGTTTCGTTGGAGCGATCGCCTGCTCATGATCCGTCAGGCCTTGGTTCTTTTGACAGTTGCAGCGGCCACGCTTGTGGGCTGGCGGCTGCTCGATTCGCGGATCGACGCGGCGAACATCGAGGGTCCTTTGCACGGCGTCACCTATGCGCCGTGGGCCAAGGACCAGGACCCGATCGAGTCCAAGTCGAGCGGCGTCTTCTCCTTCCTGCGCACCGCGATCAGCGACGCCCCGCCGGAGCCGGTCAAGCCGCGCAAGGAGCAGATAGAGCGCGACTTCGCCATGTTCGGCGGCAAGGTCA
>Ga0310811_10015337_pt1 | contig 10020 bp, 7 predicted proteins | sample YCmetagenome_FD_207642 | JGI IMG/M metagenome (GOLD analysis project Ga0310811, IMG submission 207642) | Soil microbial communities from experimental microcosm in Duke University, North Carolina, United States - YC | ecosystem: Engineered > Artificial ecosystem > Soil microcosm > Unclassified ...
GGCCATGTAGGTGCCCGCGAGCATGCCGAGCGGCGTGCCGATCGCCACTGCGATCACCGACATGATGAGGCTGCCCGCGATCGGGTTGAGGAGGCCACCAGCGGAGCCAGGCGGCGGCGTCATCTCGGTGAACACCGCAGGCGAAAGGCCGCTGACGCCTTGCCACAGCAGTTCGCCGAGGATCAGCACCAGCCAGATCAAGCCGAAGCCGGTCGCGACATAGGCGAGGCCCATGGTGATGACGTTGCGGCGGCGGCGGGTGGCGTAGAGCGAGGTGAAAGCGGGGGCGGGCATGTCAGGCTCCGATCCGCGCGTTGAGGCGCATCAGCATCAGGCGGGCAAAGGCCAGCACGATGAAGGTGATGACGAAGAGGATGAGCCCGAGCGCGATCAGCGAGGATGTGTAGAGGTCGCCGACCGCTTCGGTGAATTCATTGGCGATGGTTGCGGAAATCGTCGTTCCGGGCGCGAGGATCGAGCCGGAGATGCGGTGCGCGTTGCCGATGACGAACGTCACCGCCATGGTCTCGCCCAGTGCGCGGCCGAGGCCGAGCATGACGCCGCCGATGACGCCGACGCGGGTGAACGGCAGTACGACGTATCGCGCCACCTCCCAGGTCGTGCAGCCGAGACCGTAGGCGGCTTCCTTGAGCATGGGCGGAACGGCCTCGAACACGTCGCGCGAGATCGAGGTGATGAAAGGCAGCACCATGATGGCCAGGATCAAACCGGCGGTGAGAATGCCGATTCCGTAGGGCGGCCCTTCAAAAAGCGTCGAAAGCACCGGCACCTCGCCGAACGTATCGATCAGCAGCGGCTGGACGTATTGCTGCAGGAACGGCGCGAATACGAACAGGCCCCAGATGCCGTAGATGATGCTGGGAATGCCGGCGAGCAGTTCAATGGCGATGCCGATCGGCCGCCGCAGCCACATCGGGCAAAGTTCCGTCAGGAAAAGCGCGATGAACAGGCCGACCGGCACGGCGATCAGCATGGCGATGATGGATGTGATGATGGTGCCGTAGATCGGCGCAATCGCACCGAATTTCTCGGTCACCGGATTCCAGGTATCGTCGATCAGGAAGGTGAAACCATAGGCGCGCAGCGCCGGCAGCGAGCCGTAGATCAGCGAGGCGATGATCCCGCCGAGAATGATGAGCACGATAATGGCGGCAGAGCGCGTCAGAAACCGGAACGCAACGTCGCCGAAGCGCAGCCGCGCAAGCACCTTGACACGATCGGCCTGTTGGCTCACCCGGGTCATCCCGCCTCGAAACGCGACCTCGGCCACGGAAGCCTCCTGCTGGAACGTATCAGGCTCTCTCGGCTGCCATTGTCCATGCAACCCACTCAAGCCATGTCAAAGCCGTAACCGAACCGCCCGTATTGCGGGCGGCAGGGGAGCAGGAAGGGACGCACGCGGCATCCCTTCCCAATCTGTTCAAGATCAATTGGCCATCGCGTAGAGCGGCTTGCCGCTCGAGTCCTTGATCTCTTTTTTCCAGTAGTTTTCGACGTCGTTGACGACCTTGTCGGGCATCGGAATGTAATCGAGGCTTTCAGCAGCCTTGGTGCCCTTACGATACGACCAGTCGAAGAACTTGAGAGCGGCGGACGTCGCGTTCGCGTCCAGCGGCTTCTTGTCGATCAAAATCCAGGTCGAGGCTGTGATCGGCCAGGTTTTCTCGCCGGCCTGGTTGGCGATGATCACGCCGAAACCGGGCTTGGACGACCAGTCGGCGTTAGCCGCTGCAGCCTGGAAAGCTTCCGAAGTCGGCGAAACGGTCTTGCCGGCCTTGTTGATCATCTTCGTGTAGGTCAGCTTGTTCTGCAGCGCGTAGGCGTATTCGACGTAGCCAATTGAGCCCCTGGTGTTACCGACATTGTTGGCGACACCTTCGTTGCCCTTGGCGCCGATGCCAGCCGGCCACTGTACGGCGGTGTTGGTGCCGACCTTGGACTTCCAGTCGGCGCTGACGTCCGAGAGATAGTAGGTAAAGTTGAAGGTCGTGCCCGATCCGTCCGAACGATGCACGAGCGCAATCGCCTGGTTCGGCAGCTTGACGCTCGGGTTGAGTTTCTGGAGCGCCGAGTCATTCCACTTCTTGATGTCGCCCATGAAGATTTTTGCAAGCGTCGGGCCGTCGATGACCAGTTCGCCCGGCTTGATGCCGCTGAGATTGACCACCGGCACGATGCCGCCCATCACCATCGGGAACTGGGCCAATCCGGACTTGTCGAGGTCTTCGCCGGTGAGCGGCGCATCGGTCGCGCCGAACGTCACTGTCTTGGCCTTGATCTGCTTGATGCCGCCGCCGGAACCGATCGACTGATAGTTCAGTCCGTTGCCGGTTTCCTTCTTGTAGGCGTCGGCCCACTTTGCGAGCACGGGGTAAATGAAGGTCGATCCGGCGCCAGTAATGTCAGCGGCGGATGCCGATGCAACGCCGAGCGCCGTAATCAGGCTGGCGCCGACGATCGTTTTCAGAAAGTTCACGGGTTTTCTCCATGTCCTGCGGAGCGTGGCGCAAAAGCCGATGCGCGGCGCGCATCGTGTCCTGCACCGTTAAGCCGTTCCGCGTTTTGGTTTGACGCACGCATCCCACAAAGCGCGACCCGGGGTTTTATCGCGGGCTGAAAAACGAAGAGGTCTTCAGCCGGTCGATCGTCGGGTCCGCGCGTGGCGTTGCTTCGTCCCTGCATGTCACCGTTTTATGAGCGCTAGATGACAGCCATGTGACACTCTAAGTAGCTATATTATCTGGGTAATTTCCGATTGTAACGGCGCGGCCGGTGGACGCGGCAAGATCGCGGTGAAGGTGGCGCCTTGGCCCGCTTCACTTTCGATGCGAAGGCGGCCGCGGTGGCGGTTGATGATGTGTTTGACCAGCGCCAGCCCGAGGCCGGTACCGCCGGAGTCGCGGCTGCCGCGCACATCCACGCGGTAGAAGCGCTCGGTCAGGCGCGGCAGATGCTCCGGCGGAATGCCAGGGCCGTAATCGCGAACGTGGATGGCGATGCCGGGCGTAGTGCCGTCACCCGCATCCGGCTCGGCGATGACGTCAACGCGTTTGCCGGCAGCGCCGTATTTGAGGGCGTTCTCGATCAGGTTCTCGAACGCGCGCAAGAGATCGTCGCGATCGCCGAGCACGGTGAGGTCGTTGTCGCGGATGTCGATGGCGATGATCACGCCGCGTTCATCGGCAAGAACCTGCAGCCCATCCACCACCTGGCGGATCAAGCTCGCGAGATCGACGCGTGCAGACGGCCGCTGGTGCGCTTTTAATTCGATGCGCGAGAGCGACAACAGATCGTCGATCAGCCGCGCCATGCGCGTGGCTTGCGCGTGCATGATCGGCAGGAAGCGCGCGCGTGCGGCGTCGTCGTTGCGCGCCGGTCCCTGCAGCGTTTCGATGAATCCCGACAGGGCGGCAAGCGGCGTGCGCAACTCGTGGCTGGCATTGGCGACAAAGTCGGCGCGCATCTCCTCGACCCGGTGCAGCGGTGTGAGATCGTGGAAGATGATGAGCGTGATGCGGGCCAGATCGCTCGCCGGATCATCGCTGAGGCGTGCCGGTACGACGATGACCTCATGCCAGCGCTGCTCCGGTGCGCGCTGGGTGAATTCCACGCGGACCGGCTCATCTCCCGCTCGCACGCGCCGCATTGCATCGACAACTTCAGGAGCCCGTAGAGACATCGAGACGAGATCGTCGATGCGCAGCGCAGGAGCGAGTTCGCGTGCCGCGGCGTTAAAGGCCATGACGCGGCCGATATGGTCCGTGGCGATGGCCGGGTCGGGAAAACTTTCGATCAGGCGCGTGACGATCTGGGAGTCCGCCGGTCGGCCTGTCGGATTCGCAACAGGTGGGGTGTCGTCGTCGTTACGCAGATCGCCGGCCAGCACTGGGGCCACGACAACGCCGATGGTCACCGCCACGAATACGACCAGCGCCGGAACGGGGGTTAGCGTGCCGGCGAGCGTCAGTCCAAGAAGGACCACGAAGCAAACGCCAAGGATGACCGCGCTGCGCCGGTTCTCCGGCTCGCTCAGGAACCGCTGCGCCGGCGTCTGGTTTGAATGATCCACGTCTCGTCAAAACCCCGCTGACGCGGCCATTGCCGCCGGTCGACATTTGCCGAGCGCGGCGGCGGGATCAAGGGCCGTCGACTCAGCAGGCCGGCGGCGAGGGCATTAACAATACCCCCGCGCCAGACAGGAGGACAAAGGAACTGCCTACTACGCTGCGCGGCGGTTCGGCAGGGAGAATGTGTCCGGTTCGCGGGCGGCGGGCTTTGTCCTGACGACCTTCGGTTTGGTCGGAGTGGCTTTGGCGACTTTTGTTTTGCCGGTTTTGACCTTGCTGACTTTGGTCTTGCTGGCTTTGGCCTTGGTAGCGGTCTTCGCAAGCGTCTTGCTGTTGGCGAGCTTCGCGAGCTTGCGCTCCGCCCGCAGCTTGGCAGCGCGGGCGGCTGCCCGCTTTTCGGCTCGCGCGACCTTGGCCTTGGCGACGCAACTGGCGCAACGGCAGCCATGCGGCTTGATGAAAGTGTCGAAGTAATTCTTCCCGTAATCGTAGGTGATCTCATCACCCTCGGCGATCTTGCGGATCGAGCGGATGATGACCTTGCCCTTGATGACATCGGATTCGGCGTTCGGCCGGCAGCCGTGATTGATGTAGCGGGCGACGTTGCGGCGACCGGCGCCGTCGATGGTCCAGCGCGTGTTTATCTCGAACAGGTATTTGTTGTTGAGTTCGTCCGCGACGGCCGTGGAAATCCGCGGGCCTTTATATTCGACGATGAACTGCTTTTTGGCGATCGGAGCCGTGGCAAAGAGGCCGAGGCCGGTTTTGGCGCGGCCGATACGAAAGGGAGCGTTCTTCTTGGAGGCCATGTCGTCGAAGCTCTTGGATTGGATCAACGCCTGACGGGAGGGCGGTGATGCGCGGTCGAACGGTTGTCGCCGGATGCCGATTGACCCGGCCGGCCTCGCCATGACAGGAAGACATCGCTCATTCACGATGTCAGACTGGCGAGAACCGGACGGCAACAGGCCATTCGCCGCGCGCGATGGGTTCAACCCTTGTGATTATCCTGATTCCAGAGATAGGCAACAGCGCGCGGGCAACTGTGCACGACAATCGCGTCATCCGCGCCCTCCATGACACCCGCAAGCGCAATAACGGAGCGCGGTCCTGACGATGGCCGACTATGACGCGATCATCATCGGGGCAGGGCACAATGGGCTCACCTGCGCCGCCTATCTCGGTAAGGCTGGGCTGCGCGTGAAGATCCTCGAACGGCGCTCGGTTGTCGGCGGCGCTGCCGTGACGGAAGAGTTCCATCCAGGCTTTCGCAATTCGGTCGCCTCCTACACAGTCAGCCTGCTCAATCCGAAAATCATCCGCGACCTTGACCTCGCACGGCACGGTTTACGCATCGTGGAACGGCACGCGCAAAATTTTCTGCCAAGCCCGGATGGCCGCTATCTGCTCTCGGCGCCGGGCCGCACGCGTGCGGAGATCGAGAAATTTAGCGCGCGCGACGCGGCACGCTATGACGCCTTTGAAAAGGCACTCGATGCCTGCGCCGATGTGCTGCGCAGCCTTGTCCTGCGCGCGCCGCCGGACCCGGCTGCGCGTGGGCCGCAGCTTCTCGCCGACATGATGACGATGCGGCCGGTGATGCGGCAGATGCGCGGTCTCGACGCACCCGACCGGCAGATGCTGCACGATCTGTTCACGCAGTCGGCCTCGCAATTTTTAAGCAACTGGTTTGAAAGCGGCATCGTCCGCGCGCTTTACGGTTTCGATGCGATCGTCGGGAATTATGCCTCGCTCGACGCGCCGGGAACGGCCTATGTGCTGCTGCATCACGCCTTTGGCGAGGTCAACGGCAGGAAGCGAAGCTGGGGCCACGCGATCGGCGGCATGGGCGCGATCACGCAGGCCATGGCTCGCGCGGCAGGTGAGGCCGGCGTCGAGATCGAGACCGATGCGTCGGTGCGCGAGATCATCGTCGAAGGCGGTGCCGCGCGTGGTGTGGTGTTGCCGGACGGACGCAGCCTGCGCGCGCCTGTTGTTGCCGCCAATGTCACGCCGACGGTGCTTTACACACGGCTTCTGCCAGAGGGTGCTTGCGACGCGCGCTTTATGCAGCGGATACGCAACTGGCGCAGCGGCTCCGGCACGTTCCGCATGAACCTTGCGCTTTCCGAACTGCCGAGCTTTTGGGCGCTGCCGGGAAAGACGGTCGGCGATCATCATACTGCCGGCATCGTCATCGCGCCTGACCTCGACTACATGGAACGCGCCTATCAGGATGCCCGCGCGCATGGCTGGAGCCGCGAACCGGTGATCGAGATGCTCATTCCATCGACGCTTGATGACATGCTCGCGCCGCCGGGGCAGCATGTGGCGAGCCTGTTCTGCCAGCACGTTGCGCCGGAATTGCCGGACGGCCAGTCATGGGACGATTGCCGCGAACAGGTCGCGGACGTGATGATCGATACGGTGGAGCGCACTGCGCCTGGCTTCAGGGCCAGCATTCTCGGCCGGCAGATTTTGTCGCCGCTCGATCTCGAACGCACGTTCGGGCTGACCGGCGGCGACATCTTCCACGGCGCCATGTCGCTCGATCAGATTTTTTGGGCGCGGCCGATGATGGGCTATGCAAATTATCGCGGCGCAGTGTCCGGGCTTTATCATTGCGGGGCAGGGGCGCATCCCGGTGGCGGCGTCACTGGCGCACCGGGACATAACGCAGCGCGCGCGATCCTGTGGGACAGAAGCGGGCCGTTAAAGCGGCTCCTGTCGGGTTGGCGTCGCGACGCGGTGTAATCCCGCAAAACTATTCGACGCCATTTGCAGCGAGCAAGGTTTTGCTGTTGTCGCCGAGGAACGCGATGAAGCCCGTCAGTTCCGGTGTCGCCTCGCCGAGCGGCGTCGCCAGATAGGTCGTGTAGTTCTGGATGTCGTCCGGCAGCGGACCCACGAACACCAGTCCTTGTGCGCCAAATCGCCTGATCTCCGTCGTCGCGCCGAAGCCGATCGTCACACCCGTGCTCTGGAGCACGTGCTCCATCGCGGCCGCACCGGTCGGGAAACGGGAGGCTTTGCCCTTGATTGTCTCCGCGAGGCCGAGGCGTTCGAACAATTTTTCCACATAAAGTCCGGTTGAAGCGACGTTGAGTGCGATCGCCTCCGCATCGCGAATGGATTGCACAAGTTGATCCGTCGTCCCGATTTTCGGCACCGGCACGCCGCGTCTTACGGCGACGCCAACGCCGACGCGGCCGAGCGTCACGTGTTTTTCGCTAGCGATTTTCCCGACTTTGGCGAGGTCGTCGATTACGGCGGGCGGTGCGATAAGCAAGTCAGCCTTCTCGTCGCCGCTGATGCGCTGACGCAGTTCGGGAGCGGTTGCAAAGCTGATCCGCACCTCATGGCCCGTCGCTTGCGTGAATGCGTCGGCGACGGCGGTGATGCCGCGCTTCACCGCGCCCGCGCTCAAAACCTCGATCACCTCGACGCCTCCCGTGCTTTCCAGCGCTTTGCCGTTGAGTTGACCCCTATCTCAAACCGACGACTGTCATTCCGGGATGCGCCACTTGGCGCAGACCCGGAATCCATAGTCCCGGCGGTGGTTATGGATTCCGGGCTCGCTCGCGAACGGCTCGCGCCCCGGAATGACACCATGGATTGGAGTCAAGTCAGGTCAACACTGCTCCAGTGTAGGCATCCCGCGTTGCTGGAGGCAAATCCGGGCTGAATCCCGCGCGCGTCAACCGCTCTCGATTTCCTCGCGCATGATCTCGAGTGCCAGCCATTGTTCCTCGCCGTCCGCAAGCGCCGTCTGCGCCGCCCCCAGAGCCGCCATTGTGTCATCAAAGGCCTTGCGGTCTTTGGCATAGAGGCCAGGATCGTCGAGGTGCTTTTGCAAAGCGGCAATTTTCGTCTGCAATGATGCGATCGTCTTCGGCAGTGTTTCGAGCGCGTGCTTGTCCTTGAAGCTGAGCTTGCGCCTGGCCATCGGCGCAGCCGGTGCAAGGGATGTTTCAGTTTGCCGCGACGCCGTCTTTGCGGGCGCTTCCTTCACGCTCTCCCGCCGCAAGTCTTCGCCGCGCTGGGTCAGCATGTCGGAATAACCGCCGGCATATTCGATCCAGCGTCCGCCGCCTTCGGGGACGATCACCGCATTCACCAGCCGGTCGAGAAAATCGCGGTCGTGGCTGATCAGCAGCACGGTACCGGCATAATCGCTCAGCATCTCTTCGAGGACGTCGAGGGTTTCGAGGTCGAGGTCGTTGGTCGGCTCGTCGAGCACCAGCAGGTTGGACGATTTCGCCAGCGCGCGTGCCAGCATCAGCCGGCCGCGCTCACCACCGGAGAGGGAACCGACCGGCGTGCGCAATTGCTCGGGCGCGAACAGAAAATCCTTGAGATAACCGACGACATGGCGCGCGCGCTCGCCGATCATCACGGTGTCGCCGGTTCCGCCCGTGACGACGGCGGCGGCGCTCATGGTGGGATCGAGACTTTCGCGCTTCTGGTCGAGGGTGGCGACGGCCAAGTTGGCACCGAGTTTGATCACGCCGGAATCCGGGGCCGTCGCGCCGGTAAGCAGGTTGATGAGCGTGGTCTTGCCGCTGCCGTTCGGCCCGACGATGCCGATGCGATCGCCGCGCTGCACGCGGGTGGAGAAATTCTCGACGATCGGCCGCGCCTCGTAGGCCTTGGAGATGTGCTCCGCATTGATGACCAGCGCGCCGGATTTCTCGGCTTCCGCCGCGGCGATAGTGGCCTTGCCGCCGGCGGCGCGGAAGTCGCGGCGCACGGCCCGCAGCGTTTGAAGATCGCCGAGCCGTTTGACGTTGCGCTTGCGCCGCGCCGTCACGCCGTAGCGCAGCCAATGCTCCTCGGCCACGATCTTGCGGTCGAGCTTGTGCTGGTCGCGCTCTTCTTCCGCCAGAACCTCGTCGCGCCATTGCTCGAAATCTGCAAAGCCGCGGTCGAGGCGGCGGATCTGTCCACGGTCGAGCCACACGGTCACGCGCGACATCGTCGCGAGGAAGCGGCGGTCATGGCTGATGAGCAGCATGGCGCACCGCCGCGTGCTCAACTCTTTCTCGAGCCATTCGATGGTCGGCAGGTCGAGATGGTTGGTCGGCTCATCGAGCAGGAGAATGTCGGGCGAGGGCGCAAGCACGCGGGCGAGCGCCACGCGGCGCGCCTCGCCGCCGGAAAGCTGCGTCGGGTCTTCGTCGCCGGAGAGGCCGAGCTGTTCGAGGAGGTAATGCGCCTGGTGCCGATCGTCGCCCGGTGCGAGGCCGGATTCGACATAGGCCAGTGTGGTCGCGTGGCCGGCGAAATCCGGCTCCTGTTGCAGGTAGCGGATGGTGGCGCCGGGCTGGACGAAACGTGTGCCACGATCAGGTTCGATCAGCCCCGCCGCGATCTTGAAAAGGGTCGATTTGCCCGATCCGTTGCGCCCGACGAGGCAGACGCGCTCGCCGGTGGCCACGGCCAGCTCAACGCCCGTCAGCAGCGGTGTGCCGCCGAAGGTGAGAGAGATATCCTTGAGTTGCAGGAGTGGTGGAGCGGCCATCGATGTCTTTGAAAGGCGCGGCCGGTGCATAGCTGGCGCGCGTGGAAAATATCGGGACCCGTCACGTGTCCGCGCGTACCTTGCGGACAAAGGGCTTCCCCGTCATGTAGGGCGTCCGATAGCACAGCCAACCGCGATCCGCACAGGTTTCATGCCGGAATTTTCCCGCCGCAATGCCGCCCTGGCGCTGGCCGCCGGCTTCATCATCCTCTTTGTCGGCGGCGGTGCGCGCTTCGCGATCGGGCTGACACTCAGGCCCATGGTCGATGAATTCCACTGGGGCCGCAGCGTGCTCGGCTCGGCGGTGGCGCTGTTCCAGTTCGTTTCGGCCATCTGCATGTTCCTCGCCGGACGGCTGGCGGACCGCGCCAGCCTGCGGCTGCTGATGGGAACGGGAGCGCTGATTTCGGC
>Ga0310811_10015338_pt1 | contig 10020 bp, 4 predicted proteins | sample YCmetagenome_FD_207642 | JGI IMG/M metagenome (GOLD analysis project Ga0310811, IMG submission 207642) | Soil microbial communities from experimental microcosm in Duke University, North Carolina, United States - YC | ecosystem: Engineered > Artificial ecosystem > Soil microcosm > Unclassified ...
ACGTAAAGGCCGGACAAACCGTCGGCCATGTCGGCTCGACCGGCCGCTCAACCGGCCCGCATCTGCATTACGAAACACGCATCAATAACGAGGCCGTCAGCCCTCAACGTTTCCTCGATGCGGCGAACCAGGTCGGCAAGCTCTGATCTAGTCGACGTCCTCGATCGTGTCCGGACCGCCACCGAACGCCTTGCGCGCCAGGGCCGCTTCCATGAAGGCATCGAGATCGCCATCGAGCACGCCGCCCGTGTCCGATGTCGAGACGCCGGTGCGCAAATCCTTGACCATCTGGTAGGGCTGCAAAACATAGGATCGGATCTGGTGACCCCAGCCGATCTCCGTCTTCGCCGCCTGATCGGCCGCGGCCTGCTCCTCGCGCAGTTTCAACTCCCGCTCATACAACCGCGCGCGCAGCATCTGCCACGCCTGGGCGCGGTTGCGATGCTGCGAGCGGTCGTTCTGACACATCACCACGATGCCGGTCGGCATATGCGTCAGCCGGATCGCGGATTCCGTCTTGTTGACGTGCTGGCCGCCCGCTCCGCCTGAACGCAGCGTATCGACGCGCACTTCTTCTTCCTTGATATCGATGACGATCCTGTCGTCGACCACGGGATAGACGGTCACGCTCGCAAACGATGTATGCCGGCGCGCGTTGGAGTCGAACGGCGAGATGCGCACGAGCCGGTGCACGCCGGATTCCGTCTTGAGCCAACCAAAAGCGTTGCGGCCCTTGATCTGCAGCGTCGCTGACTTGATGCCCGCTTCTTCGCCGGGCGTCTCTTCGATGAACTCGACCTTGCTTTTATGCTTCTCGGCCCAGCGCACATACATGCGCAAAAGGATGTTCGCCCAGTCCTGGCTTTCGGTGCCGCCGGCGCCGGCATGCACTTCAAGATAGGTGTCGTTGCTGTCGGCTTCGCCCGATAGCAGCGCTTCCATCTGCAGCCGCGCGACATCTTTGCGCAGTGCCTTGAGCGCGGTTTCCGCATCGGCGACGACCGCAGCATCCTTCTCGGCCTCGCCAAGCTCGATCAGCATGACCTGATCATCAAGCTCCTGCGTCAGCCGGGTGATGCTGTTGAGCTGATCCTCGAGCGAGGTTCGCTCCTGCATGATCTTCTGCGCCCGCTCGGGATCATCCCAAAGCGTGGGCTCTTCGGCCTGCAGGTTCAGAACGCCAAGTCGCGCACGCGCCTTGTCGAAGTCAAAGATGCCTCCTCAGCAGTCCGATCGACTGCTTGATCTCTTCGACGATGGCTTCGATTTCCGCGCCCATGGGTGATGACGTCTCGCTGTGTTATCGCGTATTCCGCAAAGGTGAGCGGGATGTAGCGGGAGGAACCGGCCAATGCAACCGGCTGGCTACGCAGCCAGCCTTAATTGCGGAATCTGCGTTCCCGTCCGCGACGAGGAAAGGACGCTAATACAACCCGCCGCCGGAGCGCACCGCGCGATCGGCATCAGGCGTGATGCCATAGGATTGGCTGTCTCCGGCTCCGACTTCGACCGATGCGCTATAATTATCGGGCGGTGCGGTCCCCGGCTTGAAGGCTTCGAGGATCACGCGCTTGTCCCCCGGCCCGGCGCGCACGCCGGTATGGGCATCGACACGCACCAGCTTGATGCCGGGTGGCACGCGGAACGGAATCGCCGGCTTGTCCTTGAGCGCCACCTGGAAGAAATCGCGCACGATCGGCGCCGACACGACGCCGCCCGTCTGTCCGTGCCCGAGCGTGCGCGGCTTGTCGTAGCCAAGGTACACGCCGACGACGAGGTCCGGCGAATAGCCGATGAACCAGGCATCCTTGTAATCGTTGGTGGTGCCGGTCTTGCCTGCGATCGGTTTGCCGACGGAGCGAAGGACGGTCGCGGTGCCGCGTTGCACGACGCCTTCCATGATCGACGTGATCTGATAGGCGGTCATCGGATCGAGGACCTGCTCGCGCCTGTCGATCAAGGTCGGCTCGGGCTGATCGTGCCATGACTTCGCATCGCAGCCACGGCATTCACGCTGATCGTGCTTGTAGATCGTATGCCCGTAACGGTCCTGGATGCGGTCGATCAGCGTCGGCACCACGCGCCGGCCGCCATTGTCGAACATCGAATAGGCCGTCACCATGCGCAGAAGCGTTGTCTCGCCCGCGCCGAGCGCGAAGGACAGATACGGCGGCAGATTGTCGTAGACGCCGAGACGCTTGGCATAGTCCGCGATCAGCGGCATGCCGAGATCCTGCGCCAGGCGCACGGTCATGACGTTACGCGAATGCTCGATGCCGAAGCGCAAGGTCGACGGCCCGAAGAAGTTTCGCTCGTAGTTTTCCGGCTTCCAGATGCCGCCGCCTCCCGGCCCCATGTCGATCTCGATCGGCGCATCCAGCACGATGGACGACGGCGTATAGCCGTTGTCGAGGGCTGCCGAATAGACGATCGGCTTGAACGAGGAGCCCGGCTGGCGCAAAGCCTGGGTCGCGCGATTGAACTGGCTCTGATCGTAGGAGAAGCCGCCGACCATCGCGAGCACGCGTCCGGTATGCGGGTCCATCACCAGCATTCCGCCCGACACTTCCGGCACTTGGCGCAAACGGTATTCGGTCCCGCCGGACGCCGCGACAGACTTGTCCTTCGGGCTCTTCTTGTTTTTGTCCTTGTTGATGTCGTCGTCATCCATCGTATCGACATAGATGACGTCGCCGGGCGAAAGCACCTGATCCACTTTGGTGATCGATGAATGACTTTTGCTGCGCGCCCACTTCACGCCGGCAAGACTGACGATGCCGGTCTCGCGCTTGCGCGAGACCGCGCCGCCCGGATCGCGAGACGGCTGGAAGCCGATGCGCGCGGATTTGTCGCCGGACTCGAGCACCACGGCCATACGCCAGGAAATGTCGGACAAGGATTTTTGCTCGGCGAGCTTCACACCCCAATCGCCGCTGATGTCGATCTTCGCGACCGGCCCGCGATAACCGCGCGCCTCGTCGAATTTCACAAGGCCTTTGACGAATTTCTCGCGTGCGACGAGCTGAAACTTGGTGTCGAGCGTGGTACGCACCGACAGGCCGCCTTCGTACAGCTTCTTCTCACCATAACGTTCGTAAATCTCGCGCCGCACTTCTTCAGCAAAATATTCCGCCTGGAAAACATGCGCGCCTGTCGGCCGCAGCGTGACTTCGAGCGGCGATTTTTTCGCCTTTTCGCCCTGCTCGGCGGTGATGTAGCCGTTCTCGACCATGCGATCGATCACGTAGTTGCGCCGATCGATCGCCTTGTCATGATTGCGAAACGGATGCAGATCGCTCGGCGCCTTGGGCAGCGCGGCGAGATAGGCGGCCTGCTCGATCGACAGCTCATGCACCGACTTGTCGAAATAGATCAATGATGCGGCGGCTATGCCGTAGGCGCCAAGGCCGAGATAGATTTCGTTGAGATAGAGCCCGAGAATTTCGTCCTTCGAATAAGCGCTTTCGATCTTGAGGGCGAGCAACGCCTCCTTGATCTTGCGATCGAAGCTCACTTCGTTGGTGAGCAGGAAGTTCTTCGCAACCTGCTGCGTGATCGTGGATGCGCCCTGCGGGCGGCGTCCGCTGCCGTAATTCTGGATGTAGAGGCTCGCGGCGCGCAGGATGCCCATCGGATCCAGGCCGTTATGCTCATAAAAGTTTTTGTCTTCGGCGGAGATGAAGGCGTCCTTGACGAGCTTGGGCACCGCCTGGATCGGGATATAGAGCCGCCGCTCCTTGGCATATTCGGCAAGCAGCGAACCGTCCGCCGCGTGCACGCGGGTCATCACCGGCGGCTCGTAATCCTTGAGCTGGGAATAGTCCGGCAGATCGCGCGAATAGTGCCACAGGAGTCCGGCTACCGCCGCGACGCCGACCAGGAACAGGATCGTACCGGTCGCGAAGAGAAGGCCGAAAAATCGCAGCATCAATTTCATCGCAGGATGTCCATCCGCATTCCCCGCGCCTCGTCCGGCTATCCCGTCGCGGCGGACCGGGATACGGCCGTCATGACGGTTGGACGCAGGCGCCTTCCGGCCTAGCCGAAAACCACAGCAGCAGGCCACATCGGTGACCGATAAGCCGGTTGATCAGGCCCCCGACCCTCGCACGGATTACCCTGCGCATATTCTGATCGCAAAACCGGGACCCACTTTTGCGGCAAAACCTGTACCCACTTTAGCGGAACAGACACTCAAGGCTCTCATGGCACCTCGACATGCCGGAATCTCCGACACGACCCCGCGTTCCTCCATCCGGATCATGTTTAAACTGAGGCCGCGAATCGCAGCAAAATAGCGATTTAACGCGCTGCCGTCACGGGCGGGCCGCCTGCGACTTTGGTGCTGAAGAACGCGTCCACCGCGTCCACCATCGCCTCAGCCGTGTGGCTGCGCCAGCTTTCGGATGTCAATTGTTTCAAATCGTCCTTGCTCGTGACGTAGCCCAGTTCCACGAGAACCGAGGGCACGTCGGGCGCCTTGAGTACGCGAAAGCCCGCCGACTTGAGAGGATGATGATGCAGGCGCGCAGTGTGTTTCATCTCGCCGACGAGCGTGTGGGCAAAAATATTGGAAAAAGTTTTTGTTTCCCGTTGCACCAGATCGATCAGGATGTCCGCCACCTCGCCCGACTCGGACGACAGGTCGACACCGCTGATGAGGTCCGCCTTGTTTTCAACCTCGGCCAGCCGCGCCGACTCGGCATCCGAAGCGCGGTCCGAGAGCGTGTAGACCGTGGCGCCGCGCGCATCGCCTTCGCGTGGCGGCAGGGCATCCGCGTGCACGGAAATAAACAGCGCCGCCTGACGGTCACGCGCGATCTTCACCCTGTCCGACAGGGTGACGTAGGTGTCGTTGTCGCGTGTCATGATCACGCGGTAGCGGCCGGAATTGACCAGCTTGTCACGCAGTTGCTTGGCAAAGCTAAGGGTAATGTCCTTTTCCAGTATCCCGCCCGACTGCGTGCCGTCGTCGATGCCGCCATGTCCCGGATCGACCACGATCAAAGGCCGTTCATCGGCCGCGTCGGCGGTGGCATGCACCATTGGCAGGGCCTGCACCGGGCGGGCGATGCGCGCACGATTATCCTGGGCAATCGTCCGCAGATACGAATCCCGGTTGGTGGCGGCAAGTTCCACGACCAGCCGCGCCGGCTGGCCATTAGCCGAGGGCATGCTGTAAGCGCTCTCGATTCGCGCCGGCCCCGTGAGATCGAGCACGATGCGGGAACCGCCCTGCATGACCAATCCGTAGCGGAAGGCGCGGATCAGGCCGTGTCCCTTTTTGCCCGCGTCGCGCGGCAGGTGGAACATGGTTTGCGGCAGGTCGATCACGACCCGATAGGGATCGGCCAGCGTAAAGGCGTGAATTTGCAGGCTGTCCGTAAGGTCCACGACGAAGCGCGTCTTGCGACCGTCGCCGCCGACCCTGACGGATTGAGCCACGGGAAATTTAGGGAGAACGGCTTCCGGCGCCGGTTTGGCCGTGTTGCCTTCATTCGCCAGCGCCAGTTGGTCCGCCGGCGGGGCCACGCGCGATGCGTCCTCGGCCGCCTGCGCCGCCGGGCCAAAGCCTAAACCGTGGCCCAAGCCAGCGCTGACGCCTGTCAAGGCCAGCAAAAAAAGTACTTGTGCTGCGCGGATCGCCACCAAATCCCCCGGCTCTCGCGTTCCCATACTGCATTAGAGGGGGACGGTTAACCGGAACTTAAGGAACTGTCGTCGATCCCGGCTACACTGTGGCCTTCTTGCACCGAAACCGGGGCTGGGAACCCACCCGCTCCATCAACATCCTCAGTGCCTCTCATCCGCGGAACCGCGGCTTGTCCTTGCCAAAGACCCCTCCACAGGCATAAGTAAGAGTCGCTGACGGTTTCCAGCCGTTCCGATTTTGCCGTGTTCGGGCAAACGGTTCGTTCGGATCAATCGCCCTGAGGAGTCAGGACTGATGACCTGGACGATGGTGACGAGGTTTCGTCGCCTTTGCCGTTGCTCCTGTTGGCTGATCGGTTAGCGCTCGGTTTTCAAACCTGTGCGGCGGTGCCTGCTTCGTTCCGCGAGGCGGCGTCTGACCAAACCGGCGGCGTAAAAAACAAACAGCGGTCCCGCATGTGCGCCGGCCGCAGCGGGCCACACTCTATGCCCATCTCGCGCTTCGTGACGCCAATGACCGGCAGCCAGATCAGGACTGCTGCCCCGGTCGTCGCCTCCGCGCACCTTCAATCATCGTGTGACCGCGCAAGGCTCTTGCCGCGCGGCTTCGCACACAGCTTTTCCAACCCAAATATGGCCGGCCGCGCTTCGCGCCGCTTCTTGCTGCTGCAAACGCCCCGAGGGGCTCCGCCGCGCAGGCCCGCCGCAATGAGTAAATTCAATGGCAAACAAGATGCTTATCGACGCGACCCATCCCGAGGAGACCCGGGTGGTCGTGGTACGCGGCAATCGCGTCGAGGAATTCGACTTCGAGTCGGCCAACCGCAAGCAACTGCGCGGTAATATCTATCTCGCCAAAGTCACGCGGGTCGAACCGTCCCTGCAGGCCGCCTTCGTCGATTACGGCGGAAACCGGCACGGCTTCCTGGCCTTCAGCGAAATCCATCCGGACTATTATCAAATCCCGATGGCCGACCGGCAGGCGCTCATCGATGAGGATGAGCGCGCCCATCGCGCCGCCGAAGACGAGGTCGAGGAACGGCCGCGCAACGGCGGCCGGCGCGGCCGCAGCGGTCGTCATCGCCATCAGCAGCGCTCTTCGCGCCGGAACGATGACGAGCGGGTGCAAAGCGCCCCGATCGCGGTCGAAGCCGATCCGATGTTCCCGACGCTGCCGGTGTCTAATGAAGGCGAAGGCGACGACGGTTTCCAGACCGAAGAACGCACGATCACACAAGTCACCGGCGACCCGCTGGTCCGCGATGCCGGTGACGGCGCTGCCGAGGATCTCAACGCCGCCGAAATCACCCCGAATGCGCCGATCGGCGAGGTCCAGGCGGCCGAACAGCATCAGGGTCACGACGAGGAAAGCCACAGTTTCAAGCCGGTCGACGATCTCCGCTCGGCACAGATCACGCCGGCCTCTCCGATCGGCGAAGTCCAAGCTGCGGAACGCGATTTTGGGCAAGATAGCGATCAGGACGCGGAAGCGCAGGCCGCAGGCTCCGCCGACGACCGATCGCACACCGACGCGTCGGAGGACGATCTCGCGTCCGCCCAACTGACACCCGATTCCGCCATGGGCCAGGTCCAGGCGGCCGCCGAACACGATCACGCACACCACGCTCATGACGACGACCATGATGATCATCACGACGAACACAGCGACGAGGAAGACGACGTCGAATCCGTCGGCGGCGATGATTCCATGGAAGAAGTGACGACGCGCGCGCCGCGCAGCCGCCGTCACTACAAGATCCAGGAAGTCATCAAGCGCCGGCAGGTGATGCTGGTGCAGGTCGTCAAGGAAGAGCGCGGCAACAAGGGCGCGGCGCTCACGACCTACCTCTCGCTCGCCGGCCGTTATTCGGTGCTGATGCCGAACACGGCACGCGGCGGCGGCATCAGCCGCAAGATCACCGACTCGGAAGACCGCAAGCGTCTCAAGACGATTGCCCAGGATCTCGAAGTCCCGGAAGGCATGGGCGTCATCCTGCGCACCGCCGGCGCGAGCCGCACCAAGAGCGAGGTCAAGCGCGACTTCGAATATCTGCTGCGCCTGTGGGAGACGGTGCGTGACACCACGCTCAAGTCGACCGCGCCGACGCTGGTCTATGAGGAAGGATCGCTGGTCAAACGCTCGATCCGCGACCTCTACAGCAAAGAAATCGACGAGGTCATCGTCGCCAGCGAAGACGCCTACAAGGAGTCGAAGGACTTCATGCGCATGCTCATGCCGAGCCATGCGAAGAACGTGAAGCCCTATCGCGACCTGCAGCCGCTGTTCACGCGCTTCGGCGTCGAGGCGCAACTCGACGCGATGTTCTCGCCCACCGTGCAATTGCGCTCCGGCGGCTACATCGTCATCAACCAGACCGAGGCGCTCGTCGCCATCGACGTCAATTCCGGCCGCGCCACACGCGAGCATCACATCGAGGACACCGCGCTCAAGACCAATGTCGAGGCGGCGGAGGAAGTCGCGCGGCAGTTGCGCATGCGCGATCTCGCCGGTCTGATCGTCATCGATTTCATCGACATGGACGAGAAGCGCAACAACCGCACGGTCGAACGGCGCCTCAAGGAGGCGCTCAAGAACGACCGGGCACGCATCCAGGTTGGCCGCATTTCGCATTTCGGTCTGATGGAAATGTCGCGCCAGCGCATCCGCACCAGCGTGCTGGAGAATTCGACGGAGCGCTGCCCGGAATGCGGCGGCACCGGCCATGTACGCTCGGTCTCCTCCGTCGCGCTGCAATTGTTGCGCGGGCTCGAGGAAGCCTTGATGAAGTCCGGCACACACAACCTGCTGGCGCGCACGCGCCCGGATGTCGCGATCTACGTACTCAATCACAAGCGCGCGCATCTGCGTTCGCTGGAGGAGCGCTTCCGTCTGACGATCACCGTCTCAGCCGACGAGAATGTCTCGAGCCAGGCGCCGTTCGTCATCGATCGCGGCGAACAGGTGCATACGCCGGAGGCCGCGCGCGCGCTGGCCACGCAGCATCCGTCCGTGATGGACGTCGAGGATGATGACATCACCGACATCGCGAGCATCGATGACAGCGACGATGACGACGATAACGAAGACGCGTTGATTGCAGATGCGGGCGAAGGCCAAGTCGAGGGCCGAGTCGCGGCGCGTGGCCGCGACGACAACGGCGAAGAGACAGAAGACGGCGGACAGGACGAACGCGGACCGCGGCGCAAGCGCCGTCGCCGCCGTGGCCGCCGCGGCACCGGTGAGCGTACCGATAGCGCGCCGGACGGCGAGAACCGGACGGCTTCTGAAGGCACTGAGAAAGACATCACAGACAACAACGACGGCGCCGGCGATGACGCCGGACACGACACCGTCTCCGATGACTCCGAGGTCCACACCAGAAGCGGCGAGCCGGCTCAGGAAGGTGAAGGCGGTGACGCCAACGGACGCCGCCGCCGGCGCGGCCGGCGTGGTGGGCGGCGTGGCCGTCGCGACCGCGGTGACGCACCCCAGCACGCGGGTGAAACCGGCGAAAACGGTCAGGAGAGCATTCAAGAAAACGGTCACGAGAATGACCACGACAATGCCGCCGACAACGGAATGAGGCACGACGGTCGTCACGATCACGGTGACAACGGCCGCGCTGACGCGGGCGACGGTCACGATGCTGCGCACGCGCATCATCACGACCATGACGCGGTCACGCCGGATATCGCCGCACAGACCCCGACGCCGCCGATGGTGGAGCCGCGCACGGCGACCGCCGCTCCGATCTCCGGCGACGCCTCTCAGGCCGACCAATCCGCGCCGCGGCGACGTTCGACCATCCGCGAGGCCGCACCCGTTTTCGGCGCGACGCCGGCGCAGGCACAACCGGACGCGGGCTTCATCGCTCCCGTGCCGGCACAGCCGTCAGCTCCGGCGTCAAAAGAAGCGCCAGCCTCTGAAAATGACGCCACAAAGCCGCGCAAAACCGGCTGGTGGTCGCGCACCTTTGCCGGCGGCTAATCATAAGATCGTCATTGCGGGCGCCTAGACAATTGTCCTGGCGCCCGCTCTTTCTGCATGACGGACAGGCCGTCGCCGCGACGGCTTGTCCGCGAGGATTGAGACGCGAGGATAAAACCATGAAATCGAAATGGGTGGACCGCGACGCCGAAGCCGCCGTTGCGCGCTATGCCGGTCAAGGCGTCAACCGCGATCTTGCCTTGCGCGTCTACACCACACGCCTGCTCGGCGGCGATTCCCGCCTCGTGCTCCATGGCGGCGGCAACACGTCCGTGAAGACACGCATGAATGACCTGATGGGCACAGAGACCGATGTGCTTTGCGTAAAAGGTTCGGGTTGGGACATGGCGGTGATCGAGCCGCCAGGTCTGCCTGCCGTG
>Ga0310811_10015339_pt1 | contig 10019 bp, 9 predicted proteins | sample YCmetagenome_FD_207642 | JGI IMG/M metagenome (GOLD analysis project Ga0310811, IMG submission 207642) | Soil microbial communities from experimental microcosm in Duke University, North Carolina, United States - YC | ecosystem: Engineered > Artificial ecosystem > Soil microcosm > Unclassified ...
CCGGCATGGGCGTAGTTCACGTAATAGGCGCCCGACGCACCGATCGCGAAGTGACCGATGCCGATCTGCAAGCCAGCCTGATACCAGGACGGCTTGTTGTTGGTGTTGCCACCAGCCGGGGTGTACTGCGTGAAGGCCCACTCGCCACCGCCGCCGGCCGTCAGATTCCAGCCGCCGAAGTCGTGGGTATAGTCGACGCCGACCGACAACACGTTGTTGCCGGCATTGCCCGGCCCAGGGGCCGTGACATCGGTGCCGTAGGAGAGACCGCCACCGGCCCGGCGCTGCCCGCCCGTCGGCGTGAAGGACACGCCAAAGGTGAGACCGCCGAAGGACGGCGAGAAATACATGATCTTGTTGCCCTTGCTCTCAATACCGTAGCAGGTACCGATCGAGCCCATGGGTGCCACGCCGAAGGTCGAGAAATAGCCGGCCGGCGAGTTGGAGACATTGGAGAAGCCCGCCGCCGGGTTGCGGGCCTGGGCATAGCCGACGTTGCTGAACGACTCGTTCGGGCTGTTGACGCCGAAGTTGGACGTCACGTTGCCGGGATCGACGACGCAGTCGGTGACCAGGGCCGAGTTCGCCTCGCCGACGCGGACCAGACCGAACTTGCCGCTGAAATCGGCATAAGCGCGGTTGACCTGGGTGGTGCTGCCGGATTTGGCGACGTTCTCGCCGTTCAGACCGACCAGGACGCCAACGGTGATGCCGTTGTCGAGGGTGGTCTGGCCGGTGAAGTTGATGCGGATTTCCTGCCGCATCGACACGGCCTGGCGGTTGAAATTGCCGAGGCCGAAGGTGGTGCCGGCGGGGCCGACGAAGTTGCTCGTCGGGCTATTGCCGAAGCTCCCGCCGATCGCATTGCGGTAGAAGCCCGTGATGCCGAGCTTCAAACCGCTCGCCGCCGAGGCCTCGTTCGCCGCCAGACCGCCCGCAACCAACCCGACGGCGACCAGCGCCGTGGTCCCATACAGACTCGTCCTCATTGTGAATATCCCCCCAAATGTCGCCGACCATCCCCCAAGGCCGCGGTCGGCTGGCCTCCAGATATCATCCGGGCCAAGCTCAGTTTCACAGCAGCCGAAAAAAAGCTCAATCGGTAAATGCGCCGGCAGAGCAAAATAAATGGACAGTGTGGATTTCGCGAAATCGTCATCTTGCGGCGATCAATTCCAGCGATTGTCGGTGCGCCCAGGCGCGAATACCTCCGTCGTGCGATCCGGACGAAGCGATCGAGATTCAGAGGGATGCGACTGGCGGGGACCGCCCGGGAAGAAATAGCTGGACATTCACCGCCCCGGCCTATCTGTGGTATTAATGAATTGTATCGATCAGTGGGCTCGCCATGTTCTCGGTCCTTCGTCGCCGTCGCCGCGCAGCTGAGATCTCGGTGGGCGCGCGCTATTGCCGGCGCGACACCCCGAATCTCGTCTGGGAGGTCTATTCGCTGTTCACCGGCACCGACGGCATGTCCTATGCCGGCATCTTTTTCGTATCGGACCCGACGCGTCGCAAGACCGTCTCGCGATCCGTCCTGGAGCATGACGGGCAATACGCCCGGATAACCGAGGATTAGCTGACAGTGGCACCACGAACGCTGAGCCTGGATGGCAGGCTCTATGACTATGTCTTGTCGCATTCGGTCCGCGAGCCGGCGGTCCTGACGGAGCTCCGGGCGGAGACCGCCAAGCTTCCCCAGGCGGGCATGCAGATCGGCCCCGAGCAGGGGCAGTTCATGGGCCTGCTGGTGGAGTTGCTCGGCGTCAAGCGCGCCATCGAGGTCGGGACCTTCACCGGCTACAGTTCGCTCTCGGTCGCGCTCGCCATGCCGGCGGACGGGCGTCTCATCGCCTGTGACGTGAGCGAGGAATATACCAATATCGCCCGGCGCTATTGGGCCAAGGCCGGGGTCGCCGGCAAGATCGAGCTGAAGCTCGGGCCGGCCGTGGCGACCCTCGACGGGCTGCTCGCGGCGGGCGGCGCCGGCAGCTACGATTTCGCCTTCATCGATGCCGATAAGCCCAACTACCTGCAATATTACGAGCGCTGCCTGAAGCTGCTGCGCCAGGGCGGCCTGCTGGCCATCGACAATGTGCTCTGGGGCGGCGATGTCGCCAATCCCGAGGAGAACGACGCCGATACCACGGCGATCCGGGCCCTCAATGACAAGGTCGTGGCCGACGAGCGGGTGAGCATCAGCCTGCTGCCGCTGGGCGACGGCCTGACCCTCGCCCGGAAGCGCTGAGGGCGCCTAGCCGCCGGTCCCCAGCGACGGGCTGTGGACCATATCGCCCGTGTGGATGCCCAGCCGCTCCGCCGCGCCGCCATTGATCTCGAGCACGGCCCGGATCGGATCGCCGGAGGGGATAGGGTTGGTGGAGAGCGGGATCGTGCGCTCGACGATGCGGCGGATATGCCCGTCGGCGCCGATGAACAGCATGTCGAGGGGGATCAGCGTGTTCTTCATCCAGAAGGCAACCGACTGCTCGCTGGAATAGACGAACAGCATCCCGGCATCGGGGGCCAGGTTCTGGCGGAACATGAGGCCGAGCTCCATCTCGGTCGGCGTCCTGGCCAGCTCGACCGTGAAGCGTTGCGGTCCCTTGGAGCTGTCGATGGTGAGGGTGCTGGTCTCGGCGGCTTTCGCCAACCCGACCAGGGCGAAGAAAATCAGGAAAATCCAGCGCAGCATGCCCGGGAGACTAGCCTTCCCGGCCGCGCCGGTAAACTGAACCTTCGCTCATTTCCCGATGAGGCGATTGACAAGCGGCAGCGGGACGAAAAGGCTGCGCCGTCGATCTCTGGGGAAAGCCGCGGCAGATGAGCACAGCGCCGGCCGCCGTCTTGGGCCTCGATCCCTTCTGGCTGTCGCTGGCCCTATTGCTGGCGACCTATGCCATCCTGACCCTGGACCGGCTCAACCGGGCGATCGTCGCCCTGTTGGGGGCGGCGCTCATGATGCTGACCGGCATCCTGGACCAGGACAGCGCCGTGGCCGGCCAGGATTTCAACACTCTGGCGCTGCTGATCGGCATGATGCTGCTGGTCGCCATCGCCCGGCCCTCCGGCATGTTCCAGTATCTGGCCTTCTGGTCGGCCAAGGCCGCTCGCGGGCATCCTGGATATCTCCTGGCCCTGCTCACCCTGATCACCGCCGTGCTCTCCGCCGGCCTGGACAATGTGACGACCGTGCTGCTGATCGCGCCGGTCACCCTCGTCATCACCCAAGAGCTGAAGCTGCCGGCCTTCCCCTTCCTCTTCAGCGAGGTACTGGGCTCCAATATCGGGGGCACGGCGACCCTGATCGGCGATCCGCCCAATATCCTGATCGGCTCGGCGACCGGTCTTTCCTTCAATGCCTTCATCATCCATCTGACCCCGGTCGTGCTCGTCGTGCTCGCGGTCCAGATCGCCACCGGCCATCTTCTCTGGGGCCGGCGGCTCCGGATCCCGCCGGAGGCCCGGACCCGGGTTCTGGCATATCGTCCCGCCGATGCCATCACCGACGGGCCGCTGTTGGGCAAGAGCCTTCTCGTGCTCGCCCTGGTGCTTGTCGGCTTCGCCTTCGGCGAGAAGCTGGGGCTGAAACCCGGCGCCACCGCCATGATGGGCGCCGCCCTTCTGCTGACGCTCGACAACTGGCACCGCCCGCCCTCGGAGCAATCCCGCCGGGTGCATGCCAGCTTCGCGGAGGTGGAATGGATCACGATCTTCTTCTTCGTCGGCCTCTTCGTCATCGTCGCGGGCGTCGCCCGGGCCGGGGTGCTCGAATGGTTCGCCGGCGCCATCCTGCGGGCGACCGGGAGCAATCTCACGGCCGCCACCTTGCTCGTCCTCTGGGCCTCGGCCATTCTTTCCGCCCTGATCGACAACATCCCCTTCGTTGCCACCATGATTCCCGTCATCAAGGGCATGGCGCCCAGCCTGGGTGGCGAGGAGGCATTGCGCCCCGTCTGGTGGGCGCTGTCGCTCGGGGCCTGCCTCGGGGGCAATGGCACGCTGATCGGCGCCAGTGCCAATCTGACGGTCGCCGGCATTGCCGAGCGCAACGGCATCGCCTTCGGCTTCCTCACTTTCCTGAAATACGCTCTTCCCATGATGCTCGGCAGCATCATGATCGCCATGGCCTATCTGCTCCTGCGCTATCTTCTCTAGGGCCCGGCGCTGCTTTCCCCCGATCGGCAATCGGGTGATACTGCGCGCCGCCCAAGCCCTGACGACCGGACGAAAGGACCCGAGCCATGGACATGACAGGGGAATTCCACATCCCCGCCCCGCGCGACACGGTGTGGAAGGCACTCAACGATCCGGAGATCCTGAAGCGGTCGATCGCCGGCTGCGAGGAGCTGGAAAAGACCTCCGACACCGAATTCACCGCCAAGGTCACGGCCAAGGTCGGGCCAGTGAAGGCGCGCTTCACCGGCAAGGTGACGCTGAGCGACCTCGATCCGCCCAACGGCTACAAGATCACCGGCGAGGGCCAGGGGGGTGCGGCCGGCTTTGCCAAGGGAAGTGCCGAGGTGCATCTCGAGCCCGAGGGCGACGGAACGCTGCTGAAATACGTCGTCCATGCCGCGATCGGCGGCAAGCTGGCGCAGATCGGCGCCCGGCTGATCGATGGCGCGGCCAATAAGATGGCCGGCGAGTTCTTCTCCAGCTTCGCCAGCAATGTCGTTGCCCTGGCCCCGGCCGCGGCCGCGGCCGAGACAGCCCCCGCCGCCCCCGCCGAGACGGTGCGGCCCGCGAGTCCGGCGCCCGGCCCGGCCGTCGCGCCGGAAGCCGCAGCACCCTCCCGGGGGCTTCGGCCCTGGGTCTGGATCGGCGGCCTGATTGTCATCGCCATTGTTTTGCTGCTCTATTTCGGACGCTAGGCTCGCGCCAGCCTAGCGATCGCCGCTTCGCGGTTGAAACGGCTGGCGCCGAACGATAGCCTTTCAGCATCACGCTTCGAACATGGGGTCTGCCATCGGTGACCGGCCCCTAACAACAAAGGGGAGGATCGGAATGCCCTCTGTAGCCATGACGGTGAACGGCAAGGCCGTCACCGGTAACGTCGAAGGCCGAACGCTGCTGGTGCAGTTCCTGCGCGAGCAGCTCGGCCTCACCGGCACCCATGTCGGCTGCGATACCAGCCAATGCGGGGCCTGCGTCGTCCATGTCGACGGCAAGTCGGTCAAGTCCTGCACCCTGCTGGCGGTCCAGGCCAATGGCGCCGCGGTCACCACCATCGAAGGGCTGGCCCCTAATGGCGCGCTGCATCCGATGCAGGCCGCGTTCCGCGAGCATCACGGGCTGCAATGCGGCTTCTGTACCCCGGGCATGGTCATGAGCGCCGTGGATCTCGCCAGCCGGAATGGCGATCCCAGCGAGCAGGAGGTGCGCGAGTGGCTGGAAGGCAATATCTGCCGCTGCACCGGCTATCATAACATCGTCAAGGCCGTGCAGGCCGGCGCACGCGCGATGAGGAGCTGACCCCATGGCTGACACAGGGATCGGCGCCGCCGTCCAGCGCAAAGAAGATTTCCGCTTCCTCACGGGCCGCGGGACCTACACCGACGACATCAACCGGCATGGCCAGACCTATGCCTATATCCTGCGCTCGCCCCATGCCTCGGCGAAGATCAGATCCGTCGACACCGCCAAGGCCAAGCAGGCTCCCGGGGTCGTCGCCATCTTCACCGGCGCCGACTATGCGGCGGACGGCAAGGGCGGGCTTCCCTGCGGCTGGCAAATTCACAGCAAGGACGGCTCGCCCATGGTCGAGCCCCCGCACCCGCCGCTGGTGGCCGATTTCGTGCGCCATATCGGCGATCATGTCGCCATCGTCATCGCCGAGACCCGGGCCCAGGCGCGCGACGCGGCCGAGCTGATCGCCGTCGACTATGAGGAGCTGAAGCCCGCGGTCGACACGGCCGACGCGCTGAAGCCCGACGCGCCCCAGGTCTGGCCGCAGGCCAAAGGCAATCTCTGCTACGACTGGCATCTCGGCGACAAAGGTCCCGTGGACGCGGCCTTCGCCAAGGCGGCCCATGTCACCAAGATCGACCTGGTCAACCAGCGCCTGGTCGCCAACGCCATGGAGCCGCGGGCTGCGGTCGCCGAGTTCGACCGCGCGACCGGGGAATACACGCTCTTCACCACCACCCAGAACCCCCATGTCATCCGGCTGCTGATGGGCGCCTTCGTCCTGCAAATCCCGGAGAGCAAGCTGCGCATCGTCGCCCCGGACGTGGGCGGCGGCTTCGGCTCCAAGATCTTCCACTATGCCGAGGAGGCGCTCCTCACCTGGGCCGCCGGCAAGATCGCCCGGCCCATCAAATGGACGGCGGACCGCAGCGAATCCTTCATGTCGGACGCCCAGGGCCGTGACCATGTCAGCCATGCCGAGCTGGCCATGGACAAGGACGGCAAGTTCCTGGCGCTCAAGGTCAGCACGATCGCCAATATGGGCGCCTATCTCTCCACCTTCGCGCCCTGCGTTCCCACTTATCTCTACGGGACGCTGCTGGCGGGGGTCTATGCCACGCCGGCGATCTATGTCGAGGTCAAAGCGGTGTTCACCAACACCGTCGCCGTCGATGCCTATCGCGGCGCCGGTCGGCCGGAAGCCACCTTCCTGCTGGAGCGGCTGGTCGACAAGGCGGCCCGCGAGATGAAGATGGACCGGCTCGACATCCGCCGGAAGAACTTCATCCCGGCCGATGCCTTCCCCTATCAGACGCCCGTCGCTCTGCAATACGACAGCGGCGACTATCAGAGCACGCTGGCGATCGCGGAGAAGAAGGCCGATGTGGCCGGCTTCGAGGCGCGCCGGGCCGAGGCGAAGAGCCGGGGAATGCTCCGCGGCATCGGCTTCTCCACCTATCTGGAGGCCTGCGGCATCGCCCCCTCGGCGGTGGTCGGGTCGCTGGGGGCCCGGGCGGGGCTCTACGAATCCGCCAGCGTCCGCGTCCATCCCACCGGCTCGGTGACGATGTTCACCGGGACCCACAGCCATGGCCAGGGGCATGAGACGACCTTCGCCCAGATCGTCTCCTCGACGCTGGGCATGCCGATCGAGAACATCGAGGTGGTCCACGGCGACACCAACAAGATCCCCTTCGGCATGGGGACCTATGGCTCCCGCTCGCTCGCCGTCGGCGGCTCGGCTTTGGTCAAGGCGCTGGACAAGATCACCACCAAGGCCAAGCGCATCGCCGCCCATCTGATGGAGGCGAATGTGGCCGATGTCGAGTTCAAGGACGGCGTCTTCACCGTCGCCGGCACGGACAAGTCCATCCCCTTCGGCCAGGTGGCCCTCACCGCCTATGTGCCGCACAACTACCCCATCACGGAGCTCGAGCCCGGGCTGGAGGAGACGGCCTTCTACGATCCCCTCAACTTCACCTATCCCGGGGGCTGCCATATCTGCGAGCTGGAGATCGATCCGGAAACCGGCGTCACCAAGCTGATCAACTTCACCGCTGTGGACGATGTCGGCCGGGTCATCAACCCGATGATCGTCGAGGGCCAGGTCCATGGCGGGCTGGCCCAGGGCATCGGCCAGGCGCTGCTCGAAAGCGCTGTCTATGACAACGCCACGGGCCAGCTCCTCTCCGGCTCCTATATGGACTACTGCATGCCGCGGGCCGACGACCTCTGCTCTTTCCACGTCGAGACCCACAACACGATGTGCACCCACAACCCGCTGGGCTCGAAGGGCGTGGGGGAAGTCGGTGCCATCGGCTCGACCCCCGCCGTCATCAACGCCGTGCTCGATGCCCTGCTGCCGCTGGGCGTCCAGGACATCACCATGCCGGCCTCGCCCCACAAGGTCTGGCAGGCGATCCAGTCGGCCACGCCTGCCAAAGCGGCCGAATAAGGGAGGATGCGATGTACGATTTCACTTATCACCGCCCGGCCAGCCTGGCGGACGCCGTCAAAGCCCTGGCCGGATCCTCGGACAGCAAGCTGATCGCCGGCGGCATGACCCTGGTGCCGACCCTGAAGCAGCGCCTGGCCAACCCGGCCGACCTGATCGACCTCGCGGCCATTGCCGAGCTCAAGGGCATCAAGGTCGACGGCACGGGTGTGACCATCGGCGCCATGACGACCCATGGCGAGGTCGCCCATTCCGCCGAGGTGCAGAAGGCGATCCCAGCCCTGGCGGTATTGGCGGAGCTGATCGGCGACCCGCAGGTCCGCAACCGCGGGACCATCGGGGGATCGATCTGCAACAACGATCCGGCCGCCGATTATCCCGCTGCCCTCGTCGGCCTCGATGCGACGGTTCAGACCAACAAGCGCAAGATCAAGGCCGATGATTTCTTCAGGGGCATGTTCGAGACGGCGCTGGAGGACGGCGAGATCGTGACCGCCGTCAGCTTCCCCAAGCCGGAGAAGGCGGGCTATGCCAAATTCCGCAACCCCGCCTCGCGCTATGCCATGGTCGGGGTGATGGTCGCCAAGACCGCGGGCGGCGTGCGGGTCGCGGTGACCGGCGCGGGGCCGGTGGTGTTCCGGCACAAGGAGATGGAAAAGGCCCTGGCGGGGAATTTCTCCGCCGATGCCCTCAAGGGCGTGACCACGGATTCCAAGGGCCTCAACAGCGACATGCATGGGAATGCGGCCTATCGCGCCCATCTCGTGGGAGTCATGGCACGCCGCGCCATTGCCGCCGCGAAGTAGCTGCCTCTATCTTAGGGGCGGGGACCGGCGTCGCCGGTCCCCGCCCCTTTTCTTTTGAGGCCCGCCTTCATGCCGAGATTCACCTCCAATCTCTCCTTCATGTTCCCCGAGTTCCCCTTCCTCGAGCGCTTTCAGGCCGCCGCGGATGCGGGCTTCACCGCGGTCGAATTCGCCTTCGCCTATGAGCATCCGCCCGAGCAGGTCGCCGCGGCGGCAAAGCAGGCCGGGGTGGAGGTGGTGCTGATGAACCTGCCGCCGGGCGATTGGAATGCCGGCGAGCGCGGTCTGGGTGCGCTGGCGGGACGCCAGGCGGATTTCCGCACGGCGCTTGCGACGGCGATCCGCTATGCCGAGGCCAATGGCTGCCGCCAGCTCCACGCCATGTCGGGCAACGGGCCTAGCGCGAACGAGGATGTCTTCGTGGACAACCTCACCTGGGCGGCCGCGCATCTGGCACCTCTGGGCATCGCCCTTCTCATCGAGCCGATCAATGTGATCGACATGCCCGGCTATTTCCTCACCCTGCCCGACCAGGCGCGCCGGATCATCGAGCGAGTCGGCCACCCGAATCTCCATCTGCAGCTCGACCTCTATCACTGCCAGATCATGCGCGGCGATCTGGCGCGCCAGATCGAAGCCCATCTGCCCCTGGTCCGGCATATCCAGATCGCCGGCAATCCGGGCCGGCACGAACCTGATGTCGGTGAGATCAACTACCCCTATCTATTTGATTTGATAGATAAGCTGGGGTATCGCGGCTGGGTCGGCTGCGAGTACAAGCCAGCCGGCGCGACGGCCGCCGGTCTGGGCTGGGCCACGGCCTATCTGCGGGCGAAAGCAGGTTCTCGCGCTTAACCCTCCCTTGACGACTGCCCGGAACCAAACTAGAACATGTGTCGAAGTTTGGGTTTTGTTCCATTCCTGGTAGGTGCCCTTCGGCCCACCGGGCGGGATAAGGGAGACCGAGCCGATGCTGACCAAGAAGCAACATGAGCTGCTGCTCTTCATCAACAAGCGCCTGGGCGAAACCGGGATCTGTCCTTCCTTCGACGAGATGAAAGAGTCCCTCGGTCTCAAATCGAAATCCGGCGTGCATCGTCTCATCACCGGTCTCGAAGAGCGCGGCTTCATCCGCAGGCTCGCCCATCGCGCCCGCGCCCTCGAGGTCGCGCGCCTGCCCGAGAACATGGCTGCGACCCCGGCGCAGGCCGCGGTGAAAGAGGCTGCCGCCCGCCCCGGCTTCGCGCCGACGGTGATCCGCGGCGATTTCGGCGGCGCGCTGCCCGGCGCCTCCGTGGCCGAGCCGGCGGAGACCCTCCAGCTTCCCCTCTATGGCCGGATCGCCGCCG
>Ga0310811_10015340_pt1 | contig 10018 bp, 6 predicted proteins | sample YCmetagenome_FD_207642 | JGI IMG/M metagenome (GOLD analysis project Ga0310811, IMG submission 207642) | Soil microbial communities from experimental microcosm in Duke University, North Carolina, United States - YC | ecosystem: Engineered > Artificial ecosystem > Soil microcosm > Unclassified ...
GAAGCTCGCGTCTCGGTCCCGCGGCACGGTGATCTCCACCGGTCCCACGTCGGTGATGACCGTCTTGGTGCGGGTGCCGTTGCGGGTGTTGCCGCTCCCGCGACCGGCCGGATCGTGCTTGTCGTAGCCGAGGTGGTCGGTGATTTCGCCTTCCAGCGCCGACTCCAGCACGAGTTTGGTCAGCCGGCCCAGCAGCCCGTTCTCACCGACCAACTCCAGTCCTTCGGCGCGGGCCTGGTCGACCAGCTTGGCCACCAGCTCCCGGTCCGACGCTTCATGTTCTTTCCGCGTCACCGCGGCGTCCTCCAGGTCCATCGCTTCGGATGCCTGGCTCAACGTACTCGTCACAGGTGTCTCCTTGATCAGGAGTTACACCGTTCGTCTTACAGTCCCACAAGCAGCCGCATGCGCTGGCAGCCACCACCACGGCCGCGTCCTGCACCGGCGTTTCCAATGCCTACGACTACGACAAAACTGGGAACACCACAAAGCGTCCTGGAGTCAGCGGTCAAGCGGCTGAAACCCTCACATGGGACGACGAGGGCCACCTGAGCCAGCTCAAGAACGGCTCACCCAGCACCGCCAGTACCAACTACGTCTACAACGCCGATGGCACCCTTCTCATTCGGCGCCCACCACTGCCACCGGAGTCGGTGAAACGGTCCTCTACCTGGACGGCACGACCGAGGTCCACTACAAGAAGGACGCCACCACCGCCAAATATTGGGCGCAGCGTTACTACATCGCCAACGGTCAACCCATCGCATTGCGCAGCAATCAGAATGGGAGCGCCACAGTCGCGTACTTGGCTGGCGACAACCACGGCACTTTGAGTCTTGCCGTCGATTCAACAACTCAAAATCCCACTAGGCGATACAGCACTCCCTTCGGTATCCCACGCGGGACATCAACCGGCGGTTCCTGGCCGGATGACAAGCAATTCCTCGGAAAGCCTGCTGACACCACTACCGGCCTGACTCATATCGGGGCAAGAGAATATGATCCCCTCACCGGTAGATTTCTCAGTGTTGATCCCATCCTCAGCATCGACCAACCTCAATCCCTCAACGGTTACGCTTACGCCAACGACAATCCCACTACTACCAGTGACCCCACTGGACTGCGAGACTGCGGCGAAACCGAGTACTGCGGCAAGGGAAGTAGGCCGAACCTTGAGGGTGGCACAGCAGCTAGTAGCGATGCCAAAGTTATAACTCAGAGCGGAAAACATGTCGACGCCGCTGTACTAGGCGCAATTGATAGTCAGAAGGCCCGAGCGGAAGAGCTGGCGCGTGAAGCGGCCGCCGCAAAGGATAAGCGCGATCTCGATGTGGCGATCGCCACGTCTGCTGCAATTCCCTTCAACAAGTCACAGCGTCTGCAATACTTGCTGAACAGTCAGCAGCAGCAGGCGGCCTATATGGCCGCTGCCGAAGCTGGTAGAGACGAAATCGTCAATTATCTCAGAAACCTTGTTGACACGGGCCAGATTTCGAAGAACGCTTTGGCGAAGGTATCTGTGGTTACCGCCGCCTGGGATCCGAAAACTGGCAAGGTCTATGTCGGTTGGAAGTTGGATGGTGTCGGAGCTGCCGGCTGGTGCGCTGAAGACGATTGCGCCGCGCAAGCGTCGGCCGATGGTGTCAATCCCAAGAGCTTACAATTCGTCGCAGCCTACCGCCCACGCACCAAAACGGTCACTAATATATGCTTCGACTGCCAGGCGGACTTTGACGAAGAGCAGACTCTCGTCTCCCGAGCGCCATTCGATCGTGGCGGCCCGTGGGATAGAGCGCGAGGCTCGGCCAATGCCGCACTGGCCGAAGCTGAGGCCGAGGCTGAACTCGCCGAAAGCGAAGCGATGGGAATGGCGATGGGCTTAGCTATGGCCGAAGAAGAATGACCATAGCGTAACCCGTGGATTCCACCGGCTTCCCAATTCCTCGACGGGCGGATAGGGAAGCCGGTTTCGGTCGCGCGCAAGGTGAGAGCCCTATGGGTCGTGGGGACGCGTTTGGAGCATGTCGATATGAGGGCTATAATGTGGCACGGCCATCTCTCATACACTCTCAACTCGCGTCAGTAGGTCGTGAAATGGCTGATCCATGATGGTGACTAATTATACATTTCCGATTAGCCGTAAATGAGGAATTCATGAGACTCGTGTACTGTATCGACGAAGGCCTTTCTCGGGCGAAAGATTACGGGCAAAGGACGTGGGGCGATGGCGTCAATGTCGATAGTCCGCTACTTTTCCACGCTCCACGCTACTATAGCGGAGTTGTTGCAGGAGAATTCCCATTTAAAACATTTGATGGCGTCGTCGATGTCATTGATGATGAATATGACGACGTCTATGTTTCTGTTGTTGACGCCAAGGGAGATGAGCGAGAGTTTACCGCTGAGGGGGATATCTCCTTGTATGCGACCGGGAAGCGCATGGTGGTTAGGTATGCTGAAGTTGCCGAACTTAACCCAGCTGATCCGGTAATTTGTGTCATGGAAATGTGGATAGAAGATGCTATGCGGAAATCGGACGATTAATCGGCGGCGCCATGGCGTTTCTCAAATCGCGCCGACCCTCGCGGTGGACCTTTCACGCGTCGCCTGCAACGGGGTCCTGCTCGGTCGGCGGGTCGGTGTGTGGGGCCTGGCCTTCAAGCCGGGCGTCGATGACATCCGCGATTCCCCAGCGCTCGCCGTGGCGCTGGCCATCCAGGCGGAGGGCGGCCTGGTGAGCGCGTACGACCCGATGGCTATCGACCTCGCCAACGCCGCGCACCCGGAGCTGGGCTACGTGGACAGCGCGGCGGACGCGTTGATCGACGCCGACGTCCTCCTGCACCTCACGCCGTGGGATGAGTTCACCGACCTGAGGCGGGAGCGCCTTGTACGGCTGGCAGGACTCACTCGCAGACCGGTCGTGGTCGACGGGCACGCGACGTTGGATCCGGCTGAGTGGATCAGCGCCGGGTGGACCGTCACGTCGCTCGGGCGAGGCTCAGGGGCATAGGGGGATCGCTTCGGGAGGACCTGCGCGAATGGTCGCAGATCCGACCGCCCCTGTCGTGTCTCGTGCATGGCGAGCGAGTAGGCGAAGCCCAGACAGGATGATCATGGACACGGCTTCATCGCTGAGCCAATGGTCGTCGGCCCTTGCCTGGTCCTCCTGTCCCCACACCCTGTTCGGAGGGAACGACCTGCTCGGCGAGACCGACTGGGCGCAACCGTTACCACCACCGGTACCCATCGCGCGAGGCCCAATTTGGGCAGGTGTTTTGTCTGTGCGCCTGGCAAGTTGGTGTCGACGATCTCGCAGTCCTGGAACCGGACCCGTCGGCTACCGTCCGTAGGCGGTGAGGAAGCGGTTGCGGAACGAGTCCATCGACCAGACCGGCGCGTCGGGGTTCGGCAGCAGGCCGTCCTGCCAGCCCCAGCTGGAGATCTTGTCGAGCACGGTGGGGTCGTGGGCGATGATCGAGATCGGCACGTCGTGGTTGGCGCCCTGACCGGAGACGATGGTGGCGGGCTGGTGGTCGCCGACGACGACGAGCACGAGGTTCGGGTCCGGGTTGGTCTGCACCCAGGAGATCAGCGCGCCCATCGAGTATTGAATCGACTGTGCGTACGCTGCGCGTACCTGGTTGGCGTCGCGCCATACCGCGGTGGGTGACTGGCCTTGGGCGGGCATCGGGTCGAAGACCGAGCCGTCGCCGACGGCGTTCCAGTCGACCATGCGAGGCAGCGGCGCCCATGGGGTGTGGCTGGAGACGAGGTCGATCTCGGCCATCACCGGGGTATGGCCTGGTTTGGACAGTTCCAGGCGTTGGAAAGCAGACCAGACGTACTGGTCGGGCATGGTGGCGTAGCTGAAGTTCGGCCCGGCGTAGCCGACGTTGTGGTTGTCGTAGATCTGGTCATAGTGATAAAAGGTCTTCCCCTCGGGCCAGCTCTTTTCGTTGGCGGGCGCGTCGGCGACTGTGCGCCAGCCGGCGCGCTTGAACAAGGTTGACAGGGTGGGCCGGGCGGTGGTGACCAGGTCGTTGTAGGTCTGCTGGTTGTCGATCCACACGCCCGACTCCAGCGTGGCGTGGGCCAGCCAGCTGATCCCGCCGAAGGTCGGCGACGTCAAGAATGCGCTACGGGAGGAGAAGCCGGCCGCGGCGAGTTGGCTCGTACCCGAGCGCAGCAGAGTGTCGATCTGCGGCGAGAAGGATGTGCCCTGCACCGCGACCTGGCCGTAGCTTTCCACGAACGCGACGATCACGTCCTTGCCGCGCAGGCCGGTGAGCAGGTCGGCGCCGGACGTACGGTACGGGTCGTCGGCGGCGGCCCGCTGCATGGTTTGCCCGGCTTGTAGGCCGGCGGTGATCTGGCGCTCATCGTCGTATGCGAGCCCGGCGGCGCTCGCGGAGGCGATCGGCGCGCCAGACACGATGTGCAGACCGAAGACGGCTGCGAGAATCCAGACGACCCCGAACGCACCGACGGCGCGCAGCGAGGTGGTGCGGTGCCCGGCCAGCCGCCGGGACAGTCGCACGACAGCCAGCGGTGTGAAGACCAGGACGATGGCTCCAACGATGCAGGCCAAGGTCAGAAAGGTGATCGCCTTGGCGTGCCCGATCGAGACGCTCAGCAGCCCTGCGATGGAATGGAAGTAGCTCCAGTCTGCGGTCGGGTTGAACGGCCGGTTGAGTGCCTCGTAGAAACCCATGTCGACGAGTTTCACGACCGCGATGATGCCGAGCAGCAACCCGATCACCGCAGCGGTGACCCAGCGCGCGCGGCGCGGCAGCACGACGAGGACTGCGACAAGCACGAGCCCCTCGACCGGGATACGCACGAATGCGGCGACGGTCAGGCGACTGACCTGGTCCGGCCCGACGAGACCGAACCAGACCAACAGCACGGCCAAGACCGTGGTCACCACCGCGGCGACGGAGCGTACGTGACGTCGCCAAGCCGCCGTCGTCTGGGCGGAATCGGGCGCCACGGCGCCGCCGCCAGAGTAGTCGGGCCCTACGGCTGCCGTGTCGGCGTGTGGTGGCGGGGCGTCGTGGACGTCGTACGTCACGGCGGCTGGAGCGTCGTCCGACGGAGTGTCCTGAGTACGGTTGTCTGGCTGGGCCCCGGTTGGCGGCTCCTGAGCCGATTGCGAGCCATCGCGTGCAAAGGACGACAATCCGTGTACCCCCAACCGAGCATGCCCTGACCCTGCCCGCAGATCCCGATCGGCCGGAGCGCGTTGCGACCGATGGAGAACTGCCTTAGCTAGTACGGCTGTCGACCGCAACCGGTTCACCGAGCTGGGCAGGGTCGCGCTCGAGGTCGAGCGGACGGGTGGCCCGTGACCGGTTCTCACTATTCGCCTCGTTGCAGTCCGGGCGGGGTGGCTGCGGCGGCCAGCGGGTCCCAGGTGTTTGTAGTGCGAGGCGAGGTCGAGCAGCAGTAGGGCGGTGGTGCCGTCGTAGGCGACCTCTTCCGCCGTGCCTGGCCGTACGCGAAGGCGCCCGCCCCCGATGGGAATCGGGAGACGGACGCCCTTGTGTGCGGGTTATGGCTGTACGGCGGGCAGCTTCCCGAGGTCGACCTGGTCGGCCTCGTGGTCACCGCTGCGGTCGTCCAGGCTGACGACGAGCCAGCCCTTCGTGGGCGTGGTCGCGAGCTTCGCCCGGTCGACGGTGAGCTGGATGGTGGAGGAGGCGCCGGGCCCGAGCGGTACGTAAGCTCCTGTCGAGATCGCCGGAGTGAAGGCGTCGAACGCCGCCGATGCGGTTTCGTCGACGAGGCCTTCGGGGACCTGCGAGAAACCGGATGCCGTGTAGGTGAAGCGGGACGCGCCTTCGGACAGGCCCACCTCGGAGGCGAGAGCCGGCATCAGCAGCGTGCCGCCGTTCATCGGCGCGGTGGCGACCCACGTGTCCACCAGGGACCCGTCGGCCTTGAAGACGAACGTGGCGAACCGCCCGTCGAAATCGCCTGCGGTGACCAGGCCGTAGTCCGCCCCGACCAGGATGTAGTCGGGGGTCCCGTCACCGGTGGAGTCGATCGGGACGTCGAACTCGTTGGCCGCCGCGTTGGACCAGCGGCCCGAGGTGTTGACCGCGAAGACCAGCGCCCGATCGGTGTCGGCGCCGCCGAGCACCGAACCCGGGAGCGACTGCACCCCCACCGTGCGGATGTCCATCGAGTCCTCGGCACCCTTGACGTCGGCGGCGTCGGTGATGCCCCAGGCATAGACGTCCGCGGCGCCGGCGTGGACGCCGTCGTTGTGAACCTTGACGGACGTCACGAGTCCGCTGCCGGCGTTCGTGTACTTGGCCGGCTTCGAAGGCCGGACCTGGGACTCGGCATCCGGGACAAGCAGGAAAGCGGCCCGAACCGGGTAGACGCCCTCAGCGGCCTTCCGCGGCGTGGCGGTGACCGCGCCCTGGATGTGGACGACCGTACCGAAGTTGGAGGTCTCGGCTGCGGGAAGCGCGGCCACGGCCTGAGTGCTGAGCGACAGCGTCACGTGTACGTCACGGCTGCTTTCCCGGCCCACGGTCACGGTCGAGGGGGAGACCGCGACCTTCGCGCCGTAGGACTGGCCGTTGAACGCGGCGGCCAGGTCGTAGGTGACCAGGCTATTGCCGGTGTTGCTGATGGTGAAGTCCTTGGTCGCCTTGTAGGAGCCGGTCAGGGTCTCCAGGCCGAACGACAGGCTGCCCGTGCCGTCCCTGGTCTCACCCAGCACGGAGGCGCCGACCGCCTGCCGCGTGGACACGACGCCGGAGCCGGCGACCCTGGCGGTGTAGCCGGAGATCTTGGAGGTGGCGTCGGCGGTGCTGACGATCGCGGCCTTGATCTGGCCGGGTCGCCAGCGCGGGTGTGCCTGCTTCACGAGAGCGGCCACACCGGCGACCATGGGAGAGGCCATCGAGGTGCCCGAGATCGTGGCAGGGCCCGAGCCGGTGCCGACTCCGGTAGAGACGACTGCGACGCCGGGCGCGGTCACGTCCGGCTTCAACGCGCTGCTGACGTTCGCGGGGCCGCCGGAGGAGAAGGAGGCCAGTTGGGCGTACCCCGGGTTGGGGACGGCTACGGCCGGCAGCGTGGTGCTCTTGCCGTCCAGCGAGGTGGCCGCGGCACCGTCGGTGCTCTTGATGCCCAGAAACGGAATGGTGACCGTGTACTGCTCACCGGTGTCGGGGTCGGAGGTGATCGGCCCTTCCAAGGGCGGGTAGGCGGTGTCGCTGTTGATCATCGCGACCGCCGCGGCTCCGGCCTGCTGGCCCACGATGGCTCGCTTGACCCGGGCGCAGGTGCCTCGCAGTGTGATCACGAGCTTGCCCGCTACGCCGCCCGGGTAGGCGGCGTAGTCGGACAGGTCGCAGCCCAGTGAGACCGGGCCGGACGGGTAACTCGTGCGGAGCACAGCGATCGGCAGTGTCCCGGAGGGCAGTGCGCCCTCGTTGGAGTTCTGCGCGACGATCTCGGTGCCGTCCGCTGAGATCTTCACGGCCGGTAGCTGGGCGCGTGCGGCGTCGATGGCGGCCACGGAGATGGCCGTCGGGGCGATGGAGGGGGCTCCGACGAGGTAGGCGTTCTGTCCCGAGTTGCCCGCCGAGGTGACGACGGTCACGCCCGCCCGGGTAAGGGTCCGCACGGCCTGCGCGGTGGGCTCGTCGGTGCGGCCGAAGGGCGAGCCGAGCGACATGTTGACGACGTTCGCGCCGTCCTTGAGAGCCCGTTCCATGGCGGAGACGATGACGTCCTCGCTCGCGGAACCCTCGCAGCCGAAGACGCGATAGGCCAGCAGGGAGGCCTTGGGCGCCACGCCGGGTCCGACCTTGAAGCTTCTCGAATGCGTGGTGGAGTCGTACGGGCCGCTGTAAGTCTTGCCGTCCGCTGCCACTCCGAAGCCGGCCGAGCTGCCCGCCACGTGGGAGCCGTGGCCGTTGCAGTCCAGGGGATCGGGGTCGGGCTTGGGTACCGAGGTCGGGTCGTTGGCGTCGTAGTCGTCGCCCGCGAAGTCATAGCCGCCGACGACTTTGGCGGTGGGGAAGGTGCCCGGCTCGATGACGGTGCCGTCGTTGTTCGCGAAGTCGGCCGGGTCGCCGGAGCCGCCGAAGTTGGCGTGGGTGTAGTCCACCCCGGTGTCGATGACCGCTACCTTGACCCCCGTGCCGGTCTTGCCGAGATCCTGCCAGGCCTGCGGCGCTCCGATGTAGGGGACGGCGGCGGTGTTGTCAGGGCTGAACGTGCGCACCGGATGCACAGAGACGACCTCGGGGGCCTGCTCGAGCGCGGGGAGGCTGCGCACCGGGATCGACGCGGCCATCCCGTTGAAGCTGTCGGTATAGGTGGTGAGGACCCTTCCGCCCTCGGCCGCTACTTTCTGCTCGACGCTCTGCTGCTTCTTGTGGAGTGCGGAGCGCAGGGACGGCTTGTCGACGGTCTTGCCTAGCTCAGCGGCATCCGCGGCGGCATCACCGACCGGCGCCCCGGTGACCTGGATGAGGACCTTGAGTTGCCGGGCCGAATCGAGGGCGGCCGGCTTGAACCCGGTGTAAGGGAATGCCCCGGCCAGATGTTCGAAGGCGGGGGGACGGATGGGATCTGCATTCGCCGTGGACGGGATCACCGTCAGGGGAATGGCGATACCCGCGGACGCGAGCACTGCAAGCAGCGGACGCCTCTTCACTGATCACCTCGGGGGGTGGGTGGGACAGGTGTGATCAAAAGGGTGATCCTGTGGCAAAGAGGATATGATCGCGCTTTGGTAACAGAATGGGCACAAGATCTGTAAAGGTCGGAGTTGCGAGCGGGTACGTGGCCAGGCGAACATCGATCACGATCGGGGCGCCGGCTACTGGAATGGTCCTGAATGTTTTGGCGCGCGAGCGGAAGCCACCGGCACCGACGCGCACTCACACCCGGGAAGGACCGCGCCCGCCGCCCCCGCGACCGGAACCGCCACGTACGGATGGCGTGGAAGCGCCTTCGTTCAGAACGACGCCGGCACGAACACCGTGATACCGGCAGAAAGCAGCACGCCGAAGACCAGGAACGGGCGGGAGCCCTTCTTGGGAGCGTTGTGAGCTGATCATGGTCTGTTCCGTGGCTGTTCCGTGGGAGCGCCGAAATCAGCGGAAACCGATGGAAGGTCGCAGCAAGCGTATTTACTGCTCAGAGGCAAGATCCAGGGGTTGTCGCAGGTGGCCAAGAGGCGCTGCGGAGAACACCCAGATCTACGAGGGCACCAACCAGATCCAGCGCATGGTCATGGGCCGCCAGCTCCTGAAGTAGCTCAGGCCGCAGGCGAGCGATCTCGGTGAAATGAGCCTGGCCTGCTGCACCCAGCGGGCGAGACTCATGCCGGTCGCGGACCAGGACAAGCTGATCTTCTGGCTGGCGCGCGCTATGTGCTCAGTGGAGACGTCCGGCGCGTTCCGCAGACAGGTCTCCGCGTCGGCGCGACGGCCCTCGGTACGGGTGTGAACCGGTCGATCATACGACCTGGGTCGGCGTTCGGTCTGGGGACTCAGACCGCCGCCGAGTGGAAGAACGCCGCCGCCTCACCTCGCGAACCGACCGAGAGCTTGGACAGGATGTTCGCGACGTGGAACTTCACGGTGGACTCGCTGATGTGCAGCTCCTGCGCGATGGTTCTGTTGCGGTGGCCGAGCGCGAGACGCTCGAGCACCTCGAGTTCCCGCGCTCCCAGACCGGCCAGGGGGTCGCCGCCCGGAGCTTCATCCGGCAAGGAGGCGAGTATGGGCCTGGGGATCCTCGTGGCAGCGGCCTCGGACAGCGCCAGGGGAAACGTCATCTTGGTCGTCATCCCCCAGCCGGGCACGGCGTCCACTTCGAAGGAGCCGCCCTGGGCCTCCACCCGCTGGGCGATCTGGCAGGCGCGGAGATCGTCATTCAACAGGCCGGGTCCGTCGTCCCGTACGGTCGCCACCAGCTCGGCGAGCCCGAGCTGCCAGCCGACCCTGATCCGCCTGACCTCGCTCTGCTGCAGTGCCGCCAG
>Ga0310811_10015342_pt1 | contig 10018 bp, 4 predicted proteins | sample YCmetagenome_FD_207642 | JGI IMG/M metagenome (GOLD analysis project Ga0310811, IMG submission 207642) | Soil microbial communities from experimental microcosm in Duke University, North Carolina, United States - YC | ecosystem: Engineered > Artificial ecosystem > Soil microcosm > Unclassified ...
CGTTTCGGACGAAAAGATGCGCCGGGCGGAGTCGGCCGCATTCCGAAGCTGGCCGGCCTTATCAAGCGCTTCGGTTCGTTCCGGGCCTGGCGGCAAGCGCCGGGCCTCGTCCAGCGCCGCTGGCATGTCGCGCGCTGCTTTGGGTACTGTCTTCGCGAGATAGGCGACCGCCTCGCGCAATGTGTTGAGCTGCGTGCCTTGCGATCGGATCGTCGAGCTAACGGCTCCATCCCACGCGCCCTGGCACATCCTTGGTTCGCCTGATGGACGTGACTTCCTCACAGTATTTGGATCAGGCGCAGCTTACGAGAGGCTCGTTCAAAAAAACGCCGAGCATCCGGCAGAACCTGTGGGAGCGTGTCGGTATCGATCAGAACACGGCACCCATCGGCCCTCAACGCCGCGGCGTTCGTCCGCGGATGCGGTCGAAGCCCGCCTTGATCGCGGCGAAGCGGCTGTCGATGGCCGGCTCGAATTCGTTGTCGGTGAAGATGTACGGCCAATCGTTTTCGATGGCCTCGCGAACCAATTCGCCGACATAGAGCGGATCGATGCCGTTATTGATCCGTTCGTGAAATGCCTTCCAGAACTCAGCGCGCGGTCCTTCCGTTGGCGGCGGGCTGCCGACAGCGCCGGCGAAACGCTGCGGCACGTTGCGCCGAGAGTTCACGATCTGCGTGCGGATGTTGCCGGGACACAGAACGGACACCCCTATTTTCCGCCGCGCTAGCGTCTCACGCAGCCCCTCGGACAGCGCCACCACGCCATATTTGCTCACATCGTAGGCGGGACTGCCTATTCCCGTCATCAGTCCGGCGACGGACGCGGTCGAAACTATCTGCCCTCCTTCGCCGTGCGCTTCAATGAGCGGACCAAAGATCTCGATCCCCCAGATCACTGACATCAAATTGACGCCAAGCACCCAATTCCAGCTTGCATCGGTCCACTGGCCGTAAGGGCCGCCCGCGCCAACCCCGGCGTTGTTGACCAGGATATGAACCTTGCCATGACGCGCGATGGTGGCATCCGCTGCGGCCTTGATCTCCGCTTTGAGTGAGACATCCGCTCGCACCCCATCGATATCGGCGTTGGTCCGCTTCAGCTCCGCGACCGCCTTGGCCAGCGCCTGCTCCTCGATGTCGCAGAGCATGACCTTCACGCCGGCCTGCGCCAGCGCGGTGGCGATCCCCAATCCGATCCCCGAGGCACCACCAGTCACGAATGCGGTCTGTCCAGCTAGCTCTCGCACGCGCTCCCCACTATGCCGATGTCCAACACATTCGCCCGCCAAAATTGTTCGCGGAACTCTAACTTACCACAACCGACTGTCGAAACTATCCTGCCTGCGGCGTCCGTCACCTTCGGCGGATGCCGCTTGTGGGTCAAAAGCTGCAGTGGGAGCGCCAAACCACGCTGAGCTCCGAGGACTGAAAGGGGCCGCCAACTCGGCCGGTTTTCTGCTGAACTGTCATTTCGGCTTTCGCCTTCAGACCACTCCCCGATGATTATCACTTCACGTTCTCGGCGCACCATTTGATGATCGCATCAAGTTCAAATTTTTCGCCGTTCGGGCCCCCGACATATTGAACCGTATGGCGTTGGCGTAATGCGCAAGCTGCTTTGAGGGCATCGTGCATCGAAGACAGCAGTCTTGTCCGCTCCGCTTGCGGGTCACCATTTTGGAGATAGTGAACATTCCAGTACTGCGCTTCGTCCATTCTTTCTTCCCCCTCAGGCGACCGAACAGCTATCCACCCACACGTTGCCCTTCGCCTTCAACCCTAGCTCGTCAGCCGCGCGGATTTTGCGCGCTTGACCGTAACATATTCAGCCGCTGCAAACGAATGCCGGCGCCGGAACGTCACGTCGCGGACGCAACAGGAAAAGACACCAATTGCTTACGGGTGGCGTGGCAGCCGACCGTGGTTTCGTCTCCGGGCGATTCGATTGGCTATCAGCGGCGCGTTGAAGAATCGCACGGCGATTGCGCGTTGAATTCGACCTGGGGGAATGACGCCATCACCCGCGTTCGCGATGCGGGAGCCCTCGGGTACGGGTGCATTCCTAAAATTTGAAGAATATTAGCGTCTCAATATCCGGGTAAAGTTCGCCAAGGATTTTCAGGCAAGTTTAGGCTCTCCTCGCTAGCCTCCATCGTTATTGATCCTTGTTCAAGGGCAAAACAGATTGGAGCATCACAGTGAAATCTCTCATTTTGAAGTTCATCAAAAACGAGGCCGGGGCCACCGCGATTGAATACGGCCTTATCGCAGCCGGTATCGCAGTCGCGATTATCACCGCCGTGAACGGCGTCGGCAGCAAGCTCAGCACCACCTTCGGCACGCTCAGCACTTCCCTCAAGTAGTTAACGCACAGCGCCGCACCAGCCGAATATGATGGCTAGGCGGCGCTATGTATCAAACCGGGCCCTGCAATCCCGGCACAGCCTAACGTGCACGAGGCGTGCCGAGGTTCGCTGACATCGCCGTGACCAGCTCTCCGTAAGAATACGGAGGATGAGCCGTCTGACGATCTTGAAGATCATCTGGCCAGCCATCGGCGAGGGCAGTAGTGGGGTGGCTGCACCGGTGATCGGCACGAACGATGATAACGCGTCGCACGCCAGTTTCGCCCATCTGGCCGAAGGTGATTTTCTGTTCGCGGCTGACCATGCCCAATGATGATCCGGAGCACGAAGTGCCGTGCTGTTTCCGTGCTGCTCGGAGCGGTTGGTAGGCAGTCGTAAGGGCTTTGATTTTGGGTACAAGTAGTGGCGATCCCAGCAGGATTCGAACCTGCAACCCACGGAGTAGAAATCCGTTACTCTATCCAGTTGAGCTATGGGACCGTTGGCGCCTTTCTAGCACTGCCAATATGAAAAATCCGCTTTCCCGCCAAGTCCGTTCCGAACCGATTTCCCCGACAACGCGACAAAGCCAGACGGCGGGCCATTGCCTTGCGCCCGCCCGTCACTCAATGCTGCGCCGGTAATCCCCGCTGGCGCCGCCCCGGGACTGTGGACTGCCAAAGCCATGCCGCATGCGACCTTTTCGCAAGCCTGTTCCGCCGCCATCAGTCCGTCACCTTTTCGCGCCCTTTTTACGTCACGCGGCGACTGTCCGCGCAAGGAGCTCCGTCATGATCGGTTTGGTTCGCGCCGTAACAGTTTGCGCCACGATGGCGCTTGGCCTGGTCGCGGCACAGGCGGCTGACAAGGCCTTCAAACGCGACGATCTGGCCGATTCCGCGATCAAGCTGGAAGCCCAGATCAAGAGCGAGGCGGGGCCGGTCGCCAAATCGACCGCGACGCTGCGGACCGATGCGGACACCGCCTTCAAGCGTTCCGACTTCCGGACCGGCCTGCAAATCCTCGGGCAAATCGCCGCCACGACGCCGGAGGACAGCGGCAACTGGCTGCGGCTCGCCAAGACCATCTTCCAGATCCGCTCCGCCAGTTCCAGCGAGCAGACCTTCCTGCTGGAGCGGGCCTCGACGGCGGCCTACATCGCCTATCAGCGCGCCGGCAACCCGGCCGAGGAGGCCGATGCGCTCGCCGTCCTTGGCCGGGCGATGTCCGACCGCAGGCTGTGGCGTCCGGCGCTCGACAGCCTGCGGCTGTCGCTCGACATGCGCGAGGTCGCCGAGGTGCGCGGCCAATATGAAAAGATGCGCGACGAGCACGGTTTCCGCCTGCTGGACTACACCGTCGATTCCGACGGGGCCTCGCCGCGGGCCTGCTTCCAGTTCTCCGAAGACCTTGCCAAGCGGGTCGATTTTGCGCCGTTCCTGGCGCTGGCCGGCACCGACAAGCCGGCATTGTCGGCCGAAGGCAAGCAGCTTTGCGTCGACGGCCTGAAGCATGGCGAGCGCTACAACATCAATTTGCGCGCAGGCCTGCCGTCCACGGTCAAGGAAAGCCTGCCCAAATCGGCGGAATTCAACATCTATGTGCGCGACCGCAAGCCGTTCGTCCGCTTCACCGGCCGCGCCTACGTGCTGCCGCGCACCGGCCAGCGCGGCATCCCGCTGGTCAGCGTCAATACCCCTGCCGTCAACGTCAACGTCTACCGGATCGGGGACCGCAATCTGATCAACACCGTGATCGACAGCGACTTCCAGAAGACGTTGTCGAGCTACCAGTTGAACGATCTCGGCGACGAACGCGGCGTCAAGGTCTGGACCGGCGAACTCGCCACCGCCACCACGCTGAACCAGGACGTAATCACCGCGTTCCCGGTCGACCAGGCGCTCGGCGACCTGCAGCCGGGTGTCTATGTGATGACGGCGACCGCCAAGGGCCCCGGCAGCGACGACGACGGCCGGCTGGCGACCCAATGGTTCATCGTCTCCGACATGGGGCTATCAGCTTTCTCGGGCAATGACGGCATCCATGTCTTCGTCAATTCGCTGGCATCGACCGAGGCCGTCGGCAAGGCCGAGGTCAAGTTGGTTGCTCGCAACAACGAGATTTTGGCCACCCGCAAGACCGACGAGGCCGGTCACGTGCTGTTCGAGGCGGGGCTGGCGCGGGGCGAGGGCGGCCTGTCGCCGGCGCTGCTGACCGTGACCAGCGAGAAGGCGGACTACGCCTTCCTGAGCCTGAAAACCAATGCGTTCGACCTCACCGACCGCGGCGTGGCCGGCCGGGCGGTGCCTGCCGGCGCCGACGCCTTCGTTTATGCCGAACGCGGCGTTTACCGCTCCACCGAGACCGTCTACCTCACCACGCTGCTGCGCGACGGGCAGGGCAACGCCATGTCAGGCGGGCCGCTGACGCTGGTGATCGAGCGGCCCGACGGGGTCGAGTTCCGCCGCGCCGTGTTGCCGGATCAGGGCGCGGGCGGCCGGAGCATGACCGTTCCGCTCAATTCCGCCGTCCCGACCGGGACCTGGCGGGTACGGGCGTTTACCGATCCCAAGGGTGCCTCCGTTGGCGAAACCACCTTCATGGTCGAGGATTACATCCCCGAACGGATCGATTTTACCGTCTCGGCCAAGGAGAAGCTGATCAAAGCTGAAGTTCCAGTGGAACTTAAGGTCGATGGCCACTTCCTCTATGGGGCGCCGGCGTCCGGCCTGCAGATCGAGGGCGACATGCTGGTCGCGCCCGCGGCCTCCGGGCGGCCCGGCTATCCCGGCTACCAGTTCGGCGTGGCCGACGAGGAGACCGCCAGCAACGAGCGCACCCCGATCGAGAACCTGCCCGAGGCCGACGCCAACGGGGTCGCGACCTTCCCGGTAGCACTCGCCAAGCCGCCATCCTCGACCCGCCCGCAGGAGGCGCAGATTTTCATCCGCATGGCGGAGGCCGGTGGCCGGGCGGTGGAGCGCAAGCTGGTGTTGCCGGTGGCGCCCGCGGTCAACCTGATCGGCATCAAGCCGCTGTTTGGCGACAAGAGCGTCGCGGAAGGGGACAAGGCCGAATTCGACGTGGTGTTCGTCGCCCCCGACGGCAAGCAATTGCCGCGCAGCGGGCTGCGCTACGAACTCCTGAAGATGGAGTCGCGTTACCAATGGTACCGCCAGAACTCGTCCTGGGAGTATGAGCCGGTCAAATCGACCTCGCGCGTCGCCGATGGCGAGATGACGCTGACCGCCGACAAGGCGGCGCGGGTGTCGCTGGCGCCGCAGCCGGGCCGCTACCGCCTCGACGTCAAATCGACCGAGGCGGACGGGCCGGTCACCTCGGTCCAGTTCGATGTCGGCTGGTATTCCGACGGCAGCGCCGACACGCCGGATCTGTTGGAGACCTCGATCGACAAGCCGGAATACGCTTCCGGCGACACCATGGTGGTGTCGGTCAACGCCCGCTCGGCAGGCAAGCTGACCATCAACGTGCTCGGCGACCGCCTGCTCGCCACCCAGACCGTGGACGTCAAGGAAGGCACCCAGCAGGTCAAGCTCCCGGTCGGCAATGATTGGGGGACCGGCGCCTATGTGCTGGCGACGCTGCGCCGTCCGCTCGATGCCGCGGCGTTGCGGATGCCCGGCCGCGCCATCGGGCTGAAATGGTTCGGCATCGACAAGAAGGCCCGCACGCTGCAGGTCAACCTGTCGCCGCCGCCGCTGGTTCGTCCCGGGTCGGCGCTGAAAATTCCGGTCAAGCTCGGCGGACTCAATCCCGGCGAAGACGCCAAGATCGTCGTCGCCGCGGTCGATGTCGGCATTCTCAATCTGACCAATTACAAGCCGCCGGCGCCGGACGATTACTATCTCGGCCAGCGTCGCCTGGCGGCGGAAATCCGCGACCTCTATGGGCAACTGATCGACGGTATGCAGGGCACGCGCGGCCAGCTCAAGACCGGCGGCGACGCCGCCGGCGCCGAGCTGCAGGCCAGCCCGCCGACGCAGAAACCGCTCGCGCTCTACTCGGGCATCGTGACCGTCGGTCCCGACGGGAGCGCCGAGATCAGCTTCGACATTCCGGAGTTCGCCGGCACGGCGCGGGTGATGGCGGTGGCGTGGAGCTCGACCAGGCTCGGCCGCGCCACGATCGACGTCACCGTGCGCGATCCCGTGGTGCTGACGGCGACCTTGCCGCGCTTCCTGCTCAATGGCGACCACGGCACCATGAGTTTTGATCTCGACAATGTCGAGGGTGCGCCGGGCGACTACACCATCAACGTCAAGGCAACCGGGCCGGTAAAGGTGACGGGTAATCCCGCCACCACGATCAGGCTTGCCGCCAAGCAGCGGACCTCGATGTCGCTGGCGCTCGACGCCGGTGGCGCCGGAACGGCCAATTTCGACGTCGACATCAAGGGCCCCGACGGGCTTTCGCTGGCGCGGCATTATGCGCTCGACGTCAAGGCGGCGACGCAGATTTTGGCGCGCCGCTCGATCCGGACATTGGCAAAAGGCGAGAGCCTGACGCTGACGTCGGACATGTTCTCTGACCTCGTGTCAGGGACAGGCAGCGTGTCGCTCTCCGTCAGCCTGTCGACGGCGCTCGATGCCGCCACCATCCTCAAAGCGCTCGATCGCTATCCGCACGGCTGTTCGGAACAGATCACCAGCCGCGCCATGCCGCTGCTCTACGTCAACGATCTCGCCGCCGGCGCCCATCTGGCGATGGACACCGCCGTCGATCAGCGCATCAAGGACGCTATCGAGCGCCTCTTGGCGCGGCAGGGCTCGAACGGTTCGTTCGGGCTGTGGTCGGCGGGCGGCGATGACGCCTGGCTCGACGCGTACGTGACCGACTTCCTGACCCGCGCCCGTGAAAAGGGATTTGCGGTGCCGGACGTGCTGTTCAAGACCGCGCTCGACCGCATCCGCAACTCCGTGGTCAACGCCAACGAGCCGGAAAAGGACGGCGGCCGCGATCTGGCCTACGGCCTCTACGTGCTCGCCCGCAACGGCGCTGCCCCGATCGGCGATCTGCGTTACCTCGCCGACACCAAGCTGAACAATCTGGCGACGCCGATTGCGAAATCGCAACTGGCGGCGGCGCTGGCATTGGTCGGCGACAAGGCGAGGGCGGAACGCGTCTATGGCGCGGCGCTGGATGCGCTGGCGCCGAAACCGGTGATCGAGTTCGGCCGCGTCGACTATGGCAGTGCCTTGCGCGACGCCGCAGCCCTGGTCTCGCTCGCGAGCGAAGGCAACGCCCCGCGGGCGACGCTGACGCAGGCCGTGCAGCGGGTCGAGGTGGCGCGGGGGCTTACGCCCTACACCTCGACCCAGGAAAACGCCTGGCTGGTGCTGGCCTCGCGCGCGCTGTCAAAGGAGACGATGGCGCTCGATGTCGACGGTTCGCCGGTCAAGTCGGCGGTCTATCGCAGCTACAAGGCCGAGCAGATGGCCGGCAAGCCGGTCAAGATCACCAACACCGGCGACGCGCCGCTGCAGGCCGTCGTCTCGGTGAGCGGCGCGCCGGTCACGCCGGAGCCCGCCGCCTCGAACGGCTTCAAAATCGAGCGCGGTTACTTCACGCTCGACGGCAAGCCCGCCGACATCAGCAAGGCCAAACAGAACGATCGCTTCGCGGTGGTGCTGAAGGTCACCGAGGCCAAGCCGGAATTCGGGCACATCATGGTGTCCGACTATCTGCCGGCCGGTCTCGAGATCGACAATCCGAAGCTGGTTTCGTCCGGCGACTCGGGCACGCTGGACTGGATCGAGGACGGCGAGGAGCCGGAAAATACCGAGTTCCGCGACGACCGCTTCACCGCGGCCATCGATCGTGCGGCTGACGACAAGGCGGTGTTCACCGTCGCCTATGTCGTGCGCGCGGTTTCGCCCGGCAAATACGTGCTGCCGCAGGCCTATGTCGAGGACATGTACAACCCCTCGCGCTACGGCCGTTCAGGCACCGGCAACGTCGAGGTGCGTCCGGCCAAATGAGCGAAACGGGGGCCATAGCGGCGGCGACGCCTCCCATGGGTCGCTGGCGAAGGATCAAGAAGGCGGCGGCGATATCGGCCGCTGCCAGCTTGATCGTGGCCTGCGCATTCGCGGCCTGGGTCGTCTCGCTCGGCCCGCTGCCGCTGGAGCAGGCGCGAAAAGTCTCGACCACGATTGTCGATCGCAACGGCAAATTGCTGCGGGCCTTTGCGATGGCCGACGGCCGTTGGCGGCTGCCGGTCGATGCGAAAATCGCGGTCGATCCCGGATATCTCAAGCTGCTGCTGGCCTACGAAGACCGCCGCTTCCGTTCACATCGCGGCGTCGATCCGCTGGCGCTTGGCCGCGCTGCGTTTCAGCTCGCAACCCGCGGCCATATCGTCTCCGGCGGTTCGACCATCACGATGCAATTGGCGCGGCTGATGGAGCCGCGGCGGGAGCGTTCGGTTTACGCAAAACTGCGCCAGATGGTGCGCGCGATCGAGATCGAGCGGCAGTTGAGCAAGGACGAGATCCTCGACCTCTATCTGGCGCTCGCGCCGTTCGGCGGCAATCTCGAGGGTATTCGCGCCGCCTCGATTGCCTATTTCGGCAAGGAGCCGAAGCGATTGTCACTGGCGGAATCGGCGCTATTGGTGGCGCTGCCGCAATCGCCGGAAACACGCCGCCTCGACCGTCACCCGGACGTGGCGCGCGCGGCGCGCGATCGCGTGCTTGAACGCATGGTCGAGGAACATCGCATCTCCGAGGAGGACGCTGTGCAGGCCAAAGCGGTCGTCGTGCCGCAACTGCGCAAGCCGATGCCGATCCTGGCGCCGCATTCCTCAGACGCGGCGATGGCTGCGATGAAGGATACGCCGGTCATCAGGCTGACGCTGGACTCAAGCCTGCAGAAAACCCTGGAAGCCCTGGCGCGCGATCGCGCGATCGCGCAAGGCCCTAATATTTCGGTTGCGATGATCGCGGTCGACAATGAAAGCGGCGACGTGCTGGCGCGCGTCGGCTCGTCCGATTATTTCGACGAACGGCGCGCAGGCCAGGTCGACATGACCCGCGCGGTGCGCTCGCCGGGATCGACGCTGAAGCCGTTCATCTACGGCCTTGCCTTCGAAGACGGGTTTGTGCACCCCGAAAGCCTGATCGACGACCGGCCGATCCGTTTCGGCACTTACGCGCCGGAAAATTTCGACATGACCTTTCAAGGCACCGTGCCGGTGCGCAAGGCGCTGCAACTGTCGCTGAACGTGCCGGCGATTGCCTTGCTCGACCGCGTCGGCGCCAGCCGGCTGTCGTCGCGGCTAAAGCAAGCCGGCGGCAATCTGGTGCTGCCGAAGGATGAAGCGCCCGGCCTTGCCATGGGCCTCGGCGGCGTCGGCGTTACCCTGCAGGATCTGGCGCAGCTCTATTCAGGGCTGGCGCGGCTCGGCACCACGCGGCCGCTGCGCGAGATCGTGGGTGCAAAGGACGAGCGCGATCCGATGCGGCTGATGGATCAGGCGGCGGCCTGGCAGGTCGGCAACGTCCTGATCGGCACGCCACCTCCGGAAAACGGCGTGCACAACCGCATCGCGTTCAAGACCGGCACCAGCTACGGCTATCGCGACGCCTGGTCGATCGGCTTCGATGGCCGCATCACCATCGGCGTCTGGGTCGGCCGTCCCGACGGCGCGCC
>Ga0310811_10015343_pt1 | contig 10018 bp, 13 predicted proteins | sample YCmetagenome_FD_207642 | JGI IMG/M metagenome (GOLD analysis project Ga0310811, IMG submission 207642) | Soil microbial communities from experimental microcosm in Duke University, North Carolina, United States - YC | ecosystem: Engineered > Artificial ecosystem > Soil microcosm > Unclassified ...
AGCTGCGGGTGACGTCGTCCCCCGTCCGACTGTACAGCCGCGTCTCGCCGCCGGCATGGACCAACTGCAGCCGAATGCCGTCCCACTTCCACTCCGCCGCATAGGCATCGAGGTCTAGCTCGGCATCCTCGAGCGGGTGCGCCAGCATGAAGGGCCGAAACACCGGCACGTCGCGCGCCGTCGGCTGCTCGCCGCGACCTTCGCCCCAGGCAAACAGCTCGAGGTAAGGCGGGCGAAGACCGTGCCAGACCTCCTCCACCGCCTCGACGTCGACGTCGAACGCGTCGGCGAACGCCTGCTTGGCGTTGCGGGCGTTGATCCCCACGCGGAGTTCGCCGGTCGCCAGCTTGAGCAGGGCGAAGCGACCGGACGCGTCGAGGTGGTCGAGCATGGCCGCTAGCACTGCGGGCGCGTCCGACCGGCTGGCGGCGCGCAGCCGATCGACCGCGCTACTGATGGTGATGGTGCCGTCGTCGAGCTCCCCCTCCGGGCTCGGCCAGAGCAAGGACACGGTCTCGGCGAGGTCGCCGACATAATTGTGGCTCATCCGCAAGAGCAGCGGATCGACCCGCTCCTGCGCCAGGCCGCGGATCACCGCGCCCTTGACGTGCGGGATGTCGAGCGTGCCGGTCAGCGCCGCCAGCGCATAGCCGCGGTCGGGGTCGGGAGTTCGCCGCAAGTAATCGCCGATGAGCTTGAGCTTCGCCAGCCGCGAGCGCGTGTAGACCAGAGCGTCGAGCAGCTGGGAGAAGGCGCGCATGGCGCCCTAATGCATGAGCTTGTGCCGCGGGTCCGTAACGATCCTTTGCCGACGCCTCAGCCGAGGCGCACGGCGACAGCGGCGAGGACGGCCTGGCGATCGGCCGCCGAGATCGCACCGAGCGCGTCCGGCGCATGATCGAGGCACGCGTGGGTCGCCACGCGGCAGCCCGGCAACAGCGCGAGCTGAGAGGAGAATCGCGCCAGGCCTTCCATCGCATGCAAACCAGCATGGTCGGCTTCGCTCCGAATCGCATCCATCCGGGCGTGTATGTCGAGCGGACTCAGCGCATCGGCGCGGGTGCGGATGTCGTGCAGGCGGGCCTGCAGGTCACGGCGGAGGTCGTCGAGCGAATCGCGCATGGGTTCACCTCTTCTCGATCACCGGAAGGTGAGCGCTTCGGGTAAACAGGGTGCTAATGCCCGGAATTGACGGACCCTTGTCGGTCGCGTGACCTTGACAAGACGGCGAGCCAGCGTCATTGGGGCCGCCGATACGGGCGGCATCTGGCCGCTCTTTTCTTTTTCAGCCTTTGGGAATGGGTCGATGGCCAAGCCGGCAACCGTCAAGATCAAGCTCGTCAGCACGGCCGACACCGGCTTCTTCTACGTGACCAAGAAGAACCCGCGCAACCAGACCGAGAAGATGACCTTCCGCAAGTATGATCCGGTCGTGCGCAAGCATGTCGAGTTCAAGGAAGCCAAGATCAAGTAAGCTCGCGCGGCATCGCCGGGACGATCGAGGGCGCTTCGGCGCCCTTTTTCGTGTCAGGCGACCGGCGCTTCCTTGGGCAGCAAGGCGCTGACCTCGGCCACGAAGCGCGCCACCGAGATCGGCTTGGAGACATAGGCCTGCGCCCCCGCCTCACGAATGCGTTCGTCGTCGCCGAGTCCGGAATAGGCGGTCACCGCCATGATCGGCACTTCGGCCAGCATCGGCTCGGCGCGTATCGCGCGAATGAGGTCGAGCCCGCTCACATAAGGCAACTGGATATCGGTGATGACGAGGTCGGGCCGAAACTCCCGCGCGGTGTCGAGCGCCGTCCGGCTGTCGGTCACCGGCATCGCGACATGCCCGTGCGCGCTCAGCAGGTCGCAGAACAATTTGATGTTGAGGGCATTGTCCTCGACAACCATGATCCGCGCCATGATCAGTAATCCCTCACAATCGCAGCATAAGCGATGAAGCCAAGCGCGGTAAACAAAAGCGCTTCCGAAACGGTTGCGTTGCAGGCCCTCGCCGTCTCCCTCGGGGACGACGCGCGGGCAACGCGCCTCCTGTCGCTGACCGGTCTCACCCCCGACGACCTGCGCGAGCGCGCGACCGAACCGGCGGTGCTGGTCGCGGTCCTGCGCTTCCTTGAGGATCATGAGCCCGACCTGCTTGCGGTCGCCGCCGCCATGGGCAAAAGCCCGCAGGAACTGGTCGCCGCCCGGAGCGCTCTCGAGCAATGAACTCCCGTCCCCTGCTCGTCACCGACTGCGACGAGGTCCTGCTGCACATGGTCCGCCATTTTTCCGACTGGCTGGACGAAGAGCATGCCATCCTCTTCCGCCCGGAGGAGGGCGACATGGCCGGCGGCCTCAAGTCCAAGGCCAATGGCGAGCGCGTTCCGAGCGAGCGCGTCTGGCAATTGCTGTGGGGCTTCTTCGAGTCCGAGATGCATCGCCAGACGATCGTCCCCGGCGCGGTCGAGGCGCTCGGCACCATCGGCGAAAAAGCCGACATCGTGATCCTGACCAACCTCGGTGAGGAAGCGCGGGAGGGCCGAATCGCCCAGCTCGCGCGCTTCGGTATCAACCACGAGGTGGTCTGCAACCGCGGTGGCAAGGGCGAACCGCTCAAGGCGATCGTCGCGCGGCACCGAGCGTCGCGCCACCTGTTCGTCGACGACCTCGCGGTTCATCACGCCTCGGTCGCCAAACATTCGCCGGACACGCACCGCCTGCACATGGTGGCAGAGCCAAGCCTCGCCGCGGTGACCGCGCCCGCCGATCACGCGCATGCCCGAATCGACGACTGGGCCGCGGCCACCCCCTGGATCCTCGAACGATTGGAAGGCTGACCCCTTATGAAGACCTGCCTCGTCACCGGCGCCACCGCCGGTATCGGTGCCGCCACGGCGCGTGCCTTCGCGCGCGGCGGGTGGCGGGTGATCGGCACCGGGCGACGGGCGGAGCGGCTCAAGGAGCTGCAGGAAGAGCTTGGCGCCGCCTTCCTGCCACTGGCCGTCGACATGCAGAATCTCGACGAGGTGGAAGGACTGGCCAAGCTTGAGGGCGAGTGGGCGCACATCGATTGCCTGGTCAACAACGCCGGGCTCGCGCCGCCAGTGGCCGACATCCAGGACACGCCTTGGGACAAGCTGGCGGGCGTGATCGACACCAATATCACCGGTCTCGTCGCGCTCACCCGGGCGCTCATGCCCAAGCTCATCGAGACCAAGGGCTCGATCATCAACCTGTCCTCGGTCGCCGCGACCTACCCCTACAAGGGCGGTGCGGTGTATGGCGCGACCAAGGCATTCGTACGCCAGTTCAGTCTCATGCTCCGCAACGACCTTGCCGGCACTGGCGTCCGCGTCACCTCGATCGAACCGGGCATGGCCGAGACCGAGTTCACCCTCGTCCGCAATGGCGGAGATCAGGCCGCCTCCGACGCGCTCTATGCCGGGCTGGACCCGATGACGGCCGAGGATCTCGCCGAAACCATCCTGTGGGTCGCCACCCGTCCGCCGCACCTCAACATCAACGCATTGGAGCTGATGCCCACCCGGCAAAGCTGGGCCGGCTTCGCCATGGCCCGCAAGGGTTGACCGGGGCGCCGTTCCGCTCCACCCGCGCGGCCATGTCGATCGATCAACGCCTGGCCGAGCTCGGCCTCACCCTGCCCCAGCCCGCCGCGCCCGTCGCCTCCTACGTGCCCGCGGTGCTGACCGGCAATTTGCTCCACATCTCGGGCCAGATCAGCTTCGCCGAGGACGGCAGCCTGATCACCGGCCGCCTCGGCGAATCGGTCGATCTCGAGGGCGGGCAAGCGGCGGCGCGCCGCTGCGGCCTCATGCTCCTGGCCCAGATGAAGGCGGCGCTCGGCTCGCTCGACCGGGTCAGCCGGATCGTCAAGCTTGGCGTGTTCGTCAATTCCGCCAGCGATTTCACCGATCAGCCCAAGGTTGCCAATGGCGCCTCGGACCTGATGCAGGAGGTTTTCGGCGACGCCGGACGCCATGCGCGCTCGGCGGTAGGCGTGCCGACGCTCCCGCTCGGCGTCGCGGTCGAGGTGGACGCCATCGTCGAGGTGCGCGCCTGACCGGCGCTGCCCTAAAGGCGAGCCTTTGCAATTGCCTGAGGACGCCTATCTCAGGCGGTGATGGCCGACCACGACCCCGCCGAGATGCGCCTGGCCGGCTCGTTCGAGGCGATCGACTCCGCGACCTGGGAGCGCCTGGCGGGATCGTCGGATCCCTTCCTCTCCCACGCCTTTCTGTCCGCGCTCGAAGAAAGCGGGAGCGTCGGCGGCAATAGCGGCTGGACCCCGCTTCCGCTGATCGTGGCGCAAGGCGGCGTCGAGGTCGCCGCCGCGCCGGCGTTCCTCAAGACCCACAGCCAGGGCGAATATGTCTTCGACCATGGCTGGGCCGATGCCTGGCAGCGTGCGGGCGGAAACTATTACCCCAAGCTCCAGATCGCGGTGCCGTTCACGCCGGTGGTCGGTCGCCGCTTGCTCGGCGATGCGCCGGAACTGCTGCTCGCCGGCGCCGAGATGGTCGTCGCGCAGAACGAGCTTTCCTCCGCGCACATCACCTTTCTGACTGACGCCGAGGCCGGCGTCGCGGAGAGCCGGGGATGGCTGGTGCGGCACGGTGTCCAATACCACTTTATCGACCGCGGCTACGTCGACTTCGAGGGCTTTCTTGCCGCCTGCAGCAGCCGCAAGCGCAAGACTCTTCGCAAGGAGCGGACTGCGGCGCGCGAGGGCCTTACCTTCCGCCACCTGCGCGGCGCCGAGATCGGACCGGCCGAGATGGACGCCATGTGGCGCTTCTACCAGGACACGGGCAGCCGCAAATGGGGCCGGCCTTATCTCACCCGCGGCTTCTTCCGCGATGCGGTCGAGCGGCTCGGCAATCAATTGCTGCTCTTCCTGGCCGAGCGCGACGGAGTGCCAATCGCCGGCGCGCTCAACTGGGTCGGCGAGGATACGCTCTACGGCCGCTACTGGGGCTGCTCGGAGGAAGTGCCGTTCCTCCATTTCGAGCTTTGCTACTATCAGGCGATCGATTGGGCGCTGTCGAATGGCCGCTCGATCGTTCAGGCCGGAGCGCAGGGCGAGCATAAGCTGGCCCGCGGCTATGAGCCGGTGCGGACGTACAGCGTCCACTTCATTCCGCATGGCGGCTTTCGTGCCGCCGTCGCCGATTTCCTCGAGCGCGAACGGCCGGCAGTCGCAGCTGAGATCGAGGCGCTCCGCGACGAGCTTCCGTTCCGCCGCGACTGAAACGAAGAAGGCCCGCCGGAGGTCTCTCCGGCGGGCCTTCCCTGCCCCTCGCGTGAACGCGAGTGCTTAGCTCTGCAGCGGCGACAGATTGACCGCAGCGTGCTTGCCGCGGCGATCGACCTCCAGCTCGAACTCGAGCCGGTCGCCTTCGTTGAGGCTGGTCATGCCGGCCCGCTCGACCGCCGAGATGTGCACAAAGGCATCCGGCTGGCCGTCGTCGCGCTGGATGAAGCCAAAGCCCTTCATCGCGTTGAAGAACTTGACCGTGCCGGAGGCCTTCTCGCCGGTCAGCTGCCGCTGCGGCGTCGCCGCCGCCCGCTCCACCGCCATCGGCTCGCCGTCGATGCGCAGGTTGGTCGCCGAGACGCGGCCGCCGCGATCCACCAGGGTGAACTCGAGCGGCTGGCCATCGGCGAGGTCGGTCAGGCCGGCCTGCTCGACGGCCGAGATGTGCACGAACACATCTTCGCCGCCGTCGTCACGGACGATAAAGCCGAAGCCCTTCTGTGGATTGAAGAATTTGACGACGCCTTTGCCCTCGCCGACGACCTGCGGGGGCATGCCGCCACCGCCGCCGCCACGAAAGCCGCCGCCGCCACCGCCGCCACCGAAGCGGCCACCGCCGCCACCGCCGCCGAACCGGTCGCCGCCGCCGAAGCCGCCGCCACCACCGCCGCGATAGCCACCGCCACCGCCGCCGCCGAAGCGGTCACCGCTGCCGCGGTAGCCACCGCCGCCACCGCCGCCACCGAAGCGGCCACCGCCGCCACCGCCGCCGAACCGGTCGCCGCCGCCGAAGCCGCCGCCACCACCGCCGCGATAGCCACCGCCACCGCCGCCGCCGAAGCGGTCACCGCCGCCGCGGTAGCCACCGCCGCCGCCGCCGCCGAATCGGTCACCACCGCCGCCGAAACCGCCGCCGCCACCGAAATCCGGTGTTCCGCCGCCGTAGAAATCACCGCCGCCGCCGCCGCCGAAATCGCCCTTGTCGCGTCCGCGACCACCGCGGTCGCCCTTACGCCCTCGATCGTAACCCATGCCCGTGCAAACTTCCCTGAACCCGAATCACTTCAAACCAACGCGCTGGGCTCAACGGCGCAACCGGTCACGGCATGTCGCGAAGACACGCTTCCGGGACGGACCTTACAGGAAAAAACCGCTTCCCTCTAGCCGTTTGTCTCGCGCTTCCTGTCAGGAGCGGTTAAGCGGGTCGCTTCCAGGGGTTCTCCACGCAATCATGGCCATTCATTTCCACGAAGAAGACCTGCCCGGCACCGACCTCTTCGGGCCCGGCCCGATCGCCGTCGATACCGAGGCGATGGGCCTTCACCCCGGCCGCGACCGCCTATGCCTGGTGCAATTGTCCGACGGCTCGGGCGACGAGCATCTGGTCCGCTTCTCGCCCGGCAGTGATTATGCCGCCCCCAACCTCAAGGCGCTGCTGGGCGATCCCAACCGGCTGAAGCTCTACCATTTCGCCCGGTTCGATATCGCGATCATGAAGCACTATCTGGGGATCATGGCCGCGCCCCTTTACTGCACCCGCACCGCTTCCCGGCTGGTTCGTACTTACACCGACCGCCATGGCCTCAAGGAACTGGTCAAGGAACTGCTCGGCCAGGACCTCAACAAGCAGCAGCAGACCAGCGACTGGGGCGGACCGGAACTGAGCGATGCCCAGCGCGACTATGCCGCGAGCGATGTCCGCTACCTTCACGCCTTGAAGGAGAAGCTGGACGTCCGGCTGCAGCGCGAAGGCCGCACGGCTTTGGCCCAGGCCTGCTTCGATTTTCTTCCCGCCCGCGCCGAGCTCGACCTTGCCGGATGGCCCGAAGAGGATCTCTTCGCGCACAGCTGATGAGCGAAGCGGCCGACATTCAGCGCCGTGAAGCGCAGTCCTGGGCGGAACCCGGCAGTCGGCACGATCGGCTGGTCCGGCTGCTCAAGATCGCCCTGCCGGTGGCGGTGGGGATCATCGCCGCCATCTTCCTCACTCTGCCGCTCGCCAAGCAGCAGGAGGTCAGCTTCATCCTCGACAAGAAGGATGTCAGCCGCGCGCCCGAGCGGATGAAGATCGAATCCGCCCGCTACACCGGCACCGACAATGAGGGGCAGCCGTTTGTCCTGCTCGCCAACCGCGCCGTCCAGCAGACGAGCGAGGTGCCGATCGTCGACATCAGGGGCATGCTCGCCCGGCTGGGACTGAAGGAAGGCCCGGCGACCATCCAGGCGCTGCAGGGCCGCTACGACCTCGACAAGCAGGAGGTCGCGGTGAACGGCCCGGTGCGGGTCAGCGGGCCGGAGGGGGAGCAATTGCTCACCCGCGACGTGCTGGTCGACCTCAAGGACCGGCAGGTCCGCAGCACCGGCCAGATCAGCGGCCGCATGCCGGTCGGGAGCTTCAACGCCAACAGCATGTCGGCCGATCTCGCCAGCAAGCAGGTCGCGCTGAACGGCGGGGTCACCGGCCACGTCGAGCTCGGCGACTTCCAGGCGGCGCGGATGCGGGCTGATCTCGACAAAAGGATCGTCGTGCTGGACGGCGGTGCGCGGTTGAAAATCACGCCCGGGCAAGTCAGATGAGCGGCATGGGGAAGCTCCGCGTCATCGTCATGTCCTTCGCGCTCACGAGCGCGGCCGTTGGTGGCGTGGCGCTTGCGCAGACCCAGGGCGGGCCGATCTCAGCGCTCAAGGGCCATGATGCCAATGCGCCGATCGACGTCGCCAGCGACCGCATCGAGGTGCAGGACCGCGCCGACCGGGCGATCTTCGCGGGCAACGTCAAGGTCCGCCAGGCCGATCTCTCGCTCGATACCGAGCGGCTGACGGTTGCCTACACCAGCACCGGCACCTTGCAGATCGACCGGCTCGATGCGTCCGGCGGCGTGGTCGTCCGCTCCCCGTCGGAGACCGCCCGCGGCGATTTTGGCGTTTACGACATCAACCGGCGGCTGATCACGCTGATCGGGTCGGTCCAGCTCGAGCGCGGCGATTCCCGGATCGCCGGCTCGCGGCTGACCATCGACATGACCAATGGCCGGGCAGTGGTCGATGGCGGTCCGGCCGGCGTCGGCGAATCCGGCGGGCGCGTCACCGGGCATTTCACCGTGCCTCAGCGCCGCGGCAGCTAGTCCCGTGAACGAGGCCAGCGCTATCGATCGGGCGGCTGCCGGCGCCGCCCCCGACATCATGCGCGGGCTTGAAGTCCGCAACCTCGCAAAGAGCTACGACAAGCGACAGGTCCTCCACGACGTCAGCCTGGAGGTCCATCGCGGCGAGGTCGTCGGCCTGCTGGGCCCCAATGGCGCCGGCAAGACGACCTGCTTCTACTCGGTCATGGGCCTGGTGAAGCCCGACGCCGGGCGCATTATGCTCGACGGCCGCGACATCACACCGCTGCCGATGTACCGCCGCGCGATCCTCGGCCTCGGCTACCTGCCGCAGGAGACCAGCATCTTCCGCGGCCTGACGGTCGAGCAGAATATCTCGGCCGTGCTTGAAGTCGCCGAGCCGGACCGCGACGCCCGCGCTGCCCGGCTGGAGCAGTTGCTCGGCGAGTTCGGCCTCACCGGCCTGCGCGCCTCCCCCGCCATGGCGCTGTCCGGCGGTGAACGGCGCCGGTGCGAAATCGCCCGCGCACTCGCCGCCGATCCCAAGATCATGCTCCTCGACGAGCCCTTCGCCGGCATTGACCCGATCAGCATCGCCGACATCCGCGACCTGGTGAAGGACCTCAAGCGCCGCGACATCGGCGTGCTGATTACCGATCACAACGTCCGCGAGACGCTCGATATCGTCGACCGCGCCTGCATCATCTACGACGGGCAGGTCCTGTTCGCCGGGACCCCGGAAGCTTTGGTCGCCGACCAGGACGTCCGGCGGCTCTATCTCGGCGAAAGCTTCGAGCTTTAGGGATCGCCGCCGTGGGACTGGGCCCCGGCCTTCAACTCCGCGCCGCCCAGTCGCTGGTCATGAGCCAGCAGCTGCAGCAGGCGATCAAGCTGCTGCAGCTGACCAACCTCGAGGTCGAGGCCGCGATCGCCGACGAGCTGCAAGGCCGCGGTGAGGAAGCGCTCGATGCCGACTGGCAAGGCGCCGCTGCCGAGACCGATGCGGCTTACGAACTCGGCGGCGCTGGCGACGACGAAGGCTTCGACTTCGATCGCCTCTCCGCCTGCGAGGATGGCCTGTGCGAGCACCTCATGGCGCAGCTCCATGGCAGCGGCGGCGCTGCCGGGCGAGCGGCCGAAGCGATCGTCCACGAGCTGGAGGACACGGGCTGGCTCACCGTCCCTTTGCGCGACATCGCCGCGGCGCATGACCTGTCCCTCAAGGACGTCGAGGCCGGGCTGCGGCTCGTGCAGGGCCTCGATCCTGCGGGCGTCGGCGCGCGTAACCTTGCCGAGTGCCTCGCCCTGCAGGCCAGGGCGGCCGATCGCTACGATCCGGCGATGGCCAAGCTCATCGCCAACCTGGACCTGCTGTCACGCGGCCAGACGGCGGCGTTGAAGCGCATCTGCGGCGTCGACGACGAGGATCTCGCCGACATGATCGCCGAGCTACGCGCCTACGATCCCAAACCCGGCTGCCGCTTCGCCGCCGAACCGCCCTCCGCAACTGAGCCCGATGTGCTCGTCCACCGCTCCGGCACCGGCTTCACCGTCGAGCTCAACCCCGCGACCCTGCCGCGCGTGCTGGTCAACCGCCGCTACCATGCCGAGCTCAAGGCGGCGGCCAGCGACAAACGCAGCAAAGCGTGGC
>Ga0310811_10015344_pt1 | contig 10017 bp, 8 predicted proteins | sample YCmetagenome_FD_207642 | JGI IMG/M metagenome (GOLD analysis project Ga0310811, IMG submission 207642) | Soil microbial communities from experimental microcosm in Duke University, North Carolina, United States - YC | ecosystem: Engineered > Artificial ecosystem > Soil microcosm > Unclassified ...
GCCGACCGCGTCCACAGTGCCCGCGCCTTCCTGGCCGAGTGTGTGCGGCAGCTCCACTTTGTAGAGCCCAGTGCGCCGGTAGACGTCGATGAAATTGACCCCCGCAGCCTCGACCCGGACCAATGCCTCCCCTTGGCCGGCAGTGGGGACGGGGACGTCCTCGTATTGGAGAACTTCCGGACCCCCCAGGCGGTGTATTCGAATGGCCTTCACGAATCCTCGTTCTTCAGCGTGTGCCTCAACTCAGCGAGGCGCTGGACAACTGCCACCCGTGGACCTCTTCCGACCATAGCACGGGCCAGGTGAACCGCTTCCCTCCGGCGCCTCCCGGGGTGGCGAGGCGGCGGCACACATACATAATCCCGTCCCACTCCCGATGCTTGATCACGATGGCCGCGGCTCGTGCCCACCGCCCGAAGACATCAGCCGTGAAATCGTGACGGCGCAGCAGCCCGGTCTCCCGATCGAAGCGGAAGATCTGTTCGGTGCAATGCGTCGGAAACCCGCTTGGGAACGTGGCGCGAAGCGACACATCGTCCAGTTGGGTCCACTCGACATCCGGCCGGAGAAACAGGCGAGGGAAGGTCAGCTCATTCCAGAGCAGGTAGCCGACGAAATACGTGGCGTCCAGACGATCCCACCAGAGGCGGCGACGGAGCCCTCGAAGGCCGGCCCTCGCGTCACCCCGAGCGGTCCATGTCTCGCCACTCAAGGAAGCCAGCCGTGCGGAGCCGCCTTCGAGCCACGCCACCGAACGGTTTCCGGCGAGCCCGTCGATCCGAATCCGCGGGAAGTCCAGCTCCGCTCCGACCGACACGTGGCGCAACGGCCGGCGCCCCTTCACCAGGAGCGCCAATCCACCAATCGACAGCGTCGCACGAATCGACCTGGCGGAAGCCCATCGCTCAACGCCGCCGTAGGCCGCGAGCACGCGCGCGGCGAGGGGCGGCAGTTCCCGCCGGCTCACGCTCCGGGGCGCTCGGTCACAGGCTTGTCGCCGGTTCCCGGAAGCGTCGCTTTGGGACCTCCGCCGGCTTCGCCTTGCAACAACCCAGCCTCGTCCGGATAGGCATAAACGGTGGGGGCCCGGTTCTGCATTAACCCTCCGGTGTCGGCCGTGGGACCATACGTGCTGTACACACTCCGGCCGAGCATGCGCAGTAGCTCGACCTGCTGACCACGGTGATGTGCTGTGTGCGCGATCCGGCGAACGACGATCCAGGCTCGGGTCCTGGGCACGTCAAAAAAGCGCGCCTCCGATTCCCACCAGGCATCCCCTTCCCCGCGCAACCGGTCCAGCCGTTGACTCGAATCAATGGCGTACCGACGGATGAATTCGAGCCGGGTCTCGGGCTGAGGCAGCGGCGGCGCTCCGACGTCGATCCCCAGCATGTCGCGAAACCAGAGATTTTCGCTGAGGCACTGGTGGACCATGTGCTCCAGGACGCTTCGCCCGCGTGAGTCGGTAGGGTGCGGCCGAACCGGGAGATCCTGGTCACGGAACGTGGCCCAGGTACTCAGCACTTTCAATCGCTCGGTCGCATAGGTTTCCACTAGAAAGGCATACCGCACGGCGGCCTCCGTGGGTTTCCTGCGAGGTCGATTCCATTTGCTCCGGAACGGCGTTGCGCTGGAAAGAATCGAGCGCGACGACCGCTGTCAAACGCCGGCATCCCGGCCCAGCACGGACCTCGTCTCGAGCCCATGGCTTCATCTCCCACAGTGGTATCACCGACCGGCGCGAAGCGCCGCCTGCCCGTGGGCGCTGAGGTACAACCTGGCGGGGGGGTTCACTTTCGGGTCTGGGCTCCGGCTCGCCGAAGAGTCGAAGTGGTGCCGGACGGAGCTGGGGTGGATTCGATTCCATTGGACGCCGAGTCCGGCGGCTATTTCGCGGGGCTGGCCCCCAACCTCGCGACCGGCGCCCTGTATCGGTATCGACTCGACGGGGGAGACGCCTTCCCCGACCCGGCGTCGCGCTTTCAGCCGGAAGGTCCCCACGGGCCATCAGAGGTCATCGATCCGGCTTCGTTCCCATGGAGCGATACGACCTGGCCAGGGCTTCGGCTCGAGGGTCAGGTGATCTACGAGCTTCACGTGGGATGTTTTACACCCACGGGTTCCTGGGCCGCTGCCGCGCGAGAGCTCCCCCGCCTCGCCGACCTCGGGATCACTGCCGTGGAGGTCATGCCGGTCGCGGACTTTCCCGGCCGATTCGGATGGGGCTATGACGGGGTGAACCTCTTCGCACCAACCCGCCTGTACGGCCGGCCGGACGACTTTCGCGCCTTCGTGAATCAAGCCCACCGACTCGGCCTGGGCGTGCTGCTCGATGTGGTGTACAACCACCTGGGTCCGGACGGCAACTATCTGGGGCAGTTTTCCCGCGGCTACGTCACCGAGCGGCACCACACGCCGTGGGGACCCGCGCCCAATTATGACGGCGACGATGCCGGCCCGGTCCGTGAGCTGGTCCTCGCAAACGCCAGCTACTGGGTGAGCGAGTTTCACCTGGACGGCCTGCGGCTCGATGCCACTCACTCGATCTACGACGATTCTCCGCACCACATTCTGTCGGAGATTGGTAAGACCGTGCGGGAGCGAGCGGACGGACGGGGAACCCTGGTGTTCGCGGAAGACGAGCCCGAGCGAGTTGCTCTCGCACTGCCGGCAACCCGCGGTGGCATGGGCCTCGACGGCATCTGGCAGGAAGACTTTCACCACTCGGCGATCGTGGCCGCGGGCGGCAAGCGGGAGGGATACTATCGCCCTTTCGAGGGATCAGCGGCGGAGCTGGTGGCGGTCACTCGAGGCACTCTCGGCGATCCCGGTGCGATCTATCCGCCTCGGCTGGTCACTTTCCTTCAGAATCACGACCAGATCGCTCACTCGGCCCACGGCCTTCGACTTCATGCCGTCATCAGCCCCGGACGTTGGCGGGCACTGACGGCTTACCTTCTGCTCTCGCCGGGAACGCCGCTCTTGTTCATGGGCCAGGAGTTCGCGGCGTCGAGGCCCTTCCTCTTCTTTGCCGACCACGAGCCGCAACTCGCCGCCCTCGTCCGACGGGGTAGAGCGGAATATCTCGCCCAGTTCGAGAGCATCGCCGACCCTGCGATGCAGGCCCTGCTCGACGACCCCGGCTCGTCCGACACGTTCGCTCGCTGCGTTCTCGATCCGTCCGAGGCGGCGCGACACCCGGAGGCGGTTGCGCTCCATCGTGACCTGCTGGCCCTCCGGCGTAACGACTCGGCTTTCTCCCGCCAGCAGCCTCCTCGCGGCCGCGCGTTCGGGCCGCTGGCGCTGGCGCTCCGCTTTGCAGGGGAGAGAGACCTCGACCGGCTGCTCCTCCTCAACCTGGGACACGACCTGCCGCTCGCCGGCGAAACGGACGAGGTGATGGCCCCCGCAGCCGCCACGGCCTGGAGCCTCGTCTGGTCATCGGAAGACCCCCGCTATGGGGGGGGCGGTACCTCCGTCTCGGCGCGGGAGCATCGGCTCATCCCGGCGGAGTCGGCGCTCGTATTGGCGCTGGAGCGGCGCTCCTGAGAAGGGGCAGCTCCAGGCTATCCCACAGGGCGAGCCAGCTGGCTTCGATGATGTTCTCCGAGCAACCCATTGTGCTCCACCGCTCGGTGCCGCGGGCCGATTCGACAATGACGCGCGGTCGCGCAGCCGTGCCGAGGTGCTCGTCGACGATGCGCACCTTGTAGTCCACCAGCCGGACCTCGTTCAACTCGGGATAATGCGGCACCAGGGCCTTCCGGAGAGCGCGATCCAGCGCATTGACCGGTCCGTCGCCCTCGGCGGCAGTGTGCATCACCTGCTCACCGACCCGCAGTTTGACCGTGGCTTGCGCGGCGACTTTCTGCCCTCCCCGTTTCTCGCTGATGACGGTGAAGTCGAGCAACTCGAAGGGTGCACGGTAATCCGCTGAGGCGCGGCGGAGGAGCATCTCGAAGGAACCGTCGGCCGCCTCGAACTGGAAGCCGCGGTGCTCGAGATCCTTGATCCGCTGGAGGACCTCCGCCTCGCGCTTCCCCGGGTCGAGGCCGAGCGCTTCGGCCCGAAGCCGGACATTGCGGCGCCCGGCCACTTCGCTGACTACGACCCGAAGCTCATTGCCGACCTGGGCGGGATCGATGTGCTGGTAGCTCGCGGACAGCTTGGCGATCGCGGCCACGTGGATTCCGCCCTTGTGGGCGAAGGCGCTGCGCCCGACATACGGCGCGTGGGCATCCGGGTTGAGGTTTGCGACCGCTGCGACGTAGTGGGAAACCTCGGTCAACCGTCGAAGCTGTCCCGGCGGCAGTACGGGCCGCGCCAACTTGAGCTCCAGGTTGGCGACGACGGGCACCAGATCTACGTTGCCGCACCGCTCGCCATAGCCGTTGATCGTGCCTTGGACCTGGGTGCAGCCCGCTTGCAGTGCCGCCAGTGCATTGGCCACAGCGACCCCGGCGTCGTTGTGGGGGTGGACACCAAGCGGCGCTGCGATCCGCTCATGAACGCAGCGGACGACGTCCCGGATCGTATCGGGTAGGGTGCCGCCATTGGTGTCGCACAGCACAATCCAGTCGGCCCCTGCGTCCGCGGCCGCGCGAAGTGTGGCGAGCGCGTACTCCCAATCGAGGGACCACCCGTCGAAGAGGTGCTCCGCGTCGAAAATCACCTCGCGCCCGAGCCGCCGAAACAACCTCACGCTGTCGGCGATCATGCGCAGGTTCTCGTCGCGGGTCGTTTCCAGGACGCGCTCCACATGGAGCACGGAGCTTTTTCCGACCAGCGTCACCACTGGAGTCTCTGCGGCCACCAGCGCCTGCAGGCTTGGGTCCGATTCACAAGCCGCACCTGGCCGGCGCGTGCTTCCGAAGGCGGCGATTCTGGCCTGGCTCAGCTGCTCCCCGCGAATTCGGGTGAAGAACTCCGCATCCTTGGGGTTCGACCCCGGCCAACCGCCTTCGATGTAGTGGACGCCGAGCGAGTCGAGCGCCCGGGCGATCTTGAGCTTGTCCTCGAGCGACAGGGCAAGGCCCTCCCGCTGGGTCCCATCCCTCAGAGTCGTGTCGTACAGCTTGATCTGCATCGCCGGCCCGTTACGTGAAGGGTCCGAAAACGAGGCGGCCTCCCAGATTCGGGAGGCCGCGTGAGCTTGGTGGCACCGATGATCAGATTAGTGCAGCCGCCCACCGCCTCCCGGGAGGAGTCGAATCGGGCGAATGTCGCCGAGGTGCTGACGGTTCATGCACATGGATGGAAGTCTATGCGCCACCGGATCCCCGTCAATGCCGAGCCCTGAACAGGAGGGTGGAACGGGCGCCGAAGCGCCCGTCCCTGGCAGGATATTGAAACGAGAGGATGTGTTGTGATGAAGATGGCGGTGTCTTTGTGAGGCCCGGTGCCGGCCGAACCTCGACAACCACCATTGGCTAACTTATGTGATTCCAAAAGGCTCGCAGTGCGCCATGTCACAGGGCGCAAGCCGCAAGTTGAGCGAGCATTACCTCCAAGTGCTCCGGCCTCAGGTCACCCATGTGGCCGATCCGAATGACCTGTTCGGCGAGCTCAGCGAGGCCACTTGCCAGGGTGAATCCCTTGGCCCGCATGGCCCGAATGAGCGCCGGAGCCACTCGGTCGGGAGGAGGGGTCACCGTAGCGACAGCCCAGGACCGGCGATCGGGCGGCGCGAGCAGTCGAAACTCAGGGTGCTGCGCCGCCCAGCCTTCCATGACTTCGAGCATCGCCCGGTGCCGGCTCCAGCGGGCTTCAATGCCACCTTCAGCATCTATCCGGGACAGCTGCCGCTCCAGCGCATAGACCAGTGAAAGCGCCGGTGTCTGGGTCGGGCGATCGGTCCGGGCCGCCCGATCGTATTTGAGGAGATCGAAGTACCAGCCGCGGTCGCGCAACCGACTCGCCCGCTGGAGCAGCCTTTCGGAAGCCACGCCAAGCCCCAGCCCCGGTGGCAGCGCCAGGGCTTTTTGTGACCCGGTGAACACGAAATCAAGGCCCCAGGCATCGGTCTCCACCGGGGATGCCCCGATCGAGGTCACGGCATCTACCAGCACGAGCGCATCGGATCGCGACCGGATTACCCGGGACAGGTCCGCCAGCGGAGCGAGTGCGCCGGTGGACGTGTCCGAGTGGACCAGGGCGACCGCGTCGACTGGAGGGCCGTCCAGCAGGCGCTCGAGCTGGTCGGGCTCGAGCGTGCAGCCCGCGGGAACCGAAAGCCGGACCACGTCCCGACCGCACGCTTCGGCAATTCCTGCCAGCCATTCCCCGAAAAAGCCTCCGACGACCACGAGGACTCGGTGCTCCACGGCGGACCGGATCGCGGCTTCTACCAGGCCGCTGGCGGAGCTTGCCGTAATGAGGACGGGTCGAGTGGTACGAAAGAGCCGGCGGAGCGGAGGCTGAAGCGACGCGAACAGGGCGCGCCCTTCGTCGCTCCATGGTGGGATCATTGGTCGGGAAAGCGCCGCGAGCACCTCGGGATGGACCTCCGTAGGGCCCGGCAGAAAGAACCGGCCGAAGTCGCTCAGAACCGCGTCTCCGGCGCCCGCAACCTCGGCCAGGTACCTATTTGCGAAATGATCACGGGGGGCATGCCTTGGATGGTAACTCTTGCCTGCCCTCCCGTGAACGGATCGTGATCAGGGCTACCAGCGGTACCGGAAACCCCAGTACGGGTACGCGAAACCAAAGCCGAATCTCGGACCCCACCATGCCGGGTACGGATACGGATACGGCCCACTCACCCATTGAGGCCGACTCGTCACGTAGGTAGCGAAGTCGAAGTCGAAATGAGCATCGGCAGGCAGCATGCGCTGCACCGTGGCGAGTAGCCCGGCCTCCGGGTCTTTGCCCGCGACTCCATCCGACAGGGCATCGAGATCCCACCGACCGCTCTGCACGAACTCGTCGAACCTGAACGGTGTACTCGCGACAGCGGCGAGCAACGTGCCATGTCCGGTCGTGTCGTTGGCCATGAAGGCTGGCTCGCCCCCCCGGCCCTTCAGTTCGTACTTCTTCCCGGCTTCCACTCGGTTGTCGTCGCGCGGATCGATCGGGAATACGATCCGCACCTGGCCGTCGGGATCGGCTCGCAACACGACCAGGTATCCGGTCTCGGCAGCACGGGCATACACCTTTGCCTGGTCGCCCAAGTCGTACTTGCCGTTCGAGTTCAGCCAGACGTGTACCGGCGGATCGTGCTCGGCAGTTGGGTTCGAACGGAGGGTGACAACCGGCTGGTACGACAGCAGCATGAAAAGCGGTAGTAACATAGTGCTTCCTTCTCGCTTCCTTCCTCTTGGCCCCGGCTGCATGCCGGAGCGACCTGCGGACTCCGCTCTATTCGGACGTCCTTGCGCATCAGTGTTAACCCGCCACACGGCGGTGCCGTTCCCCCCAAGCCTCCCAAGATGGCCTGCCAAACGAACGATCGGCCTAGCGGCGGTTCAGTCGACCGCCTCGAGCCGGGGATTGGGCCGGTATACACGACCGACCTTGGCGCAGGGCTTTCCCTCGAGCAGGACGACATCGGCCGTGAAGTCGAACTGGCCCCCGAACAACGACGATCCGACGCCATACCCATCCACGGGCACTTGGGCCCGCTCGAATTCCCGGATCTTCTCCACCGTGAACCCGCCGGACACGACGATTCTGACTTGCGCGAATCCTCGCGCATCCAGCGCCGCTCGTACGTTGCGCACGAGCTGCGGGTTCACGCCCGTGGGCTTTTCCCGTCCCATATGCTCCCACAGCGAGCGGTCCACCAGCATTTCGCTGGTGTCCAGCCGAACGCCATAGAGTCGGTCGCCCAGGGACGCCGCGACTTCCAGCGAGGTGCGCACACAATCATTCTCGAAATCGACTAGGGCCACGAGCTTTGCCCCGGGTCCGATTTGTTCGGCGAACTTCCTGGTCGCGAGCACGGTGTCGCCGCCGTAAGCGGCGATGAGTGCGTGAGGCACCGTTCCGACGCCCTCGCTCCCCCACCACGACGCCTGGGCGTCGGTCGAGACGCCGATTGCGCCGGCCAGGTGTGCGGCGTAGCCGTCACCCGTTTGCACCAGCCAGTGATCGTGCCGGGCGGGGAAGAACATGATCTCTTTCGGCGCGGCGGCCTCGACCACCCGGCGTGTGTTGGTCGCGACCCGGGTCCGCCGCGCGAGCACGCCGAGATACAGGGTCTCGAGATGAGCGAACGCGTCGTAGGGGCCCTCGATCAGCATCACCGTTTCCCAGGGCTCGACCTCGTCGCCGTCCCGGAGCGCGCGCACTGCAAGCTCCGGCCATTCGATGGCGCAGAGCTTGAGGATCGCGATGGCTTCATCCATCCCGCCCAGGAACGCGTGCGCCTTCCCGAATACCTGCATGGTGACGCGGGGACGGTGCCCCTCCGCCAGCAGAATGTCCCGCGCTCGAACGAAGTATTTGTCGGAGTAGTACCCTGCCCGCATTTTCTCGACCGGCAGGTTGAAGACCGACGGCGGAAGCCTAGGGGGTCGTGGCATCGCCGAACCGCTGCTGCTTGAGGGCGACCAGCTCGGCTCGCAAGCGCCGGAGATGGCGGCTGCTGGGGTAGCGATCGATCAGCCGGCGCAGCTCGGCCATCGCGCGACCGGGATCACCCAACCGCTCTTCATGCAGCTCCACCAAGGCAAGGCCGATACGCATATCGTCCTCGGCGCTGGGAGCGGGGCGCCCGTCGCGAAGGTTCTCCAACTCGGCAACCGCGGTCTCGGGCTGGCGAAGCGCGCCGGCTAGGAGCGCCGCCCGCCGCAATGTTGCCTCCATGCGGTTGGCCGGCACCTGGGCACGCTCCCGGTAGGCCTCCGCGGCGGCTTCATAGTGGCCCCGCGCTGCCAGCGTCTCGATGTCGGAGTAGCCTCCGCCGGCCCGACGCAAGCCGATATCCATCAGCGCCCGGCTCAGTCCGTCCACGATCGGCTCGAGCACCCCTCCGAGAAGGCCCATAATGAACCCGTAGAGCGCCCAGAAAATCCCCACCAGCTGCAGGGCTCGAGGTACCATCCCGGTGGCCCAGAGCACCAAGGCAACGACGGTCGCGAAGAGGAGGACGGCCGCGATGAAGAGTCGGGCGAGCGATAGCGGGTTCTCGACCGACAGCGAGGCTCGATCGCCCAAGCGGCGGAGAAAGCTTGGAGTGGTCAACGGCCCAAACGTAGGAGCGACGAAAAGCCGGGGCAAGTTGACTTCTCCCGCTTTGATACCTAAATCCCGCTCGGTCATCGCTGAGAGGACGCGTTTCATGTTCGCCTCCGTCTCCCGTCGAGGGTTTCTTGGCGTCGCCGGAGCCGCTGCTGCCTCGCTTGGCCTTCCGGGTCTCGGTTCTTTCGGCGGTCCCGCGTTGTTCCGTCGCCGCGCCGCGACTCCGGCGGCGGTGAGCTCGGCCAATGGGCTTCGGGCTGTGACGCGCGCCATGGAGCTCATGCTCCAGGGCAGCGACACTCTAGATGCGGCGGTCGAAGGGGTGAAGATCCAGGAGCTCGACCCCTCGGACAACTCGGTCGGCTACGGAGGCCTTCCCAATGAAGACGGCGTAGTGCAGCTCGACGCCTCCTGCATGCACGGCCCTTCCAAGCGGGCGGGCGCGGTGGCCGCGCTCGAAGGAATCAAGACTCCGAGCGAGGTCGCCAAGCTGGTGCTGTTGTACACCAATCACATTCTGCTGGCGGGCGAGGGAGCAAAGCGGTTCGCCCTGTCGTACGGCTTCAAGGAGGAGGACCTGCTCACGCCGGAATCCCGCCAGCTCTGGCTCGAGTGGCGCGCCAACCGCGGTCACGACGACGACTGGCTGGATGTGCCCGAGAAGACGCCGATGGTCGCTCGGCCAACCGGAACCATCAATCTCGACGTGGTCAACGCCGCCGGCGATGTGTCGTCGGTGACGACGACCAGCGGGCTGGCCTGGAAGATCCCGGGTAGAGTCGGCGACAGTCCGATCGTCGGGGCCGGCCAGTACACGGACAACGACGTCGGGGCAGC
>Ga0310811_10015345_pt1 | contig 10017 bp, 7 predicted proteins | sample YCmetagenome_FD_207642 | JGI IMG/M metagenome (GOLD analysis project Ga0310811, IMG submission 207642) | Soil microbial communities from experimental microcosm in Duke University, North Carolina, United States - YC | ecosystem: Engineered > Artificial ecosystem > Soil microcosm > Unclassified ...
GCCGGACCGCGCGGACACCAGTGCATCGTCGGGGAGCGCGGCGTTGAGCGGCACCGTGCTCGGTCCGGCGGATGCACCGGTGGAGGGGGCGGAGGTGCGGGTGCGCGGCGCCCGCGGCGCGACGCGCACCGACGCGGCGGGGCGATACGCGCTCGCCGGGCTCCCGGCGGGCACGCAGGTGCTCGAGGTGCGCCGTGTCGGCTACGAGATCGCCGAGCCGTCGGTCGAGCTCCGGAGCGGGGAGACGACGACGAGAGACGTACACCTTCGACGCGTCATCGTGACGCTCGACTCGATGCGCGTCGTGGCGACACGCTCGAAGTACCCGGAGTTCGCCGACCACCAGAAGCTCGCCGTGGGCGGGCTCTTCCTCGGCCCCGATCGGCTCATGCGCGAACGCGGCTCGTTCACGAGCGACATCATCGAGAAGCTTCCGGGCTTCCGCGTCGTGCGCACGGGCGGCCGAGCGACGGTCTACAGCATCCGCTACGGCGTTCCGTGTCGCGTGAACGTCGTGATCGACGGCGTGAACGTCCTGACGAGCGATCGGAGCGCGGTCTCGGTCGACGACGTGCAGCCGACCGAGATCGGCGCGATCGAGGCGTACCGCGCCGGCGAGATCGCCCCGGAGACGTACGATCGCGGGTGTGGCGCCGTGGTGATCTGGACGAAGCGCTGAGCGCCATCCGTCGCCTCCGGGCGAGGGTCGCCCGTCATTCCGGGCGAGCGAACCGTCTCCCTCCGTCATTCCGAGCGAGCGAAGCTCCCCCTCCGTCATTCCGAGCGAGCGAAGCTTCCCCCTCCGTCATTTCGAGGGAGCGAAGCTTCCCTCTCCGTCATTCCGAGCGAGCGAAGCTTCCCGCTCCGTCATTCCGAGCGAGCGAAGCTTCCCTCTCCGTCATTCCGAGCGAGCGAAGCGAGTCGAGGAATCGCGCGCATCCTGGTAAAGGGGCTTCGCTGCCGGGACGATCGCGATTCCTCGACTCCGCGCTGCGCGCTCCGCTCGGAATGACATTGGGCTGAAGCGCTGCGCGCTCCACTCGGAATGACATTGGGCTGAAGCGCTGCGCGCTCCACTCGGAATGACATTGGGCTGAAGCGCTGCGCGCTCCGCTCGGAATGACATTGGGCTGAAGCGCTGCGCGCTCCGCTCGGGATGACAGGGGTGCCTGCTCAGCCGGCCGCTCCCGGCGTGCTGGTGAAGCGAACCTGGCGGCGCGATACTAGGCGCGATCCCGCCCACCGATCGCCACCTCGGCTGGAGGCTGCCATGTCCATCCGCTCGTACCGGCTCACGCTCGTGATCTGTGCTCTCGCCTGGTTCTTGGTGGGGCTGCACGCGCCCCTGCTCCACGCGTGGACGAGCCACGGTCACGCGCCCGACGCGACGGTCGCGATCGCCACGTCGCTGCTCGCGATCACGGCGATCGTCGCGCTCGTGATGCTCCTGCGCGCCTCCGGTTCGCCGTCGCAGCGGCCGTAGTGCTCCTGCTGCGCGTCGCCGCGCTCACCGCGCTCTGGTTCATCTGCTCCGCCGCCGTCGCCGCGGCGGTGCTCCAGCCGGTCGTGGGATCGGCGCCGCCGAGCGACGCGGCGGGTGCGGCCGGCGCGCTGCTGGCGGTGAGCTTCCTGAGCGCCATCGTACTGTCGTACGTCGTGCTGCGCTCGCGCTGGTCGGGCTGGAAGCTCGTCGCGACGATCTTCGTCGTGCTGTACGGCGTCGGCACCGTGCTGCCGCAGATCGAGACGGCGGTGTTCGTGACGCGCCTGCCCGCGGGGATGCTGCCTCGCCTGTTCGTCGCCGGCGCGATCACGAGCGCGCTCGTCGCCCCGCTCGCCGTGCTGGTGCTCGGGAGAGCCCGCGCGCGCGACGCGTCCGCGGATGACGTGAGCCGCCTGGACATGCGCCCGGGCGAGTGGACGGCGAAGCTCGCGCTCGTCGCGGTCCTGTACGTCCTCGTCTACTTCACCTTCGGCTACTTCATCGCGTGGCGGAGCGCCGAGGTGCGCGCGTACTACGGCGGCACCGATCCGGGGAGCTTCGTCGCCCAGCTCGGGTCGGTGGTGCGCGACACGCCGTGGCTCGTGCCGCTCCAGGTGGCGCGAGGGCTGCTGTGGGCGGCGATCGCGGTGCCGGTCGTCCGCATGATGCGCGGGCCGTGGTGGGAGGCCGCGCTCGCCGTCGCGCTCGCGTTCGCCGTGCTCACCAGCGCGCAATTGCTGCTGCCGAACCCGCTCATGCCGCGCGCGGTACGCATGGCGCACCTGCTCGAGACGTCGACGTCGAACTTCCTGTTCGGATGGCTGACGGTGGCGATCCTCTGCTGGCCCCTACCGGCATCCCGCTCCGCGGCGGCGTAGCGTCTCGAGGGGCGGGACTCGGGTCGGCGCCGAGCGCTCGTCCGCCTCGCGACGCGCCGCTCCGCCCGTATGTTGAGGGATGCCCCATCTCGTCCCCGACGACGATCCCTTCATCCGTAGTCTGCACGACGCCGGCATCCGCCCACCGCGGAAGCCGCCGCGCGGCTCGACGACGGGGCGCCCCCCGCGCCCGCCGCGGCTGCTGCTCCTCGCGGTCGCGCTGGTGTTCGCGCTCGTCGTGCTCCTCCCCACGCTGACGACGCCGCTCGCCGACTGGCTCTGGTTCTCGGAGATCGGCTACCAGCGCGTCTTCGTCACGAAGATCGTGGCCCAGTGGAGCATCGGGATCCTGGCCGCGGCGATCGCGTTCGCGGCGCTCTACGGCAACGCGCGCTACGCCCTCCGCGGGCTGCCGGTCGGGGAGGGCCGCGTGCGCACGCCGATCACCGACCTCGCGAGCACGCCGCGCGGGTGATGCGCCTGTTCGCGCTGCCGTGGACGGCGATCCTCGCCTTCTTCGTCGCGCTGGCGATGGCGTCGCAGTGGAACACGGTGCTCCAGGCGCTGCATCGCACGCCGTTCGGCCAGACCGACCCGCTCTTCGGGCGCGACATCGGCTGGTACGTGTTCGTTCTGCCGGCGATCGAGATGGTGGTGGGGTTCGCCTTCACGCTCGTGCTGCTCTCGCTGCTGCTGGTCGCGCTCCCCATCCATTTCATCCGCGCCGAGCGAGGCCACGACGGGGAGCCGCTCGTCGTGCCGGCGCACGCGCGCCATCACCTCGCCGTCCTCGCGGCGCTGCTCCTCCTCGTGCTCGCCGCTCGCACCTGGCTGGTGCGGATCCCGGGGCTGCTGTTCGGCGAGCACACCGCGCTCACGGGCGCGAACTACGTGGACCTGCACCTCCGCGTGCCGGCGCTCCAGCTGCTGAGCGTCGCCGCGCTGGCCGGCGCCGCGCTCATCGCGTGGAGCGGCATGCGCGGGCGCCTCGTCCAGGGCGCGGTGCGCGTCGTGATCGGCTACGCGATCCTCGTCGTCCTCGCGATCCTCACGCCGGCGCTGTATCAGCGGCTGGTCGTCCAGGCCAACGAGCTCTCGCGCGAGACGCCCCAGATCGCGCATCACATCCAGGCGACGCGCGACGCGTGGGGGCTCGCCCGCGTCGAGCATCACGAGCTCGGCGCGGGCGGGCCGGTGAGTCCGGAGATGATCGCCGCCAATCGCGCGACGATCGACAACGTGCGGCTCTGGGACCGCGAGCCGCTGCTCCAGACGTTCGGGCAGCTCCAGTCGATCCGCACGTACTACGATTTCATCTCGATCGACGACGACCGCTACCGCATCGGCGGCCAGCTTCGCCAGGTGCTGCTCTCCCCGCGCGAGCTCGACACCGACGCGCTGCCGAGGAAGGGGTTCATCAACGAGCACCTCACCTACACGCACGGGATGGGGATCACCCTCGGCCCGTCGAACGAGGTCACGGCGGACGGGCTGCCGGTGCTGTTCATCAAGGACCTCCCTCCCGTCTCCACGATCGGCGTGACGATCACGCGGCCGCAGATCTACTTCGGCGAGCAGTCGAACGACTTCGTGCTCGCGCCGAGCAACCAGCGGGAGTTCGATTATCCGGCCGGCGAGAGCGATGCCGCCATCTACTCGGCGTACGACGGGCGCGGCGGCGTTCCGGTCGGCTCGCTCGCCCGACGCCTGCTGTACGCGCTGCACTTCGGATCGTTCAACATCCTGCTCTCGCGCGACGTCACCGACCGGACGCGCATCCTCTACAATCGCAGCATCGCGGACCGCGTCCGGCATGCCCTGCCCTTCCTCCTGTTCGATCGCGACCCGTACATGGTCGTGACGACCGGTGGGCGCCTGAAGTGGATCGCCGACGGCTACACGAGCACCGACCGGTACCCGTACTCGCAGCCGGTCGGCGGGGGCATCGACTACATGCGCAACGCGGTGAAGGTCGTCGTCGACGCGTACGACGGCGACGTCACCGCCTACGTGGCCGATCCGGCCGACCCGATCGTGCAGACGCTGGCGAAGATCTATCCCGGCGTGCTGCATCCGATCGGCGCGATGCCCGCCGACCTGCGCGCGCACGTGCGCTATCCGGAAGAGCTGTTCCGCGCGCAGACGACGCTCTACGCGACGTACCACATGGTGAACCCCGAGACCTTCTACCACCGCGAGGACCAGTGGCAGGTGCCGGGGGCGCCGGCGGTGAGCCAGTCGAGCGCGAGCGAGCAGGCGCCGGGCGGCGGACGCGTCGCGGGCGAGTCGTTCCTCCGGCACATGGTGATGCGCCTGCCCGGCAGCCCGACGCCGGAGTACATCCTGATGCGGCCGTTCACGCCGCGACAGAAGGACAACCTCGCCGCCTGGATGGTGGCGCGGAACGACGGCGCCGAGTACGGGAAGCTGGCGGTGTACCAGTTTCCCCGGCAGAGCCTCGTGTTCGGCCCGAACCAGATCGCGAACCGCATCAACCAGGACACCGAGGTCTCGCGGCAGATCTCGCTGTGGGACCAGCGCGGATCGGAGGTGTTGCGCGGCGAGCTGCTCGTGATCCCGATCGAGGGCTCGCTGCTGTACGTGCAGCCGCTCTACCTGCGCGCGCAGGGCGGGCGCATCCCCGAGCTGAAGCGCGTGGTGGTGGCGCAGGAGGGGGAAGTCGCCATGGCGGAGACGCTCGACGCGGCGCTCCGCGCCCTGTTCGCCAAGGCCGGCGCGGCGCCCGCGGAGACCGTGGCGGAGGAGAGCGCCGCGGGCGAGCAGCCGGTGGCGGCCGACAGCGCCGCCGAGCGTGGCGCGACGGGCACCGTGGCGGAGCTGGCGCGCCAGGCGAACGAGCACTACGAGCGCGCACGCGCGGCGCAGCGGAGCGACGACTGGGCGACGTACGGCGCCGAGATGCGTCGGCTCGGCGACGTGCTGCGTCAGCTCGGGCGAGCGCGGGACGGGGCGACGGCTCCGGCGCGGCCGTGATCGGCGAGCGCGCCCGAACGAGCGTTAGAGCCGGATCGTCTTCCCCTCGCGCGCGCTCCGGCGCGCCGCATCGAGGATCTCCATCACGACCATGTTGTTCTCGAGCGACGACGGCTCCCACGCGCTCGGCACGACCGTCCGCTCCACGAGCGCCTTGAAGTAGGCGAAGGGATCGTCGCCCGGCGCCGCGCGCTCCGGCAGCGTCTCCGCTCGCTCGGCGGCGCTCTCCGAGACACGGGTCCGCATCGCCGAGCGGGTGTCGGTCATCACGTAGCCGCGCGTTCCGTAGATCTCGAGATCCTTCCGCCCGATCGGCCAGTTCCACGACGCCTGGATGATCGCCTGCGCCGACGGATACGTCACGACGATCGTCGCCTCGTCGTCGACGCGCGGGTAGTCGCGGGGCTGGAGGTGCTGCGTCACCGCCGTCACCGACGTCGGCCGCACGCCGTGCATCAGGTAGGTCATGAGGTTCGCGCCGTAGCAGCCGAAGTCCATCAGCGCGCCACCGCCGTTCTTCACCGGGTCGTTCAGCCACTCGAGGAACTCGGGGTCGACGCCGTCGATCTTCGCCGGCCCGCGGTGGCCGTCGCGCACGACGACCTTTCGCAGCGGACCGATGCTGTCGTCGCGCACGTACTCCGTCGCGCGATAGAGCGTGGGATACCACGTGGTCTCGTAGTTCACCATGAGCACGACGTGATACCGGTCGGCGAGCGCCTTCATCCGCCGCGCGTGCGCGAGGCTGACCGCGAGCGGCTTCTCGACCATGACGTGGATGCCGCGGGGCGCGGCGGCCTCCACCGCGGCGAGATGCTCGTAGGTGCTCCCGAACGCCGCGACCGCCGTGGGCCGCGTCTTCTCCAGCATCTCGGTCGTCGACGCGAAGAGGATGTCGCGGCTCAGCCCGTAGCGCGCGGCGTATCGCAGGGCGAGCGCACGATCGGGTTCGGCGATCCCCACGATCACGACGTCGCCGCGGCTCTTCCGGCCGAGCAGGCCGTGGACGTGCGAGTGGGTGAGGCCGACGATGCCGAGCCTGAGGGGCGCGGGATCCTGCGCCCGGGCGCGCGATGCCGAGAGCGTCGCGCCGAGCAGGAGCAGCAGCACCGACGGTCGCATCGACGTCATCGCGGAGTGCTCGGATGCATGGGAACCTCCGCAGCGGCGTGGGTGGCGCGGAGCGACGAGGAAGAGCGGCGGGACGATAGGGCGTCCGGCTCGGGAGTCAAGCGGACGATCGCGGCGGAGCGCACGACGCGCGTCGTGCTTGCGCCGCGCCGAGGGTCGCCGCTACATGGAGCTCTTCTCTCGGAAGGGAACGATGCGAATCCTGATGATCGTCGCCGGCGCGCTGCTCGAGCTCGTGGGAGCCGTCTGGTTCCTCCAGGGGATCAACGTGCTCCCCGGCAGCTTCATGACCGGCCAGATGCAGTGGGCGGTGTACGGCGCGATCGCGTTCGTCGTCGGGACGACGTTGCTCGTGCTCGGAATCCGGCGCGCCCGCTGAAGGGACGACGGTATGGCGCGACGCGGGCTCCGCCGTGGCGGCGCGGCAGAGCGCCAGCCCGTCGAGCATGGGGACGAGCACGTCGGTGACGACGATCGCCGGCCCGCCCCGGCCGGCCGATCACCGCAGATCCGCCCCCGGCCGGCTGGTCCCTGGCGCCCCGCGCCGGCGCGATGCAGCTTCTCGCCCCATGGGCGACGAAGCCACGATGATCGCGGCAGCACTCGATGATCGCTACGTCATCGAGCGCGAGCTCGGCGCGGGCGGTATGGCGGTGGTGTACCTCGCGCGCGACCGCAAGCTCGATCGCGAGGTCGCGCTCAAGGTGCTCCGCCCCGAGCTCGGCGCGGTGCTCGGCGCCGAGCGGTTCCTCACCGAGATCAAGATCTCGGCGCGGCTCGACCACCCGCACATCCTCACGCTGATCGATTCGGGGGACGCGGACGGGTTCCTCTACTACGTCCTTCCTTTCGTCCGCGGCGAGTCGCTGCGCGACAAGCTGAAGCGCGAGCATCAGCTCGGGATCGACGAGGCGCTCACGATCACGAAGCAGGTGGCGAGCGCGCTCGACTACGCGCACCGGCAGGGGCTGGTGCATCGCGACATCAAGCCGGAGAACATCCTCATCCAGGAGGGTGAGGCGATGCTCGCCGACTTCGGCATCGCGCTCGCCGTGAAGGAAGCGGGCGGCAACCGGCTCACGCAGACGGGACTTTCGCTCGGCACGCCGCAGTACATGTCGCCCGATCGCGGGATCGACGCGCGGAGCGACGTCTATTCGCTCGCCGCCGTGCTGTACGAGATGCTCGCCGGCGAGCCGCCGGTCACGGGCGCGAGCGCGCAGTCGATGATCGCCAAGCTGATGACGGAGAACCCGACGCACCTGCGCGTGCTGCGGAGCACCGTGCCGGTGGAGATCGACGCGGCCGTCGCGAGGGCGTTGTCGAAGACGCCGGCCGACCGGTTCAACAGCGCAGGCGAGTTCGCGCGCGCGTTGACGGTGAAGCACACGACGCAGCCGATCGCAGCCGAGGCGCTCCCGCATCGTCGCGGCAAGCGTCCGCTCGTGCTCACCGCGGTCGCCGTGATCGTCGCCGTGGCGGCGATCGCGGCGTACGTGCTGCGCCCCCACGCGCTCGGCCACGCGACGCTCGGCGCGCGGACGCAGCTCACCTCCACGGGCACGGTGCTCAACCCCGCGATCTCGCCCGACGGGAAGCAGCTCGCGTACGTCACGCGCGGGTGCACCGGCGCGACGTGCACGTACGACGTCGTGGTGCAGGACGTCGGCGGCACGACGACGCGCACGATCCTCGACGGCGCGACGGCGGCGTACGGGCTCGAGTGGAGTCCCGATCGGCGGAACCTGCTCTTGCCCGGGACGGTCCGTGGCCGCGCCGGAACCTTCCTGCTCTCCGCGCTCGGCGGCGAGGCGCGCTGGCTCACCTCCGGCGTCGCGACCTTCTACGCGGGCGGCGACTCGCTGCTGCTCGGACCGCGGTACGCGCCCGACTCCGTGTTCTACGTGCGCGTCGCCGCGCTGGACGGCATCCCGCGCGACAGCATTCGCATCGCCGGACCCGGACGCCTCCTGGCGTCGCTCTCCGTGGTCCCCGGCACGAACTGGATCCTCAGCCTCGTCGTGCAACCGCCGCACGGGCTCTGGCAGATCGTCGACCGCTCGGGCAAGGTGGCGGACCACGTCGTCAACGCGTGCACCTGCGGCGGCATCGCGGCGGCGGACGCGGTGTGGCTCGCACGCGCCGGCAACGGGCTCGAGGAATCCGTCGTGCGCATCGCGATCGACCGCTCGACGGGACGCTTCGCGGCGCGCCAGGACACGATGACCCACGGCGTGTTCACGCAGTTCTCGCTCACGAGCGACGGCGCGTCGATGGTGATGGACGACGGCACCTTCGACCACAGCGTGTGGGCCGTGCCGCTCGCCGACGCGATCAAGGGCACGTTCCCCGACGCGCGGCGCATCGCGCACGCGTCGACGGCGGTGAGCGCGATCATCTCGCCCGACGGCGCGCTGCTGCTGCTGCGTCGCACGCTCCCGACGAGCGGTGGCGGCAGCGAGATCCGCTTCTCCACGATGCCCTTCGACGGCGGCGAGGACACGCCGCTGCGCGCGCCGGGAGTGACGACGCGCGCGAACTGGTCGGACGAGCAGCACGTCGCGACGTCCAGTCTCGAGGGGGGCAAGGTGCGGCTCGCGGAGGTCGACGTGCGCAGCGGCGCCCAGCGCAACGTGCTCCAGCTCCCCGACTCGACGATCGCCGACTTCGCCGCGCTCGACGACGGCTGGGCGTGGATCCCCTCGGCCCGCGACCGGTTCATCGTGTCCGAGAACGGACGCCGGCGAGAGATCCGCATGCCGAAATGGTTCTCCGGCGTCTACCAGGTCACGACGGACCGCGCGAAGCATCGGGTGCTGTTCGCCGGCCACGGCGGCGCCACGGGCGACTCGGCCGCGGTGGGCGCATTCGGGCTCGACGACGGCACGGCGACGTTGTGGGCGACGCGCTTCGCCGAGAACTCGCGGGTGTGGCCGTCGGCCACGCACGACGCCGTCTTCGGCGTCGCCGAGACGGCGGATGCATGGACGCTGTACGCCGTGGACGGAGGCAAGCTCACGTCGCTCGGCACCATCGGCCGGCCGACCTACGTGCTGAGCATCTCCCGGGATCTGAGCCGCGCCGTGGTGAGCTCGCTCGATTACCGCGCGGACGCGTGGCTGAACAAGGTCGTGGTGCGCTGAGCAGCGCTCGTCGCCATCTCGTCGCGCTCTCGGCAGTCCTGCTGAGCGGCGCCGTCCCCACGCTCGGGGCGCAGGCGATCACGTCGAGCGATTTCCTGTATCTCTGGACCGCGGCCGCCGACACGACGCAGCCGGACTTCCTCGCCGTGGTCGACGCGCGCGCCTCGGCGCCGACGTACGGCAAGCTCCTCGCGACGGTGCCGGTGCCAGGGCACGAGAATCGGCCGCACCACACCGAGCATCAGGCGCCGCCGGACGGAATGCTGTTCGCGAACGGCTTCGCCACCGGGCGGACCTTCGTGTTCGACCTCCGCGATCCGAAGCACGTGCGCATCGCGCATCAGTTCGGCGACGTCGCGGGGATGATGCATCCGCACAGCTTCCTCCG
>Ga0310811_10015346_pt1 | contig 10016 bp, 10 predicted proteins | sample YCmetagenome_FD_207642 | JGI IMG/M metagenome (GOLD analysis project Ga0310811, IMG submission 207642) | Soil microbial communities from experimental microcosm in Duke University, North Carolina, United States - YC | ecosystem: Engineered > Artificial ecosystem > Soil microcosm > Unclassified ...
GCGTCTGGAGCCCGAGGACAGTGGCACCCATCTGTTTATGGAGCACGCAGGATTTGACCCCGAAAACCCACTCCAACAACGAGCCCATCAGATGATGAGTCACGGCTGGCTCCACTCTCCGCAGCACATCGCTGAGATCCTCGCCGCCGAAAAAGTCGCTGATCGGACCTGATTCGCCAGATAAACGATTTCTATCTAAAGGGAAGCCCATCATGCCAGTTCTCTGTGTGATGAACTGGCATGATGGGCTTCCCTGGCTTATTGGAATGCCATGAGCACTTTCTCTGTGATCCGCTCAAATTGTCGCTGCTCATCAGGTCCGATAATATGTATGTCCCCGGCAACAAAGCCACAACCAGCAAACTCCATCAATTGCTCCAGAAAAACTCAGACATTGACATACTCAACACTATCAAGTAAAGTAGCATTATATCCTGCTTATGGAGGTTCTCACACCGTATGCCGAAACACTAAGCATGTACAGTCTTTTCACAAGCTGGTGAAATGAACCCGCATTCTGGAATAACACACGAAGAAAGAGCAAAAGCAGGTGCTCTTGCCGCACACAGGTAAGATAGCTGCTGTTTGTGTGTATTTTCCAGGATCGAAGGTATGGTACATGGAAAGGCATACGCGCTCACAAGACAACAAAGGAAATTTCTGGATGATCTCCTTTTTTCTCTCGGCATCATTGGCTCAAACGAAATATTCCCTGCCTCACGCTAAAGCACAATCGCATTGAGCCACTAACAACATCCTCTCCGTCTTTCCAGCTTCCCTATCGTTTCATCTCTCTTTCACCTGCCTGACTATCCCCTTCATAATCATCTACCGCTCTATTTCGTAAGAGGAGAATGAATCTCATGTCAAAGAAAAGGGCAGCATTTATTCAAGCACGAGAACTCTTGCTCACAACGATCACGGAGAGTCTGTTCAACGATGAGCGCTTTATCGCGGCATGGCTGGCTGGAAGTTTTGGGCGTGGGCAGCAGACATGGATCAGCGATCTGGATCTTCACGTGGTGGTTGCCGAAGCCTATAGCGAGAGCCTGTGTGCAACACCCTGGCGATCGGGAGCACGCACTACACCGGAGCGCCTGGCACTCTTCCAGCAGTTCGGTACCCCTGTGATTCTCTTTGAGGCGCACAGCAATAACCTGCTCGGCGGAACTTTCACCTATGTCCTCTATCAAGAATCGGCGCACAATGTCGATTGGATGCTTATCCCGCAGGCAATCGCCCATCGCGAACCTCAAACGCTACTACTCTTCGACAAAGTGGGACTCCCCGAACCGCCCCTGGAGATACCGGAGAGCCAGGAAGAGCTCATTGAGCGAGCGTCCGCGAACGTAGGCTTCTTCTGGATGATCGCAGCGGCCAATGTCAAGAACCTCCTCAATAGCGATCTGAGTGATTTTCATAGAAACCTGCTCTGGCTGGACAATAACATTCACGAAGTACGTTCTGCCTTGCAGGGAAAACGCGCGCCCTACATTAGCCATACACACTCAAGCGTCTACGCCACCAGCGAGGAGCAAGTAGCCGCTCTACGCCACCGCTGCAACGAGATGGTGGATCTGATGCCAGCAGTGGTCAAAATGGGCGGCTATGTGCCCACAAATCCACGCTCAATGGTCGAAAAGCGTCTGGAGCTTTTGGTGGAAGAGCTGTAAATCACAGGTAAAAGGAGATTCTCTCTTGCTCATTTAATATCATTAAACTACAGAAGAAATCTAACGACCAACTTGCGTGAGCAGCGCCAGATCCTCGTCCGACAATTGCACATCGACAGACGCCATCAGTTCAACGACATGCTCCGGTGTGGTTCCACTGGCAATAGGCGCGGTAATACCCGGTTGAGCCAGCAACCACGCCAGGGATACCGCGGTCTGCGAAATATTCTGCCTGGCTGCTACAGTATCAACGGCGCTATTTGAACGTCCAAGTTTACGAGTAGCCATAGCTTTCCTCTATACTCTACTATTTCTGCATAACGCGTGACAGCCTCGTGTGGCCGCCTGTCTCTGTAGCATACGCCGAAAAGAGCGGCTCCCGCAACCTGGACGTGAGGATATATACGTTGCTCAAATAGCCCGCGAGCAATCAAACGCGATAAGTTGTGCCGACCACTCATAGCTCGATCGAAACAGGCTGACCAAACGGCAGAAAGTGCAATCGCTTCTCCAATCCCGCTGCTATAAACGCTTGCTCGATCTCGTCACGCCCCTCGCTGAAGTGCGACCAACCCTCGTAATGGATGGGGATGATGGTGGCCTCGCCAGCCAGCTTCGCAAACTGCGCTCCCTCTACTCCGGTGAATGTGAGGTGGCTCGGGCCGAACCTCTGCGCGCGGGCAGCACCGCAGTGGAGCAACGCCACACCGATCTGATAACGCCGAACGATTTCTTCCAGATCTTTGAAGAAGACCGTATCACCCGAAATATAGAGTGTGCCTCTACGTTGCCCTTTCCACTCCAGCATCCATCCAGCCACGTCGCCCGTGGCTTCTTTTATCTCTTCCGAACCATGACGCGCAGGCATAGCTGTCACACGAACCTCCTGACCGTCCACACCGCTCAGTGTAATCGTCTCCCAGGCAGGCACCCCACGAACGTTGCCACCCAGACGCTGTGCTCCCACTGGCGTTGTCAGTACCTCTTTCGCCTGCGCGAGAGAAGCACGACCCGCAGGATCAAGATTATCGCCATGCTGGTCATGGCTCAACAGGATTGCATCCACCACTCCAACTGTGGAGGCCGGAAGCGCCGGGGAGGCGGTTTTCTTTATTGTTTGTGGGCCAGCACTGTATTGGTATCCTGCTAACTCAAATGTTGGATCAGTCAGGATGCGCAACTGGCCAATCTCGATGAGGATAGTCGGGCCACCAATGTGGGTGAGATGTATCTGCTCAAAAGGTATCTGCTTCATATTCTTCCTCTTTCTCTTTCTCTTTCAAATAACACAGAAGCTATCTCCACTGTTCCCTCGGAAGCAGAAGATATTGCACTTCCCCATTGCCAAAAGACCAATCTTCACGAGTATTTTCCACCAGGTGAATGAACACGTCCTGAGGACGTATTCCAGAACTCTCTTGCAACCATTCCATCACGCGTGCGTAAAATGCGCGTTTCTGCGCTGTGGAACGCCCTGTGGACAACGTTACACCTGTATCATCACAATATCATCTGTCCGCTCGATATCCAGGTAGTTCGGACTGTAGAACAAATGGTCAGACGTGAGCTACTTGTGAGATCCATTTCTACGCCTGTGATCCCACTGTGAGGTTACAATGCTAAAATCCACTCTAAGAACACAAACTCATCTCAAACATCGATACAATGTGCGAGAGAACAAACGAGAGAAGGCAAATGCTATGCAACCACCATTATGTATCCTCATCCCCGATGTGAACGAAGAAGAGGGCAACTACCTGAGTAAAGCCCTATCCGAACAAGGCCAGGTCATTATACAATCTGGAGGGTTATACACGAGCGATGCTCATCTATTGGAAAAAGTTGCGATCCTCCTGCCGTTTATCCACAATCATATCGGATCAGCAGAGATGGACACGATGCCACACCTTAAACTCATTGCGACACGCTCGTCGGGCTACGATCATATTGATCTGATTGCGGCAAAAATGCGCGGGATTACGGTGGCGAATGTGCCCGGCTATGGCGAGATCGCGGTGGCTGAGCATAGCTTTGCGCTGATGCTGGCGCTCACTCGCAAAATCTATGAGGCGGTCGGACGCGTGAAACGGGGAGACTATAACCTGGAAGGGTTGCGCGGCTTCGACTTGTATGGGAAAACGCTCGGTGTCGTTGGAGCCGGAGCCATAGGGTTGCATGTGATTCGTATTGCGCGCGGCTTTGGCATGCACGTCTTAGCCTACGATGTGACCCAAAACCGCCTGCTCTCCGAAGTGCTGGGGTTCCGCTATGCGAGCCTGGACGAAGTGCTGAAACAAGCTGATATCGTCTCCTTGCATGCGCCCGCACTGGCCTCAACGTACCATATGATCAATCGAGAACGCCTCGCGCATATGAAACAGGGTGCCCTGCTCATCAATACTGCCCGGGGAGCGCTGATTGATACGGTGGCACTGCTGTGGGCCTTGAAAGAAGGGGCCCTGGGTGGCGCGGGTCTGGATACACTGGAAGGTGAAGAACTCTGGCAGGGTGAGAAAGAGGAGCACGAGCTCGTATTGAACGCTGAACAGCGGCAACTGCTGGAGATAAACCACGCCTTACGCGCACACGAGAATGTCCTGGTCACTGCCCATACTGCGTTCAATACGCGCGAAGCTGCAATGCGTATCCTGGACATCACTATTGAGAATGTGCAAGATTTCCTCCATGGCGAGCTGAAGAATCAGGTTCGTTCCTAAAAATCAACACATGTCTAGCAACTATATTCTCTCTGTGCTCTACAAACCCGGTTGATCTTGCTAACGACCCGGGCTATGCTCGATGCTGCGCTCTCTTCCGGCTACGATACCCGCATCGGTCTTGAAGATGCCCTCACGCTACCCCATGGAAGCCGGACGCTGGGAAATGCTGAGCTTGTTTTCACGACTATAGGAATATCACACACACAAGAGAAATGACGACGCATCGAGAGAATCAACAACCAGATGCAGATTAACCAGTTCTCTCAGCTTGTATCTCACCCCCGACACTGCTATACTCACCCATGTTGGGATGTTGGGTACGAAACATCTCATAGAAAAATGCGACTGTGACGGCATCGATTCCGCTCCAAGAACCATTACAGGTAGGGACAGCCGATTTATGCCTGTCTATTGGCGTCAGGCTAAAGAGAATAACCCATCGCCTCGCGCATATGCGATTTCCTTGGCGTCATCCTGGCGCTGAGAAGGTGGAGAATTGGTTGGAGGGGGGTGAAATTTCAGAGCTTGCAGACAAGAAAGGGGAATGATATGCGGATACCAGCAAAGAAAGCCTCCAATCAATCGTTCATCACTCAGCTTTTGCTTGCCTGTGGAGTGGTTGCCCCACTGCTCTTTCTAGCAGTCCTGCTCATCGAAGGAGCCATACGATCTGGCTACAGCGCATGGGTGTACTCGGTCAGCTTACTCGCTCTGACCGATCGGGGCTGGGTACAAACAAGCAACTTCCTCCTCTATGGCTGTCTCATCCTCTGGTTCGCGCTCGGAGTCCGGCGCGCCCTGCCATCTGGCAAAGGTTCCACCTGGGGGCCGCTTCTGCTTGGCATCTACGGACTTGGCCTCATCATTGCGGGTCTCTTTGTGACCGATCCTCTTCCTGGCTACCCACCAGGCACGCCCGACGATCTGCCAATGACGCTCTTCGGGCTTGTTCATATGCTCGGGGCATTTCTTGGGGTCGGCGCTCTTACCGCTGCTCTGTTTGTATTTGCCGGGCGTTTCCAGGCGAATGCCTCCTGGCGTGGCTGGGCTCTCCCCACGCGTGCGGCAGGCATCCTGTTTCCCGGCCTCTTCCTCTTGACGATGGCCGCAGAATTGGGCGTCCCTGCCGGTTTCGTTCAGCGCCTCGCGGTCATCGTCGGTTGGAGCTGGATTACCTGCTTCGCGTTCAAGCTCGTGAGGATGCATCCCAATGAACGCTGACCAATGAACTGGATGAGGTGTGTTTCGTGTTTGAGGAAGTTGGATCACATCCGGCTTCCTCGGCGGCTTTTTCCGCGCTGCGTAGTCAGAATGTGCGCATCAATTCTACAATCAATGCATTGTAGAGCTATCTCCTCCACTACCGGTTCTACGCTTTTCTAGAATATACCAATCTATTGCTCTTTTCTCCCACTTCTTGTATCCTACAGATTATAAGAAGCATTACCTTGAAAAGAGCCTGTACAAATTGAACGGGAGCCATCTACCCCTTCACTATATGTAAGCGAGGCTCTATCTCTATATAAGGAGAGGGATGTTACGTGCCAGAAAGCACACAAAATAACGAAGCGAGACTTCTTACTGATGAGCGCTTCTTACGCAAAATTGCCTACCTCTACTACGAGGATGGCCACTCTCAGGAGACGATTGCCGAGATGGAGTTTTGCTCTCGCCAGACGGTAAGCAAAGCTTTACAAAAAGCTAAAGATCGCGGCATTGTTCGTATTTCGATCGTCCCTGACTTACGCACAGGCTATTTGCGCAATCTTTCGCGCGATGTACGCGTGCAACTCGGCCTCGAAGATCTTATTCTGGTGGCCGGACGCAATATGAATACGGTTGCCGCTCACGGTATTCTGGACGATGTGGTCGCGGAGATTGCCAGCGCCGCCGCCGATTATCTGGATCAGATGCTGACGACTTCAGATATCCTGGCGATTTCCGGCGGACGCACGTTTATGCGCACCATTCTGCGCCATCTCAAACCAACCAAAGTGCTCCCACATATGCAGGTCGTCGCGACCATCGGTTTCGTGGAATCGCGCACAAGCTTTGGGGACGCGAATCTCATTGCCTACGATCTCGCCAGGGCATATGGCGCGAACCATCTCTGGTTTCCCTGTCCCGCCTTTCTTCCCGATCGAAAACTCTTGCGCGATATTCGCCGCCTGCCCATTATCAGAGAGGCGTACGAGATGATGACGCGCGCCAACGTCATTGTGCTGGGACTCTGGACCCCTCATACTAATATCGAAATGATTCGCCGCGGCATCCTCTCACAAACGCAACTCGACGCCATCGAAGTATATCAACCAGTCGTCGATATTAACCACTGGGTCTTTGATGCAGCCGGAAGATGTATCAATGAGATTGCGGATTCGTTCCCGTATACGCTTTCGGGTCTGGAAATTCCCCAGTTGAAAGAGAAGATTCAGCAGAGCAATACCAAGGTGATCCTCGTCGCTGGCGGAAGTCCCTCCTATATTCCAGCGATTCGCGCGGCCCTCAAAGCAGGCATCGCCAACATTCTTGTTACCGATCATACCACGGCCCAGTTTCTTCTGGATGAGGACTAAGCGAAGTGAAGATATGGCAAAGGCATCGCAGACACTACGCCCCTTCCTGCAAAAATGGGGCTGCATCAGCGATGCCTACGACGATCTTTACCAGGCTTCCTTACAGGAAAAACAGCAGCCTGATTTCCATTCTACCTGGAACTTTCTGTGCGTCTGGGGAACCCGCCCCTCTTCCTTCTCTTCTTAGCACGCGTTTTGCATGATCCCTTTGAGACAGTCGTTCAATTCGTACATATGGAACGGCTTTCTCAACACGCTGCGACAGGGCAATGCATCATAGCGATGATGAATACCAGCGGTGAAAAGCACCACCGGAGGGATCGGCGCGGGCACAGACCAGTAATGCGGAAGGTGCTCTAAAAATACTTTGCCATTCATAACCGGCATAAAAAAGTCCAATAAGATCACCTGAGGATACTGTCCTTCGTGCTGAGCCTGTTCTAACCATGCCAGCGCTTCCTTGCCATTCGCCAGACAGATCGGCTGATAGCCATAGAAGGAAAGCGCATAGAAAAGCATCTCTTGCGTAGCATGGTCATCATCCACCACCAGCACCAGCGGACGTGTGGCACGCTCATCTTTCTGAGGACGCACCTGAGAAGACAATAACTGCATAGTATCTATCTTTCTTCTTCCTATTTTCCCGATGGAAACTCACCAGACCGTTTTGGATGTTCCACGTATTCCTCCCTGGAACTGACGTGAGGTGGAGCCTCGATCTCCAACTTCTGTAGCCCATTCTGGGGATACGATACCAGGTGATAGATATGAGGACGATAGCGAAGCAGCCACAATTCGACGTAGCCTTGATGGATCACACTCAACGCTGAGAGCGCAAAATGCATGAGCACTTCTTGCAGACGATCGTACGCCCACGCAATCTCCTCATCTTCTTTGCAGGAGATTTCCAGCTCCAGAAAATGGCCGAGTCCCGGAATAGTATCGATACAGATAAGTACATCTCTATATCGGTAGTGACTCCTCTGCTTTTCAATGCAGACAAATTCTGACAGTTCGTTGCACTCAAGCGCTTCCTCGACGCTTGCTGCCTTGCGCCATCCCGCGATAAAACGGGTCCCCAGCACGTTCAATTCCTCTATGGCCTGCCCTTCGGCATCCAGAGGGAAAACTCGCTCTATACATTGTGTATGTAAAGGGTCAGCACTATCGTGATATTTTATCTCCAGAGCTGCCTGATTTCTTACCCGTAAAAATACTGCCTGACGAAAGCAGGTATGCTGTTGTGTGTCATAGTAACTATCCACCTGATAGGTCTGATTGATAAACTGTACTGATGGCAAGAAATCAAATAATTCCTGAAGCTTCGCCAACAAACGTGGTGTCAGTTCTAACTTCATCTCGACTTCGATCATGCGACGTGTACCTCCTGCTGGAGTAAGGCCATAGCGTCTGCTGAAGAACAAAAAGATTGCCCACCCTTTTGTTCTATCATCTGGATGAATCGGGCCAGACGCTCAACATCTTCGTAACGTGTCCAGGTGGGCGCATGAGCGGACCAGGAGACGGCCCCTCTTCTCGAAGGTGTTGCTTGCAGGGCCGAGGGCTGGATAAAGCGCACAAATAATCCTCGCGCATCCGCATACAGCGGCCCAAGAATAAAACCATCGCATCCTGCACGCAAACCCGCGTCAACAATCCGCTCATACTCACTATCGGCAATAGTCGGCACTATAGGACGAACAGAAATAAACGTCGGAAGCCCCAGACGTTTGAGGCCAACCAACGTCGTTATTCGCTCCTGGGGAGTGGGCGTATGCGGCTCTACCCGCGCTGCACTCTCCCAACAACTGAGCGAAATCAGTGCGCTGAGGGTCGTACCCATCGCTTTCATCGCGTCATGGATCTCCGCCAGTTCGCGAAAGTCAGCCTCGCTCAGCGCCGCCTTGGTGCTAAAATTTATATGCTTGCGCATACTCACCAGCTGCCAGAGCATCGCCAATCCACGCTCAGGACGCGCGAACGGATCTCCATCGTAGCCGAACTGAATCGTCTCAAACGAGGCGGTGCGGGCAAACTGTGTAAAGGCCGTCATAATCTCTTCTACCGCAACCTCCGCCAGCCCTACCTCTCCCCCACGCGTATAACAGTATCGACAACCAAACGGGCAGGGCTGCCCCACAGGAACAAGCACACGCTGTTTTTCGACGGTGAAAAGAAGTTTCCTACCCATATGCTTTCCCTTCTGATCCTCAGGTTGTCTGCTATGTCCCCCTCCTCCTCATGCATTTGTCTGCCACCCACCGCCTGCTTCCCATAGCTTTACTACACAGTATAATCGTACAAATGTAAAATACAAGACAAATAGCTCCTTTTTGTAAAAAGAATAGCATTTGTTACAGAGCTATTTTCCATACGTACATTGCAAGAAATCGGCATTTTCTCCTCTATCTGTACACAACCGTCGCAAAAAGGACGGCCTGCTCAAAATTGCCTCTTTCACAGCAGAAGGTGTGGCATGTTGCACAATAGACATGGCATGCAGAAGTGCGAGGAATATATAACCTATCCTTCCGCTTCTTGTGTATATGAACAGCATGTCCAATCATCGCCCCCGTCGCAGACAGGCCGCAATGTCACGGAAATAAGGGGATGGGGGTCGATGGGCACCGTTATTTCCGTGACATTGCGGACAAACAGGCAGTAAGCCTCAAACCAGGCCATGAGTCGGAGAATGTGGGGATATCCAGTTATTGAGGTAACGCTTCATCACTGCTACTTGACGCGAGCGCTAACGCGTCGTCAGCAAATCGACGGAGGAACGAGACGAAGGTCTTCCAATCCTGTTCCTCCCATTGGGCAAGAATGGGTTGCACCAGCCTCTCGCGTGCCGCGTCCAGGGCGCTCACTATTGCTAACCCTTCAGGCGTGGCCACCACCTTGCGTTCCCGCCCATCACTCGTCCCCGCACGTCGCGTTACTAACCCCAGACGGTCGAGAGCGGCAACCTGACGGCTGACGGTGGTATGATCACGTCCAATGAGCCCCGCCAGTTCCATGATGCCAATGGCGTCGCGACGACCGATCAC
>Ga0310811_10015347_pt1 | contig 10016 bp, 8 predicted proteins | sample YCmetagenome_FD_207642 | JGI IMG/M metagenome (GOLD analysis project Ga0310811, IMG submission 207642) | Soil microbial communities from experimental microcosm in Duke University, North Carolina, United States - YC | ecosystem: Engineered > Artificial ecosystem > Soil microcosm > Unclassified ...
TCGAGCGTCTGATCGATGTAGAAGAGCCGGCGGGCTTTGGTGCTGAAGAAGAATTCGTCGCTGTAATTCTGGAACATGTTGATGACGGCGTCGGCAGTGCTGATTCTCGAATCGTTTCGCCAGATCCGGTTCAAGAATTCATCCGAGTACTGGTAGCCGCCAGATCCGCGAAGTAGGGCCGCTTCCTTCAGGTTCCAGGCGTAGCGTCGGATCTGATGGTTTTTCGGCAGCGCTAAGTCTAGGCCGATTGTAGATGGCGCGTAGCGCCTGAGCGCCGTGGCTATCGAAAGAGGTGAGCCGCCGTAGGTCTTGCTGCTATTTGCGTCACCAGGATACGTCACAGCAAGCATTTCAGGTCATCCTAGGGGCGATGGTCTGGAACAATGAGATGGATAAGGGCCGAAGACGTAGCTGACTGTTTCTAGGTTGCCCAATCATCTCCCGAGATCGCCTGAATTGATTGCGAATGTCCTAGCGGCGAGATTGGCAGGCGGCGCGCGCGTTCTGCCTTGGGCGAAGTCGTCAATGAACAGGTCCAATTCTCGCTCGCTCAGGTCTCGGAGCTCAATGTAACGGGACCGCGCCGCTGCTGACATTGTGTGCAGCGTCTGGCCGGAATTCATGATCGCGCGGCAGATCTCGAGCGCGATCTCGGGAAAGCTATCGAGAGATGTCGCCGGTGGAGATCCATCCCCCAGCAGTTCCGCCGTAAATCCGGCATGGCTCACCACCGGTATGCAGCCATGCGCCATGGCCTCCAGCACCACCAACGGCTGCGCCTCGTACCTGTACCGGCTGGGGAAGAGAAAGATGTCCGTCGACAGCAGAAAGGCTTGCTTATTCGCCCCGGCGACCGGACCAAGAACTTCCAAGCGGTCGCCAAACTCCTTCGCCGCATTCGAGATCGTAACTTCCGCCGACGGGTCTGCCGCGGGGCCGGCCAGGGACAGGATCGCTTCTATCCCCTCGGCCCTGAGCAACCTGAAAGTCGACAGGCAGACATCCAGCCCCTTTTCGTCGCTCAGGTTACTGAGAAAACCCAGCCGGACTGGTCCTCGGCGCTGCGGTCTCTCGAGCGAGGCTGGAGCCGAGATGAGTGCAGCATTGTGCAAGGTCCGGACGGCGCCCGGCAGGGAGTAGCGGCCCAGGAGTTGGGCGCTCATCTGGGCGCTCAGGACGACGTGAGAGGATTTGGCCCCAAGAAGCCGGCAGAAGCCGGCGAAGAACGGGTCCTGATGCAGAACGTGGGCGGCCGTGTGGTGATGCAAGACTGGTTGGCAGCCCACCAACCGGGCTGCGACTGCGATAAATACATTGTAAATTCGGCCGAGGCCGGATTCGAGGACGAAATAGACCGCGTCGCCCCTGCGCGCGCGAAGCGCAATGTGGACGAGCGCACGGCCGACCCGCCGTACACGCGTCCAGTGATAGCGCGGCCCTCGTCGCAACTGGCCGGGTCCGGTATCCAAGAGCGATACTGACAGTCGGGCGTCGTTGTCGAGCGCGCCTACCAGGAAGCTGTTGGCCGTGGATTGGCCATTTATCGGAGGTGGCAACGCGACGAGCGCGTGCACGCGACGGGCGGTGGAACCTCTACTGTCCATGCTGTTGCCGAGGTGACGCTTGCACGGCGCCTACGCCCGATAGTTGCGCGACGGCGTCGACGAACTTGGAGACATCAGCCCTCGAGGCGAATTCCTCCGACGCCGTACTCATCGCGCGCCAAAGCCGCTCGTCCTCACTCAGCAAACGCATGAAATAGGCGAAGCCACGTGGATTTTCAGCCTCGACGATGAAGCCGTTGACGCCGGACTGCACGAGCGTGTCGGTCGCACCGCACTGGAAGGACGCGATGACCGGAACGCCGAGCGCCTGCGCCTCGGCGATGACGAACCCGAATTGCTCCTCCACGCTAGGCAGAAGCAAAGCGAGGCCGCTCGCAAGCAGCCGGCAGACCGCCTCCGACTGTTGGAAGCCGAGGAAGTCGACCTGCTCAGAAATTCCGAAGTCGTGCGCCAGGGCGCGTAGAGCCTCTTCCTGTGGCCCAGATCCGCAGATCACCAAACGGCGCAAGACCACCGGGCCTGAGCGGAGGTATTCAGCGAAGGCGCGAAGGGCAGTGGCGAGGTTCTTCTTGGCCACGAGCCGCGCGACGATCACGAAGGGCCGAGCTTCGAACGGTGTCTGGTCCAGCGCGTCGCCTAGGCCGGCCTTGCGTCGAACGCGTTCAATTGAAATCGAGTCGTAGCCGGTGCGGATCGCGCTCGCAGGCACGCCCAGGAATTGGAGATACTTGGAAGATCTCGGCGTTGCGACCAGCGCGCCGCGATACGGTGTGTACAACACCGACTTGAGCAGTTCGCGCCACATGACCCGGTCGTAGTCGTCGAACTTGGAGTCGTTCATAACGAAGACCAGACGCCCTAGTGCGCGGAGAACTAAGGCGGTGATGAAGACTGCCGGGCGCTCATAGTGACAGAAGAAAAAGACGGCGTTGTCGATCCGTAGTGCGTTCCGCAACAGGAGTCGGATCTGCCGGAAGACCGACATCTCGCTGAACTCGCCAGACGAGAGCGTTATTTTCTCGAATCGATCGCTGGACTCGGGCGCCCATTCATAGGTGCCGCTTTTCGATGAAAGCTCCAGGCCGACCACGCGGCCCGAGGGCGCGAGAGCTGCAGCCACCGCCTCACAGCGGTCGGCGTGCGTGGGTCCGAAATTGTCCCATAGGAAGACCAGATTGGAGGTCATCTGCGTTGAACGGTGCGAAGCTTAGGCCGCCGCAGCGAGCTTGGCGGACCAACTGAGGTAGACTTCACGAACGCCCTCTCGCAGGTCGATTCTCGGCCTCCAGCCCATGGCGCGAAGCCTATCGCCGCTCATCAGCTTCCGGGGAGTGCCATCCGGCTTGCTGGTGTCGCAGACGATGTCGCCCGTGAACCCCACGATCTCGCAGACCAGGCGCGCGAGTTCGCCGATCTCGATGTCCTCGCCGGACCCGACGTTGACGTGGCACTCGGCGGAATAGGTCTTCAGCAGGAAGACCAGGGCGTCGGCGCAGTCGTCGGCGTGCAGGAACTCGCGGCGGGGCGTGCCGGTGCCCCAGATCGTCATCGTGGCGTCGCCGCGCACCTTGGCCTCGTGCGCCTTACGGATCAGCGCCGGCAGGACGTGGCTGGAGTTGAGGTCGAAGTTGTCGCCGGGGCCGTAGAGGTTGGTGGGCATGGCGCTGATGAAGTCGCAGCCGTGCTGCTTGCGGTAGGCCTGGGCCAGCTTGATGCCGGCGATCTTGGCGATGGCGTACCACTCGTTGGTGGGCTCCAGCGGGCCGGTGAGGAGGGCGTCCTCCTGGATCGGCTGGGGCGCGAATTTCGGATAGATGCAGGAGGAGCCGAGGAAGAGCAGCTTCTCCACCTGGTGGCGATAGGCGGCGTGGATCACGTTCGCCTCGATCATCAGGTTCTCGTAGAGGAAGTCGGCCGGGAAGCTGTCGTTGGCCAGGATGCCGCCGACCTTGGCGGCGGCCAGCACCACGGCGTCCGGGCGGGCCTTGGCCATCCAGGCGTCCACCTGGGCCTGGTTGCGCAGATCCGCTTCGTCGCGGCCAGCCGTGAGGATCTCGCAGTCCTCGGCGGCGAGGCGGCGCACGACGGCGGAGCCGACCATCCCGCGATGGCCGGCGACCCAGACGCGTTTTCCCTTGAGCGGATAGATCTCAGGCATAGGCGGCGATCGGGTCGGTGAGCATGGCCTTGAGGTCCTCGCGCATCATCTCGCGGGCGAGCTCGCGGACGTCGGTCTCGTGGGACCAGCCGAGCTTCGTCTTGGCCTTGGTGGGGTCGCCCAGCAGCAGGTCGACCTCGGTGGGGCGGAAGTAGCGCGGGTCGATCTCCACCAGGCACTTGCCGGTCTTGGCGTCGTAGCCTTTTTCCTCGGCGCCTTCGCCGTCCCAGCGCAGGGTGAAGCCGGCGTCCTCGAAGGACCATTCGACGAACTGGCGGACCGTGGTGGTCTTGCCGGTGGCGAGCACATAGTCGTCGGCGTCCGGCTGCTGCAGCATCATCCACATGCCGCGGACATACTCCTTGGCGTGGCCCCAGTCGCGCTTGGCGTCGAGGTTGCCGAGGAACAGCTTCTCCTGCCGCTTGTGCGCGATGGCCGCCGCCGCGCGGGTGATCTTGCGGGTGACGAAGGTCTCGCCGCGCAGCGGGCTCTCGTGGTTGAACAGGATGCCGTTGGAGGCGTGCATGCCGTAGGCCTCGCGGTAGTTCACCACGATCCAGTAGCTGTAGAGCTTGGCGACGCCGTACGGCGAGCGGGGGTAGAAGGGCGTCTTCTCGTTCTGCGGCACTTCCTGGACCAGGCCGTACATCTCCGAGGTGGAGGCTTGGTAGAAGCGGGTCTTCTTCTCCAGGCCCAGGATGCGGATGGCTTCCAAGAGCCGCAGGGTGCCGACTGCGTCGGCGTTGGCGGTGTACTCCGGCGTCTCGAAGCTCACCTGCACGTGGCTCTGGGCGGCGAGGTTGTAGATCTCGTCCGGCTGCACCTGCTGGACGATGCGGATCAGGTTGGTGGCGTCCGTCAGGTCGCCGTAGTGCAGGATCAGGCGCGGGTTCTCCTCATGCGGATCCTGGTAGATGTGCTCGATCCGCCCGGTGTTGAACGACGACGAGCGGCGCTTCACCCCGTGAACGATGTAGCCCTTCTCGAGCAGCAGCTCGGTCAGGTAGGCGCCGTCCTGGCCGGTGACGCCGGTGATCAGGGCGACCTTGCGGTCTTGGGTCTTGGTCATTCTCAGGTTCCTGGAACTCAGGCCGCTTCGCGCGCCGGCTCGACGATTTGGGGAGCGGCCTGCAAGAAGAGCGCCGCGCGGGTGAAGGCCTGGATCACCACGCTTTTGGAGAGCGAGGCGGCGCGGCGCAGGCGGTCGGCCTCGCGCTCCAGGCAGGGGGTTTCGGCCTTGGCGGCGAGCACGGCCGCGGCCAGCGCCTCGGCGTCGCCCGGGGGCGTCAGGTCGCAGGAGCCGCCGAGGAAGGACGCCAGCTCGGTGCCCTCTTCGGCGGTGACGATGATGCGGCGGCCGGAGGCGAGCATGCCTCCCAGCTTGGAGGGCAGGAGGAGGTCGGCGGCGTCGCGCTCCTGCGGCAGGACGTGCACGTCGGCCACGCTGAGGAACTCGGAGAACAGACTCTCCGGCTGGAAGTCGTGCACCTTCAGGTTCGGCAGGCGTTGGCCGGCGATCTCCAGCTCCGGGCGCATCGGCCCGTCGCCAGCGACGACGAAGACGATGTCCTTCTGATCCTTCAGGCGCTCGGCGGCTTCGGCGAGCAGGCGCACGCCCTGTTTCGCGCCGATGTTGCCGGAGTAGAGGACGACGAAGTCGCCGGGCTTCAGGCCCAGTCGGCGGCGGTATTCCCTAGAGGGCTGCATCGGGCGGATCTGGTTCAGGTCCACCCAGTTGCGGACCACCTCGATGCGATCGCTTGCGGCGCCCTTGCCGGCGAGCTTCTCGGCCATCCGGTTGGAGATGGTGATCACCCGATCAAAGCCGCGCAGCACACTGCGCTCGAAGGCCGTCGCACATTTCGAGAGCAGGCCGCCCTTGCCGAGGTGGCCCACCGCGAAGGCCGCGTCGACCTCCAGGTCCTGCACGTGCAGCACGCTCCGGGCGCCGACCAGCCTGGCGGCGAGCAACGCCAGCGGCGCCACGAAGAGGGTGGGCTCCACCGCCATCACCACGTCGGGCCGGCGCTTGAGAATCTGGAAGAAGGCGACGGGCGCGGAGGTCAGGGCGAAGCTGAGCGGCGCCAGCAGGCGGCGGAAGCCGCGCATCTGTTCGTTCAGGTAGAGCGGGCAGCGGTAGACCTTGGCGCCGGCGAGCGTCTCGTGGCTCCAGCCGAACCGCGAGTACCCCGCCTGGCCGCGCCAGCCCGGATAATGGGGCGGGGCGGTGACCACGCAGACGTCATGGCCGAGACGGGCGAAGTGCTCGCCGATCTCGCCTGTGTAACGGCCGACGCCCGCAAACTCTGGGGCGTAGTTGATGCCGTAAATGACGACCTTCTTGCTCAAAACGCCCCCACTGCGTTGACGCGCGGATCGAGGCCGCCTCAACGCACGACTAACAGTCCAAGATACCCAAGAAACCCGCCTAGGTAGCGCTCCGCCGTTGTGGCGAAACGAAACCCAACCCCACCGCAATCCCAACTTTTGGCAAAACGAACCCGTTATCCCAACCGCTGTTCGATAACGCCCCTCATGCCCAAGCTGTTAGGCGCGGATCGCCGCAGGCCTGGGTGCGCGGCGCCGTTGCTTCAGTTCTGGACAGGTCGCGCTCCCGACTACCCCTAGCTGTGCCACAATAGCGCAGCCCTGAGCCGAAGCCACGGCCAAGCTGCGTTCTTGCAACCCTACATGCCTTCGTCCTGCAGGAACGGCGCCGCTCAGGGAACCCGGCCGGGTCGGGGTCGTGGGCCTCGCTGGCGCCCTGCCGCCGAGCGCGGCTTCAAGGCGTTTGGCCGCCGGCGCGATCGGGGTCGTCGACACACCGCGGGTCGGCGCCGATGACGATCACCGGGCTCGGGGCGGGCGTGCGGCCGAAGCTCGGACGGCAGAGCCCCAGGCGATCGCAGGCCTCGGGAGCTCCGATGACCAGGTCCCATTCGAACAGCTCGGGCGCCTCGCAGTCGGTCCATCGCTCCGACAAGGCCCCCCCGGCGAGTTCAACCGCCAAGGGCGACAGCAACAGCACGCGGTGGCATCGATCGACGGTCGTTCGCGTGAAGAGCGCCAGATCGGGCGGGTGCTTGGCCGCGCGGGCCAGCAGGCCTACGCCCTCCTCGAAGCGCTCGTAGCTCTCATTGATCGAGATGACGCACTGCTTCCAGGTCACGGCGATCACTCCGCATCATCACAATAAACGCAAGAATGCGATGGCGAGTTGCTGAGCATCCGCCCTTGGGCGCCAGTCCGGCGCTCAGGCTGGGCTGGGCGCTAGGGCGCAGCCTTCAGGGGCGGCTTCGGACAGCCGACGTTCCAGACGTCTACCCGCGGCAGGGCCACGCGAAACGCCACATAGTGGGCGTTCGGCCCCTTGTTGGCTCCCCGATCGAGGTCGCCGGCGGCCCGCACGTCGGCGAAGCAGCGCAGCAGGGTCGAGCGGTTGACCCGCCGGGCGAGATCGACGACCAGGCCGGGGCGGGTCAAATCCGGCCGCTCGGGCGCGTCGGGCCAGTAGCGGGCGCGCTCGAGGACCTGCAGGACCGGTGCGCGCAGCTGGCGTTCGAGGTCCAGTTGCGCCGCCAGGCCGTAACTCTCCGTGCCCACCCAGGCCGCGCCCTCGCGGCGGCGCAGCTGCTCCACCTGGCCGGCGAAGGCGGGCCAGCCGCGCAGCGCCAGGGTGGGATCGAAGACCGTGAGGTAACCCGATCTGGGCATGGCGGCGTGCGCCAGGGTCAAGGCCGCCACCGCGAAGCCCAGCGCCGGGGCCGCGCCGCGCAGCCATCGGCGGCGGGTCTGGTCTGCGGCCACCGCCGCGCAGACGGCGAGGGCGGCGAAGAGCGGAACGGGCCAGTGCCCCTGCACCCGGTCATGCAGGCTGTGGAGGATCAGGTAGGCGGCGAACGGCAGGCCCGTGGCGATCGGCAGGACGAGATGAGGCCCTCCGTGCAGGCGGCGGGTCCGCCAACCGAGCCCCACGCCCGCGACAGCGAAGATCGCGATGAGCGGATTGAGCAGGACGAATTGCGTGAAGAGGAACGCCGGCAGGTCGCCCAGGTGCAGCCCGTGGCCCGCGACGCGGCCGAACTGCTTGGCGAAGGTCATCCAGTGATGCTCGGCGTTCCACGCCACGTTGACGGCGAAGACGAGCCCGGCCACCAGCGCGGCGAGCCAGGGACCCGGGCGGCGGAGCTCGGCGCGCATCTGCGGGGCGAGGCCCAGCCACAGCAGCACCCCGGGGGCGAGGAACAGGCCGGAGTATTTGGAGAGGGCGCAGAGACCCGCTGAAATCCCGGCCGCCAGCCACCACGATCCGCGGCCGCCATCCCAGCGCCGCGCCAGGCACCACACCGTCAGGGTCCAGAACAGGCTGGCCGGCGCATCCGGCGTGGCGAGGAAGCCGCCGAGCGCGATCGTCAGCGTGGCGTTGTACCAGATCGCCGCCCGCGCCGCGGCCGCCTCGCTGGCGCCCAGTCGAAGCGTGAGGTCGCCGATGAGCCAGGTGGCGATCCCGGTCCCAAGGCTGGGAAGCAGGCGCACGCCAAGAGGCGTGTCCCCGGCCAGGCTCTCGCCCAACCGGATCCACCAGGCGATCATCGGCGGGTGGTCGTAGTAGCCGAACTGGAGATGCTGAGCCCAGAGGCGGTAGTAGGCCTCGTCCTCGGTGAGATGGATGGACCCGGCGAACAGCAGCCTCAACGCGGTCGCGACCAGGGCGATAATGACCAGGCGATGGCCGGCGCCGAGGACCACCAGCGCCCTGCGAGGTTGCGCGACGGCCGTGGTCATCGCGGCGCGGCGGTCCGCAAGGCACGGGGCGTCAAAGTGGGGGATGCCGCGCACGGCTGTCGTCGCCGGCCCTTGGTCGATGGAGAGGTCGGCGCGGCGAGGTGCGTCATCGAACTATTGACGTTGCGAGGACGCCAACTCCTCAGGCTTTACGGCTGGACGGCGCAACTCGGTCCTCGGCGGGCGCGCCACCGATGGCTGGGCGAGGAGCCGCAGTCAATGGTGCGAATTGGCGCTCCGGCGACAGCTAGTAGGAGCCGCTGCGCTTCAGCACGGCCGGCACGGTCGCCAGCAGGACGCCGAGATAGAGCGGCAAGGATCGCGTCCGGGCGTAGAGCACGTCCATGGCCACCCGCCGGCGGTAGCCGACGTCGTTGCGGCCGCTGACCTGCCAGACGCCGGTGACGCCGGGGCGCACCGAGCAGTAGCGGGGGAACCAGCGGCCGTAGCGGGCGACCTCGGCGGTGACGATCGGTCGCGGGCCCACCAGGCTCATCTCGCCGGCGAGGACGTTGAAGAGCTGCGGGAATTCATCGAGGCTGGTGACCCGCAGGAAGCGTCCCAGCAAGGTCACGCGCGGATCGCTGCGCAACTTGTGGTCGGCTTCCCATTCCCGCCGGGCCTCGGGATCACGGGCGAGCAGGGCGCTTAGCCGATCCTCGGCGTCGACGACCATGCTGCGGAACTTCCAGCAGCGGAAGCTGCGGCCTTCGAAGCCGATGCGGCCATGGCCGAACAGGACGGGGCCGCCGTCCTGGATCTTGATCGCCACCGCCACCGCGACCATCAGCGGAGCCATGAAGAGCAACACGGCCGAGGCGATGAGAATATCCAGCGCCCGGCAAGCATCGAGGGCGACAGCGTCGTGGCCGCGGGCGCGCGTTTGCGTCGCCTCGCCGACATTCATGTCGGTTGTACCAGAAAGATACACGTCGGAGCCCCCAACCTTCAGGTTTCCTTTACCCTGCTAAGGTTGTGCCAGCTAGGCCATTCGGTGAACGCTGCTCACTTTCGCCCCGCGCCCCGGGGCGGGCGCCGCTTTCGCGGGCGCCCTTGAGCGCTGGTGAAGCTTGCATCGGCCGGCGCCTCCGCACATCAAGGTTGGTCGAGGAGATCCCATGACCGGACCTGATCGACCTCCGCGCCATTATCCCACCCCCGCCGCCAAGTGCGCGGACCTGGTCGTGCACGTGGTGGGCCTGACGCTGGCGGCGATCGGCGGGGTCGTGCTGCTGGCGCTGGCCGTGCGGGACCATTCGATCAGCAAGATCGTCGGGGTGTCGATCTATGCGGCGGGCCTGCTGGCCATGCTGGCCTTTTCCACCGCCTACAACTTCGCGACGCCGCGCTTGCGCCCGGCGCTGCGGCGCCTGGACCACGCCGGGATCTTCCTGATGATCGCCAGCTCCTACACGCCGTTCACCGCGCTGAACCTCAAGGGCGCCTGGGCCTGGGGCATGACCGGGGCGGTGTGGGCGCTGGCGGCCCTGGGCGCCTTGGGCAAGCTC
>Ga0310811_10015348_pt1 | contig 10015 bp, 11 predicted proteins | sample YCmetagenome_FD_207642 | JGI IMG/M metagenome (GOLD analysis project Ga0310811, IMG submission 207642) | Soil microbial communities from experimental microcosm in Duke University, North Carolina, United States - YC | ecosystem: Engineered > Artificial ecosystem > Soil microcosm > Unclassified ...
GTTCACCAGCATCCGGTTCCTGACCCAGCAGCTCGACATAGACCCCGATATCGCCAAATTCTTCGTGGACCGCGACGTGCCCAAAAACAACCGGTATTGGAAGGACAGGCACCTGTATGTAGCGATGGGTACCGGTTTCCTTTTTATCCCCCTGGTATACGACATACTATTCCGGTTGGGGGTGGATAAGAAAGCCCTGCTGGACGAAGCGCACATACAACGCATGGAACGGGTCCTGGACAGCGCCGGGAAGGTTGAATTCGACGCGTTGGCAGGAGGCGCCCACGTGGAGAACTGCCGGACCGTTATGGGGGGGTCGGTACTAAACCCCTGGTTGTGGACATCGCTCGAGCGCTATTTCAGGGAGGGGCCGGCGGAACCCTTCGGGCACCCCATCCCTCCCCTCAACCGAGCGGATACCTTCCTTTTTTCACTGTGCGACCTGGAGATGGACGAGACGTCCACGCGCGCTTTCCTGGGTCATTGGTACGCTCTGATCGGGGCGTTCCTGTTGATGGACGACGTAGAGGACTGGGAAGAAGACCGGCGGCTGGGCGAGGAAAACGCCATCCGTTTCCTGGGGGAAGGGCCGGAAGCCTTTGCCCGGGCCATGGACATGCTCCGGGAACACTTCCGGACGCTGGACGACTTAAATCCACGGCTCTCCGCGCATTTTGACAAAAACCTGCAAAAGCTTTCAAAACAATAGGACTATGGCGTTGGATAAGTTCGGCATCGCCCGACGGATCGCCCTCGAATTGAAGGACGGCATGTACGTAAACCTGGGGATCGGTATCCCGACCCTGGTGGCCAATTTCATACCGGAGGGGATGACCATCATGCTCCAATCGGAGAACGGGATACTCGGCATGGGACCTTATCCGGACGAAGATTCGGTCGATCCCGACCTGATCAACGCGGGTAAGGAAACAGTGACCGTCCTTCCCGGCGGCGCGTTTTTCGACAGCGCGGAAAGTTTTGGGATGATCCGTTCGGGCAAGATAGACCTGACCGTCCTGGGCGCGATGGAGGTCTCCGAGAATGGGGACATCGCCAACTGGAAGATCCCCGGGAAAATGGTCAAAGGGATGGGGGGCGCCATGGACCTGGTGGCTTCCGCCCGAAACATCATCGTGGCCATGATGCATACCAGCCCGAAGGGGGAATCGAAGCTGCTCCCGGCCTGCACGCTGCCGCTGACGGGGGTGGGCTGTGTCAAAAAGGTGGTGACTGAGCTGGCCGTGCTGGACGTGGTACCCGGGGTTGGTTTCCGGCTGCTGGAGCGGGCGCCTGGGGTGAGCGTGGAGGAGATAAAGGCTAAGACGTTGGGAAAGCTGACGATCGAGGGGGACGTGCCGGAAATGGCTAGTCGATGAGCGCGTTCTTCATCGCGAAGAAAACCAGGCCGACCGAGTTCTTGACGCCAAAACGGTCCATCAGCCGGTCCTTGATGGCTTCGACGGTTCGGGGGCTGATCCCCATTTCCTTGGCAATTTCCTGGGCCGTAAGCTCCATGCAGAGGAGCTTGATCACCTGCTTCTCCTTGTCGTTGAGGACGATTTCCGTGTGCAGCGATGGGGTGAACTTTACGCGGTAGTGGGACTTTTGGAGGAGGATCCGGTTGACGTAGTTATTCAGGTAGTATCCCTTACTTTTTACTTCGATGATGGCCCGTTTTATTTCGGCGGGGTCCGCGCTCTTGAGGAGGTAGCCGTTGGCGCCATTCTCCATGAGGTGGGTTACGAAACGCTCGTCTTCATACATAGTGAGGATGATCACCCCGATATATGGATAATCTCTGGCGAGGCACTTCGTGGTTTCGATGCCGTCCTTAACGGGCATTCTGAGGTCAAGCAAGACCACGTCCGTATCCGTGGTTGAAATCCCTTTTAACAGCTCCTCACCGTTGCTCGCCTCCAGTACAAATTGAATGTTGGCATAGTGGCGAAGCGACAGAATTACCCCTTTCCGGAATATCTGATGGTCGTCCGCTATAGCCACCTTTATATTGGCCATAATATTATGTTCTCCAGGTTGCAGTCGTCAGGTGCTCATCATCATTAGAGAGGCGCTTCCAGGGGTAGCTCGATCGATATTTTAAAATATGTCTGAGATGGATCTTTCTCAAAAGTAATGTTTGCTTTCAAGATTTTAACCCTGCTGTGTATATTTTTTAACCCGAGCCCCTCGGGAATGATCTTGTACTTCTCGTAGGTATCCTGGGTGATGCCATAGCCATCGTGGTGGATGCGGATGAAAAACTGGTCGTTGTTCCGGCCCTGGATCAGGTGAATGAAGCTGGCATGGCTGTGCTTGAGGGTGTTGTTGATCAGCTCCTGGATGATCCGGAAAAGCAACAGCTCCTTCTCCGTGGATAGCCGGCGGCGATAGTCGTGGAAGCGGCAGCTGGCGTTGATGGACCCCGAACCGTTTATCTTTTGAAATACGTCGTTTATGGCGGACTCCAATCCAAAGTTCTTCAACGTGGAAGGCATCAGGCTGTGCGAGATGTTCCGTATCAGTTGTATGGCTTCGTCTATGATCTGCTTGGCGCTGAAGATTGCCTGCAGCTGCGTGGTGACCTCCTGGTGTACGAGGTTCTCGTTGAGGTAAAGGCGGGCGGTGGCCAGCAGCGGGCCGGCGTCGTCGTGAAGGTCGGCGGCTATACGTTGCCGTTCTTCTTCCTGGGACTGTATGGAAGCGGCCAGCAGGAGCTTCTGTTGCTCCTCTTCCATACGCTGCATCTTCATCTGGTATTGAATGATCCTGCGCTGGTAAAAGACGATAAAGACAACCAGGGCTATGGCTAAGGTAAACATGCCCAAGGTACCGAAGTACAGGATATAAGGTATACTATGCCCGTCGCTCGAATTGATTTGCAAAAACATCATTCTTACCTACTCCAGGGGTAATGCAGTTAACGGTTAAGGTTCAGGTGCTCATCGAGGTTATTAAAATCTATTCTCGATATCTTGTTGCTTTGATCGCCACCTTTTACCATCATAGCTACGCCGAAAAGTAGATTCTTAAGGATGTCGAAGGCGGTGTTAATCACCGAATACTGGAGTTGGAAAGATTCGTCGCTTTCAAGTTTACCTTGTGCGTACAGGTTTATGAAAAAAGTCCCGCTAAAATATAAAAGAATGGCAACAATAAACCAAAATTCCGGTATAGAGTAAAAAAATATGTGATCCGGTTTCCGGATCTGCTCGAAGAGGTAGAAAATCGAGTAAATAATCAGCAGGATCGACTCCAGGACATTCGTCAACGAATCGACCTGCGTGCTGAAGACCGGTTTGAAAATACGCGATATCGCTATGACGAGAAAAACTGAAGAAAGGCCCAGAATGATGTACCGGAGCCGTTTACTCCGTATAAGAATGTAAGCAAACCAGGAAAGTAGACAGTATTCTACAATGTCGAATACGTTGAAGTTCAAATAGGAGGTGTCGTGGTAGACAATGTTGTAATAAGTGTTTATCAATTCGGTCACCACGCTGTAACACAGGTACAATAAAATTACCCATATCCCCTTGCCCCTGTAGCGTTTCCAGGTTAAAAGCAAATAGGCTATGAGTATCAGGAGTGAAACCCTGGATGTGTATCCTAAGATTTTAAGAAGAAGCCTGATATGTTAAATTTATACAAATATAGCATATCAGGCTTCAATAACACAAATTCCGTAAGGTAAGTGCTTATTTTAGAACCAGCTAGAAGTGGTAGCAGAATCGCCGTTGAAGGTGGTGATGATGTGGTCGACTACGATCCCATCGTTCATTTGAATGTTGCCGCTTTCGGTAACTGTCGTATATTTCAGAATCTGCTGACCGTCAACATCAACGGCAGCGAAGACGAGCGTGCGGACGTTGGAGCCTTCTTCATAACCGGGATGAATGCTCAGACCAGCGCAGCCAGGTTGAGCAAGGAGCTGCTCCAGGATGTCGCGGCCGATCAGGTGACCATAGGCCTGCTCAGGGTTTGCGTCGTAGTAGTTTTTGACCATTTTAGCACCGAGCTCGGCGCCGATGTTTTCACCAACAGAAGCGCTAAAAGGACGGGCAACCATCACGGGTTCTTGTACATTCTTTGTCATGGGATTCAGTTTGTGGGTAATGAGTAATGTGCATCGAAATACCCAATAAAAACAAGAATGTACAAGAGCATACACTCCAAAATGTCTTGTTGTAGTAGTTTATAAGTGGCTGGTATACAATAGTTAAGATGGCGGATATCGGACAAAAACGAAGTTAAAACAGCGGGGTTGTACGGGACATACACCGTAATTTTACTGTCCTAATTTCCGTAAAACATCTAAGTAAATCCACCTGAAATCTGACCGTTAAAACCCTGGAGTGTAAAAAATGTGCAAAACTGGGGTTCAGTTTTAGCAGGTCCGGGGCAAAAAAATAGGCCAGCTAAGAACTAGCTGGCCTTGCTGGGGTAAGTTTGTTGGGCATGACTACCAACGTTTCTCCCATAGGACACGGATTAAAACGACGGGCTACCGTTCATTTGAACGGTTCGGGCTCGCCTTCAATGGGTTAGTTTGACAATTTTGGCTTCATAGAGATTGGACACGGATCGTTCTCACAGGATTGGATAGTCGGATACGGGATTTTAACAGTGGTTTTCAAGGAACAGGATCAAAACAGTTTTTTCACTAACTTCTTCATTACTTACACAAATGTAAAGGGTTTGCTAAAACGTCAAAAGAGCAAAACCGCTCAATTTTGATAGTGAAGTTAATACGCCAAAAAATGGGAGAATTGCGGTGGGGGGATCGTAGAAATACGGGCGTGTAAATAAAATTCGATCCAATTTAAAAACGTATGCATAAGGTTTTTATTTTGCAACTCTTAAAATCATCCTATGTCAGCTTCGGGGAATAATTTTATAAAGCTGGCGTTAGCAGATGACCATAGGATCTTCCGCGAGGGAATTAAGATGGCATTGGGTGGAAAGCCTCATTTGAAGATAATATGGGAGGCTGATGACGGCAAAGACCTGATGCACAAGATGGCGATCAAGATGCCCGACGTCCTGCTGATGGATATCAGGATGCCGGAATTGGATGGAATCAGCGCTATTCAATTGATTCGCAAGGAGAATGAAGATATAAAGATCATCGTGCTGACCATGTACGATGACCAGCAGATGATTTCCAAGATGATGGAAAGCGGGGCGAATGCCTATCTCACTAAAACAACCGACCCGGACGAGATATATGAGGCGATATTGACGTGTGTTAACGACGACTTTTACTTCAACGATCTTGTAAATCAGGCAGTTTTGCTTAGATTGCAGCACAAGAAGACGGTCCGGCAGCATTATCCCAAGCAGATTCAATTCTCGGAAAAAGAGCTACAGATACTTAAATTCCTTGGCGAAGACAAAACAACCGAGGAAATCTCTAAATTGGTGTTCCTAAGTCCCCGTACCATTGAAAGTATCCGCCAGAATATGAAAGCAAAAGTTGGGGTCAAAACAATAGCTGGCCTCATCGTTTACGGCATGAGAAACAAGTTGATAGAATAAGATGGCCGCGCCACAGCCGGCGGGCGCAATACTCTGGAAGATGGAAAAGAATCAGGACCATACCTCTGAAAGCCGAATGATTAAGGTCGTGATAGCCGATGACCATGTTTTGTACAGGGCCGGTGTCAAGACTGCGTTGGCTGCCAAGCCCGACGTCCGTATCGTGGCGGAAGCAGACAATGGTGTTCAACTCGTGCACTTGCTGAAATACCAGAAACCCGACGTGGTTTTGTTGGATATTCAAATGCCGTTGATGGACGGAATCGGGGCTTTGCAGGAGATCAAGCGCGACTTTCCGGACGTGAAAGTGGTCGTCTTGTCTATGCATGATGATAACTCCATGATCACTAGAATGATGGAACTCGGCGCCAACGGCTATCTGACCAAGACGGCCGACCTGGAGGCGATCTATGAGGCCATCCGCAATTGTTATTATAACGACTTCCATTTCAACGCTACCACCAATATGGCGTTGATCGACAACCTCCGCAATAAAAAACAGGCCATCCAGGAGGGCGCTTCGCCCGAGGCGAAACTCTCCGAAAAAGAGATCACGGTCCTCAAGTTGATGTGCGAAGAGCGCAGCACCCGCGAGATCGCGGATATGGTGGATGCCAGTCCCCGGACCATCGAGGCCATCCGCGACCGTATCAAGGCCAAGCTGAACATCAAGACGACGGCGGGTTTGATACTGTACGCCGTCAAGCACAACCTTTTGGAGGGATAATAGTGCAGCTCGTTTTCGATAACCGATTTTATCCGGCCGATACGCTCCTGGTAGGGGCTTCCAGCCGGGGGCTCCGGTATGGGGATGGGTTGTTCGAGACCATGAAGGTGCGGGACGGTGAGTTGCTGCATGCATCGTTCCATTTCGACCGTTTGTGGGACGGGCTTTCGGTGTTGGGGCTTCCGGCGCCGTTTTCGCGGCAGGGGCTGATGGATTCGATTCTTGAATTGAGCGCTTTGAATGGACATTCCGCCTCTGCCCGGGTGCGGTTGAACGTTTTTAGGGGAGAGCCGGTCCATCACATCATCGAAACTTTTCCTTTGTCGACCGCCCCGGCGGCGGATGGCCTGGAAATTGGCGTCTATCCTCATGGACGAAAAGCATTTGATGCTTTCTCTAACCTAAAGCATAACAATTATCTCGTATATATCCTGGCCGCCGATTGGGCCCGGGCGCAGGGGCTGGACGAGGCGCTGGTATTAAACGCCCACGAACGAGTGGCCGACGCGGCAACCAGTAATGTTTTTTGGGTGCGTTCGGGCGAGTTGTTTACACCGCCGTTGTCCGAGGCGGGGGTAGCCGGGGTGACCCGGCGGGTGTTGATGGAACGTTTCCCCGTGCGGGAAGCAACCGTTACTCCCCCGGCATTGCTGGAGGCGGACGAGGTATTTCTGACCAATGCGATACGCGGTGTGCGATGGGTCCGGCGTTTTGGGGAGCGGGAATACGGGCATGTCTTTAGCGCGGGTATATGAAAAACACGGTACACCTTTTCTGGTTCCGGCGAGACCTGAGGCTCCGGGACAATGCGGGGCTTTACCACGCCCTTCGTTCCGGCGTCCCGGTGGTGCCGGTCTTTATTTTCGACCGGAATATCCTGGACCGGCTCGAGGATGGAAGCGACGCCAGGGTAGAATTCATCTATGCCGCGCTCGAGGATATGCAGCGCACGCTGGCGGATATGGGCAGTACCCTGGACGTGTTCTATGGCCGGCCGGAAGACGCCTTCCGGCATTGGCGCCACCGTTATGACGTACAAGCCGTTTTTGCGAACCACGACTACGAGCCCTATGCGCGGGAACGCGACAAGGGCGTGGAGGGCCTGCGGACCTACAAGGACCAGGTGATCTTCGACCGCGAAGAAGTGCTCAAGGACGACGGCCGTCCCTATACGGTCTTTACGCCGTACAGCAAACGATGGAAGGCCCTCGTGAATGATTTTTACCTGAAACCTTATCCGTGTGAAAAATATTGGGGCGGCTTTTTCCGCCAGGCCGCCCTCCCGCTGCCGTCGCTCGGGTCGATGGGTTTTTCCGCTACCGGCAGGCCGTGGCCGCCGCGTATCCTCTCCCGTTCGCTCGTGGAGCGGTACGGCGAGACGCGGGACTTTCCCGCGCTGGAGAACGGTACGTCACATATGGGCGTGCACCTGCGTTTTGGTACGGTATCCATACGGTTACTGGCGGGGATGGCGCTCGGACGCGGGGAGGTATACCTGAACGAGCTGATATGGCGGGACTTCTACCAGATGATCCTCTGGCATTTTCCCCACGTGGGGCGGGGCAAGGCCTTTCACCCGGCGTATGACCACATCCGTTGGCGATACAGCGAGCCCGATTTTCAACGTTGGTGTGAAGGGCGTACGGGTTATCCGTTGGTCGACGCGGGGATGCGGCAGCTCAACCAGACCGGTTATATGCACAACCGGGTCCGTATGGTGACGGCCAGCTTTTTGGCCAAACACCTGCTGATCGACTGGCGGTGGGGCGAAGCGTATTTCGCGGCGAAGCTGCTGGACTTCGACCTGGCTGCCAATAACGGCGGCTGGCAGTGGGCCGTGGGCAGCGGGAACGACGCCGCCCCATGGTTCCGGGTGTTCAACCCGACGCTACAGGCAAAGAAATTCGACAAGGACCTTATGTATATCCGGCGGTGGGTGCCGGAACTCGATAGCCTCGACTATCCCGCGCCCATGGTAGACCACGAGGTCGCCCGCAGGCGTTGTCTCGATGAGTATACGCGGGCGGTGAAAGGGGGTGGCATGTAGCGTTTTCCGGGCCGTTAGCGCACCTCGCTCACCGCCTCGGCGAAAACGGGACGGTTCAGGGTCACTTCGGGGTGTAATTGCTGATAGACCGCCAGGAGCGTTTCCACGGCCTGCTCCCCACGGGGCCCCAGTTTCCGCGAAAAATCGTTTACATACAGATCTATGTGCTGGCGCATCACCGACTCGTCCATCTCCTGGGCGTGTGATCGGATATAGGCGCTCAGTTCCGGGTAGCGCGCAAAGGACCAGTCCACGGCCCGTTGTATCAAACCGTCGACACGCCGGACAAGATCCCGGTCGAGGGAGCGTTTGGCGACGATGCCGCCGAGCGGGATGGGGTTGTGCGTCGTCTTTTCCCAATATTCGCCCAGGTCCGCGAGCTTGACGAGCCCCTTCTGCTGATACGTAAAGCGGTTCTCGTGGATGATCACGCCCAGGTCGACGTCGCCGTCGAGCACCATGCGTTCGATGTCGGAAAACAGCACGAACTTTTTGTTCCGGGCGCCGGGATACGCCAGGGAAAACAGCATGTGGGCGGTGGTGTTTTCCCCCGGGATGGCGATTGTCAGGTTTCCGATATTTTCCGAAAGGTGAGGTATGTCGTTTTTCCCGATCAGCAAGGGACCTACGCCTTTACCCAGGGCGCCCCCGGACTGCAGGACCTCGTACTCCCCGGTGATCAGCGGTAAGACGCCATAACTGATCTTGGACAGGTCCAGCGTGCCCTCCATCGCCCAGCGATTGAGGGTTTGGACGTCTTCCAGGCGGACGTCGAATTCCAGGCCGCCGGTGTCGATATGGTGGTTGACGAGGGCGTCGAAGATAAACGTGTCGTTGGGGCAGGGGGAAAAGCCAAGCGTAAGGGTCATAGTGATGCGTTTTTTAATGAGTGCGTCAACAGCGTTTTTAGTGCGGCATTCAAGTTGTCCAGCGCCAGCCCGATCCGCCAATGGCTTTTGTCGCGCTCGCCGATATAGTTGGAGATGGCGCGGAGCTGGAGGAACGGGATGTTTTCCTGAATACAAACATAGTGGAGCGCGGCGCCTTCCATGCTTTCCACGAGCGGATCGTATCGTTCTTTGTACCAGCTTATCCGGTTGGGCCGGGTGGTGATTTCGTTAACGGAGACGCTGCGGCCGGACGGAAGGTCGGTCAGCTTCGCGGCGTATGGGTTGGGCAGCCGGCCATCATCCTTAGCGAGGCTGAGGTCCGCGAGGTTTTTAAAGCTCCCGTTTTCTTCGACACCCAGGTCGGCGATGACTTCTTCGGACACGGCGATGACGCTGCCGAGTGCATACAATGGGTCGAAACACCCGGCGATGCCGGCCTGGATCACGAGGTCGGGCCGTTTTTCGGTGATGGCCTTTTGCAGGTGGTAGGTTGCGGCCACGAGACCCACACCCGTTATGACGGTTTGGACCCCCGCGGGGGGCTCCTTCAGCTCGAAGGGGGTAGCGGCGGCCAGGAGGATGCGCATGTGGCAAAATTATCCCATCTGTCGTACCTTTGCCAAAATTTTTAGGGAAGATGGTGTATCTGACACGGGTGGAACATTTCAACGCGGCCCATAAGCTGTACAACCCCCGGTGGAGCAAGGAGGAGAACGAGGCGGTCTTTGGTTTATGCGCCAACGAGAACTGGCATGGGCATAACTACGACCTGTACGTGACCGTCAAGGGGGAGGTGAATGAAGACACGGGCTTCCT
>Ga0310811_10015349_pt1 | contig 10015 bp, 9 predicted proteins | sample YCmetagenome_FD_207642 | JGI IMG/M metagenome (GOLD analysis project Ga0310811, IMG submission 207642) | Soil microbial communities from experimental microcosm in Duke University, North Carolina, United States - YC | ecosystem: Engineered > Artificial ecosystem > Soil microcosm > Unclassified ...
GCGCTATGATACCCGCATCGGAGGATCGCTTTGCAACCAATCGCCCGTTCCACGCTCGTGAGACTCACGCTGCTCGCGGCCACGAGTATCATCGCAGCGTCCCCTGCGGTTGCGCAGAACGCCGACGTTCACGGCATTGTCTACGCCGACGCGAATGCGAATGGAAAGCGCGACGCCTCGGAGCGTGGAGTGTCGGGAGTGATCGTTTCCAACCAGCGCGACGTCGTCGTCACCGACTCGCTCGGACGTTTCGAGATTCCGACCGGCACGACGGGCATCGTGTTCGTCTCGGTCCCCGACGGGTTTCGCTCCAGCGGCGCCTTCTGGCGCGCGACGACGGCGGCGCCCGCGTCCGTTGATTTCGGCCTGGTGCGTCAAGCGCAATCGCGGACGTTCTCCTTTGTGCATGCCTCGGACTCGCACATCGCTCCCGAGAACGTCGATCGCTTTCGCCGCTTCCGTCGCATGACGGACTCGCTCGCCCCGGCGTTCGTCCTGATGGGCGGCGATCTCATACGAGACGCCATGAGCCAGTCGGAATCGAACGCGCGGTCGTACTTCGATCTGTACGCGGCGGAAACAAAGTCTTTTCGCGCGCCTGTGTGGAACGTTCCAGGCAACCACGATCACTACGGGATCATCCGCTCACGGTCGCATGCGGATTCTGCGAATCCGCTCTACAATCGCGGTATGTATCGCCAGTACTTTGGTCCCGACTACTACTCGTTCAACTACGGCGGCGTCCACTTCGTCGGGCTCAATACCATCTCCCCCGACGACTCGGCGTACTACGGCGACGTCGACAGCGTTCAGGTGGAATGGCTCAAGCGCGATCTCGCGCATGTGCCCGCGGCGATGCCGATCGTCACGTTCAACCACATCCCGATGATCTCGAGCTGGACGACGCTGGTCGGATACGATGAGGATCCGCTGGTCGCGAGCCTCGCGAAGGTCAACGGCAAGAAACAATTCCGTCACACCGTCGGCAACGTGCTCGATGTGCTCGGCGCCATGCGTGGCCATCGCTACGTGCTCGCTCTGGGTTCACACATGCACGCGCCCGAGCGTTCGTCATTCGTGAGCGACGGAGTGCAGTTGCGCTCCGACGTGAGCGCGGCGATCGTCGGCGGGCAGGAGGTCGGCCCGGTGATCATCCCGTCGGGGTTCACGCTGTACACGGTTCACGACGGGAAGATCGATGCGGGGCGGTTCTTTCGGCTCGATCCGCCGAGCCCGCGGCCATAGCAGTCCCCACCGACGCCGACGGGGCCAGTGCTCAACGCTCCAGCTTGAACCCGGGATCGAGCTTCGGACGCTCGGGCGCGTTCGCCGCGAACCATCCAGTCAAATAGATCCACTGCGCCATGCGAGTCAGCTTCGGGTAGTCGATGCGCGCGGGGTTGTCGCGCGGCGTGTGGTAGTCGTCGTGCAAGTTCGTCGTGTACATGAGCGACGGCACGTTCATGCGCGCGTACGGCACGTGGTCGCTGCGGAAGTACCATCCTTCCGGATGGGTCGGGCGATCCCAGATCGTGTCGAGAACGAACCTCCCGGTGAGCGCGTTGGCCTCGAGCGCCATCGCGACGAGATCGCTCGAGTTTCGGTGTGGAGGCTGAGAACCGAGCAGTGCCGCCGAGTCGGGGTTGTTGCGGCCAATCATGTCGCCGTTGAGGACTGCAACGATCTGCGAGAGCGGCACAACGGGATGCGCCGCGTGATAGCGCGAGCCGATCAGTCCCCGCTCCTCCGAGCCGTGATTGATGAAGAGCGCCGACCGCTTGCCAGGCTGTTTGACGAACGCGCGCGACGCCGCGAGCATCGCGGAGGTCACCGACGCGTTGTCGTCGGCGCCCGCGTGGACCGAGTCGCCCTCGAGCGTCCATCGCACGCCGTTCGCGTCCTGATGTGAGCTGAAGACGACATATTCGTCGCGCAACTTTGGATCCGTGCCGCGCACCACGCCGATCACGTTGACCGATGGAACCGTGAATCGTTCCAGACGGATGTCGAGCTGCACCTGCGGTTGCCTGGTCAGAGCGTCGCGCATCGCCGAGTGGACGAGGAAACCCGGCGTTGGTCCGGTGCCCGCCGGCGGCGGAGGCGCGATGCGCATGGATCCGTTTGCAGCGCGCGGAATCGCGTTGTCGACGTCATACGAGCCGCGGATTCGTGCGTCCGAGACGACCCTGAACGCGCTGTCGACGGCCGGATTGGCGACGAGGATGATGGCCGACGCGCCGCGGCGCGCGAAGCGTGCCAGCGTCCCATTGATCGCCGCATCGGCATAGCGCGATGCGAACGTGTAGCTGTTGACGCGGATCGACGCCGGAGCGGGCGCGAGGACCATCGTCGCCACGATCTTGCCGCGAACGTCGACCGAGGTGTCAGCGGGGTTTTCGATCCACAATACAGGTCCGGACGCGGTGACCGGCACGACCGCGGTCGGAATCATGTCCTGGAACAGCGCCATCGTGTGACCGTCGATGCTCGCCGAGCTCGCGGTGACGGACACCCGGGTGCGCGTCATGTCGAACCACTGGTAGTACGAGCTGTCGGTGCCGAAGGGCTTGAGGCCGATCTTCCGATATTGCTCGGCGACCCAGACCGACGCCCGCATTTCGTCGATGGTGCCTCCTTCGCGCCCGCGCATGGCGGGTGACGCCATCTCGCCGACGTCGCGCCGGAGGTCCGCTTCACGGATCGCGGAGAACGCGGCGGGGATCTTGGGAGAGCTCGCCGGGCGGCGGACTTGTGCCGACAAGGTTGGAGCGAGAGCGATGAGGACGGCGACGAGCGCGATTCGCCAGGTACGCAGATTGTGCATGCCGGTAGTCTCGACGTTGTGCATCACGGGTTACGCGGGGTTCGGGAGAACCGGGTTAAACATACGCCCTGAACGCGACGACGCATCCGTCGTGCTGTTTCAGCAATATCATAGTGCAAAACTTGCATTTGACGCATCACGGTTCTGCAAATACCCATACGTCCATGGAGGTGGCAATCGCCGATTGCCATCACGCCGGTGCCTCATCGGACGGAGGGGTATGGACGGTCTCCTGCAGGACGTGCGCTATGCGCTGCGGACGCTAAGGAAGAGCCCCGCGTTCGTGACGATTACCGTACTGACACTGGCGCTCGGGATCGGGGCGAATCTCGCGATCTTTGCCGTCGTGAATACCGTCTTGCTGCAACCGCTGCCCTTCCGCGAACCCGAGCGCATCGTGCGCGTGTTCGATGATCTGCGCCGCGCGGGAGCCAAGAACGTCGGGATGTCGGTCCCCGAACTGTATGATTTGAGCGAACGCTCCGGAGTATTCGAACAGGTCAGCGCGATTTTCCCTTCGAGCGGGGCCTTGTCAGGCGACGACAGGGTGGAACGGATCCTGTTGATCGGCACGAGCCCGAACTACTTCGAGCTCCTCGGAGCGACGCCCGCACTCGGTCGGACGTACACGCAGTCCGAATGGGTACCGGGCTTCCTGGACGGCGTCGTCATCAGCGACGGTCTCTGGAAGCGCCAATTCGGATCCGATCCGCATATCGTCGGGCGCCGGGTTCGCGTGGATGAAGACCCGTACACGATCATCGGTGTCATGCCACCCGACTTTCGTCACCCGGCCAATACGGAGTTCGGCGAGATCGAGATGTGGACGGCGGCCGGCTTCACCGGCGATCCCTGGCCGTCGCCGCCGCAGCGCGGCGCGCGGTCTTTGCCTGGAGCGCTGGGTCGCTTGAAACCGGGACTCACGCTCGAACAGGCACAGCAGCGACTCGACGCGTTGACGGCTTCGTTGCAGCAGTCCTACCCCAATGAGTATCCCAAACAGCTGGGTTGGTCTCTTCGGCTCGAGCCCGCCCAAACCAGCTTGACGGGCAACGTGCGACCGACGCTCGTCATCCTACTCGCCGCCGTGAGCTTTGTGCTCCTGATTGTATGCGTCAACGTGGCCAGCGTGCTGATCGCGCGGTCGTCGGCACGGATGCGTGAGTTCGCGATTCGTCAGGCGCTGGGCGCGTCGCGCGGCCAACTCGTTCGGCAGGTCCTGACCGAGAGCGTGCTCATATCGCTCGCCGGCGGCGCCGCTGCCCTTGTGGTGCTCCTCGTTGCGCAAAAATCGCTTCTTGCCATGATGCCCGCGGACGTGCCACGACTCGCCGAGGTGCATGCGGATTGGCGAATGGTGGCGGTCGCGCTCGTGCTTTCGCTTGCGACGGGAGTGCTGGTTGGATTGATGCCGGCACTCCACGCATCGGCGATCGATCCCAATCGCGACTTGAGGGACGGCGGGCGCACGCGTGGCGGACAGAGCCTGCGCCAAACCCGATCGCGCGCCACGCTGGTCGTGGTAGAGGTGGCGCTATCGGCGGTGTTGCTGATCGGCGCCGGGTTACTTGTCCGCAGTTTCTCGGCCGCGCTGAGTCAGAATCCCGGTCTCGATCCGGAAAGGCTTGTCGCCGGTCAAATCTGGGTGCCCGTACCGAACAATCCCAAGGCGAATCAATACCTGACTCCGGCGCAACGCATCGGGCTTGCCAGGGAACTGCTCGAACGAATCGCGCTGATCCCCGGCATGGAGCAAACGGCGATCGGCACTTCGACCGCTGTCCCGCTCCTGGGCATTGTGAACAATCCCGTCGCGTTTTCATTGCCCGACGAGCTTTCGACGCAGGAAAACGATCACGCCGCGGAGTTCGCAGCCGTGAGCGCAGGATACTTCGACGTGCTCAAGACGCCGCTGACGACGGGGCGCGTCTTCACCAATCACGACGCCGATTCTAGCCCGCGGGTCGTGGTGGTCAACGAAGCGTTCGTCCGCAGATTCTCACCACAACGAGACGCGGTTGGCCAACGGCTGCAGTTTGTCTGGAGGGGTCAGGCACAAGAAGCCCAAATCGTCGGCGTAGTTGGGGATGTGCGAAATGATGGGCTGGACATGGCAGCACCACCGCGCGTGTACCAATCCATTCTTCAGTATCCCAACATCAGACTCGCCGTGTTTCTGCGCACGCGTGCCGACGTTGACGTGAAGGCGACCAAGGAAGCTCTGACGGCGACAGTACACGGCATCGATCCAGAACTTCCGGTGTTCGACGTCAGGACCATGGCTGACCTGATGTCCGCTTCAATGGCGCGGCGCCACTTCTCACTCGTCTTGATGTCGGTCTTTGCCGTGTCGGCGCTCCTGCTCGCCGCGCTGGGGGTTTATGGCGTGATGGCCTTCGTCGTCGGACAGCGCGCGCAGGAATTCGGCATTCGGATGGCCTTGGGTGCGGTGCCTCGGAATATCCTCGGGCTCGCGTTCCGTCCCGGCCTCATTCTCACCGCCACCGGAACCATTGTCGGTTTGGCGGCGTCGGTCGGCGTGACGCGACTGATGTCGAGCCTCCTCTTCGGCGTATCATCGAACGACCCGACGACGTTCGCGCTTGTGCCGGTGTTGCTGGGGAGCGTGACACTGGCCGCCTGTTTCATTCCCGCGAGACGCGCCACGCGGGTTTCTCCGATGGAGGCGCTCAAGTAGGCAACATCGGACGACGTATCATCATTCCACTACCTGACCACCCTTTCACCAAACAATCATTATATGCCGCTCCAGCCCATTACGTCCGACCGGTTGGCCAAACCCGTCGGTCCATTTTCTCCAGCTGTTCGCGACGGCGACCGCGTGTACACGAGCGGTCAGGTCGCACAGGACCCGGCCACGGGCAAGCTCATCGAGGGCGGGGTGGCGGCTCAAACGGAGCAAATCTTTCACAACCTCAAAGTGATTCTGGAGGCAGCGGACAAGTCGCTCGCCGACGTGGTGAAAGTGAATGTCTACCTCATGGACATAAAGCGATTTGCCGAAATGAATGAGGTGTATGCCAGACACTTTGTCGCTCCGTATCCAGCTCGCACCACTGTCGCCGTCGCCGCGCTTCCGCTGAGTGCGGAAGTAGAAATCGAGATGATCGCCGGCTGATGGTCCATCACTATCGCAGTTACTTGGCGATCGCCCTGCAGCCTTCGGTCCGACGCGTGTTTGCTATTTGAAAGACCTTCCAACCGTCCGGCCCCTTGCGAAGCAGGAACACGTTGACTCCGCAGGCACTGATCCCGGTTTCGCCGGGCCGCGTCAGCGTGAAATACGCCCAGAGCGAGGCGAGTTGATCGTCGATCTGCACCTTGGGGTTTTCAATCCGTTCGTCGTTGCCGGGGCCGGTGCCCTTCCCGGTGCGCTCAATGAAACCGTCGAGCGTCGACGGAGCGCCCAGTCCCGTGGGCCCGCCAACGGGCACCAGCGTGGCGCCAGCTGCGACGGTCGAGCGCATGAGCGTGGTGTCGCGGGTCCGTATCCCGTCGAGGAACGTCGTGACCGCGGCGACAATTGCGCGTTCGTCACTTTGAGCGCGCGCGGGAGCGGCGGCGAGCAGCGACGCGGCCGCGGCGGCGACGAGTACGGTCGAACGGCTGACGAGCGCATTCATGAACTCTTGCGCCTCCAACAGGCAGGGGTTGATACCGCAACCTGGCCGTCCCACCGGTTTGCTTCGACGCTTCACGCGCCCGGCTTCTTGGCGGTCGGTGGGAGGAGGCCATTGAGCCGCAGGTAGATCGCCATCTGACTGTAATGATCCGCCCAGTCTCCCGTCGTCAGCGTCTCGGCAGCGGCGCGAGACATCATCTTGCCGCCGAACATCGGCACCTGCTCGCCGAGTCTCGAGTCGTCGAGCTTGGCGAGCGCTTCGTCGCAGAACTGGAACGTTTCCTTGAGACGCGCGAGCAGAACATCCTTGGCGTCGGTGGCGGCGACCTTGGTGCGCGTCGGCGCCTTCACGCCGCTGATGGTGCCGCAAAGAAAGTCATTGCCCTCGGCAAGGTGAACCACGATGTCGGCGACACTCAACTGCGCCGGCGTCGGCTTGAATGAGTACTTGTCGGACGGCATCAGATCCGCCGCCGCGACCAGCGCCTTACCCATTTTTGTCGCGTTGTCGCGAAATGCCGCGGCGACGGGTGCGCCCTGGCCACCGGCCAGGGTCGGTGCGAGGGAGATGACGAGTGCTGTTATGCGGAGTGCGGATTTCACCGGGCCCCCTGACGGAGATTTGAGGATGGCTGAGTGTCGAAATGTCTAAAGGCGGCTGTCTGTTGCGTCAAATGCAACCTTTGCACTATCATTTTGCTCATCTGGCAACTTGGAGGCGGGGACATGCTCGATGAGATTCGGACGTTCGTCGTTCTGGCCGAGTCAGGTTCGTTGCAACGGGCAGCCGAACGGCTCTTCCTGACGCCATCGGCGGTCACCCGGCAGATCCAGCGCCTCGAGGCGACACTGAAGACGCCCCTGCTCGATCGTCGCGTCAAACCGGGGCGGATTACCCGTGAAGGCCGCGCCGTGCTCGATCACGGGCGACAGATGCTGCGCATCATGGACGATCTCAGAGCGAGCGGCGCGAAGGACGCCGAGCCAAGCGGAACCTTCCGCATCGGATTGTCGCATGCGCTCGCGCAACCGAGCCTCGTCGCGTCGATCCAGCGCTTGACGAGTCGTTTTCCCCGGCTTCAACCCGTGCTGAGCACCCATCTCAGGCAACAGCTCACAGAACAGGTGCGCACCGGCGAGCTCGATGTGGCACTGGCGTTCCTCTCGGCTGACGACCCGATGCCCGGCGATTTGGCGAGCAGCGTTTTGGCCACAGAACGTCTGGTATTAGTCAAGGCGAAAGGGCCGCAACCACGCCCACGACGCAGCAGCACATCGAAAGATCACGCTCTTGACGGACGCTGGGTGCTCAACCCGCCTGGGTGCTTCATTCGAGCCTCACTCGAGGCGAGGTTGCGCGAGCTCGGCTCTCCGTTCGAAGTCGCCTCCGAGATCAACAATATCGACATGCAATTGTCTCTCGTGGCGAGCGGGATCGGCCTCGGGCTTCTCCCGGCGCGATTTCTCGCCTCGCATCCGAAGCGCCGGCGGCTGGAGCGAATTACGCGGTCCGGTATCAGCATTGAGGCGTCGATCGTGTTCATGCAAGGCAGCCATTTGGGCCGGCTCGAGACCGCGGCGACATTTCTCCAACAAGAGTTTCGAGACCATTTCGCCGAGCGCGAGGGGCGTTGATCGCGTCCTCAACGCGTACAACGCGTACATCCGCGGGTTTTGAAACACAGAGAGCACGGAGATCACAGAGAAAGCACCGAAGGACAGTTCGTCCCGACACGAGCCTAGATGACTGTTGAGCAACCTCAGGACGCTTCCGGATTCTGAGGCGTCCTGAGGTTTGTGAACAAATCATTCAGGCTCGGGCGGAACGAACCTTCTCTGAGTGCTTTCTTTCTGATCTCTGTGCTCTCCGTGTTTCACGAGCCGTCCAGCCCGGCTTCGGAAACAGAGGCGTGACTCGACTGGCTGGCAGCGGCGGACCATCGCCTGCGACACGCGCCGGTCAGAGGCGCAGCTCCATGAAGACCGCACTGGCGCGATACCTGTCGATCGTATCGCGTGGTTGATACTTCGTCATGCTGTTGTCCGCATACGGCGTGATTTCCGCGAAACCAACCGACTTGTAGAGCGCGTGAGCCGCGGACAGGAATTTCAGGCTTTCCAACCGCACGACTTCGTAGCCGATCGCTCGCGCGTCTGACAGGAGCTGTTGCAGCAGGAGGCGACCCGCGCCGACTCCTCGGACGTGCGGCTGCACGTACATCCGCTGAATTTCGGCGATAGACGGCGTGATGCGTTTGAGACATCCGACGCCGACGTTCGCGTCCTCGCGCCGGATCACGTAGAACCGGCCGCTCGGAGGATAGAACTTCGCGCGATCCTCGATATCCGACGCGACCATCGCATCGACATCGAAAGACAGGCCGTAGCTCGCGGCGGCAACGCTCGCGATCCATCGCAAATACTCGGCAATCAGGGCCCGCGCGGCTTCTCGCGTTGCCGCGTCGTCGACGGCAACTAGCTCGATCGCCATTTCATCGGTCCACGATGGGCAGGTACGCCCGCCACGGCCCGATGGCGTCGCGGTACTGTTTCGCCATCACACGTGCGGTTTGGGCGATGTGTCCCAAGTCGTGCACAGCCCAAGTCGCCAACAGTTGCCGGAGCGTGACGGCGCCGAACTCGGGATGCTCGCCAGTCAACGCGAGCTCTGTGTCCGTCAACCGCCACGCCGCGAGCGTCGCGAGGTTCTCCGCACGCAATCGCCCGAACTCATCGAGGAGGACGGACAGCGATTTGCCTTCGCTCTCCTGGACGTGTGCGAAACGATCGTATGGCGGAAGGCGGCGGCTCGTACTTTGAGAAAGGATGGACCGGGCGCGCGGGATCCAGTTCGCGCGCTCGCCGTGGACGAGATGTCCGACGATGACGTGCGGGCTCCACGTCTCGGGCCCCTCCGTTGCGTTAATCCACGCTGCGCCGAGATCGTGCAACATCGCATGCAGCATCCCGGGCGTGCGTTCGAGGACTGCGATACCCTGCGTGATGTCGAAGTCCATGACTCTCTCTTCCCGTATGATGAGTGACGGCGCCTCCACACCCGGGGGGCCCTAGATCGTCGCCGCGCCAAGCGAGCGACCGCACCAACAAGGCAACGTGTCGATATCGGCTGTCGTCGTGCGGTCGTTGACGAGGCAGGCTCGCAGCCGGAAGGTGCCCTCGGGTAATGACGTGCGTCAACTGCAATCTTTTCACTATCATATTGCTCGCCTGGCAACCGGGAGCGTCTTGGTCGGTGTCGCGGGCTGCGAGAACATCGCAAGCGGGTCGGCGCCAATGAGGTCGCCGAGGGCGACGGCTGCGCACGATGCACGACATCGAGCATCAACGTGGACATGAGCGGGCTAGCGGAGAGTGGCGCCGGGTTCGCACAAGATCGTTCCCGCAAGACCACCTTCCCTTGACCTTTCGACAGAAGCGTCCTAGCGTCTCCCTTGTCCATTCGACAGGAGAGACCGTATGGCCCCCTCGTCCGACGTCCTCCAGGGCACGCTCGATCTGCTGGTGCTCAAGGCGCTCGCGCTCGCGCC
>Ga0310811_10015350_pt1 | contig 10015 bp, 7 predicted proteins | sample YCmetagenome_FD_207642 | JGI IMG/M metagenome (GOLD analysis project Ga0310811, IMG submission 207642) | Soil microbial communities from experimental microcosm in Duke University, North Carolina, United States - YC | ecosystem: Engineered > Artificial ecosystem > Soil microcosm > Unclassified ...
ACGAGGCGGTACGGGCCATCACGAACCAACGTGTGGTCCTGTTTGACGGTGACGTCCCCGCTCCAATTCGACCCGATGTATCGACGCGCCCAGACCGCAAATGACAATCCCGCGGCCACCAGCACGACAGCGATTGCGCCGACGATCGCGCCGGACGGAACGAAGCGTTCCCGGAGAAAGGCCGGCGAGAGCTCTGGCCACGCGATGAGCACAGCGCCGAGAATGAGCGGCGTTCGGTGCTTCAGTCGCGAGCTCATCGGTTCCGTCCAACGCGTCTCTTTCACTTTGAGGGACGCAATGAGCCAGATCAGGAGCCATGCGATCCACAGCACAGCGATGATGAACCCGAAAGTCGAATCTCTCATAGCTTCCAAACTATCTATCAATGGCCTGACGCCGTTACGGGACCCGGCCGCGTGACGTCTCAATCACGAGCCCAATGACCACCCCCCCAACCCTCGAATCGCGCCTCGCGAGAGTCGAACAGGTCATCGCGGCACTGACGCGCGAGGTCTCGGCCATACGCTCGGAGCTCGCGAGCCAACCGGCTCGAGCGGCAGATCGTGTGCCCACCGACGACACTGCGCCTCTTTCATCGCGCGAGGCCCCACAGGCTCGCTCGGCCACCGGGGCGCCGCTTGCTTCCGTTCGTCCTCCGCAGGCGAAGCGCGCGACGAGTGAGCTCGGCTCGATGGACTTCGAGCGGTTGCTCGGGCGATACGGGATGCTCGGAATCGCCGTCTTCGCCGCCGTGGCGGCGGTCGGCACGTTCCTGCGCTGGGCGATCAACCACGGCTATCTGCATCTCGGTCCCGACGCGCGCGTGCTGCTCGGCCTCGCGTTCGCCGCTGGCATCGGCGTCTGGGGCATGCGACTCCGCCGAACCGAGCGCTCGTTTGGTTCGAGTCTGCTCGGACTCGCGCTGGTCATCGTGCTCGTGTGTGCGTACGCGGCAGGACCGTCGTTCCAGCTCGTGCCGACGTGGGTCGCCTTTGTCGGCTCGGCCGCCGTCGCCTGGGCGCTCGCGATTTTCGCCCGGAGCGAAGACGACGAGCCACTCTGGTGTGTCGCGTTCGGCGGCGCCGCGATCGCTCCATTCGTCACGAGCAACGGCAGCGGAAATCTCTACGCGCTGCTGGCGTACGCGCTCGTTCTTCTTCTCTCCGCATGCTTCGCGATCAGCCACCGACTCTGGCCCGTGGCGTGGCGCGTGTTCTATCTGTCCTCCGCACTGTTCGTCGTCGCAGGCATATGGCTCACGGAGACGCATGTCGGTGACGGCTTCTATGCTGTGTTCGCGCTTCCTTTGGTAGTCGGCGCCGCGGGAATTCTGCCGTTCGCTCCGGATGCACGAAAGCGCGCGGCGCTTCGCTGGTTGGCGTTCCTCGCGCTGTTGGCGACCGCGGCAGCCGGCGCATTGAGATCTCCGTGGCTCGGAGTCGCAGAGATCCTCGTCGTCGCCGCGCTCTGGTTGCTGATCATCGACCGGATGCGAGGTGTCGAGCAGTCCAGCCTTCTGGCTCGACGCGCGACGAGCGCGACGCTGCTCGACTGGATTGATGGCGCGGCCATTCCGCTCGTTCTGGCGTTCCGCGCCGCAAGCCTTGCGTCGCCCAGCAGCGCGGCGTGGATCGTCTATGCGGCCGCGGCGTTGATGTTCATCGTGGCCGCGTGGCGACATCCCGTCAGCTCGGCGAGAGACGCGACGGTGTTCGCGTTCATGGCGACGGCGACCGCAGTACTCTCCGAGCTGCCTCTCGAAAGCCCGCTTGGTCGCGTCGCCGCGTTTCTCGGGCTGTCACTCATCGCTCTTTCCCTCCATGGCGTCCGTCCGAGCTCGAGCTGGGTGGTCACCGGAGTCGCCGTTCTGGTGTTCGCGGTCGACTTGAGCGTCGCGAGTCTCGTCAGCCGACGGATTTACACATTCACTCCATTCACGACGGAGCCGTCGCTCACCGCGCTCGCCGTCACGATCGCGCTGGTCATCATCGCTCGGTTCTGGCGACGACTCTTCGACGCCACGTGCGAAGCGATGGGCGGTCGCCCGCGCCGGACCTATGCCGAGAACGTGCGGCTCATGGTGCGAGCAGTGATCGTGGCGCCGTGGGCCTGGGCTTTTACCTGGGTGTTCATCGAGCTCGCGATGGCGTACAGTCCGAGCACGTCGACGCTGCTGCTCGTGACCTACTTCGCTTCCACCGCCGTCATGAGTGTGGCCGTTGGACGGATGAACGGCTCGGCGCCACTTCGGCAGATTGGACTGGTCCTGGCGCTCGCAGCCGCGGCGACGTCAGTCTACGGCGCGAGCACGTATTTCGACATCGGAGCGCGAGTGCTCGCGTATCTCGTGACGAGCGCGTTCCTGCTCGGGATCGCTTATTGGTATCGTCGCCCGGGGACCGCCGCCGCGAGCGCGTAGACGCTACGCGTCGGCATCCGGTCTTCCCTTACGCCACCCAAGTCCGACGTAGTCGAAATGAAAATCGCTCAGGCGGAGACGTTCGCGGCGCGGCTCGACTCCGTCCGGCGCATCGTGTCGAACATCCATATAGTCGCGCTCAAAGTCGAACGCCTCTATCGTGGCCCAGGTGAAGTCGCCGAGGTTCACCCGCTTGCCGATACTTGGAATTGACATGAAGCGCGCAGCCGGTGGGGACAGCACCGGCGTCGAGAGCTGCCGGCGTCTGTGAGGGCGGGATCCGAGGGGTAGTCGGACGGCGGATGGCCGCGGGACACTAATTAGAGATCTGAAACCGCACAAGAGGTGACGCCTCCTGCTGCGGCCGTGCCCCTCACAAAGTTTTTGTCAGGCGCTATTCATGTACGGCGGGGCGCCAACCCGGTCTCAATCGGAACGCAGTGAACTGACCGGGTCGACCCGCGATGCTCGCCACGCGGGGATGGCGCTCGCGAGCACGGCGACGAACATCAACCCGACGGCGGCACCGCTCAGCACGAACGGGTTCATCGCGCCGATGCCGAACAACAGCGCGCCGAGCGCCCGACCAGCGCCGACCGCCAATGGAGCGCCGATCCCAACGCCGATGCCGACCATGACCAACGCGCTTCGAAGGACGAGCCACACGACGCTCGACCGCCGGGCGCCGAGCGCCATGCGAACGCCGATCTCTCGTGTCCGTCGAACGACCGCAAACCCGACGACTCCCGACAATCCCACCATCGCCAGGCCGAGGGCCAGGAGCGCGCAGGTCGCCCCCAGGCTCGCCGCGAGACGCTCGCGCAGAATCGTTTCGTTGTACGCCTCTTCCATCGTCGCCCAATTCCGGAACCTCAGGCCGCGCGCATACGACTCGACTGCCTGATCGATCGATGGAACGAGCACGCGTGGCGACAGCGACGAACGCACCATCAGCTCGAGGAACGGCCAGTTGCCGCTCTGTGTCGACGGCAGATACAGCATCGGATCCTGGCGCGAGCGGCGATCGCCAAAACGAACGTCGTGTACCACGCCGACGATCGTGACGGTCTCGCCCCCGTTGATTTGGGCAATGCGAACCTGCGCGCCGATCGGCGACCCACCTGCGAAATGCTTTCGAGCGAACGCCTCGTTGACGATCACAACCGGTGGACTCGCCGGCGAATCGGTGGCGTCGAAGTCGCGTCCAAGCATGAACCGTGTTCCTGCGGTCGCGAAGTAGCCTGGAGTGATCGCAGTGATGTCGGCTTCCAATGAATCCCGCAACGAGCGCCCCACAACGGTGTAGGCCGAAAAGATCGTGCGGCCGCCGAACGCCGGAATCCTCGTTGCCATGCCGGCGGACTGAATTCCCGGCAGACGACGAACGCGATCGAGAATTTCTTGATGAAGCGGAATGATGCCGTCGCGCTCGAACCCCGTTGCCCGCGTCTCGAGCGAGACCATCAGCAGGTGATCCGACGCGTACCCCGGATCGATCGTTCGAAGATTCCGAAGGGTCGCCGTGAGCAGACCGGCACCGCACACGAGCACCAGCGTCACGGCGACCTGACCGATGACCAGCAGTCTGTCGATCGGACGCCCACGTCCGTTCGATCGCCAGCCGGCGCGATCCTTGAGCGCGCTGACGAGATCCTCCCTTGTCGCTCGAAGGGCCGGCCCCAAACCGAACGCGAAGACGCATGCGATCGATGCCGCAATCGTAAACGCGATGATCGCGCCCTTCGCATGAAACTCGACGAGCGCTGCCGATGACTCCATTCCCGCGGGAAGTGTCGCGATCAGCACGCCGGTCGCCCAAGCGGCCAGCATGACTCCTATCGCGGCACCGAGTGCGGCCAGCAGTGCGCTCTCGGCAAGCAGCTGTCGAACGACGCGACCGCGCGACGCGCCCATCGACAATCGCACTGCGAGCTCGCGCTCGCGTGCCGCACCACGAGCGAGCATCAAGCTTCCGACATTCGAGCAGGCGACGAGCAAAACGAGAAACGCACCGCCCATGAGCAGCCAGAGCAGCATTCGATAGTCGTCGCGAAAATCCATCTTGCTGTACGGAACACCGCGACTTGCATCGACGAGCGCCAGGCGCGCCTTCGTGGGGTCCTTCATCTTCGCGAGGCAACAGCCGTGCAGTGTCGCGTCGAGTGGCGCAGCGGCGGCCGCGCGTGCGGAGGCCGATGCCACTCGCGTGACGATTTGCACGTAATCGCGATCCGCCGGAATCCCGAGAGTCGCTGCTGCGCTATGCGGCACCGCCATGCCGAACCGCCAATTGAACATGACGCCATGGAACGACGCGGGCATGACGCCGATCACAGAAAACGGAATGTCCTTGATCAGCAGGCGCCGTCCGATTGCTCCGGGATCTCGCGCGAAGAGGTGAGTCCACGCCGGCTCCGAGATCACCACCACTTGAGCGTTCGCGCGTTCATCGCTCGGCGCGATGAGGCGACCGAGGATGGGACGCACGCCGATCAACTCGAGGTAGCCTCCGTCGACGTAATCGATCGGCAGGAGCATGCTCACTTTGCCCGCTCCTACCTGAATGTCATCCATCTCATTGACGCCCTGGAGCTCCGGCGCATTCGGCGACGCGCGGAGCGCCAGATAGTCTTTCCAACGGAAGATCGTGCTCGGATCGCCGTCGGTGTTCACGACGAGCGCCGCGAGCTCTCCGGCACGCGGAATGGCCAACGACTGCAGCATCGTCCCATACAGCACGCCGAAGATCGCAATGTTGGCGCCCAACCCGACGGCGAGCGACGCAACGGCGACGAGAGTGAATCCTGGCGAGCGGCGAAGCATGCGGACGCCATAGCGAACGTCCGCGACGAGATCGTACGCCCACGACAGCGCCCGCGCCTCGCGTGCTTGCTCGCGATAGTGTTGAACACCGCCGAACTCCGCGCGGGCACGGCGGTGTGCTTCGCTCGGCGAGAGTCCCTGGCGCTCGAGCGCTTCGGCATGAAGCTCCAAGTGCAGCGCCATCTCGTCATCCATCTCGCGATCAAGCCGGCGGCGATCGAGACGCGCCAGCAGGAATCTGAGAAACGCGGCGGGCGATCTCATGCGTCCTCCGTGACGGCGCGCAACACGAGCGAAACACCGGATGACAACCGGTTCCACCCGTCGGTCTCTTCACGCAGACGCTTCTCTCCCGCGCGCGTGATCCGATAGTATTTCGCTCGGCGATTGTTCTCGGACGTTCCCCATTCGCTGGCGAGCAGCCCCTGCTCCTCGAGCCGATAGAGCGCGGGATAGAGCGCGCCTTGCGTGATCGAGAGGGCGCCGCGCGAGATCTCCTGAATGCGAAGGAGAATTCGATAGCCGTGCTTTGGCCCGAGCGACACGGCTTTGAGGATCAGCAGCTCGAGTGTTCCGGGAAGCAACTCGGACGCCAGCGCCATACCGCCTCCTAATCGGGTTAGGTATCGTAAAACCTCTCTCCTAAGCCGTCAAGGAGAAGGGACTGAGTGCGGCACGTCTTCTCTCCTCGTCCGTTGACAGAGCTAGCTATACATAGCTAAATAGGTCTCATGCCCCGACAGAAGAACGACATTCTCCAGGGAACGCTCGCCCTCCTCGTGCTCAAGTGCATCGACGCGCAGGGACGAATGCACGGATACGCCATCACCTCGCACATCCAGCGCGCCTCGGCCGAGCTGCTGCGCGTTGAGGAAGGATCGCTCTACCCTGCCCTGCACCGCATGGAGCAGGACGGATGGTTGCGTGCGGAGTGGGGAACGACCGAGAAGAAGCGCGAGGCGAAGTTCTACACGATCACCGCGCTCGGCCTCAAACAGCTCGCGCTCGAGGAAGAAAGTTGGGCCCGCCTGCGCGACGGCGTCGCCCGAGTGTTGCGCTATGCATGATGGAGGGATGAAACATGTTCGTGTTGTCCTGGTGGTCACGCCTGCGCAATCATCTGCGCTCGAACGCCCTCTCGCGCGACATCGACCGAGAGATCCGATTCCATCTCGCCGAGCGCGCCGACGATCTCGTCGCGTCGGGCATGCGGCCGGGTGACGCGCGGCGCGAAGCGCGGCGTCGATTCGGCAACCTCGGATTGCAGGCGGAGCGCACGCGCGAGCGCGACATCTTCGCGTGGCTGGATGTCCTGATCCGCGATATCCGGTATTCGATTCGCTCGCTGCGGAACACGCCGGCGTTCACGCTGGTCGCGATTTTGTCGCTCGGACTCGGCATCGGTGCGAACACCGCGATCTTCAGCATCCTCGATGCGGTGATGCTCCGAGCGCTGCCGGTGAGCCACCCGGAAGAGCTCGTGCGGATCGTTCGGACCGAGCGCGCTAATGCGTCGGCGAGCGACTGGTCCGGCATCTTCACCAATCCGCTGTGGGAGCAGATTCGCGACCGCCAGGACATGTTCAGCGGCGTCTTCGCGTATGCCTCCGCGAGCTTTGATCTCGCAAATGGCGGCGAGGCTCGGCGGATTCCGGCGAGTTGGATCAGCGGCGACTATTTCACGACATTGGGAGTTCGTCCGGAGCTCGGCCGTCTGATTCAACGGACCGACGACTTCCGCGGATGTCCGGGCACCGCAGTGCTGAGCGACGGCTTCTGGCGTCGCGAGTACGGCGCTGATCCAAACGTGATCGGCAAGACCGTCTCGTTCGACGGACACCCGTTTCAGATCATGGGTGTCGCCGATCCGGGCTTTCTCGGAATGAGCGTCGGTGAAGTGCCGCAGGCCTTTGTGCCGCTGTGCGCGCAGACGATCGTGTCCGGTCCTGGCTACCTGGATCGACGGAGCACCTGGTATCTCGAAATCGTCGGCCGCCCCAAAGCGGACTTCGACGCGAAGCGAATCGCCGCACGCTTTTCGGCGTTGGCGCCGGCCATCGGCGAAGCAACCGCGCCGCCGAATTGGTCGGCGAAGGACATCGCGAGCTACAAGAGCTCCAGATTCTCCGTCGAGGATGCGTCCAGAGGGCGGTCGCCGATTCGCACGGCATATAAGAAGGCTCTGTATGTATTGACGGTGATCGTCGGTCTCGTGCTCGCGGTGGCGTGCGCGAACGTCGCCAACCTCCTTCTCGCACGCGCGACCGCCCGGCAACGAGAGATGGCGGTTCGCCTCGCGCTGGGTGCGAGCCGGATCCGATTGGCGCAACAGCTGATCGTCGAGAGCTTGCTGCTTTCGTTCCTCGGCGCGGCACTTGGCAGCGCATTCGCGTTTTCGGGTGGACGACTCCTCGTCGGCCTGATGACGCTTCGCGGTCGAGCGATCGTCATCGACCTGCGCCCTGACGCAAAAATCTTCCTCTTCACGACGGCGATTGCCGTCGCGACCGGCCTGCTCTTCGGACTGGTGCCGGCGTGGCGATCGGGGCACGTCGATCCCCAAGCGGCGATCAAGTCGCAGGGGCGAGGCGTCGCCGAGGGCCATTCGCGTTTTCGAATCGGCAAGATGCTCGTCGCCGCACAAGTCGCGCTGTCGCTCGTCCTCATCACCGGCGCGGGTCTTCTCCTCGGAAGCTGGCAGAAGCTCGCAACGCTCGACCCGGGTTTTCGCCGCGATGGTGTTCTCATCGTCGAGGCGAACATCCGCAAACTCGACGCGCCGGGCGATCAGCGACTGCCGCTCTACGATCGAATGCTCGATCGGGTACGCACGGTGCCGGGCGTGCGAAGTGCCGCGTTGGCGGAGTTGACGCCGGTCGGATCCGCAACGTGGAACGATCTCCTCAAGGTCGATGGCTTCACTCCGACGTCGCAGGACGACGCGTTGTCGTGGATAAACGCGGTGAGCGACCGGTTCTTCACCACGATGGGAGTGCCGCTGCTCTCGGGTCGCGACTTCGATGCTCGCGATGTGGCCACGGCGCCCAAGGTCGCGATCGTCAGCGAGGCGATGGCGCGAAAGTTTTTTGGCACGCCGGCGGCCGTCGGTCGCCAGTTCAAGGTGCAACAGGGCGATTCGTGGATGGGACCTGTGGAAGTGGTGGGTGTCGTCGCCAACACGAAGTATCAATCGCTGCGCGACTCCGCTCAGTCGATCGTCTTCTATCCGCAGGCGCAGCAAGAGGCGGATGCGTCGAGCCGTCGCTTCGTGATCTGGACGGCGGGACCGCCGCTCGCCGTCGCGCCGATGGTGAAAGCCGTCGTCACGGAATTCAACTCGAGAGTCACGCTCGAGGTCTCGACGATGGATCGCCAGCTCTCCGATTCGATGGCGCTCTCGAGAGCAATCGCGCTCTTGTCAGGATTCTTCGGTGCGCTCGCGCTGGTTCTGGCGTCGGTCGGGCTCTACGGCATCATGGCGTACGGCGTCGCGCGTCGTCGCAATGAGATCGGAGTGCGGATCGCGCTCGGCGCCGAGTACGCGCGGGTGGTACGTATGGTGCTCGGCGAAGTCGGGCGAATCGTCACGGCCGGTGTGGTGATCGGCGTCGCGATGTCAGCCGGTGCGACGCGACTCGTGAAATCGTTCCTGTACGGACTTACGCCGACGGACCCGACGACCATCGCGATGGCGGCGGGAGTGTTGATGGTGGTCGGGATCTGTGCGGCGGCGATACCGGCGTGGAGAGCGGCGAGACTGGATCCGGTGGCGGCGCTCCGCGAGGATTAGTCGGTCGGGGCGGTTCTAATCGAACGGGGAGAGGCGAGCGGCGTGTCGGGGCGCGTGCGGCGTCTGCGTGCGGCGCTACGCTTCGAATCGGCGGCGGTCGCTGTTTCGCTTGCGCACCGACCGAATGAGACCGAGCAAAAGCGACCTGATACGGCCGAGCAGAATGTACCGATCATTGAGCGTCTCTATTGGCATGACGTCCGCAGCCGTGCGATACCACGAGATACACTCCCTGGTGGATCCCAGCGCGTAGTCAAGAAACCGAATCCGGTCGGCGCGTGTGCTCCGGCTAAATCCTTCGGCGAGATTGGCGCTCACGGATCCGGCACACCGAAGCAACTGGCTACTCAACTCTCTGTCGAACTCGCGCGTTTTGGCGCGACGCATGTCGTGGCGAGCCAGATCAATGAGGAAGAGCGACGTACGATAGGCGTCGAGCTTCCAGATGACGTCGCTCGTGATTGCCTCGTGGCATGTCTGTTCCCATGCTGCTTGCTCTGCGACGAGTGATTCGCGGCTCATGAGCACACGATCGCCGCTCACAGCGCGAGGCGCGTCATCATTTGTTTGACGGCGACATCAAAACGCCGCGCGCCGCTCGCGTTCCGACACGCCGCTCGCGCACGCCGCACTCGTCCCGATACGCCGCTCGCCTATCGCCGCTCGATGAGGGCCTTCAGCGGAGAAGGTCCAGCGCGGCTTGGTTCATCCGCCGTTGTGCCGCCGCCGCTGGCGTCGAGTAGTTCGTAGTATTGAACGCGGCGACGATGGCCGAGCCGTTGGCAGGATTGAAGTAGAAGAAAGATCGGAATCCCGCCTGACTTCCCGTGTGACCCAGCAGTCGCACGCCGTCGTGATCGAGCACGAAGTACGAGAGCCCCATCCATTCGTTTGGCTTCGACTCGTAGCCCTGCGACATCGGCTTGCCGGGCTGCCACATCTCCTCGAGACTCGACCGCTTGAGGACGACGTCGTACCGGTCG
>Ga0310811_10015352_pt1 | contig 10014 bp, 9 predicted proteins | sample YCmetagenome_FD_207642 | JGI IMG/M metagenome (GOLD analysis project Ga0310811, IMG submission 207642) | Soil microbial communities from experimental microcosm in Duke University, North Carolina, United States - YC | ecosystem: Engineered > Artificial ecosystem > Soil microcosm > Unclassified ...
TTCCCGGCCGCATCGATACCATCCTTGTGGAGTGGATACGGTTCTGGCGGTGGACCTCGCGGATGGCCACCAGGAGCATGCCCGAGAAGGTAATCACAACCAGAACGGCGGCGCGAAACCCGTGGAGTTGGCTCGAGTCGCCGGAGAGCATCGCGAGGCCCAGAAAAACGAAGAAGAGGTGGGCGCAGAAGACTTCAAGGGACGCTTTCCCTAGAGTCAGAAATGGCTCGATGCTGATGATCCGTTTGACGATGCGACGCGATCCATAAAGGAAGATTGCGAAGGCAGCCAAATTCAGCAGGCGTAGCGGTCCTATCTGCCATTTATCGAGCTGCATCCCGAACGTCTGGGGGGTCAGGTGATGGCCGAACCACTCCTGACGCACACCCATGAAGAATAGGCACACGATCACGGAGGCCAGATACATCGTGTATGGCAGACGCGGCATGCTGAGCTTCCGTTCCGCGATGGAGGCCCCGAACCACAGCCCCAGAACCCAGACCAGCTGCCATGCGAATAGATTGAAGGCGCCGGTCTCCTGCAGAGGAACCTGCAGATGCGTGACTTTGACCAGGAGATCATGAGACCAGGCTTTAAGCCCGAACTGCGCCAGCAACCAGAGGGAGCCGCTACCGGCGAGAATCCATCTCCAGCCGTTGCGTGCAGCAAATGACAGGAGCAGAGGTGTAGCGAACATGAAGAGGATGTAGATGGGGAGAATATCGAGCAGGGGCGGGCAATAGATCAGTAGAAGCGAAGAGACAATGGCTGAGAAGGGGTGCGCAAGATAATAGTTCAGCAGGTTGACCAGCGCCGGCCGGTGAGCGTGCGCGGCCACCCTGGCGGCTACAGTGAAGGCAAACAGCAGCATGAAGAGGTGATAGCCGTAGATTCTGAACGTGCGTTTCCAGATACGCTGTTGCATCTGGTGGGGGTCTTTTCGCGCCCGGCGAATGGAGACCAATGCCAGCAAAAGAGCAGAGAGAAAGACGAAACCTTCAGCTGAGGAGACGAAGCCGAACGGTTGATTGACGTAGTCGCTTAGCCGGGTGGGCAGGTGATTGATCGTCATCCATACCAGGAAGAAGCCGCGCAGAGCGTCAAGCTCCGGACGCCGGCGGGAAAATCCGGCGGGAGGGGCCAAAGTCGTTGCTGTCGGTTCTACTTCGGTTGCCACCGGCTGCGCTCCTGTCCTTTATATGACGCTGACTGGCAGCGGAGGTTGCGGAACCGGATGTTCCTCTTAAGAGGATGCGACCATAAAGACATCTAATGATGGTGGAGGCTAGGGAATGGTCCTGAGAACGATAAGCAGCGAGTGGATTATCTGTCCTGGCTGCGGGAAAAAGCACGGCGAATGCTCTGACTGGGTGAAGAGTATGCCGCACCGGGAGCTTTGCTCCTGTGGAGCGGAGATGCTGTGCTGGTTAGAGACAGAGATTACCTATCATGCAGAGATGCAGGGCGGCTCGGAGAAGGGAGACGAGAAGCGTCGGAAGAAGAAATCGAAGAAGAAAGATGGGAAAAAGAAAAAAAAGAAAGATCGTAAGAAGCGCTAAAGTGGGCGACGCTCGCGTGGCCCACATTCTCTGGCTGAGTCGATCTTCAAAGAATGTGGGCACAGCGGCTGGTTAATGGTTAGTTGCAGCAGTTACTGCCGCTACAGCAGGAGGGTTGATCACAACACATAACGGCAGTTGCGGCTTGTGCCGAGAGCGATAGAAACAGAACGGCTAAAACTGCCAGTGAAAATGACTTGAATTTCATAAGAAGAATCTCCTTTTTGAGCAAGCGATTGATGGATATCGCATGCCGTCTCTCGGCATGCTGCTCATGGGGATAGGAGATACTTCTAAATGCGAAGATCGTCTTTGAGAGCAAAGACTGTACGTCGATATCGGAGTCCCGGAGTTAATTCGCAAATCGACGCAGTTATAGTCGGACTCGGGCGATGCCTCGCTGTATTCGAAGCCTGCGCAACAGGCCGGGATTGCTCCTGTTCACTTTTATCCTTTGACGCAATCGGTGCTGAGATGCTGCAACTGGGGCACGATACGTTCGAAGTATTTGCCGGCGGCGGGCAGCAGGGCGCTCGTTCGGGCTGACAGAGCGGAAACTCAGCGGAGGTGTGCTCAGCAAAAGCCGCCGTCGTAATCCACAGGCAGGCCAATAGGAGGGCCAGCAGGCGGCGACGATGGCTGAGTTGACTCACACTTAGACTTTAGCGCCTTCGCGAATGGAGAGCAATCGCACCGATGCTGTGAAATCACCTGTCAGGGGTGAATGGTGGGCAGAGAGGGACTCGAACCCCCGACATCCTGCTTGTAAGGCAGGCGCTCTAACCAACTGAGCTATCCGCCCACTTTTCAGGTGGGACTTGATCAGTGTATGAGAGTGAGGCGGTAGATGCAACGTGCGCGATCGAATCCACGGTGCAATTGCCATGCGCTCGTCTTCCCGGTATTGTCATCCCTTGTGTGGTTCTACCAACGTTTGAGGGAGAGGAAGCGGCAAATTCATGGGGATTCGTTTGCACTTTTGGGGAGCAGCACGGACAGTCACGGGCTCATCGCACCATCTGGAGTGCGCAGGTCGACAGATTCTGCTGGATTGCGGGCTCTTCCAGGGCAGGCGGCAGGATGCCCAGGAGATCAATCAGCATCTGGCGTTGACTCCCCAGGAGCTTGCCAGCGACGATGGAAAGGCACTGAGCGCGGTCGTGCTGTCGCATGCGCATATTGATCACAGCGGGAATCTTCCTGGCCTTGTAAAGCAGGGCTATCGTGGCCCGATCTATACCACGTCGGCGACCATCGACCTGTGCGACCCCATGCTGAAGGACAGCGCGCATATCCAGGAAGGCGATGCGGATTTCATGAACCGGCGTCGCTTTCGCCGCAGAATGGTGGGAGTTCCCGAGGGAGCTGAGCCATTTGCCCCGCTTTACACGCAGGATGATGCAGAGCAGGTGATGCGACAGATGCACGCCGTGAAGCTGCACGAGCCCACGCTGCTGGGGGGCTCGACCAAGGACGAAGGCTTCCGGGTGACGCTCTCGAACGCCGGCCACATGCTTGGATCGGCCTGCGTGCTGGTTGAGGCGATGGAGAAGGGACAAAAAACCAGGCTGCTGTTCTCCGGCGATGTAGGTAGAAAGAACCTTCCCATCATTCAGGATCCTGATGAGGCGCCGATAGCTGACTACCTGATTATGGAGAGCACCTACGGGAACCGCCTTCACCAGCCGCCCGGTCCGGTGAAGCAGAAGCTAGCCCGGCTGGTAAAGCGCGTCGCGGCCCGCGGTGGCAGGATCATCGTTCCGGCGTTCGCCGTCGAAAGGACACAGCAGCTGGTCATGCTTCTCCATCAGCTCACAGAGGAGAAGCAGATCCCAAATATTCCGATCTTCGTCGACAGCCCCCTGGCTACCAAGGTGACAGAAGCTTTCAAAACCCATACCGAGGATTGGGACCAGGAGATATGCAAGTTCTACCGCGAAGGCGTTGATCCATTTCAGTGGAGCAATCTCAAGTACACCCAGACCGTGCAGGAGAGTAAAGCGCTGAACGACCTGCGAATGCCCTACATCGTGATGTCGGCCTCCGGGATGTGCGAGGCCGGAAGAATTCTCCATCATCTGAAAAATGGCATTGAAGATCCGCGAAATCTGATCCTGATTACCGGTTATCAGGCGGCCAATACCCTGGGCCGCAAGCTGGTGCAAAGACTTCCGGAGGTCAACATCTTTGGCGAACCCATGCGGCTGCGCGCCGAGGTGGATTCCATCGGAGAACTGAGCGGTCACGCGGACCAGGCCGAGTTGCTCTCGTGGATGGAACCCGTAGTGAAGGGAGTGAAAAAAGTCTTCCTGGTGCATGGGGAGCCACAAGCGCAGGACGCGCTAAAAGAAGAGATTGAAAAGCGCTATAAGGTTGAGGTGGCCTGCCCGGCTCGTGGAGATCGGTTTGAGGTGAACTAGTTTCCGGGGCTTGAAGCCCTCCTGGCGCGGCTCAGAAGTTCGGAATCTCGAAAGGCCTCCGTCCCTCCGGGCCGCAGTGTTGAGATGCCTGCGGCCTGATTTCCTGCCCGGGCGCAGGCCTCCAGTGACTCTCCTTTGACGAAGCGCGAGAGAAAACCGGCATCAAAGCTGTCGCCTGCGCCGATGGTATCGACAGGCTCGACCTTGTCAGTGGGAATCTCCCATCGTTCAATGCCACGCTGCACGATCGCGCCTTGAGCACCGCACTTGACCGCGACGATTGGGACGCGCTCCGCAAGCCAGTGGATCGCCTGGCTAAGATCCTCCGTGCGGGCCATTCTGCGGGCTTCGTCTTCGTTCGGCAGAAGCAGGTCAATCTCAGGCAGCATGGCGAGGAAGGATTCGCCCCACAGGTCTTCCGGATCGTCATTGGTATCCAACGACACAGACATGCCTTGCTCGCGAAGGTTTCGGCATAATCCGGGGAGGCCGCTCTGCAGGTTCTTTTGCAGGAAAAAGGCGGAGACGTGGAAGTGCCTGGCCTGAAGAAGATAGTCCACGTTCAGCTCTTCGGTACTGAGATCCGCCAGTGTCCCCAGATAAGTGAGAATGTGCCGTGAGGAACCATGATGCAGCAGGATCGTAACTCCGGTCTGGCTGCCGTCCGTCGTCTGAATGCAATGCGAGAGATCGACGCCGGCCTGGTGGAGGCGATCAAGCGCAAGCACTCCCATCTCATCGCGGCCAACTTTGCCGATCATCCCCACCTTGCTTCCAAGCGCGGAGAGATTATGCGCGAGAATGGCAGAGGAGCCTCCGAGCGTGAGCCTGAAGTCGCTGGCGAGAAGCTCGCGCTCAAGTGGCATCTGCTGCGGAAGCCCGTAGAGGATGAGGTCAAGGTTGATGTCGCCGGCGATCGTTACGTCGAAGCTCTTCATTCGGGAGACTAGAGTGTGACGACGCGGCTGAGGTTGCGGGGATTGTCGGGATCGAGCCCCCTGGCGAGACCGCGATAGCTTCCAAAGAGCTGGCCCCATACGACGTACACAATGAGTCGGGCGATCTCGGGGACGTTCAGTCCGAGCTCGATCAGAAGATCTGCAGAGTCCCGGAGTGTGTTTGAAGCCTTGTTGGTTACCGCCATCGTCGACGATCCCAGAGACTTCATCTCACGCAGCACAGCTGCCTCCTGATCGAGACCACCTTCTGAGATAAGTGCGCCGACCAGCGTTCGAGGACCGGCAATGGATTTAGGCCCATGGCGAAACTCGAGCGTATGGAAGTACTGCGCATAGGTGCTGGAAGATTCCATGACCTTCAGGGCCGTCTCCGACGCAATCGGATAGAGAGGGCCTTGTCCCAGGAAAGCGACATCGTCGAGTTCTGTCTTGGCGAAGGCCTCAACCCTGGGAGAGTAAATATCAAGCAGGCGGCGCAACTCGCCGGGCAGCGTCTTCAGGGCATCGAGAAACTCCTGCTTTCCTGCAAGCGTTGCTGCCATATATTGCAGGCCGAGCAGCATAGAGGTGAACGAGGACGTCATGACCGTGCTCTTTTCGACCACGGGCATCTTCAGCAGCCGGGGCGTCATCTCTTTCAGCTCGTGACCATCGCAGGTTACACCGAGGAACGAGATTCCCTGTGATTGCAGGTATTCGGCGACACGCAGGATCTCCGAGGTATGCCCCGAGCGTGAGATCAGGACGGGGAAGTAGGACCGCTGGCTATAGGGCAAGGCCAGAGCCGGAAACAGCAGGATCTCTGAGGCGGGAATGGCGCGGGTCGGTACATTTAGCAGAAGCCCGAGGCTGCACGCTGCCGCCTGCGCAAGGTAGTAGCTGGTTCCGCAGCCGACAAAGACCCACTCTGCACTTTCCGGCTCGCGTCCTGCGACCAGTCCGCGAAGGTTCGTCTCCTGCAATGCCGCCAGAGAGTCGTTCCAGACCTGAGGTTGATTGTGAATCTCGCTCAACGTCTGCACGTCCTGATGCATAAATGCCAACCTCCACCTTGGGTAAAGCCTACCCCATGTTTCTCATGATACTTAAGAATCGAAACTAAACGTAATCAAAAGAAAGTTTAATCGATTTGCCCGCTGATTCATGCCAGAATTACCTCTATTCCGAAGCTCGTCAAGGCTTCCAGGTCCTCCTTCGAGATCTGAGTATCGGTAATGATCGTGTGTATCGCAGATGGTGAAACGATCTTTGCCAGACTCCTGCGGCTGAACTTGGTCGAATCGCATACGGCGATCACCCGGCGCGAGGCCTGTACCATCGCTCGATTGACACGTGCCTCAAGCACATTCGGAGTTGTAATTCCTGCGACGGGATCAAATCCATCCACTCCGAGAAAGAGGATGTCTGCGCGGATCTCATGAAGCATATCTTCTGCGGAAGGGCCGACGATGGAAAGCGCATTCTTCCGCATGGGGCCGCCCAGCAGAATGATCTCGAAATTGGTACTGGCGAGGTCGGCAGCTATGTTGACGCCGTTGGTGACAATGGTCAGTTTGCCAAAGCGGCGAAGTGCCTGGGCGACGGCGGTTGTCGTCGTTCCTGAGTCGAGCAAAATGCACTCGCCCTCTCGGACCAGCGTGGCTGCGGCCTCTGCGATGCGCTGCTTCTCCTTCCAACGCTGAAGATGCTTTTTATCCACCGGAGGATCGAGCAGTGACAAGTGTTGTGCGGCGAGTGCTCCGCCATGAGTACGCTTCACGAGGCCGCGACTCTCCAGGTTATCGAGATCCTTGCGAATGGTGATGCGTGAGATTCCCAATGCTTCGGAGATCTCCGAAACAAGCACGCGCCCGTCTCTTTGAATCTGGGATAGAACATGCTGACGTCGTTCTTCGATCAGCATGGAACTGCCTCGCTTGTTTGGGCGCCGCGTTGTTTTCATTGTCACGTGCAATCACTGAAGTAAGGGGCCCAGAACCCAGAATAGATGGTTCGAAGATCGTAGGCCACATTTTTTGCAGGATGGCGTATCCCCGCCGGGCGAAAAGGTTATCTTTGCTGGAGGTGGAGTTTTCCGCATGGCCGAACTGAACGACAAATTTGTAAGTATGGTGACCGCAACCGCCCATGTCGATCTGCGATTGAGCGACTTCCAACCGCGCTCGTGTCTGAGCCTGGACGAGCATACGGTCCTGACGTCGCGGTTTCCGGCGATTGATTATCATAACCACCTCGACTCAACCGATCCTCGCGAGGTGCTCGCCATCATGGATCGGTGCGGGGTTGAGCATGTGGTCAATATCACCATGCAGGTGGGACAGGCCGCACTCGATATGATGGATCGCTTTCACAAGGCGGCGCCTGGAAAATTCTCCTCTATCGGGTGGATGGACTGGAGCGGAGCCGATCGCAGTGACTTTGCCGCAGTGACAATCGAGCGCCTGAAGCGAATGGTGGATCACGGCGCCTGTGGGATCAAGTTCTGGAAGGATCTGGGACTGACATTGCGCAACTCTGACGGCAAACTTTTACGTATTGACGATGAGCGTTTCGCGCCGATCTTTGCCGCCTGTGGAGAGCTTGGCCTGCCAGTGATGTTTCATACCGCGGACCCTACAGCTTTTTTCGATCCCATCGACCAATTCAATGAGCGATACGAGGAACTTGCCGCGCATCCAGATTGGAGCTTCCATGGCTCGCCGGTCTCCAAGCGCGAACTTTTGGAACAGCGCAATCGCGTGATAGCGCGGCATCCGGAGGTGACCTTTGTAGGAGCACACTGCGCCGAATGCTCAGAGGATCTTCGCTTTTTGGCGCAGCAGCTGGATGCGCTTCCTAATCTCCAGGTCGACATCAGCGCGCGAACTCCCGAGCTTGGCCGGCAACCTTACAGCACGCGCGAGTTTTTTCTGAAGTACTCGGACCGCATCTTATTCGGAACTGACCTATTGCCAGACGACAACATGTATCGCCTCTACTTCCGTTTTCTCGAGACGGCAGACGAGTACTTCGAATACCCGTCGCACGCCTCAAGGCAGGGCCGCTGGAACATCTACGGGATCTTTCTTCCTGACGATGTTCTGCGTAAGGTATACCGCGAGAATGCGCTGAAGTTGATGCCGCACCTGCGCTAGCGAGACACTGTCCGGCGGAACGGAAAGAGCACCCGCAGACGGGAATCACGCAGCCAGAGACCGGCCCAGGCCAGAATGCTGAACAGAACGGGAACAAGGCTGGGCAGCACGGCCTGGCCTGATCGCAGGTTCACGGCGGTCGCTCCTCCCATGTATCCCGTCACTAGCACAGCCCCAAAAAATGACGTGGCAGGAAACAGGTAGAGGGCCGTGCACACGATCTCGATATAACCAAGGAGATGGATGTGGTGCGGCGGGAACATTGGTGGTGGCGATCCAGCTTTGGGAACATAGGTGAACTTCACCACGGCCGTCAGGAGAATCAGCAGCGCCGCAAGAGCCGTGAGGATATACCCGGTTACAACAGATCTTTTCGACGAGTGTCCAGCCTCTGAACGGCTGGTGAATGGGAATACCTCGCGCAGGCTTCTGTCGAGCAGCCATATCCCTCCCCAGATAAAGAGCGCAATGTAGACCGGAAAGAGCGTATGGGTGAACAGGGGATTATCGACGCGCAGGTGGAGTGCGATTGCACCTCCAAGGTATCCGGTAAGGAGCAACGCCCCCAGCACGGCTGTCGCCGGAATGGCGTACAACAGGGTACAGATGAGTGCAACCACGGCGATTGCGTGAGTCAACTGCATCGGAAACTGAAGTTGCGCCTGTGCCTGCGCCACTTGCGGCGATGAGGTGAACTTGATCGAAGCGTCCATCAACATGAAGAGAATGCTGAGAACGATGAGGGCATAGCCGATGGAATTGCGACGCTTTGACGGTGCGTAGGTCTCGATTTCAACGGTCATAGGGGTGATCTTTCTTTTCTAGAGTGGTTGGAAGGCGGGCGGCGATGTCTCGGAGCATTGCCGCCCTCGGGATCAGCTCTGGCGAGATTCGAGCTCAGTGCGCAGACGTTCTTCACTCGCCCGAAGCTCCGGCGTCAGCTCCGAGCCGAAATCGTCCAGCTCGAAGATCTGCCTGATCTCAATTTCACCTTCCTCGTTCGAAGAGCCGGGGCACCGCTTCACCCATTCGATGGCCTCTTCTTTGCTTTTGCACTGCCAGATCCAGAAGCCGGCGATCAGCTCTTTGGTTTCTGCAAAGGGGCCGTCCATCACCATCCGTTTGTCTCCGCTGAAGCGAACTCGTGTACCTTTCGAACTGGGATGGAGTCCCTCGCCTGCGAGCATCACGCCGGCAGCGACGAGTTCTTCATTGAACTTGCCCATCTCTTCCAGGAGCTTCTGGTCCGGCATGGCTCCAGCTTCTGAGTTGGGAGTGGCCTTAATGATGATCATGAATCGCATTGCACTTCGTTCCTTTCGCGGGTGAGAGTTTGTTGTTCAGGATGCTCTTCTGTTGTCCGGTTGCATCTCTGTCAGTCCGGCAGCTGCCTTCTGGACGTCAGGAGGAAAGTCGGCGAGCTCCTGCACCTGGCGTATCTCAATGGTCTCGTTGGCAGAGGCAGGGCAGCGTTTCGCCCACTCGATTGCCTCTTCGCGTGACCGGACCTGGATCATCCAGTAGCCGCCGAGCACTTCTTTCACTTCAGCAAAAGGGCCGTCTGTCACGTGCGGTTTTCCGTCCTCGAAGGTGACGCGCGCTCCGGTCGACGGTGGATGAAGACCGTCGAGCGCCAGCAGGACGCCTGCTTTTTTCAGGGATTCGTTGTACTTCATCATTGCGGTTACTGCTTCGGCGCTTGGCATCGTGTCCGGAGCTGCACTCTCATATCCTTTAGGGATCATCAGCATCATGAATCGCATGTTTGGCTCCTATACGGTTTGTGCCTGATGGCTCAGCTTGATGGACTCGATACAGTTGTCGGAGTCGTGAACGAGACGGATCTCGACCTCGCCATCGCCGGCGATCTCGAGAAACTCGCGGGCTTCTGCGATGGCCTCCTGCTTCGAGTTCGCCCGGTAGAGGGCGAATCCGGCGATCA
>Ga0310811_10015353_pt1 | contig 10014 bp, 8 predicted proteins | sample YCmetagenome_FD_207642 | JGI IMG/M metagenome (GOLD analysis project Ga0310811, IMG submission 207642) | Soil microbial communities from experimental microcosm in Duke University, North Carolina, United States - YC | ecosystem: Engineered > Artificial ecosystem > Soil microcosm > Unclassified ...
TGCGGATTTTTTCGGAGCTCGATTTTTCCTGGGCCGTTGCACGTTGACCCAAAGCAATCAGGAGCAAGAGCGTAAAAATCGCCGGCAGTTTACATAACGTGTTCTCCATAATTGACCTTTCACTACGTATGTAGGCTCAAGATCTCTCACTTCGTTCGAGATGACACAAGTGCTTACGTTATCAATCCAACTACCGCGAGGAATTAGTCTCCCGTTGGCGGTCGAAGCGGAGATTTCAAATGCGAGCTTTGCTTGTGGATGGCGAGTCTAGTTGCTAGAGAAACTTACTCAAGGACCGAGTAGAGAGGAATCGATGAAGTTCGATGCTAGCTTGCTCGTACACAAGCTGGAAGAAATGCCGGCATTGGCAGAGTTCGCCGATGAAGCGGGATTCGACGGCATCTGGACCTTCGAAACCTCGCACGAGCCCTTCTTGCCGCTGGTGCTCGCCGCCGAGCACAGCTCTCGCGTGAGCCTCGGGACAAGCATCGCTGTGGCATTCCCGCGCAGTCCGACGATCCTCGCGCAGATCGCATGGGATCTGGCGCGTTTTTCCAAAGGCAGGTTCATTCTCGGCCTCGGCACGCAAGTGAAAGGGCACAACGAGCGGCGTTTCGGCGTGAAATGGGAAAAGCCGGTGGAAAAAATTCGCGAGGTGATTCTTGCCATCAGAGCCGTTTGGGATTGCTGGCAAAACCGAACGCGGCTGAATTTTCAAGGCACGTTCTTCAAGCTCACGCTGATGACGCCTTTTTTCAGCCAGGAGCCGCACGAGTACTCTCGTATTCCCATCTTTGTCGCCGGGGTCAATCGCCGTATGTGCCAGCTCTCCGGCGAGTTGTGCGAGGGGTTTCACGCGCATCCGCTGCATAGCGTCCGTTATCTGCGCGAGCGCGTGCTGCCGAGCATCGAAGTCGGTCTGACACAGAGCGGACGAGAGCGGAAATCCATCGAACTGTCGAGCAGCATTTTTGTTGTTCCCACGGACGATCCAAAAGCAGCGGCGTACGAAGCGGAAATCCGCGAGCAAGTTTCTTTTTATGCCAGTACGCCACCCTACCGGCCGGTGTTCGATTTAGAAGGGTGGGGCGAGATTGCGGATCGGCTCAAGGGATTAGCGGCGCGGGGCGAATGGAACGCAATGCCCGGCCTCATCACTGACGAGATCCTCGAACGCTTTGCCGTGCGTGGCACGTGGGCCGAGTTGCCGGATAGGGTTTTAAAAAAATACGATGGCCTATTGGATCGCGTGAGTTATTATTTTCCGCTCGTACCCGGCGCAAATGAATCCAAATGGCGCGCCACGGTTAAGGGATTCAAACGCTGAAGACTGCTCGCCCATTGTGAGTGCCCTCCACGGCTTCGTCGTTGAGAAGTCTCTCAACCGAAACAGCTACTGGGATCGATGGTTTGATTCGCAGCATCGGTTCTGGCTATGATTTGCCAATCAATGGCGCAGACGTTCTTCAAAGTGTTGGCGCCGCGCGAGGCGCTGAACGTCCTTTTGACCGTGCACCCGGTCGCGACGGAGGAGATTCCTTCGGTGCGCGCCCGCGCGCGCGTTCTTGCCGATGAGCTTCGCTCAGCGGTGGATCTGCCGCACTTCCATCGCGCGGCAATGGACGGCTACGCGGTGATCGCGAAAGACACTTTCGGCGCGAGTCAAAGTTTACCGGCGTATTTGAAGCTTGCCGGCGTCGTCGAAATGGGCAAGGAAGCGGCGCAACCTTTGACGCCCGGAACTGCGATGCGAATTTCTACGGGCGGAATGATGCCGCCTAACGCCGATTCCGTGGTGATGGTGGAGTATACGGACGAGACCGATGCAGGATTGGTGGAAATACACCGCGGTGTTTCGCCGTGGCAAAACGTCATCCAGATTGGCGACGACATTAAAAAAGGCGAACTGGTTTTTCCGCGCGGGCGGCGGCTGCGCGCCCATGACCTTGGCGCTTTGACCGGGGTTGGAATCGCCTCGATCCCCGTCTTCAAAAAACCGCGTATTGCATTGATTTCTACGGGCGACGAGATCGTCGATGTTGAGTCGGAGCCGCGGCCCGGGCAAGTGCGAAACATCAATCAACATTCTCTTGCCGGTTTGATCGAAGAATGCGGCGGCGAGTTGAAAGATTGGGGCGTGGTTCGTGATGATCGCACGGCGCTCCGTGATGCCATTGCCGGTGCGCTCGAATGGAGCGATCTCGTGCTGCTGTCGGGCGGGAGCTCCATGGGGGCAAAGGACATCGCGCTGGAGACGATCTTGTCATTTCCCGATGCGCAGTTTGTCTTTCATGGCATTTCGATAGCCCCCGGAAAACCGACGATCTTCGCTAAGGCGTGCGGCAAGCCGATTCTGGGCTTGCCCGGCTACCCCGTATCGGCGCTGGTAATCTTCGATCTTTTTGCCGCGCCGCTGATCCGACGTCTTGGAGGTGAGAATCTCGATGTGCTGGAAAAATTTTCGCGCAGCGTCAGGGCAGTCTTGAAGACCAACGTCGCATCACAGATCGGCCGCGAAGATTATGTCCGCGTTGTTTTGGAGCGAAGTCCCGCCGGCCTGCTCGCCGCACCATTGCCGAGCAAGTCCGGCGCGATCTTCACGCTGGTGAAAGCAGACGGCATGGTACGCGTCGACATGAACCAGGACGGATTGGAGCAGGGCGAAGAAGTGGAAGTCATACTATTCTAGTTTACAGTCTCGCGTCTCGGGTCTCGTGTTTGCAACTCTAGACCGAAACCCTAAACCCGAGACACAAAAACCATGGCACGAAAACGATATCTCAAAAAAACGCCGCTCATCGAAGCCAGAGAAATATTTCTGGAGCTTGTCGATCCGAGCAGTCTGGCCGTGGAAGAAATTGCCATCGACGAGGCGGTGCTCGATCGGATCACTGCCGAGCCGGTTTTCGCGCAAATTTCTTCGCCGCACTATCATGCGTCCGCCATGGATGGTATTTGCGTGCGAGCCGAAGAGACATTTGGCGCCACTGAATTTGTCGGAAAACTCCTCAGGCTTGCCGATTCGGATTCTCCCGGACCCGCCGCATTCAAATACGTCGATACCGGCAACGCGCTGCCGCCGTGGGCGAATGCCGTGATCATGATCGAGAAGGTGCATCAGGTCGATAATCAAACCGTCGAGATTTTTGACTCCGTGGCGCCGTGGAACCACGTACGACTAGTCGGCGAAGATGTGGTTGCGACGGAGCTGCTTTTGCCGCGCGCCCACCGCCTGCGCCCGTATGATTTAGGCGCATTGCTCGCCGCGGGACATACGAAGGTGCGGGTCAAAGTTCGGCCGCGGGTCGCGATTATTCCGACCGGAGACGAATTGATCGAACCCGGCGAAGAAGCCAAACCGGGAGCGGTGATCGATTTCAATTCGACGGTCCTGGCGAGTTTCGTTCGTGAATGGGGCGGTGCCCCGATCAAATATCGGCGGGTTCGGGATGACCTGACGGCTCTGATCGAAGCGGTGCGTCGAGCGGCCGCCGAGTCTGATCTTGTCACGATTATTGCGGGATCCTCCGCAGGTGAACACGATCTGACCGCAGAAGTCGTGGCGGAGGCCGGCGAATTGTCAGCCCATGGGATCGACGTCATGCCGGGAAAGCCCGCGGTCCTGGGGAAAGTCGACGGCAAGCCGTTCCTCGGCGTGCCGGGATATCCAGTTTCCGCGATCGTCATTGCCCGCGAGATTCTCCGTCCCGCGCTGGGGAAATTTTTGGGATCGAACGCGCCGGGTTACGCGAGCGTTCGTGCCATTCTGCCGAAAAAAATCGCTTCGCATCTCGGCTTGGAAGAATTTATCCGCGTGACCTTGGGACGAGTCGGCGAGAAGGTGGTGGCGGTACCGCTAGCGCGCGGTGCCGGTGTGATCACCACGATGGTTCATGCGGATGCTTTGATGCGCATTCCCAGTCTTGTCGAGGGATTGAATGCCGGCGAACAGATCGATGTCGAGCTGCTTCGGCCGCTCGAGGATATCGAGAACACGATTCTTTGCACCGGGAGTCATGACCTGGCGATCGGAGTACTGGAAGATCAACTGAAGCAGCGGCATCCGGAAATCAAGATTGCTGCGGCTAACGTGGGAAGTCTCGGCGGATTGCTGGCGCTGCAACGCGGTGAGAACCACATGGCCGGCACGCATCTTCTCGATGCCGAAAGCGGTGTTTACAACATTCCCGATATCAAGCGGGTGATCCCAAACGTTCCCGTCGTACTGGTCCATTTAGCGCAACGGGAACAAGGAATCGTGCTTCCGCCAGGTAATCCCAAAGGCATCTCGAGTTTGAGGGATCTGGTGCGAAAAGATATTCGCTTCGTGAATCGACAGCCGGGCTCAGGAACCCGCGTTCTGCTCGATTACGAACTCAAGAAACGGAATATCAGCGCGACGGAAATAAGCGGCTACGAGCGAGAGGAATTTACGCATATGGCGGTGGGTGTAGCGATCGCCAGCGGCCTTGCCGATGCGGGTCTTGCTGTGCGCGCCGCGGCTCGCGCGCTGGCGCTCGATTTCATTCCGGTGGCCAATGAGCAGTACGATCTGCTGATGGGGCGTGATTTTTTTGATTCATTGCGTGGCCAGTTGCTACTTACGGTGATCTCGGGCGAAAGCTTTAAGCACGCGGTGAATGCGCTCAGTGGGTACGATACCGAGAGAGCCGGCGTGGTTCTCTACCGGCAGTAACAGGTTCTAAGGAAAAACTCGCGTCGAAGTCGAATCAAACCGGCATCAGCCCATGCTTCTTCTTCGGCCGCTCTTCCTTCTTCCCGCGCAAGAGCTCGAGCGAGCGAATGAGACGCGAGCGGGTTTCCCGCGGCCGGAGCGCGGCATGGGCAAACTGTTTCGATAACGCTTCGAAGGGTCCGTTGAATCTTTCCTGATATTCAGCGAGTTTTTCCGCGCGGGTCTTGGCCGGGTCTGCCGATTGCTCGATCTCGCGCCGAAACAGCACATTGACGGCGCCGCCACCGCCCATGACCGCAAGCTCGACGCCGGGCCAAACAAACAGCTGATCAGCGCCCATTTCCCTGGTACAGAGCGCCTGCTTCGCCCCGCCATAGCCTTTCCTCATCACCAGCGTGATTTTCGGCACCGTGGCTTCGGCGTAAGCATAAAGCATTTTTGCTCCGTGCCGAATGATGCCTTTTTCTTCCTGTTGCTTCCCCGGAAAAAATCCCGGCACGTCCATCAAGGTGATGATCGGAATATTGAACGCATCGCAGAAGCGGATAAACCGCGCCGCTTTGTCGGCGCCGTCCACATCCAAACTGCCGGCGAGAAACATGGGTTGATTGGCGACAAAGCCGACGGGATAACCGTCGAGCCGTCCAAACCCGATGACGAGATTGCGGGCGAATTTCGCCTTGAGCTCGAAAAACTCCGCCTCGTCCACCAACGTCTTGATCACCTGCACGATGTTATAAGCGCGCTTCATGTCCTCGGGGACAATCTTCTCGAGGGCTTCCACGGGGCGCGCCGGATCGTCGTCGGTGGATTTGCGCGGCGGCATCGATTCGAAATTGGACGGCAGAAAGCCGAGCAATTTTCGGATCGCTAGCAGGCAGTCATCATCACTTTTGGCCACCAGGTCCGTGACACCGGAAACTTCCGAGTGAATTTTCGCGCCGCCGAGCTCCTCCATGGTGACCGTTTCGCCGAGGACCTCCTTGATCACGGCGGGACCGGTGATGAACATCTGGCTGCTGTTCTCGACCTGTAAAATGAAGTCGGTGAGCGCCGGCGAGTAGGAGCCCACACCGATGCAGGGGCCCATAATCGCCGAGATTTGCGGAATACAGCCCGAAGCGATGCTATTTTCGAAAAAAATCTTGCCGATGGCGGACGTCACCGACAAGCCTTCCTGGATGCGCGCTCCGGCAGAATCGTTCAGCCCAATGACGGGAACCCCGACCTTTCGCGCGGTTTGAATCACATAGGCAATTTTCTCAGCGTGCGCGCTACCGACGCTGCCGGCAAGCACGGCACGATCCTGCGAGTATACATAGGCGGGTCGACCGTCAATCTTGCCAAAGCCTGTGACCACGCCGTCGGACGGCACGCGCTTTTCTGCCATGCCGAAATCGCTGCACTGGGTTTCGGCGAGCATGAATTCTTCGACAAAAGAACCGGGATCGAAGAGTCGTTCGATGCGCTCGCGGGCGGTGAGCTTTCCTTCGGCGCGTTGTTTTGCGGCAGTTTTCGGATCGGCGTCGACGGCGATTTTCTCGAGGGCCGCGAGTTTTTTTTCCAGATCTTCCCTGGTTTGCGCCATCGATCGCCTCGTTATCCGCCGACAATTCCCATGCCTTGAAGCACGGAGAGCATCACCGCCGCCGCGATCACCGAGCCGATTTGGCCGCCGGCATTGGCGCTCATCGCATGCATCAAAAGGTAACTTTTTCGGTTGTATTTTTGTCCTTCGACTTGCACGACTCGGGCCGACATGGGAAAAGCCGAAATGCCGGCGGCGCCGATCAACGGATTGATTTTGCCGCCGGTCAGAAAGGACATGGCTTTCCCAAAGAGCACGCCAACGGCAGTGTCGAGGCTGATCGCGATGAAGCCAAGAGCCAAAACCAGCAGCGTCTGAGGCCGTAAAAAGTTATCCGCGGCCATCGTCGCGCCGATGCAAAGGCCCAGCAATAGAGTGACGATGTTGGTGATTTCGTTTTCCGCGGCACTCTTCAGACGCTCGACGCAACCGCTCTCGCGCATCAAGTTGCCGAGCATAACCGTGCCGATCAGTGGCGCGCCTTTGGGCGCGAGAATGGACGCGAAGATCGTCACGATGATGGGAAACGCGATTTTCGTCGCCCGAGAAATCGGTTGCAATTTGGCCGCGCTCATGACGATCTGGCGCTCTTTTTCGGTCGTCAGCGCACGCATGATCGGCGGCTGGATCAGCGGCACCAGCGACATGTACGAGTAAGCGGCCACCGACACCGCGCCGAGCATATTGGGCGCGAATTTCGAGCTGACGTAGATCGCCGTCGGTCCGTCGCAGGCGCCGATGATGGCAACGGCAACGGCATCGAGCCTCTCCATGCCCAGAGCCAGAGCTAGCAATAGGGTCAAAAAAATCCCGAACTGTCCGGCGGCGCCGAGCAAAATGATTTTCGGGTTCTGCAGCAGCGGCTGGAAATCGGTCATCGCGCCGATGCCGATAAAAATCAGCAGAGGAAAAACTTCCGTGAGTACGCCCGCATCGTAAAAAAATCTTAGAAACCCTTCTTTGCCCATCATATCCGCAAGCGGAATGTTGACGAGAATCGCGCCGAATCCAATCGGCACCAGAAGGAGCGGCTCGTATCCCTTCGAAATACCCAGGTACAGCAGCAGGCATGCAATCGCCAGCATGATCACATGGCCGATGCTGAGACTTAACACGCCGAGAAAAAGCCCTTGCAGGCCGGCAACGAGCGTCGATTCCATACCTGGGGGCTAACCTTTCTTGGCAGCGGAATCTTCGGGGACGTAGGGAAAAATTTTCCTGATCAGTAGAATGAGCAGGCTCATGATCCAGAGCACCAGCATCGTTCCGATCGCGCCGATCAGCGCCAGCGTCCAACCAAATGTCCAATTGTCCATATGAATTAGTGTTCGAGGGTGAGTCTTGGAGCAGCCGAGGAGAGGCTACCCGAGTTCATTGATCAATATATTTTCACATCAGTCGATAACGGCGAGGGTCTGCTCCGCTTCCACAGCTTCTCCCGGAGAGACTTTAATTTCTTTTACCGTCCCGCTCGTCGGCGCAACAATCGGAATCTCCATCTTCATCGCCTCCATCACAATCACGACTTCGTCTTCGTCAACATGTTCGCCGACCTGTTTTTCGATTTTTAAAATTTTCCCCACCATGGGCGCTTCGACGGTCGTTGCCAACGTATTCTCCTTTAGGGACATAGCCGCCGGTGTGAGATTTCTGCAGGCGGCGCATAGCATTAACGTGCCATTTAGTAAAGTTTAGTCTGGGTTGTCAATGCTGCGACAGAAAATTGCCGATTGTTGCTGGTGCGCGATGCGGCAGCGGTGTTCCGCGCTCTCAGATCACCTTGCTTTTGCTCACCCTATGCGATACTAAAAATGTAGTTTTCGGAGGGAAAAATTATGTCTAAACCGGCAGAGCAGCTCGACAACGTCATGGACAATATCCCGTACTTCGACAAGTGGCAAATGGGCGAGGGAATTCCCATCAACAAGACTTTCTTTGTTCAAGACTTAAAAAAAGTGGAGCTGAAGCCATGGAGCCGCACCGGCGGCTACGGGGCGTTCATCAACATGGAAGGAGCCGAAGGCGCGACCGGCGCCTACGTGAGTGAGATTCCCGCTGGAAAAAAACTGAACCCCATGAGGCATCTCTACGAAGATTTGCATTTTGTTCTCAGGGGACGCGGCGGCACGACGATTTGGAATGACAAGGGCGCCAAGCAAAATTTCGAATGGCAGGAAGGCAGCCTGTTCGCGCTGCCACTCAATTGCTGGTATCAGCACTTCAACGGCTCCGGCAGTGAGCCGGCGAGGTTTTTCTCTGTCAACAGCATGCCCATTGTTTTCAATTTGTTTCACAGTGCTGAGTTCGTTTTCAACACGCCGCGTGACTTTACGGATCGCTTCGACGGTGATCCGGAATATTTCAGCGGCAAAGGCAAGGCCTATCCTGGCCGCGTTTGGGACACCAACTTTATCGCCGACGCGCGCAACTTTGCTCTTGAGGATTGGAAAGAACGCGGCGCAGCGGGGAAAAACGTGATGCTGGAGTTGGCGAACGGCTCCATGGCCGCGCATATCTCGGAGTTTCCGGTGGGTACCTACAAGAAAGCGCATCGCCATGGACCCGGCTTCAATGTGATCATCATCAAAGGCAAAGGTTTTTCGCTGTTTTGGAGAGAGGGCGAGGAGCCAAAGCGTTATGACTGGCAAGACGGGAGCGTCTTTACACCGCCGGCCATGATGTTCCATCAGCACTTCAATACGGGCGCGACGGGCGCTCGCTATCTTCCACCGCGCCTTGGCGGAATCAAGTACAGTCTTGGCGAGGGATTCGGCGACATTACCAAAGTCGATAAGGACGTCAAAGCAGGCGGCAATCAAATCGAGTACTACGACGAAGCGTCCTGGATCCGAAAAATGTTCGAGGACGAATTGGCGAAGTCCGGCACCACGAGCCGAATGAATCCCGATTTCTACAAGCGACCGGCTTAGAGCAAAAATTTTCTGTGCAGGGAAGGCCCCGTCCGGTGAACGTACCGCACGGGGCCTTTCTTTTTTTACCGACCTGGTTCAGAGCCGCGGTAAATTCTTTTGCGAGTTTTTCTGACTGTGGTAGATTCAGCGAAATGTCAGCGGCGCGACTGATTTCCTGGCCACCAATTGTTTTCGGCCGGTTTTTACCGGCGCAATTTCCGTCGGCGGAGACAATAACACTCTAAAGGCTGCACGGCCTCGCTAGCGAAATGGAAGCGCTGCTTGTGATCTTTTCCTATCTGCTCGGGTCAGTGCCGAGTGGATTAATCATCGGAAAGTTATCAGGGCTGGATGTCAGAAAAGCGGGCAGCGGCAATATTGGCGCGACTAACGTTGCTCGCCTGCTCGGCAAAAAGGGCGGCTTGTTGACGCTTGTAGCGGATACGTCAAAGGGATTGATTCCGATTTTGCTTGTGCAGCAAATCGGCTTTAGTGATCCGATAGTCGCGCTGGTCGGCAGCGCCGCGTTTCTTGGCCATCTCTATCCAATTTTTCTCAAGTTCAAGGGCGGCAAAGGTGTGGCGACCGGATTTGGCGTATTGCTTGGTTTTGCGCCTCTTGCGACGACAATCTTGCTGGCGATATTCGGCGCGGTAGCTTTTACGACACGGATTGTCTCGCTGAGCTCAATGATCACAGCGGTCGCAACGCCGCTGATATTGTGGCTTTTTTACTATTCTCCGACGTACATAATCATGGCCGCCTTTATGGCGACCATGATTATGTTCCGCCATTACGCGAATATTCAGCGGTTGCTG
>Ga0310811_10015354_pt1 | contig 10013 bp, 9 predicted proteins | sample YCmetagenome_FD_207642 | JGI IMG/M metagenome (GOLD analysis project Ga0310811, IMG submission 207642) | Soil microbial communities from experimental microcosm in Duke University, North Carolina, United States - YC | ecosystem: Engineered > Artificial ecosystem > Soil microcosm > Unclassified ...
CTGCGAGGCCGGCAGGTACTCGCCGACCTGCAGGGCATCGACATTGGTGACGATGCCCGGCATCGGCGCCTGCACCGTGGTGCGCGCGAGGTCACGCCTCGCCTTGTCGACCTGCGCCTGGGCGGCGAGATAGCTGGGATTGTCCTCGATGCGCGCGTCGACGCTGCCGCCGAGCTGCGCCAAGGTCGCCTCGGCATCGTGCTGGGCCATGCTCACGCGTTCGCGCGCCGAGTCGAGATCGCGCCTGGCCTGATCGAACGTCGCCTGCGCGGCGACACCACGCTTCAGCAGATCCTGCTGGCGCTGGAAGGCGGTCTCGTAGAAGGCGACATCGGTCTTGGCCTGCTCGACCTGCGCCTGCTTCTGCCGATACGTCGCGCGCAGCGTCGTCAGCTGGTTGCGCACCGTGCCGAGATTGGCCTCGGCGCCGGCGAGCGCGATCTGGAACGGCTCCGGATCGAGCGTGAACAGCACCTGCCCCTTCTCGACCTGCTGGCTCTCGTGCACCGCGACTTTCGCGACGATGCCCGACACATCGGTCGCGACGGTGAGCTTGCCGGCATGGACGTAGGCGTTGTCGGTCGACACGTAACGGCCGCCCGTCATGTAAAGGGCGAGCGCACCGGCCAGCACGACCGCCGGCCCCGCCGCGAGCAAGACGCGCCGCAGCGTCCGGGGTTGCTTGAGCCTGGCCAGGGCCGTCACCGCGACCTCGTCCGCCTGGCCGAGCCGGCGAAAGAAGTCTCTGTTAGCCATTGTTTGCTCTCCTTTCGCGGCTGTCGCCGGACGACTTGCTCAGCAGGTTGGTCTTCATGGCGAGGAGGATCGCAAACAGGCGCTCGCGCTCGCCCTCGGCGACGCCTTCCAACGCCTCGCCGCGGGTGGCGGCGCCGATGGCAAAAATCTCGCCCAGCAGCGGATGGGCCTTCTTGGTGAGATGCAGCAGCCGGATGCGGCGATCCGTCGGATGGTTGCGGCGCTCGACGAAGCCGGCATCCTCGAGACGATCGAGAATGCGGGTCAGGGTGATCGGCTCGACTTCCAGGATGTCGGCCAGGCCGCTTTGCTGGATGCCTTCGTTGCGCGCGAGATGCGCCAGCACCTGGCACTGCGAGCGCGTCAGGCCGAGGTCGCGGGCATTCTGCTCGAAGCGCTTGCGCATCAGCCGCGCCACGTCGTGCAGCAGGAAGCCGAGGTTGCGTTCTGGAAGCTCCATCGTCCGATCTCCTAAGCACAGCCAATATAGGCATGCTTATGATCTGGACAAGCTCTTATTCCCGAATCGAGGCCAAGCTTCTAGAGTCTTGAAATAACTTGAATTTACGGCGCGACGCCGAAGCCGGCGCGCTGGATGGCCTTGGTGATCGCGGGCACATCGGCCCCTTCCGGCAGGCGCATCTCGCCGCTCTTGAGATCGACCGAGATGGGCGCCGTGCCGGCACCGGTGGCGGCACGGGTGACGGCCTTGACGCAGCCGTCGCAGTCCATGCCGGTGACCTTCAGGATGAGTTCTCGAGGCATGTGATATAGCTACGCGCCCGCCGGCCCCGCCGGCAAGAGCAAATAGGGACCCCGGTGAGCGGCGACATCGACGATTTTCGGAAACTGCTGGCCAAGGTCGGCAACGGCGAGACGCTGGCGATCGACGAAGCCGAGCGCGCCTTCGACATCATGACCAGCGGCGATGCCACGCCGGCACAGATGGGCGCCTTCCTGATGGGCCTGAAGGTGCGCGGCGAGACGGCCGAGGAGCTGGCCGGCGGCGCCCGGGCGCTGCGCGCCAAGGCCCACACGATCAGCGCGCCCGACGGCGCCATCGACATCGTCGGCACCGGCGGCGATCACCACGGCACCTACAACGTCTCGTCGTGCTCGGCGTTCGTCGTCGCCGGCGCCGGCGTGCCCGTCGCCAAGCACGGCAATCGCGCCTTCACCTCCAAGTCGGGCGCCGCCGACGTTCTCTCCGCCCTGGGAATCGGGCTCGACCTGCCGCGCGAAAAGCTCGAGCGGGCGCTGGTCGAGGCCAATATCTGCTTCCTGATGGCGCCCCATCATCATGGCGCCATGCGCAACGTCGCCGGTCCCCGGGTCGAGCTGGCGCCCAACCGCACGATCTTCAACCTGCTCGGCCCGATGTCGAACCCTGCTCTGGTCAAGCGCCAGCTGGTCGGGGTGTTCGACCGCCGCTGGCTGAAGCCGGTGGCCGAAGGGCTCGGCCGGCTGGGGCTCGAACGGGCGCTGGTCGTGCACGGCCAGGATGGCATGGACGAAATCACCACCACGACCAAGACCTGGGCGGCCCATCTTGACGGCGGCAAAGTGAGCGAAATCGAGATCGCGCCGGAAGATATCGGGGTGCGGCGTCCGGCAATGGCCGAGCTGAAAGGTGGCGACGCCGCCCACAATGCCGAAGCGATCAAGAAGGTGCTGGCCGGCGAGAAAACGGCGTTCCGCGACATCGTCGTGCTGAACAGTGCGGCCGCCCTGATGGTCGCGGGCAAGGCCAAGGACCTGCGGCACGGCGCCGAGCTCGCCATCCAGTCGATCGAGTCCGGCCGGGCCTCGGCCGCGCTCGCCAGCTTGCAGAGGATTTGCGCATGAGCGGCACGCTCCACGCCATTGTCGCCGACAAGAAGAAGCACGTGGCCGCGTGCATCGCGCGACAGCCGCTCGCCGACATCGAAGCGGCCGCCAAGGCGGCCGACCCGCCGCGCGGCTTCGCCCGGGCCCTCAAGGCGGCGATCGCCGCCGGCCGTTACGGCCTGATCGCCGAGATCAAGAAGGCCTCGCCGAGCAAGGGGCTGATCCGGCCGGACTTCGATCCCCCTGCCCTGGCGCGCGCCTACGAGCGTGGCGGCGCCGTCTGCCTGTCCGTCCTGACCGACGAGCCGTACTTCCAGGGCAAGGACGAATTCCTGACGCAGGCTCGCGCCGCCGTCCGGCTGCCGGCGTTGCGCAAGGACTTCATGATCGATCCCTACCAGGTTCCGGAAGCGCGCGCGCTCGGCGCCGATTGCATCCTGCTGATCATGGCCTGCCTGGACGATGCGCTGGCGGCGGAGCTCGCCCGCCTGGCGCATCATTGGCGCATGGACGTGCTGGTCGAAGTCCACGATGCCGCCGAGCTCGACCGCGCGCTGCGCATCGACAGCGATCTTGTCGGCGTCAACAATCGCAATCTCAAGACCCTGGCAGTCGATCTTGCGACCACCGAGCAGCTTGCCCCTCGGGTTCCCAAAGACCGCGTGCTGGTGGCGGAGAGCGGGCTGGGCTCACCGGCCGATCTGCAGCGCATGGCCAAGGCTGGCGCCTCGGCGTTCCTGATCGGCGAAAGCTTCATGCGCAAGCCGGACGTCGAGGTGGCGGTGCGCCAGCTGCTGGCGCGCGAGGCGGCATGAGCCGCAAGACGCTCACGCACTTCGACGACACCGGCAATGCCCGCATGGTCGATGTCGGCGCCAAGGATGTCACCGAACGCGTCGCGGTGGCGCGGGCCAGCGTCGTCATGCAGCCGGCGACCCTGAAGCTGATCGCCACCAGGAAGGCGGCCAAGGGCGACGTGCTGGCCGTGGCCCAGCTCGCCGGGATCATGGCTGCCAAGCGGACGCCCGATCTCATTCCGCTCTGCCATCCGCTGGCGCTCAGCTCGGTCGATGTCCAACTTGCCATCAACACCAAGCGCAAGGCGGTCGACATCGAGGCGACGTGCAAGCTCAAGGGCCGCACCGGCGTCGAGATGGAAGCCTTGGCGGCAGCCGCCGTCGCGGCGCTCACGGTTTACGACATGTGCAAGTCGGTCGATCGTGGCATGGTGATCACCGACGTCCGTCTGGTGCACAAGTCGGGCGGCAAATCCGGAACCTACGACGCACGCTGATGCTTTCCGTTCGCGACGCCCATGCCCGCATCATTGCGGCCTTCGATGCCCTGCCGGCCGAGATGGTCTCGGTCGCCGACGCAGCTGGACGCGTGCTGGCGCAGCCGCCCCGCGCCCGCCTGACGCAACCGCCGGCCGACCTGTCGGCGATGGACGGCTATGCCGTTCGGGCGGAGGACGTCCCGGCCGCGCCGACCACGCTGAAGCTGGTCGGCCAGGCGCCGGCCGGCGGCTCCTACGACCACGCACTCCAACCCGGCGAGGCGGTGCGCATTTTCACCGGTGGCCCGCTGCCGATGGGCGCCGATTCCGTCGTCATCCAGGAGGACACCAAGGCCGACGGCGCGCAGATCACGATCCTGGAAGCGCCGCGCATCGGCCGTCATGTCCGCAAGGCCGGCCTGGATTTCACGGCCGGCGACCAGCCCTTCGCATCGGGTCGCACCCTGACGACGCGGGACGTTGCCTTGGCGGCCGCCATGAACCTGCCGTGGCTCTCCGTCCATCGCAAGCCGCGCATTGCGATCCTGTCGACCGGCGACGAGTTGGTGATGCCGGGCGAGCCGATCGGCCGCAACCAGATCGTCTCCTCCTCGGGCATCGCCGTCGCCGCCCTGATCCGGGCCTGGGGCGGCGAGCCCACCCTGTTCGACATCGCCCGCGACGACGCGAAGCTGATCGAGGACCGCATCGCCGCCGGGGCGCAGCATGACCTGCTCATCACCCTGGGCGGCGCCTCGGTCGGCGACCACGATCTGGTGCAGGCCGCCCTGAAGGCTCAGGGCTTCGCCATGGATTTCTGGCGGATCGCCATGCGCCCGGGCAAGCCGCTGATGTTTGCCGCCCGCGATCGCGCGCGCGTGCTCGGCCTGCCCGGCAACCCCGTCTCGACGATGGTCTGCTCGCTCCTGTTCGTGAAACCGGCGATGGACCGCATGCTGGGCCAGACCGGCGATCCGGTCACCACTACGACGGCCAGACTGGCCGTCGACGTGAAGGACAACGACCAGCGCGAAGACTATGTGCGGTCCAAGCTGACGCGCCGTGCCGATGGCGAGCTCCTGGTCGAGCCGCACCCTGTCCAGGACAGCTCCATGCTGTCGGTCCTCGCCTGGTCGTCGGGCCTGCTGGTGCGGCCACCGCACGATCCAGCGCGCAAGGCGGGCAGCAAGGTGCAGGTGATCGACTTCGCCGCGCTGCCCGGGCTGTACTGACCAGCCAGCTGCTCATAGAGCGTCAGCGCGTTGCCGATCGTTTGGCCGAGTTCCGGCGCCGAACCGGTGGCCGCGGGTCGCAATCCGTGACCGAGCTTGGATCCGAGCATCTCGGGCATGGTCCTGCCACTCGACGTCTGGGCGAGTTCGCGAGGCGTTGGCTCCGCCTGAAAGGGCACCCACACTATCCACACCCTGTTCGTTCAATTCCCAGAAAACTTGACCGGGAATTGGAACTAAACTAGAACATGTGTCTAGTTTCAGGATTTGTTCCGAAATCTTGTAGCCAGGCTGGGGAGAACACGGTGCTTACCCGCAAGCAAAATGAACTGCTGATGTTCATCAACAAGCGGCTCAACGATGATGGTGTGTCGCCGTCCTTCGACGAGATGAAGGAGGCGCTCCGGCTGAAGTCGAAGTCGGGCATCCATCGGCTCATTACTGGCCTTGAGGAGCGTGGCTTCCTGCGCCGCTTGCCGCATCGCGCCCGCGCGCTGCAGGTGCTCAAGCTTCCCGATGCAGCGGCAATGCCGGCGATGAACGTGACGCCGCTGATTTCCCGCGGTGGCATGTCCGAAGGGCGCGAGGCGTTCGTGCCGCAGGTGGTGCGCAGCGAGCGCATGCCGCTGACCGGCGCCATCGCGGTTGCCCACGAAGCCCAGGCGCTCAGCCTGCCGCTCTACGGCCGGATCGCCGCCGGCACGCCGATCGAGGCGCTACGCGACAATTCCACGACGGTCGACGTGCCCGTCGCGCTGCTGAGCGCGGGCGCGCACTATTGCCTCGAGGTGCAGGGCGATTCGATGGTCGAAGCCGGCATCCAGAACGGCGACATCGCCATCATCAAGAGCACCGACACGGCGGAAAGCGGCGATATCGTCGTCGCCCTGATCGACGATACCGAGGCCACGCTGAAGCGCCTGCGCAAGAAGGGCGCGTCGATTGCCCTTGAGCCTGCCAACTCGACTTACGAGACACGGATTTTTGGTCCCGACAGGGTCAAGATCCAGGGTCGGCTGGCCGGGCTGTACCGCCGCTACCACTAGACTCTGCTACTACTCACGACAGGAATGATCCCTCGCAGCAGCTCGCAATGACATCAATATTGTCATCACGAGCTGCTGCGAAGGATCCTTGATTTCGTCGACCCTCGGTCGAAGGGACATCACCAATGCCTTCGCTGGCCTAAGCACCTGGCGGTTTCACCGGCATCGCCTGACGCGACGGGCTGTTCGGAACCCAGGGCCGGTCACCGCGCTGGGCGTTGGTCGTCTCTCGCCGTACGCCGAGTTCATCGAGCCAGAGGGCGTGGGCGCCGTCGCGCCAGGCGTCGCGCCGGTCGATCACCAGCCGCGGCCCGCGGCAACGCGCCTGGGCATCGACGGTCGAGAGCACGATGTCGGCATTGGCGCAGGCCTCGCCCAGCCGGCGATCGTCGCTGACCAGGGCAATCCGCCACGGCCCCTTGCGCCAGCGGCACAGCCCCGACTGGCAGCCCATGCCTGCCGCCTCCTCGCTGGCGCTGACGGCCCACCGACGGGCGCCCTCCTGGCCGCTGCGTCGCGCCCAGGCGTCGCTGACGAAGCGGTCGGTGCGCGCCGATGCGATGTGCACGACGCCCTTATCGTCGCGCAAGCCCAACACGCGACCGTCCTCACTCATCAGCAAGTCCGGCGCCGAGGGCGGCGGCAGGAGCAGTCCGACGGCGATCACCGGCAATCCCGCGAAGCGCCAGCGGCGGCGCCAGAAGCAGAACCACAGCCCGCCGATGGTGAGCAGCCACAGGCTGGCCCCAGGCAGCGACGGCACCAGGGTCGCCGCGTCGGGCCAACCGGCGACATGGCGGGCGATGGCGTTCAAGCCCTCGACACCCCAGCCCATCGGCACCAGCGCGAAGCGCTCGAGGCCCAACGGCATCAGCAGCATTGCCAGCAGGCCCCACGGCATGATCCAGAAGCCGGTGAGCGGCACGCCGAGCAGGTTGGCCGCGACGCCGAGCAGCGATAGCCGGTTGAAATGATAGGCGGCGAACGCGCCGGTGGCGGCCGACGCGATCAGCGTCGTCGCGAGGCTGGCGCCGATCGCCGCCGCCAGACGCCACAGCCAGCGCCGCGAGGATTGCTCGGCCCGTTCGTGCAAACGCCGCCGCCACCCCGCCGCGGTTTCCCAGGCGGCAATCAGGGCGATCACCGCGGCAAAGGACATCTGGAACGACGCGCCGGTCAGCGATTCCGGCGCCGCCAGGAGAACGATCACGGCCGACCAGGCGACCAGCCGGAGCGACAACGCCGTGCGATCGAGCAGCACGGCGATCAGGGCGAAGCACGCCATGGCGCAGGCTCGCTGCGCCGGCACCGGCGCCCCGGCGAGCGCGGTGTAGAAGACTGCCGCGGCAAAGGCCAGCACGGCCGCGGTCTTCTTGGCGTCGATGCGTAGCGCCAGGTGCGGGATCAGGGCGATCCCGTAGCGCACCAGCCCCATCACCAGACCGACGACGAACACGATGTGCAGCCCGGAGACCGACAGGATGTGGGCCAGGCCCGAGTCGCGCATGGCCTGGGTGATATCCTTGTCGACGGCGGTCTGCTCGCCGGTCAGCAATGCGGCAACGACACCGCCCTGCGGCCCCGGCAGCGCCTCCATGATGCGCCGGGTGACGTCGGCCCGCAGGGCGTCGATGGCGCGCACCAGGCCCGACGGCCGACCCGTCTCGAGCACGACGGCCGGTGCCAGCGCATAGCCCACGGCGCCAAGCTGCTGATACCAGGCGACCCTCTGAAAATCGAAAGCGCCCGGCGTCGCCGGACCAGACGGAGGCGACAGGTTGGCGAGCACCAGCAGGCGATCGCCGACATGGATCGGCGGCGCGCCCTTCGACAGCGTCACGCGCAGGCGGGCCGGCGTGAGCTCCAGGGGCGGCACGCCGTTGCCCTTCAGGCGCAGCGCCTCGAGCACCACCCGCACGCCATCGGGCAGGCGCTGGATGTCGGCGATGCGACCCTCGACATTGATATTGAACAACGGACGCGTGAGCGTCGGCGCGGCAACGCTGGCGGTGCGCCAGGTGACCAGGCCAAAGCCGATCGATCCGGCGACCAGACCGACCGCCACCGCGCGCGCAAAACTGCCGGCCGGCGCCAGGAACGCCAGGACGAGCGCACCGCCTGCCAGGACCGCGCCCAGCCATACCGCCGGTTCGCTCGGCAGCTCGTAGTAAACGGCGATGCCCAGGCCCAGCGCCACCGGCAGCCACAGCATCCAGCGACCGCGCTCGGCATCGAACTGATCGAGAATCCAGGTGCGCGCCCCCGCCACGCCGTCTCCCATTTTTGACAGGGCGGAAACGCTCGCCTACCCAGGCGCGCTTTTCCGGCCGAAATATCAATCAGGCACTGTCTGCGTGCTTTTTGGCTTTTCTGGGTAACGTGTTGGGTATCGTTGACCTGGGGAACGGTAGCCGCAGAGCGTCTGGATCACCAAGTCGCCGGGCGCCGGCCCCCGCTCCATCCAGTGGGTGGGGCCGTTTCCCATTCGTTCTACGCTGCCGCCATGGCGCAGCGGCGCGGCGAATCGATCGAGAGCAGGAAGCGGCGGATGCGATCGCCTATGTCTTGGCGTAGGCGATGCTCATGGTCTCGGCAACGCAAGCCGGACGCTCCTTGCCCTCGATCTCGACGGTCCATTGGTATGTCATGCGAATACCGCCGTTCGGCATGTCGTCGGCGGCGAGCAGCTTCTGGCGGCCACGGATGCGCGCACCAACCTGCACGGGGTTGGTGAAACGCACCTTGTTTGAGCCGTAGTTTATGCCGTTCCGCACATTGTCGATCTTGAGCACATCCCGGCTGAAGGTAGCGATCACGGCCAGGGTGAGATTGCCGTGTGCGATGGTCTTCCCATCCGGCATGTCGGTCTTGCAGCGCTCGACATCAACATGGATCCATTGATGGTCGCCGCTTGCCTCGGCAAATGTGTCGATGCGTTCCTGTGTCATTACCAGCCAGTCGCTGACCCCTAGCTCCTGACCGACCAGCGCCTTCATCGCCTGCGGGCTCTGCACGATTCGTTTTGCCACGATGTCCTCCCTCAAACCAACCCAGCATGTATTCTGCACCGCTACCGGAAGGTTCACCCACCGACCTGCAACTTTGCCCAGGTGTCGCGCAGCTCGATCGTGCGGTTGAACACCAGGGCGTCCGGGCGGCTCGTCGGGTCCGGGCAGAAATAGCCCTGCCGCTCGAATTGCACGGCTTCGCCCACGGGCATCTCCGCCAGCGAGGGCTCCAGCAGCGCGCCCGACAGGACCTCGAGCGAGCCCGGATTCAAGTCGGCATCCAGATCGCCATTGGCTCCCGGGTCGGGGCGGTTGAAGAGCGTGCTGTACAAACGGACCTCGGCGGGGCGTGCGTCCCGGCCCGACACCCAGTGCAGGGTGGCCTTCACCTTTCGGCCGTCCGGCGCATTGCCGCCGCGGCTGGCCGGATCATAGGTGCACCGCAGCTCCACCACGTTGCCATCCGCGTCCTTCACGACCTGGCGACAGGTGACGAGATAGGCATAACGCAACCGCACCTCTCGTCCCACCGCCATCCGGTAGAATTTGTTGGACGGGTTCTCCATGAAGTCGTCGCGCTCGATGAAGATCTCCCTGCTGAAGCGAAGGGTGCGCGTGCCGGCGCCCGGGTCCCCTGGGTGGTTGACGGCCTCCAGCTCTTCGACGTGGTCCTCGGGAAAATTGTCGATCACGACCTTGAGAGGCCGCAGGACCGCCATGCGCCGCTGGGCCGCCTGGTTGAGACGGTCGCGGATCGCGTGATCGAACATGGCGAGATCGACGACGCTGTTCGCTTTGGACATGCCGATGCGCCGAATGAATTCGCGGATCGCCTCCGGTGGCACGCCGCGGCGTCGCAGGCCTGCCA
>Ga0310811_10015356_pt1 | contig 10012 bp, 10 predicted proteins | sample YCmetagenome_FD_207642 | JGI IMG/M metagenome (GOLD analysis project Ga0310811, IMG submission 207642) | Soil microbial communities from experimental microcosm in Duke University, North Carolina, United States - YC | ecosystem: Engineered > Artificial ecosystem > Soil microcosm > Unclassified ...
CTCTGCCAAGTTCAGGGGTCGAGAAAGCGGGAGGAGAAATTTTACGTGCAACGTCATGCGTCTGAGTCGTCGACAACATGAAACTTATCACACAAGTATGATTGCATTGCTGCAACGACGATAGATTACCTCATCGGAGCCGACTCATCGCCTATGGTAATGTGGCAGGTGAAGTCACTGAGTTCGGTGCATTGAGTACCGTTTCACGGCCTGCTGCATGATTGTCCACGAGCAATGTGATCAACAGAACGGGCGCAACACGCTGTAATTGGTCATCGTTTACGTTCATCAGACTTTACTCAGCACCAGCCTATGGAAGCCCGGACGGTCGTGCTCTATTACTAAGCTAAAATATGGTCAGGACCACGGACACCGCTGACGGAAATATATGTATATTGTTACAAATGATGTTCACTTTAATGCACAGTCCCCAACTCGTTTACAAGATGCAAAGTCATTGACTGAGAAATAAGTACAAGATATCTATTGTAAGTCACCATGCATCTGTATCTGACGAGTTATCTGAGCCATCTGAGAACTCCCACACTACTAAAACTTTGTGGTCCAGTCCACTGTTTTCATCAATGCTGGCAGTGATTTCAGGCTCATCATCATGAGTGAGGCCCTCTAACAGATTGAGGTGCTCAGTACCTAGCCAGATGTTAGTACTGGATTTGCATCATGAAGGCAATAACACACTAAGTCCTAGTCCTCCACCTACTCTGCCCATGTAGTATGTCCCATTGCTTTCCTCATGGTATGGCAACTCATCATGGTCCTCTAGAAGTGATAGCATGCCAAGATCATCTTCTCCATTATCAAGTTGGTCAATATGATGCAGTATCTCACTATTGATTTGCAGCATGCCAAGCAAGCGCAGATAAACATCCCAGACGGTCTGCCTCATTACCAATGGACATCCAAGCTCATCATAGAAATGTTGGACACAGTCACCAAAAGGCTGTGGAACTAGATCGAAGACAACATGTGATGATTTGATGTATATATTGCATACATGCTCCAGGGCTTCATGTTCCACCTTGATCTATAAAAAAACAGTCCTATCATATACCAGATGAAGACAGCATACAATATATTACCTACTTTGAAGTCTAATGCACTGAAATCCTTTGGTGATTGGTATATGAGGTTTGGCATGCCATGAGGAAGAACTTTGTTTCGGTCTCGCCTTTTTGTGGTGTTATTGAGTCGGTCCTGGTATGCATCCAATTCTCATTGCAACCATGGTATAAATACCCATTGGAAACACATCCTAACATTAAGATCCTGAGTCAGTGTCAGCGCAAAATCAACAAAAAAGAAAATGGACATACAATTGAAGAGTATTGTTAGTATCATACCAGCCCGACAGAACACCATGGTCCAAAGAGATTCAAAGCCTGGTGTAAAATGGTGTTGCAGTTGCGACCACATAATTTCAGGCATTACATTCTTCTTGCTATGCATCCAGCAATGCTGCAAGGTACCTTTTAGGGCAGGATCATGCCATTGGTGGAGCATGGTGTGAGCATTGGCAATTCTGAAAATTTCAGATCCAGGGTTGCTCTGAGTGACCATAGGCATATCTTAGTAGGTAGATTAGAACAAGAAAGGCTTACGTCCAAGTGTCTCAAGCGTGTCAAGGTAATAACTAAGTATTAGCTGTGGGTTTTGGTTTGAGTGCCAGACCCTGATCCACATGATATGACCTGAAAAAGGCTCAATACTGGTATGGAGGCCAAGACCATACTTGAGCCACTTGTCATGTTGATCAATGGCAAATATGTCATTCATGCCTGCAGCCCAGAATCGCCTCAAATGGAGGCGATTGGCCTTATGCTGCTGGACAAGGTCTGGTTCGTGCATAGCAAAATAAGATATGATGATGCTCCTGCACAATAGAAGAGTAAACAAATAACTTATTACAATTGTTTAAAAAACACATTACCTGGCCATGCTCATTCCCCATTCATGAAATAACAAATTTACCATCTCATGTGCTCCTGCATTCAGATATGTTTGATGCAGGTCAGCCATTGCATCATGAATGGTCTCAACCATATGGCCTTGCTGCCGTGTCCTTTGAAGGCCCATTCCATTGCAAATCTGACAAAATTTAGTGCATCTAGTATGATTGCTGTAAGAACATGACTAGCACCAAAGGTATATATAGAGGATGTACCCTAGACCATAGTGTGAGGTATCAAAATGCTTTTGTAACTCCTCAACAATTTGACTGTCAGTCTGATGTGCCTTCCAGAGATGGAGGATATGCGGTGTAATTACATCCAAAGGTGCTGGACCAGATGAATTAGCATTGAGTACAATACTTGAACAGAAATAGAGGTATGTGTGGGTCTGTATTGGTTAGGCATTGACAGTTAAGCTAGAGAGGTAAGGGTGACTGCCAGTGTATTTATTGTGTGATATGCACTAGTACAAGGTCAGCTTATTACTCAGATAAAGTGCTAAGCACTATTAAGCCAATTAGGCACATTTGCATCTGCAATCCTCCCACAGTCCTCTGCACTCCTGCCATTTTCAACTGCTGAATGGCATCCATGCAGCCATCTTGGGTGTCCCCATCCAATCCTTCAAGAAATCATCCCTTTGAAGCTCAACTTCCATCTGAAATCCCACAGGCCTACTTACCACTAAGGATAACCTCTGAGGAGCTTGTGTCTCACTTGATGCATGACCTGCTCTTCATAATCATCTGTGCATGACAGGAAGTAATGAACATCTCCAGTGCATTGTATTCTGACAAAATACTCTTGGTAAGTTGTTATTCAGTGGGTATTCTATTTACTTGTAGCTGATATCTGTAGGCCACATGTCATCCCATGGCATCCAAACAACTCTTCAACTTGGTAAGTTGTAATTGAGTGGGTAGTCTTTACCTGTAGCTAATATCTGTAGGCTCCGGATACTCACACTATGGCGGTGGGTAGTCTAATTACCTGTAGCTGATATCTGTAGGCTGGGGATACTCACACTATGGCATCAAAACAGCTCTTATCCTTCAACTGTTTTGGCATTGGTATGTCTTCATCTTCAAGCCTGTTATCCTTCAACTATTTTAGCATTGGTATTTCTTCAATCCTGCTGTCCTTCATTATATTTAAACTGTGCTACTACTCCGTCTCAGTGCAATTCAATTTTCCACTTGATTCCATGGCAGAACACACAAACACTGAACTCGTCTCCCAGTTTACTGAAGATGCATATGCTACAGAGGACCAATACTGTGAGTGTCCGTCTTGTGGTATCTATATCAAGGTGGGAGAGCCTTGCCTGTATGTCGCCACTATCAACCCTGGACAAGTAGGTCGACATGTTTGTGCTACTGGCTATTCAAGATACAAAAATAAAAGAGCAACATCAAGGAGACCGAAGCCTACCAGTGAGTTGGGTTGGTGCACATAGCAGTATCTCACTCATGAATTCTTCAATAGTACCTTCATGTCATCCTCCAGATCCTCACATGATTCAGCAGTTGGTAAATGCTGCACAAAGAAAATGTAAGTTCCAACAACCTAACTCCACAAGGCTGTCACTGATCATCATTACAATACATAGCTAGCGTCAATCCACCTCCTGTGGTTGCAGTGTCTGACTGGACCAATGCCTCTATGGGCCCACTGCCTATGTCCCACCGTTTATGTCACACTGCAGGCCCTAATATTGCCATTCCTACCTCTTGGCAGGGCCCAGCAGCATCAGCAGCTCCATCAAGGCTTACAGGACCTATTGGTTATTCATCTCACCATGGAATGTATGCTGCTGAGCATCAGCGGTGGGCAAAGGCTGCATATTCAACTCCTGTTGCTATTGCTGACACCATCTCCCTTGAAATTTCTACTATTCATGAAGCAGGTAGCTGTAAGAAAAGAAATGTTATTGCAGTAAGTTCTGTCATCTCTTGAGTCTTGACAGTGTAGTTTAGCTGACTCTACAACATTTAGAACATCTGTGAGGGTAAAAAGGATATAGATGCCCATATTGATGCCCCAGACCTCATAAGACTGGCTTTAGACACAGTTTTACCTAAACTACACTCCTTTGGTGCCACATTCACTTGGCGTGACGAGGAGTTCACTGTGCGAGACTCTGCATGGGTGGACCTCTCAACTCATCCTCCATTGGAACCGTACTTTCTTCTGCAGTGCATGCAGCTGGCATGAGGAGCTGGAAAAGCTCCAATCTTTAAGACAAAGCAGTTTGCACTTATGGTGGTCATCCCAGAGAGTCAGTGGAAGGAATTTGAACTTTGGCAAGAAGAATCTGAAGTCGTTGTAGGGATTAGTTTCCCTCTGGGCTGGTATTAACAGTTTTACTTAGCTTCTCTTACCTTACTTTCATTGCTTATGTCCGCATTTTCACTGCTTACATAATCACAAAATCTTCGCCCTATACTTCCACTCATTAGCTAGACTTTCAGTTATAGTTCTGGTAGCTCTCCTTCTAGGATTCAGTAGCTTCCCCAGACTTGCAGCTTATTAGTTTTAGTAGTAGCTTAATAGCTCACTATACAGCTCCTGATACACAGTCTTATCATCATTGTCTGGAGTGATATTTTCATATTCTCCCTCCCTCTCTCTCTCTCTCTCACACACACATACTCTCTCTCTCTTGAGCCCTGAGTCTAGTCCAGAAGCCCTTGGGTTGAATAGCAGCTAGGCAGCATTCACCCAACATTGTTCTGCATCCCAGCAGAATTGTTGACCCTTCATCGTGAGTTCAATCATTGTATGCTAGTCTCTATGCTGACTTACCTTCAGCAGGCCATTCGGAATTCTCAGCTTAGTGCCAATGCCATTTCACCAGTACCACATGCATCTGCTACTGCAAACAGTCTTGCAACCACTTCTTGGTTTTGCCCCATTGTTCTATCACTACCACCAGCATCTACCACTACAAGCAGTCTTTCAACCACCTCTCAGCTTTCCTCTTGGCTTCATGCCGGTTCTGTTGTTCCATCAGTACCACAAGCATCTACCACTAAGACTGCTACTACTATATCTGTTAAGTGAACACATGAGTGGACCATAAGTTCTACTTTGGGTACTACATCACCTCCCCAGAAATCAAGTATTCCTCCTGCACTTTAACTCTGCTCACCTGATCATGACCAACTCAAGCAGGTGTTGAAAATTGGTGGAGGTGCCGACTTAGATGTCAAGCAGGGTATGTTTCAGTCTCTCGATGTGTTTAAGTCACTCATTTGTGCATCAGTTAGCAAGTTACAGAATGAAAATATCTATTTCTACTCAATCCCCACATGAGCCCTCAGTGACCTCTTGAAATATACTGAGTACCACTCATTTTCTGTCAACACTGCCAATTCTTCAGTTGGCCACCTGACCATTGATACATCTTCTGATGGCATCATTGGGATAGGTGGATTCAAAACAGCCAATAAAGGACAGCTCACACTAACACTACCTCTCAGCTTAGGTCTTGGGTCCAAGACACTTCAGAATGTTGTTGTGAAACGTCCATTCCACAGGGTGCAGCCACCAGGCACCCCTGCTTCCAGTACAGATTTCAGAATCGGTCACTTTGCACTCATTGATGAGATGCCAAAACTCTTCAGGGAGGTGAATGTTCTATACTGGGCTAAGGCCCTATTAGGACTTGTATACAACTTCATTGATCATGCTGTGGCCAGCGCATCTGACACCCCACCATTCAATATCCCATGTGTGTGCTTCGTCGAAGCTGGCCTTGCATTATCTTTCTTTCCTGGTGGTGGCAAACCTTCATCAAAGACTGGTATGACACGTGCAGTCTTCCTCCTTGAGGAGGTTATTGATTGTGGAGACGATAACCATGATTTTACCAAGTTTATTCATAACATGGACCCAAACCCACTGCTTGATGCAGATGATTATGGCTACAATTTCACATTATTTCTGGCCTTCACACAGCATGTACAGTATGTGAAGACCGGTGGACTTGCCTTCATCTCGGACTACCAAGGTATTTAGTATGTTAGTCTCATTCCTAATGACTTTTCTCATTTGGATGAAATAGGTAATACTGGGCTGTTAACAGACCCACAAATCATGACGGACCCATAAGTGATGGTGATGATATCTTTGGGGAAGGGAACATCAGCAAAGCTGTTAGTGAGTTTGAGAAGCGTCATGTTTGCAATGACTTCTGCAAATGGCTGGGGTTTTCACTTGATACATTTGAGGCTTGAATGTTTGAAACTCAAGCAGTCTTTTCTTGTAGAATATTTTGTCAACATTGACAGTATTTTTCTTGTAGAATATTCCCACCACCTTTAGGAAGTGGGTCTTATAGTTTGCTATTTTCATGTTTTGGCAGTAGATTTCACAATTCTGCTGCCCCTTTTTTGTCTGAAGTTGTGTTGCTTGAGCAGGCATGTGCTCTGCATGGTTTTGGACGCACACTTCAAGCATTGTGATTACACTGCATGTCATGAGGTCACCACAGGGTTTGGCACACCTTCAAATTTAGTCGAGTTCATACTATATCAGGCAGCAATCTTTGGTTTATTGCACAGAGCATTTGCAGTGATTTAGAGTGCATGAGAATTGAGATAGTTTGAAATTTTTTGCTCACTGGTGCAACAGTTGTTGTCCAGACAGATGCTTTCGTCAGGCCAGGGTACACAAATACACAGATGAGAGTGCTAGAGGTCCTATTACTGTAAGTAGTAATTTTAGCTTAGTAACAGAGCACGACTGTCTGGGCTTCCATACCAGCCAACAATCACAATTGCAAATGGCTATATTCATAGCATCAAACCTTCAAGCAAGCGAAAAGTCAATCCAACCTTGAGGTACATATTTTGCATTGATGAATATTATTGCAATTTTCATAAATAATGACAATTCCAAAAAAAGAAAAACTTTGTTGCTCTGTTGGACTTGCATTCAACGCTGAAGGGTGAGGCTCAGCTACAGGGATGAAAGGTGGAAATGAGTATGGGGGAAACTCTGCAGTAAGACCCAGGCACAAGGTATATACTCGACCTGTAGGACAGCTACTGAGAGGGAGAACCTCAGAATATGGACAAGGGACTCTCTTAATAACAAGGAAGGGTGCTCTAAGGCGTGCGCATAGAAGGCGCAGTGTGTGTTATGGCTTAGGCATGTGGGTTGTTGTGAGTGCAGATACACAATAATTCTAGTTGTATATTCAGCACTCTAGGAATCAAACTTTTGCTAAGGAGTAGGGAGTGTGCGAAGTGTCACAACTCAAAGTCCAGTAAGGTCTCTATATACTGTATCTATAAGTGCAAAGGTGTGTGGTACCAAGCCAAATAGCGTGCGCTCCCAAATAATTAGTATGTATGTAACTATATGTAAGGTGCGCACTCAGATCCGAAGTGAACGCTTCCATAGCAATTGAGATGACTCGCCAGTAAATCAGCAAGGACAAAGGACAGACAGGTGCATGGAGATAGGCGTGAAGCACACAAGTATGCTAAAGCGTGCGCTCTGAGTGTGGTGATACAAGCATTGGAGTTCGAGCCTGTAGGACCTCAAAATCAATGGGTAGACATGATGTTCCTTACAACGCATCGATATACACTGTCATTTGAGCATGCAAATTTAGAAGTTTTACCACAACACAAGTCAAAATCTTGTCAATCACTCTCGTCAATGTGTTTGTAACTAGTTAATCGTCCTTGTATTGAATTTTCAAGAACATCAAGCAAGACCTTATTATACAATGAGACTTTGGTCTGTTCTAGGTGTTATTAGGGGAGCTCACAGTAGGTCGCTTCTGCTTTTGCTTTTGCTTCTGCATCCATTACAAATCATTATTATCACATATACAGCAAAATCAATAGAAATTAAATCATATATACCATTTCTGGCCATCTGCTCAGAGCACTAGCATCTACCTTACACTCTCACATGGCTAGATCGAAGAAGACACAGATTCTACCAGATATTCCATGGAATGAGAACGAGCACTTGCCCATGTGGAAACTCATTGTGGAAATCAGCACAAAGGCAAACTACAAGGTCCTATTTGGTAAAAAAAACCAGCATGAGGTGAGTCTGAGCACATCTGAGTCACTACTAATTCACAAAATCATTAGAACACATCTGGCGAGACAAAGGCCAGCATCTATAAGCGTATTGGTGCTGTTATACTACCAGAGTGCTACGAGATTGATCCAACAGCAACTGGTGACTGTATCAAGAGCAAACTTGAATCATTGTGTTTCAAACTTTGTTTTGGCTTTTCTGATTCTCATATCCTTATTCTAGACTCACCAAAATCTACAAGAAACATGCTGCAAAACTCCAAATGATGGGTGAAGGTGTCCATGAAGATCAGAACCATGATGGTGGAGATTCCGATGAATTTTGCAGGTTCTACATTGGTGCAAATGGCCCAGATGCCAATAGCTCAGAGGAAGCTAAGAACTTATGGGGTCCATTTTTATCTTTTAACTATGAGTTTAATACCATTCACATTGTTTAATTTTTAGATCAAATCAAAAACAATTTTCTGTTCTTTCCTGATCTCTATCAGATTTTTGCTGCTTGTCCAAATGTCACCCCAATTGTGGTTACAACTGGAGTTGGTCCTCATGGCAAGAAGATGCTTCATATGCAGCCTCTGAGTGATGACAAGGATGATGTTGTTTTCATGGCTTCACAAGTGAGCCAAATTCAGACTCTACAGGATGCTCTAAACCTTGCCAACACTGCTCATTGTGGAGTTTTGCCTTCTTTCGAGATCACTGATAATAAAGAAAACACTCCTATATTTCATCCTTCAGTTTCGTCGCAGACACCCACTGGGAAGAAGCCTCCAAAGCCATCCTCACTGTTACAGGATAGCATTATGAAGGCCAAGGGGCACATTCAGAAGCTCCCACAGAAGCGTTCACTCAGTGACATGCTCTTCAACATCCAGAAGTAAGTGACTGTTTCTCAATCTCACATTATCTATTCACATCAGTTTTAGGGCAAACCTTGATGATGTCAATGCCTGTGCTCATGATGAGATGATACTGAAGAAGAGGCAGTATTTGCTGGAGGAGTTCAAAGCTGGTATCTGGGATGCTGCTGAGTATAGAAAGTGACTGGATTGCATTGAGGGTGATTCTGGCTCTTCTGAGCATCCTACCAAGCAGGCTCGTCACCAATCTCCTGATTGGGATTTATCTGCCTTTTCTACACCGTAATTTTTCTAACTTTGTTGCTCATTTCATATGGCATTTGCTAATTACATCATTATTTACATTTGCCCAAATGCAATCAGTTCTTCAATGAGTTTTTTTCACTTTGTTTCCCCATCAACATTGTCCTCCTGTCACGACCCAACAAGCGAATAAACGCGATGGTCAGAGACTAGGACTTTAAACAACAAGATAATCACAGAGAGGAGCAAGTACGCCTTGAGTCGATTCAATGATGAATACACAAGAGGTTTGAACTGAAGAACTACTGACTACACTCGACTAACTATATACACTAATTTGAAACTGAGTTCTAACTACTAGCCAATCATTAAATAGAATGGGAATCGTATGATGTTCCTGAGACTAATAATAGCAATGATGTCATAGAATGTTCTGGACTGTGTCACGTGATGTTATCTTATCTAATCTAATCTTATCTTATCTAAAGACAATCATAGAACGTGTCCTCATCTTCTGTTATAGGAGTGACTTGTGTGGTGGGCGCTAAAGGAATTGTAAAGGGAGATTTAGGGGTTTTAGGAGGCGTTTGTGACATTACCCCCCTTCTAGGACGAGCGTCTCGCGAGTTGCCGAATGCGACGTAAGGGCAGATGAACTTCTTTCGGAATTCCAGGAAATCAGGGGTGGTGAATACGGATTTATTGATCTTTCGGGGGTTTACGGCTTTCGGATTTTTCCGATGAAATTCTTGTACAAGTTGCGAGGCATTTCGTAAGTTGCCTTCTGGTTCCCATGTCGCTTCAGATGCAGGATATCCTTCCCATTTCACTAAGTATTGCAGTTTGGATCTGTGCATTCGCGAGTTCAGCA
>Ga0310811_10015357_pt1 | contig 10012 bp, 7 predicted proteins | sample YCmetagenome_FD_207642 | JGI IMG/M metagenome (GOLD analysis project Ga0310811, IMG submission 207642) | Soil microbial communities from experimental microcosm in Duke University, North Carolina, United States - YC | ecosystem: Engineered > Artificial ecosystem > Soil microcosm > Unclassified ...
CCGTTCCATGTGAGTCCCCAATCCCGGCCGGGACACTGTCATGCAAATGTATTCGGGCTATGGCGGCAGGATTAAGTCTTATCCACGCTGATACAATTCATCCTGTTGCACGCGCCAGGGCCGTGAATTGCTCGATCGTCAAATCTTCGGGCCGCGCCGTGGGATCGATGCCCGCCTTTTCCGTCAGGGTCTCGCCGCCGAGCGGCTTCAGGGATTGGCGCAACATCTTGCGGCGCTGGCCAAAGGCCGCGGCGGTGATGGCCTCCAGCGCCTCAAGCCGCGCCGGCGCCAGCGGCTCCTGGCGCGGCTCCAGGCGCAGGATGGCGGAGGTGACGGATGGCGGCGGCACGAAGGCGCTGCGATTGACGTCGAACAGGATTTTCGCCTGGGCGCGCCACTGGGCCAGCACCGACAGCCGCCCATAATGTTCGGTGCCGGGTCTGGCCGTGATGCGCTGGGCCACTTCCTTCTGGAACATCAGGGTGGCGCTTTGCCAGAAGGCAGGCCAGCACGCGCTCGTGAGCCATTTGATGAGAAGCGCGGTGCCGACATTGTAGGGAAGGTTGGCGGCGATGCGTGCGCCTTGCGGCAGCAGCGCGGCTTCATCCATCGCCATGGCATCGGCGGAGATGATCTCCAGTTTGCCCGGCCAGGCGGCGGCGATTTCCTCCAGCGCCGGCATGCAACGCACATCGCGCTCCACCGCGATCACCTTGTCCGCGCCCTCGGCAAGCAGGCTGCGCGTCAGCCCGCCGGGCCCCGGCCCGACTTCGTAGAATGTGCCACCCTCATTGGCGCCGGCGGCGCGTGCGATACGGCGGGTGAGATTGAGATCGAGGAGGAAATTCTGGCCCAGCGACTTCTTCGCCGCCAGGCCATGTTGGGCGATGACATCCCGAAGTGGGGGCAGGCTATCGGCTTCTGGCATCGGCCATATCCGCCGCCAGCTTCACCGCCGCGATCATGCTGCGCGGATCGGCCTTTCCGGTCCCGGCAATATCCAGCGCCGTGCCATGATCGGGCGAGGTGCGCACGATGGGAAGGCCCAGGGTAACATTCACCCCATCCCAGAAACTCAAGGTCTTGATCGGGATCAGCGCTTGATCGTGATACATGCACAGCGCCGCGTCATAGCTCCGGCGCGCTTCCTCATGGAACAGCGTATCGGCAGAGAGCGGGCCCTCCACCACAAAGCCGCGTGCCTTCAACGCCGCGATCGCGGGGGCGATTATTTCCTGTTCTTCTGCGCCCAGCATGCCGTCCTCGCCCGCATGGGGATTGAGCCCCGCCACGGCCAGCCGCGGATGGGGAATGCCGAAGTCGCGCTGAAGCGCCGTCAGGGTGATCTCGGCGGTCTCGAACACCGCCTCTCTGCTGATGGCGGCGGGAACTTCGGCCACCGGCACATGAATGGTGAGCGGCACCACGCGCAGCTTTTCGCTGGCCAGCATCATCACCGCCCGCCGTGCCCCCGTCAGCGCGGCCAGGAATTCGGTATGGCCAGGGTGCGGAAAGCCCGCCTGGTTCAGCACCGCCTTGTTGATAGGGGCGGTGACCAGGGCCGCCGCCTCGCCATGAAGGCAGGCCCGCACCGCCAGTTCGATGGCCTCGGTCACCGCATCGGCATTGGCCGCGTCCAGTTTGCCCGGTGTGACCCTGACCCGTGCGCGGGTGGGTTGGACATGCACGCGGTGGGCGGCGAACAGGGCGGGATCGCCCACCAGCTTGAGGGGCCGCTGACCGATGCGGCCGCCGAAATGCTCGAAGGCAGTGACAGCAACTTCTGGGCCGATCCCTGCGGGCTCGCCCATGGTGATCAGGATGGGTTTTGCGCGATCCATTAGTGGCCGCGCCGTCCGATCGGCGCGCCCGGCTTTCTACCGGATAAGGGCATCGGGCTTGGTGTTGTCGTGCACCTGGATATTGGCTTCGCGCTTCAGGTCGCGCAGGTAGCGCCGCGCCAGGGTCGAGATCTGATTCTGGAAGAGCTGGTCTTCCACCTGCTGCTTGGTCGGCATCACATAGGCGGTCTTGACCTCGACGCGCTTGTCGCAACGGCCGATCAGTTCGATGCCGGCATCGTCCATGAAGGGCTCGGCAGCCTCGCCGGGACGGGTATTCTTCAGGCCGGCCTGGATCTGCGGGCTGAGCTCGGCGAGCTTGGCATCGCCCAGATCCATATAGACGGTGCCCTTCATCTGATTGTGCAGCTGATCGAGCTGGGCGCAGCCCGCATAACGCTGGTGTATCTGCGCCGCCACTTTCATGATCTGCTCGATCTCGGCCTTGGGGCCGTGCGGATCGACAGGGAACAACAGGCGCGCCAGCGGCAGGGTGCCCGCCGGACCGGTGGGACCGGTCGGCACTTCCGCGATCTTCGTGCCCATGGGTTCCTGGCGCTCGCGCAGGCCCAGGATATACCAGCCGCCGGTCGAGCGGATGGGGTCGCTGATGGCGCCGACCTCCATCTTGGCGAGCGTCGTGTTCAGTTCGGGCGCGAGTTGTCCGTCATTGATCCAGCCCATGTCGCCGCCGGTGGCGGCGGTGGGATGCTGGCTGAACTGGCGCGCGACCACCGGGAAGGGCGCGCCCTCGTGAAGCTGGCGCTCCACTTCCTCGGCGTCCTTCTTCACCTTCTCGTTCTGCTCGGGATTGTCCACAGGCAGGAAGATTTCCAGCACATGGTAATGCGGCTTGTGGGCGCCTTCGGCATAGCGCTGCAGTTCGGCGGTCACCATGTCCGGCGTGATGTTCACCTGATCGCCATATTCGTCCTGGACCGCCTTCTGCCAGGCGAGCGAGGCCGTGATCTGGCCACGCAACGCATCCTCGCTGGCGCCGGCATTCTTCAGGTTCTGCCGCAGCTGCTCGATGGTGAAATGATAATCCTGCATCATGCCGTTCAGGCGGCGATCCACTTCCACCGGGCTGACGGTGATCTTCTTCTTCACCGCTTCCTGCAGCTGGAGCTTTTCGGATTCCAGCACTTCCAGGATCTGGCCGCGGATGCGCGTCTTCTGCTCCGGCGTGAGCTGCTGATTGATGCCGTTGAGCGCCAGATACAGCGCCACGCGCTGGCGCAGCTCATAGTCGGAAATGGACTCGTCGTTGACCGTGGCAATGACGGAATCGCTGTCATTGCCGGTATCGGGATTGGCGGCATTGATCACCGCCGCGTCGTTGTTCTTGGCTTCCTGAACCGGGGCTGCGCCATCGGCGGTGCCGGCATCAGGCGGAGCGTCGGCCCCGGCCTTTGTCGCGTCAGGCTTTGCGGCATCGGGCCTGGCCGCCTCAGGCTTGGGCGGAACCGCCGCCACGGCGGGGGCAGTTGTGGGCGCGGTGCGGGCGGATGCGACCGTGGAGACGGGCTGGGCGGCGGCGGTACGGGTGACGGTCTGGCTGGCGCGCGGCGGCACGGCGGGCCCCGGTTCCTGCGCGCTTGCGCCCGCGCCGGCCAAAAGTGCGGCGCCCAGCATCAGGGTGGTGGCAATACGCATGGTCATCTTTGGCCGTGAAAAGGGGCTCACACTGATGCCTTCATTGGCGCTCAATCGGCGCTCCGCCGGTCCCCCACCTAGTGCCAAAATACGGAATTTCCCGGCCCAATCAAGGCAATGCGAAAATCCGGGTTTTTCCGCCCTTATGGCCTGGTCAGCGCGAAAACGTCCTTGGGGAACAGGCTGAAGGGCTGAACCGCCTGATCGCCGGTCTTCAGCGAAAAGCGGAGAATCACCGAGGTCGAGGGCGGCACGCCCTGGATCAGGTCCTCGGTATATTTGCGCCGATAGGCCAGGGAAATGGCCAGGCATTCATCCTCGTAACCCAGGCCATATTCGGTGTTAAGGAATTGGCTGTTGGCCAGATCCCGCTGGCCGGCGACGAAGACTTGCCAGTTCCCCCACAGGTTCACGTCGGCCTGGGCGTTGATCTGCTCGCGGCTGGGCAGCCCCAGGCTGGTGACCGACTGCGGCAATTGCACATAGCTGACCTGGACGGACGACCGGTTGTAGCTGCCGGTGACATAAATTTCATGCCGCCGAATGGTGCCGTTGCCGCGGTCGATATCCATGCGGTCGGTCAGGTCCAGATGCGGGAACTTGATCGAGAAGCTGCCCACCACATCCGAGACGGTGCCGGTGTTTCCGGTCAGCGCCCCCAAGAGCGGGTCGGGCTTGAGGCGATAGGTCTGGCCTACCAAGCCCTCCACCTTGCCGCCGGGAAAGAGCATCTCGGCCTCGGCCCCGAGATTGGCGCGCGGGCCGCTCTCGATGATGTCGTAGCCGGGGAGCTGGTTGAAGCTGAAGACATTGTAGTCGCTGAATTCGAAATCCTGCGCATCCTCGTTGCGCAAGCCCATGGGATTGCCGCCATAAGGCTGAGCGATGACCTGGGCGATGGGCTGGAAGATGTAGGAATGGCTGTTGTCTTCGGCAATGAAGGGCCAGCGCCAGTCGAGCGCGGCATAGGCGGTGCCCCGCTCGATCGTGTCGTCGGTGGTGCGGATGGCGTTGCGCGGCACGTCGAAATGATAGGCATCGCCGCGCGCATCCAGGACAAGGGTCCAGATCTGGCCGTTGCCCAGGATGGCGGGACGTTTCCAGTTCACTTCCGCGGTGCCGCGCTGGTCATTGTATTGGCTGTCGCGGCCGATGGAGACACCGCTGAGATCGAAGCGGAAGCTGCCGCCGGCCACCTTGTCCACCGGAATGTACGAGAATTCCACCTTGGGCAGCACATAGGGAATGCGCGAGGCGACGTCGGTAGAGCGCAGACCCTGGAAATAATAGCTGGTGAGGGCAAAGCGCGAGCGGCCCGGCGTGGCTTCCACGAACAGGTCGTTGGTCAACCGGTCGAGGAAGGAAATGTCGTAGAATCGCATATAGGCGCTGTTGCTGGTGGCCTGGAGATCGAAACCCGCACGCCAGTCGCCACCGAGCTCCTGGCGGCCCGAGCCGAAGATATGACCGTAGGTCTGGGCCCCAGGCGTGCCCGCCAGTCCCCCTTCCGGATTGTAGGCACCGCTGCCCTGCAGCCAGAAGCCGCCATTGTTCCAGCGCTGGCGATATTCGACCTCCAGCAATTCGCCGCCCGATGTGGAGATCATCGGCGCCACCGTCATGTCCTGGCTGGATGACAGGGAAAAATAGACGGGCAGGCGCGTGTAATAGCCGATCTTGGTGGAATTGCCGACCTCGGGTGTCAGCAGGCCGCTGGCATAGCGCACGGTGGGATCCACCATGGAGACAAATGGCAGCCAGGCCACCGGCACGCCCTTCACCTCGACGATCGCGTGGCGAAAGCGCACCTTGTGCTTGACCTGGTCATAGACCACGCGTTCCGCCTTGACTTGCCACAAAGGTGTGCGCTGGCCCTGCTGCTGACAGATCTTGCAGGGGCTGTAGACCGTGCGATGCGCGATCAGGGTGGTGCCGTTCACGCGCTCGGCGCTGCGTGCCGCCAGCCGCCCGCTCTTGCCGATCAGGGCGCCGAAGCCGGACAGGGCTCCGTTGCGCATGCGATCGGTCAGGACCACATGATCGGCGAAGGCGACGTTGCCCTTGGTATCCATGATGCTGACATGGCCGCTGGCGGTGACCTTGTCCGTGTTCTGGTCATAGTCCACGCGGTCGGCAATCAGGGTGCGATCCTGGTCGGCGATCTCCACATGCCCAACGGCCGAGACCAGGCGTTTTTCGCTGTCATAGACGATCTCATCGGCCTGAAGCAGGATCGGCTGGTCTTTTGTGGGCGGCCTGACCAGGGGCACGCGCAACTGCGCGGCCTGTGCCAGAAGCGGGATCAGGGCGCAGGCGGTGAGGGCGGCCAAACGAACGGCGCTCGCGCGCATCAGCGATCTTTTCCGCGTTGCATCAGCAGACGCGCCTTTGACAAACGGCAGGACGACGGCATTTGCCGTCCTCCATGCGCAGACGCGTCAGCGGACGCGCCGATAACGAAAGCAGGAGACGCCATTAGCCGTCTTCCTGCGCGAACACCAGTGTCATTCCGATCAGGATGGACGCCAAAGCTGGCGCCGTCGCCGCCAAAAGGATCGGAACGGCCCCCGACCGTCCCAGCACCGTGGTCAGATCCTGAAAGAAGAAAACAGCGAACCCGCAGGCCGCGCTGAACAGAATCACCCGCGCCATGCCGCCCTCGCGGCCGAGCTTGAGCGAGAAGCTGGCGGCCATGAATACCATGGCGGCGAACAGCGCCGGCAGGGCGTAGAGGGTATAGAGATAAAGCTGATAACGGACGGCGGAGAAGCCGGCGGCCTGGGCGGCGCGGATATAGCCGGGCAGATCCCAGAAAGAGAGCGCGTCAGGCGCGGTGAACCGTTCCACGATCTGTTCCGGGGTCAGGGTCGTGGGCAGGCGATATTCGACACGATGCACCGGCGAGCCGCTGGTGCCGGAAACCCAGGCATCGTTCAGGACCCATTCATGCTCATGAAGCTGTGCCGACTTGGCATCGATGCGCCCCAGGAAATGATCCTTGGCGTCATAGAGGAAGACCAGCACCTCCTCCAGATGCTCGCCCTGTTCGGCCACGCGCAAGGCATGGATGACGGACTGCTGCTTGGCGTCGCCCTGCCGCAGCCATAGCCCGTTCATCGAGATCGAGAGCTGGCTTTCCTCGCCTTTGACATAACGGGCTTCCAGGCCCGCAAACTCCGAGAACATGCGGGCGGAAATCGGCGTGAACAGGGTGACGGCGAAGACGCCGATGAATACCGCCACGGTCAGGGGCGGCAGCAGGAAATCCCAGGCCGAGACGCCGGCCGCGCGCGTCGCCACCAGCTCGCGCGATCGCGACAGACGCACGAAGGTGAAGACGCCGCCCAGCAGGATGGCGAAAGGCAGAAACTTCTGGCCCAGGTCGGGGAGCTGCAGCACCGCCATGCCGATGGCGGTGACGGTGGGGACATTGTGTCCCGCCGTGCGGTTGAGCAGGTCCACGATGTCGATCGAGAAGGCCATCATCAGAAAGATGGAATAGACGATCGTCACCCCGATCAGGAACTGCACTGCCAGATAGCGATAAAGGGTCCAGGACCAGCTCATGCGCTCGACCTCGCCATCGCATTTACGCGGATGCGCGCCAGAATGGCCCTGGGGCTGTAGCCCATCAGAACGATGATGGCCCCCGCCGCGCCGATTGCCGGCAGAAGATAAAAAATGATCACCAGGGCGGGATGACGCTGGGCCACTCCCATCACGCCATAGCCCGCAATCCGCAGACCCGCTGCCACCAGGCTCGCAATCGTCAGGCGTATGGCAACACTGCCGCGCTGGCGGCGGCCACGCAGCACCGCGGCCAGCGCGATCAGAGCAAAGGCGATGCAGTAGAGCGGCTGGGAGAGCCGGTTATGGGCCTCGGCAAAGAACTGGTTGCGGATCTTCTGGCTCACGCCCGGCTCCGACGGCCAGAACAGCTCGCTCAGATAGCGCTCCGGCATCTTGCGCAAGGTATAGCGGGCGGGGCTGGCGAACTGATCCATGTTGATGGTGTAGCTGGAGAAATTCAGCACCTGGAGCTGTTCGCCGCTCTTGCCGCCGGTCTCGACCGTGCCGTCCAGCATGATCAGACGCGTTCCGGCCGGTGTCTTGGCCAGAATGCCTTTCTCGGCGAGATAGGTGACGGGATGGGCGCGGTCCCGGTTGTTGTGTACCAGCACGCCGCGAATCTCGCCGCTGTTGGAAAGCTGACGGATGAAAACGGTCAGGCCTGGCGATACGGGATTGAATTCGCCTTCATTGAGCAGGGCGCCGGCAATGTCGGCGCGGATGTCCACGATCTTGTCGCCCAGCACGCGTTGGCCCGCCGGCGCCAGGACCAGGATACAGGCATAGGTGAAGATCATCACGATGGCGGCCGCCCCCAGCACCGGCGCCGTGAGCTGACGCAGGGAATAGCCGGCGGAGGCCATCACCACCAGCTCGCTGTCGGCTTGCAGGCGCTGCAGGGTGAAGAGGGTGGCGAAGAAAAAAGCGATCGGCAGGATGATGACCAGCGGCGTCGGCAGCAGCAGCAGGATCAGATAGAAGAACGTGGTCGCCGACTGGCCGCGATTGATCACCAGATCCAGCAGCGGCAGGATGGTTATCAGCCAGATCACGCTGGTCATCAGAAGGGCGAGCAACGCCACCGGGCCCACAAGCTGCGTCAGGAGATAGCGCGACAGGCTGCGGCCCCATCCGCGGGACGCCGTCGGGCTGTATGACGTGGCAGTGGGCAATTTCCCTCTCCAGGCTCCAAGGTTGGAGGCCGGTTGGATTCGACCTAAGTTAGCATTAGAACAGGGGAATTCCCCACAAAACCCTGTCCTGGTCCCGGAGATATAGCATGCAGATTTCGTTTGTTGTGCCCGATGATGTGAAGGCCGGGGCCTGGGTGGTTGGCGCCGTGGAAGGAGGCCAGCTTTTGCCGGCCGCAAGCCGGGCGGACAAGGCCTGTGGCGGCGCCCTGAGCCGTGCCCTGAAATTTTCCTCATTCACCGGCAAGGCAGGCCAGTTCCTGGAGCTGGTGGCGCCGGCGGGCCTGACGGCCTCGCGCATTCTGCTGGCCGGATTGGGCAAGCCAGACAGCGTTGACGAAAAAGGACTGGAGACCTTGGGGGCCCAGATCGTGGCCCGGCTTTATGCGGCGGGAGAAACAGCCGCCAGCATCGAGCTGGACGTTCCAAAAGGCGGCAAGATCAAGAAAGCGGAGCTCGCGGCGCACCTGGCCTTCGGGTCTCGCTTGCGAAGCTATGCCTTCGACAAATATCGCACCAAGAATCTCGAGGACTATCAGAAGAAGCTGAAGACGCTGGCCGTGGTCACGCCGGACGTGGCGGCGGCGAAGAAGGCCCATGCAGGACTTGCCGCGGTTGCCGACGGAATCTTCCTGGCGCGCGATCTGGTGAACGAGCCGCCGAATGTGCTGTACCCGGCGGAGTTCGCGCGCCGCGCCAAGGCGCAGCTCTCCAAGCTGGGCGTGAAGGTCGAGGTGCTGGGTGAAGCGGAGATGCGGCGCCAGGGCTTTGGCGCGCTGCTCGGTGTCGGCCAGGGCAGCGAACGCGAGAGCCAGCTTGTGGTGATGCAGTGGAACGGCGGCAAAAAGGCGGGCAAGCCGCTGGCGCTGATCGGCAAAGGCGTCTGCTTCGACACCGGCGGCATCTCGCTCAAGCCGGGCAATGCGCTGGCCGGCATGAAGGGCGACATGGCGGGCGCGGCCGCCGTCACCGGCACCATGATGGCGCTGGCGGCGCGCAAGGCCAAAGTGAATGCGGTGGGCGTGATCGGCTTGGTGGAGAACATGCCCGATGGCGCCGCCATTCGTCCCGATGATGTGCTGACATCTCTGTCGGGCCAGACCATCGAGGTTTTGAACACCGATGCGGAAGGCCGCCTGGTGCTTGCCGATGCGCTGACCTATACCCAGCGCCGCTTCAGGCCGAAGCTGGTGATCGATCTTGCCACCCTGACGGGCGCCATTGTCGCGACTCTGGGCTTCGAGCATGCCGGCGTCTTCTCCAACAACGACGAGCTGGTGCGCCGCATCCAGGCGGCTGGCCGCTATACCGGCGAGCGGGTCTGGCAACTGCCGCTCGATCCCTTCTACGACAAGATGATCCGCTCCAAGATCGCCGACATGAAGAACATCGGCGGCCCCAATTCCGGCGCCATCACAGCCGCCCAGTTCCTGCAACGTTTCGTTGAAAAAGATACGCCCTGGGCCCATCTGGATATCGCCGGGGTGGCCTGGCAGGACGGAGAGCAGAAGCCCACCATCCCGAGCTGGGGCACCGGCTGGGGCGTGCGCCTACTCAACCGTCTGGTGATCGAGCACTACGAAACATGACCGAGACGCTGTTCTACCATCTGGAACGCCGCGCACTGGAAGACGTGCTGCCCGGTCTGGTGGAGAAGTCATTGCAGCGTGGCTGGCGCGCGGCAATCAAGACCGATTCGTCCGAGCGCTCCGATGCGCTGGACACCTTGCTCTGGACCTATGACGACCAGAGCTT
>Ga0310811_10015358_pt1 | contig 10011 bp, 7 predicted proteins | sample YCmetagenome_FD_207642 | JGI IMG/M metagenome (GOLD analysis project Ga0310811, IMG submission 207642) | Soil microbial communities from experimental microcosm in Duke University, North Carolina, United States - YC | ecosystem: Engineered > Artificial ecosystem > Soil microcosm > Unclassified ...
CGATGACCTGGCCATTGGCATTGAAGTGATAGTAATCCCCTTTTCCAAGAACGGAAAATGCCGAGACCCGAAGGCCTGTGGTAAGGCTGAACCGGTCGCTTGCCTTCCAGGTGTCGGTGGCATAGACGGCATTTTCCAGCGAATACCGGCGCTGGAGCGAAACGGAATTGATCCCGGGGTCATCGCCGAGGGCGGTGATCTCCCCGGGCCGGATGGTATGGAATATGGCATTAATGCCCATGTTGAGGGTATTCTTCTGGCTCGCATACCATTGCAGCTCTTCCTTTAGATTCCAGTCCCGTATCTGGGAAAAAATATCAAAATCGTTCCCATCCTGGTTGATATGGATCTTATAATCATAATTGCTATAGATAAGCGAAGTATTGGAGAACAGGCGCGTATTGAACAGGTGGTTCCACCGGAGCGTCGCCGTGGTATTGCCCCAATTGATGCCGACAAGATTGGACTGGCCAAGAACGTCCCGGCCAAAATAGCCTGAAAGATAAAGCCGGTCCTTGTCCCCAAAGATATAATTGGCTTTTGCATTCAGGTCATAAAAATAGAGCCGGCTCCTGTTGACATTGGAATCCGTGGAAAGTTTCAGAAAAAGATCGGCATAGGTCCGCCGGCCGGAGACAAGGAACGATGATTTGTCCTTCTGGATAGGCCCCTCTGCCGTCAACCGCGAGGAGATGAGTCCGATGCCGCCATTGACATTGTATTCTTTGTTGTTCCCTTCATTCATCTTTACATCGACCACCGAAGAAAGCCTTCCCCCATACTGGGCCGGCATCCCGCCCTTGTAGACATCGATATTTTTAATGGCATCGGAATTAAAAGTGGAGAAGAACCCCAACAGGTGCGAAGGATTATATACAACCGCTTCGTCCAAAAGGATCAGGTTCTGATCGGCGGCCCCGCCCCGGACATAAAAGCCGCTATTCCCGTCGCCCGCCGATTTGATGCCCGGCAACAACTGGATCGTCTTGAGGATATCCTTTTCACCAAAAATGACCGGGATCTTGTTTGCCTCCCGGATGTTGAGCTTTTCCAGGCCCATCTGCGGGCTTTGCAGGCTCCGGCTGCTCGATGTGGCAGTAACGGTCACCTGCTGAAGGTCCTTCACTTCTTCATCCAGCTTGATATTCTCCACGAGATCGTCCGTCAGGGTAAAGTCCAGGCTTTGCGCTTTGAACCCCACGGCGCTTACCGTCATCCGGTACGATTTGCCGGAAGGAAGGGTCAGGGAAAAGAACCCATACTCATTGGTCACCGTGCCCGTGGAGGGCTCTTCGATCCGGATCGTGGCGCCCAGGATGGTCTCCCCGCTTCGGGCCGACCGGATAGTGCCGCTCACCGTAACCCTCGCCGGCGTCTTGAATGGCACCGGTATCGCATTGTCATTACCTTCATTGTTCGATGTCGCTTTCTTCAGGATGATATTCGCTCCCACCTGTTTGTATTGCAAATGCCGCCCCCTGAAAAGAGTCTGCAGGATACCTGCGACGGACTGATTCGATACGGCGAGCGTAACGTCCTGCTGTTGCTCTACATCCTCCGCCCGGGCAAGAAATTTAAAAGGGGTTCGCGACTCGATCTCCCGGAGGGCTTCCGTCAGGGAGGCATGTTTCAGCTGCAAGCTGATCTTTACCTCCTCCAACCGTTGGGCACAACATAATTTGGCTGAAAGGGATGCTGCGAGGCTAAGTAGCCCAACAATAAAAATAGATACACGCATAATAAAGGAAATGTTTTAATGGCAGGCCTTCCCCGAGATAGTGACCGTATGCCGGGCGACGTCATCCTGGAAATTCAGATCGGTGGTCTCCTTCAGCACCGCCAACAATTGTTGCAGCGAGATGGTATTCTCAAAATTGAGATAATATCTGCAACGGCCGATCGCCGGATCCGCAAAGACAAATTGAATATTGTACCATCTGGCGAGACTGGCGGTGATCTCCTCCATCGTCTGACCGGAGAATTGCAGTCTTCCCTGCCGCCAGCCTACCACCTGGCTGGTATCGATGGTGACCGTGGTGGAATTCCCGGTACGCGCATCCACCTGCAATTGCCGGGCCGCCGTAAGGACATCGAGCACGCGGGCGCTGTCCCGCACTCGTACCTTGCCGCTGAGGACGGAAACGGAAGCCAGCTGCTCACCCGAAAAGGACTTGACGTCGAAGCGGGTACCCAGCACCGTTGTCGTCAGCGATCCGGCATGTACGACGAAAGGGTGGGCGGCATCTTCGGCTACATCAAAATAGGCTTCTCCTTCGACCCATATTTCCCGCGGCGCATCATGCCCTTTGCCGGGCCGCGGGGCATAGCGAATGGCGCTGGCCGCATTCAGCCACACCTCACTGTTGTCGGGAAGCCGGATAGCCTGGATCTTACCGGCAGGATTGCTCACCGCGACCCATTCGGGCCTCCCGGTAAGACCCAGATATTGACGGGCTATCCAGATTGAGGAAACAATGAGGACCAGGCAGGCTGCCGCTTGCCAGGCGCCCAGCCGGAATATGCGCCCGCGGGGCAGCGCCATGGGCCTCGTCGGCACCACGGGGGCTTCCGGTACCGCCCGTATCTGCGCCTGTAACCGTAGCAGCATCCGTTCCCGTAAATGATCCATCTCTTCGACCTTGTCCGTTGGCCATTCTACCGTAAGGATCTCCGCGGAGCGATACCATTCCAGCAGCTCCTGCAATTCCTCAGGAGTGATCGTTCCGAAAGCATACTTATCGATGAGCTCATCCAATCTATCGGCGTCCATAGATAAATCATTTGAACATATAGTACACTTTGCGACCGGGTATCCCTAAAGGGGGAGTGAAATTTTTTTTCAGGGAAGGAAAGAATGCAGGAAAATGCTCATTTTCCGGATGGAATCCCGAATGGCCTTTAATGCCTTGGTCATATGATACTCAACGGATTTGGGGCTCAGGTCCATTTTTCCGGCGATCTCTTTGACCGAAAGCGCTTCGTCCCGGCTGTAGACGAATACCAGACGGGCCTTTTCGGGCAGCTGCTCTACAATGCCCCGGAGCCATTCATCCATAAAAAGGGCATCCAGCTTCTGCTCAGTGTCGTTATGCGCCGCAGCTTCAGGCTCGTCCGATAACTGTCCGCTAATGACCTGGTTCCGCCGCTTTATCCGGGCCATGGCCTTGAATACTGAAAATTTGACCGCCGTGCCGAGGTAGGCGGGAAGGGAATTTATCTCCAGGCTGGCGCGCCGCAGCCAAAGCCCCATAAGGACATCGTTGACGATCTCCTCGGCGGTCTCTTTCGACCGGGTATAATAATAACCGGTGGCAACCAGCCGTTCCCAGTACCTGTTGTAAATTTCTGTAAAAGCAGCTTCCCGGCCATCTCGGATCAGCAGGAGTAAGTCGGCGTCGCCCAGGTTGGAATAGATGGCCATTTCACAAATGTCCCGCAAAATAGACAAAATCCCGCCAGAGAGGATTGCCGCTCATCACGCCGGCACCATTGCCCCGCCATCGATCCTCATCGATTCATAATCCTCTTTCCAGGCATGTTTCCATCTTCTGTGGCTCCATAGCCACATGTCGGGCCTGGTCTGGATCACCGACTCCAGGTATCGCACATACCTTCGGGTCAGCTCACCTTCCGGCAGCTCCGCGGCATCCATACAGGCCAGCTCGACAGTACCATGGTAGTGGCCACGCCTGCGCTTTTCAATGGAGGCAAAAACAACAGGCAAATGCCCGCTGCGCGCCCCTTTTTCCGGGCCGCTGGCAAAAGGAGTCGCGCGACCGAGAAAGTCGATCCAGTAAGCCGTTTGCATGTTGCCCGGACATTGATCGGCGACAAGCCCCAGCAGGTATTGGGAGGGAAGATACGGGACGATGGCTTCACGCATTTGCGGGGCCGGCAAAAAGGCATTGCCGTTTCTCGTCCGGAGCCGGTAAAACAATCGTTCGAACACCTTGCTGCCGATAGGCATATAAACGACAAGGATTGGGTATCTCGTCAGCGCCGTCAAAACGAGCTGCCCCCATTCCCAATTGAAAGTATGCCCCAAATGCATCTGGCAGCTCTTACCCGTCGAATATACTTCGTCCAACGCGCGGACGTCTATCGTAAATCGCTTGTGTAACCACGAATCACTGGCCGACACCAATTTGATCGTCTCTACAAAACTATCGATGAAATTATGATAGAATTTCTTGGCTATGGCGATACGTTCAGCGTCCGTTTTTTCGGGAAAGGCCTGGCGCAAATTGTCCATGACCACCTTCCGGCGATAGCCGATACAGTAATAGACGATCCCATAAATGAGGTCGGATAGCAAGTAGAGCACGCGCATCGGAAGAAGCGACACGACGTAGAGGAATCCGTAAAATAGATAGTACATGGCAAGCCTGGGTTGCCTTAAAGGTAAAGGTATTTAATCTATTCTAAACTAGTTTTTTAACATTGATTGCATTCAACCCTTTGGGGCTACTTTGTGTCTCAAATGTCACTTTTTCATTTTCCTTTATCCTTTCCGATAACTGGTTTACATGCATAAAAACACTCTCCTGTGATTGCATATCTTTAATAAACCCAAAACCTTTCGCCTCGTTAAAGAAGGTAACGATCCCCGTTCTTATAAGATCAGCCGGGTCGACGTCACCTGCTTTAGGGGTGCTTATCTGCATGTCTTCTGCTCTTACCTTTTTCTTATTGCGTATGTCCGGTGGCTTAGGGGAAAGATTACCGTTTTCATCAACATAAGCCAACATCTCTTCCAGGGTTTTTCCCTTACTGGCTTTTGCCTTGCGCTCCGCCATCTTTTCCTGTTTATCCTGTCGTTTTCGCATCTTTTTCTTATCTCTTTCCTTTTTACCTACGGTTTCCCCAAAATTTCCCATTATTCAGATTACTATTTGTTGTACGCCAAAGGTCCGCTTTTTATCCGGGATCCTGGTAATTATTGTTATTTCCTATTCCCTCCATACAACCCAATGCTCCTGAGCACATTCTTCCCAACCGTACTCCCCGCGACCAGGCTGATATCGATCGAAGGCTGATAATGGATCCCCCCATAGAACCTGGAATTCCCCGCATCGATCCCAATATCCCGAAAGCTGTTGAACGATCTCGCCGGCAATCCCAGATCCGCACCCGTATGATCCGTGAACAACCCGATATTCCCATAAAGCGCCGTCAAAGCTTCCGCGGCCGACGACGAGACAACCGCATGCGCGGACAAATATTCCGGATGCGCCGGCGTCGCGATAATAGGAAGCCAGCCCGTATCCCCGATCACCGCCCGGATATAGGTAACCGGCCGTATCAGGTTATAGGTGTACTTGCTTTCCATCACGCTGATATTGGCATCCGTTAAGCAAATACCAACCAGCGCAAAGGCCATCGACGCCTTGTCAAGCCGGCTGTTCGTCTGCTTGATCACCTGCTGCAGAATGCTCATCCAGTGGCCGGGCGTGGTGACTCCGGGCACATCCCTCCAAAACAAGGCCCAGTTCTTCTGATCCGTGGTCAGATGCTGCGACGTCGTATACAGGTCATTCACCATCTGGTAAAACGCTGACTTCGGGTCTTCGGAATAGGCAAGGGGCGCAGGGGGTTGGGCGTTGTTTCCGCTCCCCGCGATGATCGGCCGGTCATTTCCCCAGAACGGCCCGATCGGCTTTGCAAAGGCCGGTGGCGTAAGCTGCCAGAGGCCCGGGCCTACCGGCAGGGTATAAGGAAGCGCATTATTCTCATTGTACCGGTCGGTTTGGGACCAGGCAAAGACCGCATTGGCGACCGACCTGCCAAATCCGGTGGACTGGTCAGCCACCTCCAGGGGAAGGAAATCGAACGTCTCCTGTATCGCCTTCTCCAACGAATCGATCGCCGCAAGATCCGCGGCGCTCGAATTGGCGGTCGTGAAGAAGCTCCGGTTGAACTCGGCCAGTGACGCGTTCACGCTCGACGGCCAATGATAAACTTTCCGCTTGTCCGTTACAGGCAGACCGCTGAGCCCGTTGTATCTGTTCTTCCACGAATCCTTCCCCGGATCGGTCGACTCGAAGGCGCTGATCCCTGAATAGGCAAAAGGCCTGGCGAAGGCGCCATTGGAAATACCCTTCGCATCCCGGAACAACCGGATCTCCAGCGTGAGCCATTTGTCGATGACGTCGGAAGGATAAGACGAGGCGGGTAACTCTTGCTTGAATTCCATTCCCGGTTTATGGCAGCCCGCAAGGACGCCAATGACCAGCGCAAGGCAGAATAAATGTCTTCTCATAATAGTGTTTTACCTAAAGCTATTGTCGGGAGAAGGAAAAGGACAGCGGAAATGTACAACCGGAAGGATTGACGCCGGATCAGGCGCCTTTAGACAGATATCGAGCAGGAGCTAAAGCCGGTTGGGTTGCAGCTTTTCAAGCAAAATATCTTTCCGGCTCCTCGACACATCGATATTCATCCCGTCCGACATGACAAGATAACCCCCATCCCCTCTGAAATATCGGCGGATCTCGTTGATATTGACAAGGAAGGACTGGTGCACCCGGACAAAGGGATGATCGGAAAGCAGCTCCTCCACGTCTTTCAGGGGTCTCGAAGCCGTTAGCTTTCGTTTATCTTTTAGGTGGAAGTGGGTATAATTCCCGTCTGAGCTGCAGCTGACAATGGATTCTATCTCCACCATTTCCAGCCCCTGCATCGTTGGAAGCGCGATTATCCGGATGGGGGTTCTCGCCAGGCTCGATCGCTGCAACAGCTCCAATTGCAGCGGGGTTGGATTCTGGAGGTTTTTGGACACCTTGGCCGCGGCTTGTATCAACTCCACCCGGTCGATCGGCTTCAGCAGGTAATCCAGCGCGCTAAGCCGGATGGCTTTCATGGCGTATTGATCATAGCTCGTCGTAAAGATAACGGCGAAATTGATGACGGGCACCCGCTCGAGGAACTCAAAACCGGTCATATGGGGCATTTCGATATCCAGGAACACCAGCTGCGGTGTAAATCGATCAAAGACCTCCAACGCGTCGGCGCCGCTATGCAAAATGGCCGCCACAGACAGTTCCGGGCAGAACTTGGCGATCATGGCTTCAAGAGTTTCGCAGCAATACGGCTCGTCATCGATGATAATAGTCTTGATCATATGGGCTCATTTTAGGAGGTCAATGTTCCGTTCTCATCGTAGGTCCGTCGGAATCGGAAGCTCAAATTTACCCGGGTACCGGCTGACATTCCTTCCCCATCGACAAGATCTTCAATGCTGAACGTCACCTTCTCGTCATTTAATTCATGGTTGATCAGCGCCAGCCGGTCTTGGGTCATCCGGATGCCCATGGATTGGTGTGGTGCCGGTCCCGATCCCGAAGAGACCGGCATCGGCCTTCCCACCCCATCGTCGATAATGGCGCACTGAAGCATTTCGCCTTCGACAAGAAAGGAAAGGATGACCGAACCGTTTCCCTTTTTATGCATCAACCCATGCCAGATGGCGTTCTCCACAAACGGTTGGATCAAAAGCGGGGGAATGAACAGGCCGGCGGGTTCCACACCATTTCCGCAGACAAAGGAATAGCTAAAGGCATCTTTAAAACGCAGTTTCTCCATGTCAAGATATAGTCGGAGCATATCGATCTCATCTTCGAGGAGGATCCAGGCCTTTTTAGAATTGTTCAGCACCAGCCGGATGAGCCTCGAGAACTGCGTCAGGTAATCCGAGGCCGCCTCGGGCTCGTTCTTTACAATGAACCGGTTGATCGAATTGAGGCAGTTGAAGATAAAATGCGGATTCATTTGGGCACGCAGCGCCTGCATCTCCATTTCCGAGCTCTTATGCTGCAGCTCCTTGCGGGTGTTCTCGTTCATCAATTTTTCGTTCCTGCGCGCCAGCAGGATATTCCGCAATACCAGGAAGCAAAGCAGAACGACGAGCAGGACAAACGCGATCAAAACGTTTCGGATAAAGGACTCTCGTTTCAGCTGTTGTTCTTTGATCAATTTTTCGCTTTTGAGCAGGTCGATCCGGTCAAGATAGGCATTCGCCGCAAACCTTCCCTTGGTCTGATCGTCCGTCAGCGACTCTTTCGTCAGGATATAGCGCCGGAAATAAACATAGGCGCTGTCCGTTTCTCCCTGGCGATCATAAATGCAATAGAGGAGCTTATAGGCATCCCGCATCCGCTGTGGGGCGCGCGTTTCGAGACCCAATGCCAACCCTTGCCGGGCAAAGCGAAGCGCCTCGTGCTCATTGTGCAGGCTGTTATAGGTCTCGGCGATATCCAACACGGCCCGGACGATCTCATTCCTGTCGTTCAACCGGGAATGGATGGCCAGTCCCCGCAGCAGCAGCGGCAGGGCTTTGTCGTATTGCCGGGACAGCAAAAAATATTCGCCCTTGCTGACCAGGAAGATCCGCAGGTCTTTTTCAGGCAGCTTGCAAGTATCGAACAAGCTATATCGGTACAAAGCCGAATCGAAAAGGTGCAGATGGCTATAGATCTCCGCATATTCCATCTTGGCCCAGACAAGATCTTCGGACTTCAGCAGGTCCATCGAATCGGCCTTCGTAAAATGTTGGAACATTGCCCTGTAATAGCCTAAGGCCAGCGGATAATCCTCGATACCCATACATAAGGTGCCCAGGCCAAGCAGGACCGATTTGATCTCGACGCTATCTCCTGTTCGCGAGCTTAGCTGCAGCGCGGATTGGGCAGTATTGAACCCCTTGTCGAACTCGCCTCTCTTTAAATAGACTTGTGTATTCAGGTCAAGGGTGCTTAGCACGCCCGTTGTGTCCCCGTCTTTGTAGCATAGGGCAAAGCTCTCATTTGAATATTGCAGCGCCTCGTCATACTTGGATTGGGCAAAGCAAACAAAGGAAAGCTGGCTATAGGTTGTCGCGAGCCCCTTCTTATTCGCCGTTTTTGCATAGACCATCAGCGCCTCTCGATCCAATTGCTCCCCTCCACGAAAGTCCCCATAAAAATAGGTTCGTATCGCAGCCTGCGCGGTCAGCGCATCCGCCATGCCCCGGAAATACCCTTCCTCCACCGACACCCCATACGCCACCGCCTGTCCATACGCACTCCCGCACCCCTTTGCCTCCTCATAAGCCAACCCCGCATATTTCTCCGCCGAATCCCGCTCCGATAGCTCCATGAACTGCCGGCTCATCTCCACCATCGAATCCACTCTCGCCGGACCCATCGCCACACCAAGCCCCCTCCGCAGCCCCTCGACCCGCGAACCCTGGCCCAATAGCCACAGAGGCAAAACAATGCCCCCCAACAAAATGCCCCATTTCATGCTATTCTAAAGGTAACATATCTCCTTCACCCTTTCCACTCCTACCCTCCGGGCTACCATCGCAATTGAGCATCCCGCAGAAATTCCGGATATTCCGCCGGCTTCACCTGATAACTAACACCCGCAAGCCGGCCGGCCCGCTATTTGTATCGAATCCGGACACGACCTGTATCAAAATCGCGCCACCACGGCCCATCCTGCCCTCGCAGCCCTACCTCCATCTTCCGTGGCACGGTAAGGTTCGGCGGTAGTAATCTTTTCTCCCGGCTGATGTTGGGCCTGCAAGTATCCATCTCGATCATCACCGTAACGGCAGCCATCGCGTTCGCCAGGAATTCGGCCTTTCAGCGGGATTATGATTATGGGTATAATATTGAGAGCAATATGGGGCTCGCGCTGCCGGACAGCGCCACCTATACCGCTATGAAGAACACGCTCGAGGGCGTACCCGGGATAACGGGCCTGGCAGGCTCTCGCAACGCCATCAACTTCAACTTCCAGGAAACCACCGCCGAATCGGCGGGCTTCAAAAAAGAGATCGGTCTGATGGGGATAGGGCCCGATTACCTGGATATCATGGGACTCAGGCTGGTAGCCGGGCGCGGTTTCGCAAAAGGGATGGATGCCGACTACGACAAGGCTTTGCTCATCACGGAGAAGCTGGCGGGCCTTTACGGGTGGAGCAACTCCGCCGCTCTCGGAAAACAGATCAGGATCGACAGCTCCCGCTTC
>Ga0310811_10015359_pt1 | contig 10010 bp, 11 predicted proteins | sample YCmetagenome_FD_207642 | JGI IMG/M metagenome (GOLD analysis project Ga0310811, IMG submission 207642) | Soil microbial communities from experimental microcosm in Duke University, North Carolina, United States - YC | ecosystem: Engineered > Artificial ecosystem > Soil microcosm > Unclassified ...
ATATCTGCCCAGACACATCGCCCTACCTAGATGGAAGGGAAGTATGGGTTCCAGCCTCCACCACTGCCCTCACCAAGTAGCAGCGGACTCTGAGGCATTGTTTCAGGCGGTGCGAAACTTATAAGGGGAGGGAGTGTCCAAAGTGGTGACAGTCCTTCGGAAGGCGAAGGAAGCACAGACGAGGATTGCTTAGCCACCTCACTCATACCCTCACACACGATGATGCTAGGGGGCAGGTACTCCATAGGGGAAGGTGTACCAGGAAGCTCTATGGGGCGAAGGTAAACCTTCGGTGGCTCACGCAGATGGGAAGTCTGCGGCGGAAGGTTCGGCGAGCGATCCGGAAGTGTGTCTTTCAAATTGTGTCCAGAGGAAGACTTCATGGTTGGCATTGTGCAGGCGCGAGGAATTGGCTTCGAAAGATATACTGACGGTAGAGTTAATCCAAGTCCAGCAGGTGGCTTTGATAGCGTCACAGGGGCAAGTTCGTAATCCGGAGCAGCGCGCATGTTAGAAGTAGTATCGAGGCGAGCGAGCGAGCGTTTGCGAGTAGGATTCGAGTTATGAGTGATGGATTTGGCGGTAACACTGAACGGGTGGAGGGACAGGATGGAGGCAGCTCGTTTGTGTTGTTTTGTGTCCGCTCGTAAGAACTTGGGTCTTGCCCTCTGGGGGCTTGGGGGAACTCTCATATTCGCCCCGCGAATGTCATCATCCGGTTCATATCCTACATCCTCTTCGACAATAGCAGGGTTTATGGGAGAACGGAACTTTGAATCCCTAGGAGTGGCATCGCTGAGCGCGTGCGAGACCTGCTCGCGGGCTTTGGATAGCTTTGCGGATGCAGCAGCGATGAAATCTTTGGTCTTTTGGGACGATGTTTGCAGGTTTGGTGAGCCTGGGGGACTGCTCGAAATTTCTGTATGTGAGCTGGAAGCATCAGAACCGTTGTAGAAGAAGGATGAACTGGATCTCGAAGACGATAGGGAGGTTGAAGAAAGGCTGTGCGCCCGAGAAGAGCTTTCAGAAGATGAACATAAGCCAGACATCATGGTTTCTTGTAGTAAATGTGGTTAGGTGATGTTCGACCTCGCAGGCAACTTATCCATATCCTAGTCCGAATCAAAATATCGGGTAGAGCACTGAAACAATTGCGTCAGGGTTCCCTAATATTGTTTGTAGTAGTAATACATCATGGATACATTGGCAAGTACGATGTTTCTACCATTTTGCGTAGGGCAGGAACTTGCCACTGTGATAGGAGATGGTCAGATAAGGACAGGACCGTCGGACAACACAGGGCAACTCACTCGAAGGTCAAAACAACACGGTCACCCTTCGGGTCCGGCTTCCTGGTAACGTTAACTTTGCAGTCGATCATGGACATGATACCGTCGCCAAACTGCAGAAACCAGATTAACATATTGGCGAGTCAAACTCCAAATCTCTCACCTTCTCATGAACGACAGCCTGATTTTTATCGCTTTATGAGATTGCGTCATGGATCATATCAATCGCAACTGACCTTGATGGCATGACCATATACGAGGACACTCTCGTATAGACGATAGAGGACGGGATCGGTAGGGGGCATAGGTCCAAGACCACCACGGTTAGGCCACCAGTGGGAACCAAGCTCACTCTGGACACTAGCAGTGGGAATGTCCAAGACGTTTGCAATGGCTTCGAGCTCCTCGGGAGACATTTTGGCCTATGGGAACACGTAAACGATTGCGATCCAACCCTAGTGTGCAGACGAACCTGTCCATAGAAAGCTGCAGCTACCCAGACCTCATCTCTTCCGATCGCATTAGAAATAGCTTCAAAGGATAACCCTATTTCATACTATTAGAGAATCCATGACTCGCCGCGCCTATGCCGTACCTTTCTTCGCTTTAGCCTCGAAGAGTGCCGCCACGATCGGGGGCAGGTCAGCATAAGGCAGGTTGTTCGATGAGACGGTCTTCCTAGCTATTCAGTCAAACTGTTGTAATGGAAATCAAGAAAAATTACTGACAGCAGCTTGCGACATGATGAATGGGCGAGTTTTGGGTAAAATGATGAGAACCAAGTATTGAATCTATATGGATCATATTTATATCTACGCGTGCACGTGACTCCGAATAAAGTGGGAAGGAGTTGGGCCCCCGTTGATGGCGAACTCACGGAAGCACGAGGTATTATAATTGCAAAGGGATGAACTTTCTCGTCTTGGTCCGGGTGTGTCCGGAGACCTCAGACCAAAACTTCCCAGTTACTCCATTCGTATTTCTCAGCCCTCCGAGTCGTGTCAAAGGCGGAACTGTTGGGATTCCGCGGAACCAAGTGAATTGGGGTATGCACACGAAGAACAGGGTGTGAATAACTGAAGGTGTCAGGCCTTTGTTTCAAATTTGGCCCTTGGCGGAATGTGTAGGACTTGATGGAACCAAGCGGAAGGGTGTATGGAAACGAAGGACATGTTATAGATGACTGAAAATTACATTTTTCGGTCTGAGTTTCGGCAGTGTCGGAACGCGCAGGGCTGCGCGGAACCAAGCGGAAGGGTATATGCGCGTGAAGGACAGGTTATGGGCGACAGCCACCGAGTATGCTATTTCTAGGTCTCAGACTAGGTTTGTTCGCTATTCACCGGTTTCCATATCTCTTTAGTCGCGTGCATGAACTCGTACAACTGTCCAAGTTGTTCTGCAGACATCTGAGCACATGTTAATACCAGTAAACCAAATCCATAGATGAATAGAGTCATAAAGACCTTTTCGTATACCGTAGGATCTAGTTTTTTGAAACTTCTTGAGTCCGAGGGATCTCGAGGGAGCTCATCCAAGTACATCTTCCACTGTGTCAGGAATCCCATGATGTGTACTGGATTGGTGATTTCTCTATGCCTTCTAAACTCTTTAAGAACAACGGCGTGAGCAGTGGTACGTGACTAGCGTAGAGCACAAACCAGTTTTAACATAGTCATCACCCAATGAACGCATTTCAATTGGGAGCCTTCTGTGCGCCCTGAGTAATCTGCGATATAAACTACAATACGCCAAAAGTAAAAATTGAGCCACTCGTCGTCGCCAAAATATTACAGACAGACATACGGAATTGGCGGGTATAGCGCAACGCTCGCCTGGCGCAAGTCTAAATGCTTCGTGGTCACAGATTCTGCAAGGCGAAAAAAAGTAGAGTGCATTGTGTGGTTCCTTTTATTTGCCCTTGGTCGTTGGTTTTGATCGTACTTCCTGGTAGTTCCGTTCCTCCAGAGTAGTAGGCACGGAAATCGGTAAGTTTTGTCACCCTGTGATTATATAAAGATACAAGGAGCAACCGCTAACTTCAAATGAGTGACTTCTTGCAGTGACCAGGTGCAAAGCCAGGTGCAGAGTCTAATTTGATCACGTGATTATGCAGGAAGTGGCGGTAACTTGGGGCTTACAGGGAAATGAAAACAAGTTGCCACAGCCCACAAGTCATCATACAAAACATGTTAAACACTCTTCACCTCGTTCAAAATGCTTCCGCTGCTAGACATTCTGAGAAGATCGTTTCAGACTCTTGATGGACATCTATATCACCAGAAATCTCACTTGCAGTCCATATTCTGTTTTGCAGATACCGACATGAAGGCCACTGGTAAAGTGAAGTTCTCCTGCGTCAGGCACGAGGACGACATTGCTCGTGTCCCTCGATCGAGACACTACCCCCGTATTTGTCTATATGTAGTTTTAGGAGAGGTGAGTACGATAAAAATGAGCTGATTATTTGTACTTCGAACAAGTCTATAGCACCTTTCAGCCTCTGGTCTCGTCAACTACCCCACATGCACATGCAATTTCCGCTTTTGATACCAAGCTCGAAACAGAATGTACACGAAAGCGGATTTGGTCAGTGATGAGCTTGGTTTGGCCTTGTACATCTACTCATGTATACAGAGATCCTCTGAGTCGAAGGTCCACCTCAACCTGTCGTAGCCAAGTCGTCACAACAGATTTGAATTTTGTTCTCTTAGGGGGCGCTGGTTGAAACCTGCTGGATTTCTTTTTGTTAACTACCTGTCCATGACAAGGACTAGTCCCTCGCGAGGATCATTTATCTCGACTCAAGTATATACGTGTTACTCTAGTCGAGAAATGGTGCTGTGCACTGCTATGATGCGGAAATGTATGTTTTATAATGGCTGCCCATGCTCATACTCTTACCTGACGTAGGGCGCCAAGATTCCCATGGTCTCGCTGTCATCTTCCGAATGGAATAGCCATCATGGTCATCGTTCTCCAACTGCGTGGTGCTGGCCATATACAACCATGGTGAGGGCTGGCGAGTGCTCACTAAGCAAAGCTAATCGTGTGACATTAACCCTATCTGTGCAACAATACGCACGGATGCTCGCCAGTTAAGGGAAGCATGCGTCATCAGTCTATCCGAGGCTCCAGAAGACACGTCTCCAAGATCATATCTAGCCGAAACACCGTGACACGCTCAAGGGAAGCCAGATCCTGGCTAACTACAGAAGATCATCGCAACCTTGTCGATAATTGAAATTCGTCGCTGGGGATGTTTTATAACTTGCAGTACGCCTGGAGGTATTTAAGGTGACTCGAGACAGGCTCCAAAGGCACTTCAGCGGTGCATCATGAGTCTATTGAAGATCCCCTTCATCGTAGCTTCGGCTATTGGCGTCCATATTTCGTTCAGTACTTCTTCTCCACCGCCTTCATCCGAAGAGAAGAAGGTAGAGCCCCCCATGCTCGAAATCATCATCATACGGTTTCAGAGTCTTTGGGGTAATAATACAAAGAAGGTATGTGGCCTTGAAGCATCGGTCGTTATTTATATGGATCGGTGGACGATATAACAGATCTGCACATATTTAGCATCGTCTGCTGAAGTTGCCAACATCATTGTCATGCATATATATCCCTCGCAGATTCCAGAGGGCATCTATGGCGCCAGAGCTCTGCAGCTTTTGCACGCTCTTCGCCCCACGCCAATCACTCCCGCTTTTCTTTCCGGCAGTCTTGCTGTCACAATTGGCGGCGTGTTAAGGCTTTATTGTGTGTCGACCTTAGGGAAATATTGGAGCTGGCAGCTCAGTATCAGACGAGAGCACAAACTTGTGACGAGCGGGCCATATTCTCTCGTTCGGCACCCAAGCTATACCGGTTTCCTTCTCCAATACGTTGGGCTCATTGTCATGTATGGAGAGCAAGGGTCGTGGTTGAGGCAATCCGGGATCTTACAAGTACCTTTAGTAAACATACTAGTAGCACTCGGCTTCATCGGCTTTACAATATGTGCTTGGATGGCTGTTAGCCGACCTCCAGTGGAGGACAAGATGCTCCAACGTGCACTAGGAAAAGACTGGGAGAATTGGGCGAACAGGGTGAAGTACCGATTGCTCCCTGGGGTTTATTGACGATATGCATATTGAGCGTTACGCTTGTTTGTTTCTTTGCTGTACGTGATTGGTGTCCTATGGTGTCCTGGATCTGCTGTACTCATGATATCAACCATAAAAAAGGATCCGCATGCATGGCAAGCATGCTGGCCACTTCAGCATATGATACTGTCCATGTGCAGATCTGTTATAATGTCGTCGGATCAGACAACGACCAATCCCCGACTCCCACGAGAAGGGTTTTGTCAGACGCAAACGGTCAATTTTCTGTAAATTAGCTGACACTTACGTGTCCTGGATGACATGCCCTGGCTTTCTAACTCAGCGATTTCACTTGTTGTTGAAAGTGTGACATGGCGAGGGGTCAAAGACTTCGATGGGCAGGTGACCGAAGATTAAGTGTGTTGTTTGAATGCCGTGCACAAGATTTTGCCTCCTTCAAGTGTACTTAATTCAGTGACCGACCGATGATTTTACCCTCTCGAAATGCACATCATGTCGTGATTGTATTACCCAGAATGAGATAAATAATTCACGAAGACTTGAACATGACACATCCCTCTGAACGTTTGAGAGTTGATGATAATTCATAAAAGAGTGAGAGAAACTTCGTTGGGGAATCGCGGAGGTCGGTGGGTGTGTGTGATAATCTTACAAGCAGGGTGACTGCAATAGGACAGAGGAACGGACAGATGGAAACATCGGTACAGACAATATAATTTTGTCGGCCTAGTTTGAAGACTGAAGTCTACATAGCCAAGCAGGTGCGCACACCAGGTTAGCAACAGATCACAGAGTGCTCTGCTGTGGTGACCATCGCGCAAGTAAGAGTAGAACATAGGATGCTTACACAAACACAGAATATCTCTCATTATTCTGCGTCTCGTGAGGACGTATCTATGAATCAAATCAACAAATCAATAACCTGACAGTGCTACCACATCAATAATCATGAGAAGCTCGCACTCAATGAGACATTTGACACGTAGTTGCGTAGCCCCGTACATACAAGTACACAGGCAGATGCCGCCGACATAAATCGACCCGGGCCCAAAGCCTCGATGGATCGATCCGCCAAGTCACTGCACAAAAACACCAAATCAGAGATGCACCCTTAAACTACTCAATCTAGGTCACACTGTACCGTCTACTATTCTGGACACGCAAGAACAACCAATCCACAGCCTTGCGAACGCCAGCTCTATTCCGTCAGTAAAGCCCACACACGCGCAAAACGCGCTCACATGCCATCAGCGGGTTTGATTGTGCTACAGAGTGCTACAGGGTGCTCTGTAGCACTCTGTAGCGAATTACGTTTCCTTGATGTCTCATATCAAGCCAAGCGCCGAAACGTCTAAAACATTCACATCCTCGCTAAACCTCCATCTCGTGTTCTTCCTCCTCCACTGATCCCAATCTTCATAATCCTACCTTTTCTCTGAAACGGTGAGGTTTGAAGGGGAATTTTGTTTGTCTGCGAGGAGTAGGAAGGGGTATGAGGGAGTGGTGAAGGGCCGTACGTACTAAAGGTTTCCCAGTCCTCACCGAGCCCCTCTTGGTCCTGCGCGTCGATAACGTACGCTACGGTATGACAGTCATCGTCGTATCTGTGCCAGTTGGATCGGATGCCGCGTTGTCCTCCAAGGTTGAAGAAGTTTATAATGCTGGATGGGAGTGATAATTTGCCAGCTGCGTGTCAAATTTACATTGATGAGCACCGAAATCGAAATGGGAGTTCTGAGAAATGTGTACCATTTTGCCCCACAGTCGGGCCAATCTTGGACAGGTCAAGCCAGCCCCAGGAGTCTTGTTATATAGAATCTTCTCAGCGCGAACTCGACGAGGAGGAGCGAGATGCACAGTTTTGCCAGTACCATCAAGGCCAATAATGGTCACTGTAAACCCCTCTGTCCTGTCATCTTCAGATGCAGGTGAAGGAGCGAATATGAAGTCTTACCTCGTCAAGTACTCGTGTAAGCCTTTTGGAGGTGATACATGATGGATGACGGTACTTGACGTCACATCGCGTTTGCAGCGCACAGATTATGTTCATTGAGGATTACAATGGAAGTATGTACTACACGAACCAAGCGCTTTATTATGATACCAACGTCTGTAACAATGCAGTCATAGGGGTCCAAGAGAAACTGAGAGTATGGGCTCCACAACGTACATTGTGAATTTTCGATACTCTCTCGAGTCTCAACGACCACACATACAGCTGAATCATTTCATCGACAAAATCACGGTGTCGCTGAAAGAGCATGTCCGTACGGCCGCATGACGCAGCGTTAAATACTGCCAATGTTCCTGCTTTTGCGATGGATTCCTCCAGCAAGGAACTGGAAAATTGTCGTGTCGTATCCTCGCTTGAACACAAACCTAGTTCCGGAATCAATGCCTTATGACGAAGGTAAGATATCCTCACGGCAAAACTTGATGCAATTAAATCTCAGAATTGTCACTGCAAAAATTAGAGACTAGAACTTACTACGCCCAAGACTTGAACTACACGTCTTCTCCGAATGAAAGTGGTCCTTTCCGTGTTTTCTTCGACTTTTTCTTCGACGCCTTCTTGGTACCTTCATCGCTGTCATCCAAATCTCCAACAACCTTTCGCTTGAGCTTGTTGGAATGTTGGGCCTTCGCACCCGAAGAAGAAAACGACAGAGTGACAGCAGCCTCTTTTTGCTTCTTCTTCAAAGAGTTCATGTCTGATTTCATGTCACCCTTGGTATCATTCTCGACTTTTTTGTCAGGATTAGGGAGTGATGGCAATCCTTTCTCTAAGCGATCTTGTGAGGAAAGCGAAAGTTTCTGTAAGCTGATACGCACCTTTCCGCCTCTCATTCTCTGCTTCTCTCTCTGTCAGATGCTTCCCTTCTTTCAGCACAACTACTTGAGGTCTTTCATCGACATCATCTTCGTCTACACTTCCATGATCGTCATCGGGTCGTTCGGGTATCGCAGGACGGACAGGTATTGGTGGACGTCCCGAACCGTCATCATAGTACTGTGGTTCATCCTCGTCTTCATCAGTTATACCCTGGACTTTATTCTGAAATTTTTGCAAGAACGCAGGAACATGTGATTGGTATTGTAAACGAGAGGAGAGCTGTTGCCGGGTAGGTTCCTTGGTAGACATAACGCCTGGTTCTACTTACCTCATGAGCGCTCAGTGAGAGTGACAGCATTTGTTTGCATATGTATAGCTTTAATTATGAATATGTATGCATAATTGCGTATGTATATTGTACCCCTCGGTGACCTTGAGAAATGTATCGATCTTGAAGTCAAGTCATAAGCAGATGCTAGGACTCACAGGAATCTGCGGGTGTACCACAAGGCAATAGGATCTCTCAAGTGTATGTTCAATCGCAAAAGCCACTGATATGCGCCTATCCCTCGACTCTCTTGATGACGATACCCTCCTTGGCGTCTTTTCTGCGCTGACTGTTCCAGATGTGCTCAACCTGAGACAAGTAAGACCGTTTCAGCTCAACCCAGATTTTTTCTCACTCGTGCTCGAAATATTAGACATGTCGTAGACTGCTAGCCTTCTCAAGTCAGAAAATTGTATGGCAGAATATCGGCTCTTCTCAGATATTGCAGCAGGGCATACCCTTCTCCAAGAAACCACTCTGGAGTTTCTCTGTCCGTGATCTGGAGGACAGAGTACGCCGTGCCTACCATCTTGGGAAGTCTTGGAAAGCTCCTTCAATTACATTTCGCGCGTCTGGTTTCACAGCGAGCAGGGGGGGCCCTATCCAAGACATATACTTCATTCCAGGCTATGATCGGAGATGGCTCATCACAGTCTCTCAGAATATCTGGTCGATAATTACACTCTGGGATCGTCGTAACTTGAAGCGAGTCACTTCCTGGTGCCCCCAAGAGGCTGTATTCTCTGCTCTAGCAGTGAACATGTCTGAAGACTATGAAGCTGCTCTCGCGGTGTCACTGCACAGATACGAGTCTGTATTGCCTTACTGACTATGCTCGTAATTGTACTAAATCATTCACAGTTCCGTTGTGGTTGAGATATTGGCTATCACGTCTACAGCGCCGGACTCTCCGCCAGGGTTTAAATGCATTGCCCGACTTGACACGTTGCGTCAACCAATCGCTATGTGCGGGTCCTTACTGGCCTTGGCCGATGACGAATCCGAGACAATTATATGGAACTGGAAAACGCAGGAGTACGCGGTCTTGCAAAGTCCTGTTGATGCGGACCTTTGGCGGGTATGTCATCCCGTCAATTGCGAGCCTTTTTTTATTATTATGATTCGTAGAATAAATGTACTCAGGTCGTCTTTGCATACAAGACCATTCTTGTTGTTAGAGCTCGTTCAGTTCATGCATTTGCGGAGCCGAAACTAGCACCACATCCCAACACATTTATCCATCATCCTTATGCCCAGAGCACATTTGGCTGGGTGGACGGTATCTTTGTTTCTGTTCCCCCATCTTCGCCTGAGGACCCCACAGGAATAGAAGGACAGCCTCTGTCAATTCTTGTGCGCACGAAGAATGATGACCCGTGGTCGTCCACGTTCAAGATGCAACTCTGGACTTTGAGTTCAGTGACCCCATCTTGTGATACTACTGTCGACGGGCC
>Ga0310811_10015360_pt1 | contig 10010 bp, 7 predicted proteins | sample YCmetagenome_FD_207642 | JGI IMG/M metagenome (GOLD analysis project Ga0310811, IMG submission 207642) | Soil microbial communities from experimental microcosm in Duke University, North Carolina, United States - YC | ecosystem: Engineered > Artificial ecosystem > Soil microcosm > Unclassified ...
TTGACGCCGATGCCTAACGCCAGCGACAGCACGGCGACCAGGGTGAAGCCCAGGCGGTGCCGCGACCGTCGGATGGCGAACCGCACGTCCCACGCGAGGTGCTGCCACGCCGCGACGAGAGAGAACCCGCGCTCGGGCGGCGGTTCCGGCCGGGCCGGGCGGCGCTCGCGCGCGATCTCGCGCAACGCGTCTGGCGTCAGCCGCTCGAGGAGCTGGCGCTCTGCCTCGGCGCGTCCGACACGCGGGGCGAGATCGATGAACTCCTGCTCGAGGTGCTGCGCGAATTCCTCGACGAGCTCGGCTTCCTCGGCGGGTGCGAGCGCGAGTAGCGCGAGGCGCAGGCGGAGCTCGGCGCGCCAGTTAGGCATGGTGGGTGGCGGCAATGCTCGTTACGGCGGCCACGAACTCGCGCCAGCTTTGGCGCTGCGCGTCGAGCGTGCGGGCACCGGCGCCGGTGATGCGATAGTAGCGGCGGCGCCGCTCGCCCGCCTTCTCGACCCATCGGCCACGGATCCACCCGCGGGCTTCCATGCGGTAGAGCAGCGGATAGAGCGAGGCGACGTGGAAGGTCAGGACGCCGCGCGATCGCGAGGCGATGAGCTTGCTGAGCTCGTACCCGTGTCGCGGCTCGTGCTCGAGCAGCGACAGGATGAGGAACTCGGCGCTGCCTTTTTTCAGTTCGGGTGTGAGCATGGGAGTACAATATGTGGTGCTGCCACATATTGCACGCGGCCGGCGGCGCGTCAAGGCCGCGCGATGTCAGAACGCGGTCAGGGCGCGATGCCGGCCGGCCGGCGGCGCGCGCCGGCTACCGCCGGATGCCCGCCGTGAGGAACACCGACCGCGGATCGCCCACCCGCGCCCCGGCGCCTAACGCAGTCGTGAAGTAGGTCGCATCCGTCACGTTGTTCACGCCCACCGCCACGTCCCATCCCGGCCGGTAGAAGCCCACCAGCGCGTCGACCACCGCGAACGCCGGAATCTCGTTCGTGTTCGTCGTATTGCCGAACACCCGGTCGCGGTAGGACAGCCCGCCACCCACCCGGAACCCATCCACCCCGCCTAACGCGAGATCGTACGTGGTCCACACGTTCGCGATCCGGCTCGGTACGCCGACGGGCTGCTTCCCCGCCGCCGCCGGGAGAGACGGATTGTCGGTGAGCTCGGCGTGCTGCGCGGTGAGGTTCGCCAGAATGTTCCACCGCGGCGTCGCGCGCCACTGCGCGTCGACCTCGCCGCCCCACGTCTCCTGGTCGTTGAAGAACACCGTCGTGCCCACCTCGGTGAACACGTTCTTGCGCTTCACCCGAAACGCCGACGCCGTCACCGCGAGCCTGTCACCGAACGGAGCGAGCTTCACGCCGGCCTCGTATTGAATAGCCGACTCCGGCGGCTCGATCCCGTTCTGCGTCGCCTCCGAGTTGAAGTTCGCCAGATGGCTCGTCGCCACACCGACGAACGGCGACACGCCGGGCGCGATCCGGTACAGCGTGCCCACACTCCAGCTCACCGGCGCGTCCGTGCGCGTGAGCGTCGCGCCGGGCTCCAGCGGATGCCCGCCGTCGCGCGTCCGGCCAGGCACGAACGCGTTAGGCGTGAGCGACGTCGACCACCAATCCTGCCGCAGACCGACGCGCAGCTTCCACCGGGCGGTCAGATCCATCTGGTCCGTCACGTATGCGCTCACGTACATGGCGCTCAGATTGTCATTGTCGCAGCTGTGATGCTCGTCGCACGCGAAGTTAAGGCTGTCCGCCGACATCTCCTGGATCTGTGGATCGAAGATGTCGGCTATGGGCGGCACGTCCGCGGTCGACCGATTCGTGCGAACGTGCTCGTGATGGAGCTCGGCGCCGGTGAGGAGCGAATGCCCCACGGAACCGGTCGCGAACGTCCACAACGGTTCGAGTTGGTAGTCGAAATCGTTGTTCACGTCGTGCTGGCGCCTGAACTGCCGCGACACCGAGCTGTCGCCCGACACCGCGCTGCCCGAGTTCCGCTGGAGGTCGAGATCGCGATACAGAAACGACATCCGATTGTTGATCGTGAGGTGCTCGTTCACGGTCCACGCATCGCTCAACGTCGTGCGCGCCAGGTCCTGATTGCCGAACGAAAACGGCGTCGAGTACTTCGTCGCGCGCGAGACGTCGATCGGGCCTCCGCCCACGTAGATGAGCCCGTATGCGTCCGGCGTCTGATCGATGTGCCGCGCGTCCACGGCCACCTCGAGCATATGAGACCCGGTGGACCACGTCGCATCGGGGCGCAGCTCGAGGTCGGTGCTTCCGAGATGCCGGAACGCATTGGCGTGCTCGGCGAAACCATCGACGCGATAGTCGACGCCCGTTAGGCCGGTTGGACCGGTGCTGTAGACGTTCGTGTTGATGGCGTCGTACGCGCCGCCCTGCGCGGTGATGCCGTAGCCGGCCACGGGTTGTGGCTTCAAGTGGACGACGTTGATCGTGCCGCCGGCCGGACCGCTCCCGAACAGCGCCGATCCCGGGCCCTTGAGGACTTCGATATGGTCGATGCCGTTCAGCGAATGCGAAAAGCCGTTGATCTCATCGCCGTCGGAGAACCCGTCGCTCGACATCCGCGGATCCAGGCCGCGCATCAGGAACCGGTCGAAGAACCCATATGACGATGGCCCACCTTCGCTCACGCCGCTCACATTCCGAATCGCCTCACGCAGACTGGTCTCGCCCCGCTGCTCCGTGATGTCGCGCGAGATGATCTGGATGCTGGCCGGCAAATCCTCGAGCGCAGTCCCGGTCTTCCCCATCATCAGGACCCGATGCGGTGAGCCCTGCTCAGCGGCCTCAACGCGGACCCCGGCCAACGTTGTCGCAGCACCGCGCTCGCCGAACGACACCAAGGCGACAGTCATCGGACTCGTGAAGCGATATCGTAGTCCGGTACCGGCGAGGAGCTGTTTCAGTGCGTCCTCGGCGGTCAGGTTACCCGAAACGGCGTGAGACTCGCGGCCTATAGCGGCCGACGAGTCGAACGAAATCCGCACGCCCGACTGACGCTCATACTGAGTAATCGCCTGCGCGAGCGGCTGGGCTGGAATGTCGAAGGTTCGCGTCTGGACCACGGTATCCGCGCTCGACTGCTGCGCGCGGGACGCCGTTGACACGGACAGAACGAAAGCGGCCGAAACCAGAGCTATTCTCGATCGAATCATCGCGGCGGAAAAAAGGGGAGAACTTTACTCGGCTTTCCGCGCGCGAATCTATTTACACGGCCGGTTGAAGGTCAAGCGGTCGCTGAAAACCGAGACGCTCCGAATGTACGAGGTTTCGCTACGGGAGAAGCCTGAGCGATGGCACGTGACGCGGCCTGACCAGCGAGAAATGTCTCCGGTCGACTGTCAGCACGCTCACGATGTCCAGTCGCTCCGCCGCCGCCACCACGCATGCGTCGACGAACCCGAGTGGCGTGTCGATGTAGATGCCCATGAGCTCAGCCGCGCGCTCGACGTCTTCGGCGGCGAGTCCTTCGAGCACGAACTCACCGTCGCTGACCGCACGCGCGAACGCTACTTCGGCGTCCGCACCGATGCGCCGGCCGAGGAGATATGCGACCTCGGGCAGCACGACCACTGGAACCAGGACATCGTCGCGGGAGCGCGCCCACCATGCGCGCACCCGTGAGTGCCACGCGTCGTCGCGATCCATGAGCGCGTACAAGACGCCGGTGTCGGCCAGGACAGTCAGCGGTCGGGCTCCGACCAGAGGAGCTCGTCCACCCGTTCCGACGTGTCGCTCCGTCCACTGGCGAATCGGCCAGCCACGCTCGGCAAACGGGACGCGGACTGCGCGGGCGTCGCGATGTACGCGGCGAGCGCCTCGCGCACGACGGCCGCGAAGCTCTTCCCCTCGCGGCGCGCGAACTCGCGAGCGCGGCGAAGCAGCACTTTATCGAGGAAGACGCTCGTTCTCTCCATGGCATATATACTACACGCCATATATGCCATGCACAAGAGCGCGCTTCCGAGCAGCGCGATGCTGCGAACGGTTGTCGTCGCGTTGGGGCGCGGTATCATTGAGCGAACCGGCAAGCGAGCCGCCGCTCGCACCGGAGCTTTCACGCGGAGCCACACCGCAGGATGACCGCTCAGGAAGAACGCGATCTCGGTTTCGGCAGCGTCGTTTCGCGAGAGAGCCGGAAGCGTCTGCTCAATCGCAACGGGACGTTCAACGTCCAGCGTCGCGGACTGCGGCTGTTCCAATCGCTGAGTCTGTATCACACCGCGCTGTCGATTTCGTGGCCGCGATTCCTTTCGGCCGTAATCGGCACGTACGTCGTGATCAACGTGGTCTTCGCGTGCGCCTATCTCCTGTGCGGACACGGTGCGCTCAACACACCGCCCACGGGTATGCCGGAAGGCCGGTTTCTGCAGGCGTTCTTCTTCTCGGTGGAGACGTTCGGCACCATCGGCTACGGCAACGTCTACCCGGTTGGTGTGCTGCCTAACTTCGTGATGGTGGTCGAGGCGCTCACCGGACTGCTGGTGCTGGCGATGTCGACGGGGCTCATCTTCGCGCGCTTCTCACGCCCAACGGCGCGCATCCGCTTCAGCAGGCACGCGGTGATCGCGCCTTACCGCGGCATCACGGCGCTGATGCTGCGCATCGTGAACGAGCGCAGCAACCAGATCGTCGAAGTGGACGCGCAGGTGTTGTTCTCGCGCCGCGCCGATGACGACGGCACGCCGCGCGTGTTCGACGAGCTCGGACTGGAGCGCCGGCACGTCGTGTTCTTTCCGCTCTCGTGGACGATCGTGCACCCGATCGACGAGACGAGCCCGTTGTTCGGTCTCACGCCGGCGGACCTCGCCGACGTGGACGCCGAATTCCTCGTGCTGCTCAAGGGCATCGACGAGACGTTTTCGCAAACCGTGCACGCGCGCTCGTCGTATACGGCGGACGAGCTGGTGTGGGAGGCGCGGTTCACGTCGATGTTCAACCCGATGACGCCGGACGGCGTGGTGAGCATCGACCTGGAACGGCTCGACGCCATCGAGCGGGGTAGCGCCGGAGTGGCGCCGGTGGACACGGCCGCGGACTAACGGAACGTCACCCGATGGGTGGCGCGTCGGAGAGATGCTCCTGCACGATCACCCACGTGGACCCGCGTCGCTCGAACACCGCGGTCCACGCGCCCCCCACGACGTGCGGCATACCGCGTGGGGTGAGATGCGGAATGCGATACGTGGCCGTCAGGACGGCTGCGTTGGGCGAGAGCACATCGACGGCCATGGTATCCCACACCCATCGTGGCTGGCGCATGTTCTGTCCGGTGCTCTCCCAGAACGTCCGGATATTCCGTTCGAGCTCCGCGCGCGTAGTGGTGATCCGGCCGCCGGTCGCGGAGATCACGCGCCCGGTGTCGGGATAGAGGCTCATGAGCCGGGCAACGAAGTTGGGCGCCGACAGGTCGCAGGCGGCTTTCATGCGGGCGCGGATGGTGTCGGCGATCGCGGTGCGCTGTGCCTCCGAGAGGGCAGCAGGCCCGGCCGGCCGCACGCAAGCGACCTGGGCAGCGAGGATGGCGGCCGCGACGAGCGTGACAGAACGCCGAATGGTGGTCATGGTTCTGCGGCGTGGTTATAGTGGATGTACGAGGCAAAGGACAGCGCACGTCTCCGCTGGTGGACGCTCGTGCGAGGTCATTGCGCCAAGCTACGTTCGCGGACTGGCGCGCTTGGTGCATGCGGCATGTCGCCACTGAATGCGGCACCGCCATGTTGAATGTGAGCGGCGTCGTCGAGCGTCGCGAGAGCGGCGGCGGGACGTGTGGGCGAGCATGCGAAAGCGATGCCACGAGCCGTGCGCTTGGGTTGGGCGCACTTCGGTGTCCGGACACGAAGGAGGAAAGGTATGGGCGCGATGAAAACACTGGCGCTGCTGCCGATGGCCGGATTGATCGTGATCGGGTGTGGTCGGACGACCGCGGCGCCGTCCACGGCGATGAACGCACAATTGCGGAGCGACCTCGAGCGGGCGGCGGCGCCAACCACCGATCTGGCGCTCGCGCGGTTTCGGGCGACGAAGGCTGTGTCGAACGTGGAGCTCGGGTTGGGGAACGGCAGTCAGGGCAACGAGGCGCCGCGGAAGTCGCCGTCCCATCGGGCACGGCACACGTTGACGCCGACGGTCGAGGCGGTGAGCGCGATTACGTCGAAACCGGCGCCGATGCCGACGGTGGTAGCCGCGTCGGAAGACCCCGGTCCGTTGGCGGGGCCGAGGCCGATGCCTAACCCAGTTGGTTCGATCTTCCGGGGCGGCATGATCGCGGACGACGATCACTGCCAGATCCATCGGGGGGCAATGGTCGGGAGGGTAGCGCCCGAGCGGCCGTTAATGGGCGGCATGACGGGCCATCCGCGCGGCATCTGGTAAGTCGGAGCAGGCCTCGCGATGGAATACGGGCCGGCGACATCGCCGGCCCGTTTGTATCTGCGTTAGGCGAGGCGCAGTTCGTGGATCGACTGCAGCTCCGGCGCGTTGACCTAGGGCAGTACGAATGTGAATAGGGTTTGATCGGCCGCCACGGAGAGGTACTGCCGCCCGTCGAGCGAGTACGTCATCGCCGGCGCACGCGGCGCCCCGCCTAACCGAACCGTCCACAGCAGCGCGCCGGTGCGCGCGTCGGCCGCGTGAAACAAGCCGTTCGACTCGCCGTAAAACACGACGTCGCCGGCCGTCGAGAGTGATGCGGTCCCCTGCATCGTCTCGGGCGTTACCGTCTGCCAGCGCACCGTGCCCGTCGCGGCGTCGATCGCCGTGAACGTGCCGTGCGTCGGCCCCGCGGGAGCGTGAAATCCACCCTGCCACTTGGCCCGAACGTGGAACGGCGCGGGCTGTAACGTGAACTTGATCGGCTGCACCTGGCCGGCCACGTACAACATCCCGGTGCGCGGAGAGTACGAGAGCGGCGTCCAGTTGCTGCCACCGCCCATGCCCGGCATGATCAACGTGCCGCCTTCGGTGGGCGCCGCGAACGTGTTCTCGTGCGGCACGAATTCATCGGTGCGGCGAATGCGCGCGCCGGTCCGTCGGTCGAGAATGTAGATCCATCCCACCTTACCCGCCTCGGCGACCGCGGGCACGCGTTGCCCGTTCACCATCACATCCAACAACAGCGTGGGACTCGTCGCGTCGTAGTCCCACATGTCGTGCGGCACTTCCTGGTAGTACCAGCGCAACTTGCCCGTACGGACATCCAGCGCGACCACCGACGTCGTGTAGAGGTTGTCGCCGGGCCGCACGCTCCCATCCATGTTAGGCGCGGGGTTGCCGACGCCGAAGTAGATGAGGCCGAGCGCCGGGTCGTACGATGGGGTGTTCCAGACGCCGCCCCCGCCTAACTGCCAGGCGTTCGCGTAGCGGGCACTGTCGCGGTGCTCGCCCGCGATGTCGCGCGGCAGCGGGTCGCCGTCGGGCGTGGTGCGCGACCAGTGTCCCCACCAGCCGCCGTCCTGCGGCGACGGAATCGTGTAGAACCGCCACACGCGCGCGCCGGTCTCGGCGTTGTATGCGTCGACATGGCCGCGAATGCCGAACTCGCTGCCCGCGATGCCGACGATGATCAGACTGTCGACGGCGAGCGGCGCGCTCGTCATGCTGTAGCTGCTGTCGGGATCGGCGGTCGTCGCATCCCACACGAGCTGCCCGCTGCGACTGTCCAGGGCCAACAGATGGTCATCAAGCGTCGAGACGTAGACGAGATCGTGGTACAGCGCCACGCCGCGGTTCTTGGCGCCGCAACACGTGGCCACGTCGGGCGTCTTGTTGTCGAAGCGCCAGAGCTCTCGGCCCGTGCGTGCATCCACAGCCATCACGACGCCGAGGGGCGCCGTATAGTACAGCACGCCGTTGGACTCGAGCGGCGTGCTTTCCTGTCCGGCGATCGGCCGGTCGACCTGGTGCGCCCACGCGAGCGTGAGCGTGTGCACGTTGCCGGTGTTGATCTGCGACAAGGGCGAATAGCGCGAGTTCGAGTAGTCGCGTCCGTTGGTCAGCCACGCGTCGGCGTCCGCCGATGCGTGCAGCAGCATCGCGTCGGTCACGGCGGCAGGCGGCGCGCCGGTGGGCGCGGGTGTCCGCGTGCTGCCTGTCGGTGCGCTGCCGCCCGCGCCCGAGGCTGCGGGCGGCGTCGGGTTAGGCGAGACGAAGGTGCCGCGGCCGCCGTCGATCGCCACGCGCGGCTCGGCACACATCATGTCGCGCGACGCGGCGCCGGCCAGCACCGGCCCGTACGACTCGGCGCGCGTCCTGGTGGGCCGCGTGAGCGGCGGCAGGCGCGGCACGGTGTCGGGCCGCAGATCGTAGAGCACCATCGAGCGGCCGATGCGCGCCGCCGGCGTGTGGGTGCGGAGCCAGGTGAAGCACGACACGTAGTCGCCCTGTAGATAGGTCTGGCTCACGGCCACCCATCCCGACGCAGGCGCCGATCCGCCTAACCGAACGGTGTCGGCGAGATTCACGGCGCCCACCGGCGTCGACCCGAAGTAGAAAAGCGTGACCGCGCGCACGTGCCGCGCGTGCAGCGTGTCCGCCAGGCGGTCGAGGTCCTGTCCCCAATCGAGATTGCTGTCGACGAGAATGTGCTCCGGGTGCCGGCCGGCGAGCGCGTTGAAATCGGCAAGAAATTCCGGGTAAGCGAAGGCCGCCTGTGCGACCTCCCATATAATGAGTGCGCCCAACGCGCCGCGCACGAGCGGCCGCACGGGGACGCGCTCCCAGAGTGACACCACCGCACCCGCCGCCGGGATCGCGAGCAACGGATACATCGTGAGCACGTGGCGGACGCCGATGTCGATGTGCGAGATCATCGCCACCACCATCACGGCGACCGCCGAACAGAGCAGCGCGAGGGCGCGCCAATCGTGGCGCTGCGGAGACGAGAGCAGCCACGCGATGCCCAACGCAGCGAGCGAGAGGAACGCCAGCGGCGTCTTCACCGCGAGCGCGATCCACAAGTACCACCACCACCCCTGCGTGCCGACGTGGCCGAACAGGTACGACGTGTGCCCCTCGCGATTGTGCGCCGCGAGCGCGCGAAGTCCGGTGAGCAGCTCCGGCGCCGGCAGCGGCAGCCGTCCACCGAACGCGAGCCGCGTGTGGAAGCGATAGACCGCCCACACCAGGACACCGACGAGCACCGCCGCCGCCACCGCCATGCGCGCCGGCTCGCGGAGGTCGCCTAACGCAATGCGGCGCGGCGCGCCGGCGTCGCGCGGAGCGGGAATCGCCCACCAGGCACACACGATGAGCGCTGCCGCCACCGCAAAGAACGGCAGACTCGAGAACTTGGTGGCAATGGTCGCGGCGCCGACTATGGCGAACACGATCGTTCGCGCGGCGTCCGGCCGCTCGAGCCATCGCGTGAACGTCCACAAGGCGGCCAGGAGCGTCGCGGTGAGCGGCAGATCGTTCGTCGCGAAGCCGGCGTGCGCGAGCAGTTGCGGCGTGGTCGAGACCAGGAGCAGTGCGACGACGGCCGCGGCATCGCCGTACAGCGAGCGCGTCCATCCCCACGTCACGCCGAGCAGCAACAGGAAAAACGGCAGGACGCCGAGTCGCGCGAGCAGCAACGTGCGTGCATACGGGCCGCTGTCTAACAGAATCGTGTTGCCCTCGGTCCACATCGTGGGCTGTCCGTGCGACGTGGCGCCGAAGAGGCGCGGCCCGAGCGCGATCGCGACGCGCGCCAGCGGCGGATGCTGCGGGTCGTAGTCGTAGCGTCCCTGGGCGAACCACTGCATGCCCGCCGCGAGGTGCGCCGGCTCATCCCACGTTTGTCCGAATCGCGCCGCAGCCTTGACCACGACGAACGACGCAATGATGGCGATGATGATCGCGACGACCCCGAGTCGCCGCGCAGTGCTTGCATGCGCCGGCGCGCCGGCGTCCGAAGCGGCAGGCTCGGTCAAAACGCTCGACACGAAGGAGTGCGTGGAAGGGATGGGTGTGATACGAAGGAGGACGACCCGCGCGCCG
>Ga0310811_10015362_pt1 | contig 10010 bp, 9 predicted proteins | sample YCmetagenome_FD_207642 | JGI IMG/M metagenome (GOLD analysis project Ga0310811, IMG submission 207642) | Soil microbial communities from experimental microcosm in Duke University, North Carolina, United States - YC | ecosystem: Engineered > Artificial ecosystem > Soil microcosm > Unclassified ...
ACTGAGAGGGGAGAGGCAGGCGCATCGGACCGAGGTGGATCAGCGCAGACTCCAAACCGACTATGTCCGGTATGCGCGAATCGCCTCGGGTCAGGAACCGCCGGACGGACCTGAGTGGAAAGCCGTCACTGACGATCCGTCTGGTCTCGAGCGCTACATTCATGTCTATCTCCCTCATGAAATCCTGCACTGGGGAGGAGAACTGATCGACATGTTTCCCGAGACATGCAAAGGCCTGAAGGAACGGGGTCTTCCGTTGGATGACTTCGTGCCATGGTGGTTCCAGGGGGCCAGGCCAGCCGATCGACCGTATGATTTTTTTCTCCTGAAAATCGATCGTTTCGTCGAGTTCGTTGCTGAACGCGTTCCGGTGCTTATCGGCCTCGCTCGCCGCGAAGCCGAAACCTTGCGCCGGGCGTATGAGGACGCCAACGTCGGAGGCCGGTATCTCACGGAGTCCTGTCCATGACATTTTGGAACAGGCTTCCGACTCCAGTCATCGGTCTCTCTCCTATGGACGGAGTAACAGACTCCGTCTTCCGACTCATGACGGCCCGGGAGGGGAAGCCTGACGTGGTCTTCACCGAGTTTACCCATGTGCACGACGTCTGCCGCGGACCGGAGTTTCTGCTGGACTCGCTGCACTATCAGGAGGCCGAGCGTCCGATCGTGGCGCAGCTGTATGGAAAGGACCCTGAGCTGTTCTATCAAGCGGCGCACGTGGTATGCGAATTAGGCTTCGACGCCTTGGACATAAACATGGGCTGTCCCTCCCGTAACGTGGCGTCGTCGGGTTCGGGGGCCGGACTTATCCGCACGCCCGATCTTGCGCATGCCATCATCCGTGCCGCACGACAAGGCATCGCTGATTGGACCGCCGGTCACACGTTGGCGACCGCCGGGCTGAAAGCCGCCAGAATCGACATGGTGCATCGATTGAATGCACTCAGAAACCATACGCCGGCCGCGCTTCGATCGGCGATTCCGCTCTCCGTCAAAACGCGTCTCGGTTACGATGAGGTGATCGTGGAACGGTGGATCGAACACCTCCTTCTCGAGTCACCCGCCGTGATTTCGCTGCATGGACGAACCTTGCAGCAAATGTACAAGGGAGAAGCCGATTGGGCAGCGATCGGTCGGGCGGCCCATGTCGTGCGCGGAAGCGGAACCCTGCTATTCGGCAATGGGGATGTCCAGAGTTTGGGCGAGCTGGTGCGTCGCGTCAGGGAGACCGGTGTGGACGGCGTGCTGGTGGGGCGGGCGGCATTGGGAGCCCCGTGGTTCTTCCAGGGGAAGGAAGAAGCTCGGCACTATGCAAAGATCGCAGAGCCGTGGGAGCATGATCTCGGGACACCCTCGCTGACCGCCCGGTTCGAAATTCTTCTCGCACACGCGCGCCAATTCGAGGCGCAATGGGGCCCGCAACAATTCAGGCGCATGCGAAAACATTTGGGATGGTACTGCAAAGGGTTCCCGCATGCCGCTGCCTTGCGGGCTCGGATGTTTCACGTCGCTTCCGTTGCGGACGTCGAAGCGGTGCTTGCGGACTATCGAAGCGGCCGGCTGATCGACGGCGGCGAGACCAATGTTTCGTCCACCACCGAACGCGAGACCGCTCACCTGGCGTCACGATGCGGCTAGTGCTGGCGTCGACTTCGCCGCGTCGTCATGAATTGCTCTCCCTCCTCAAAATTCCCTTCGAGGTCAGAGCTCCTCTCTGCGAGGAGGTGATGCCGCCGCACGGTTCAGCCGGCGATCTTGTCGCAGATTTTGCCAGGGCCAAGGCCGATTCCGTCGCGACGCAGGAACCTCACTCCCTGATCCTGGCCAGCGATACCTTGATCGAGTGCGATAGCGTCGCCATCGGAAAGCCTCGCGATCTCGCCGAAGCCCGCTCGATCCTACGAGACCTTGCCGGTCGTCCTCATCTGGTCAAGACGGCTGTCAGTGCGGTGTGTCGTGACCGGCGCTTCCAGGCCACGGAAATCTCCACGGCCCGGGTCTGGATGAAGCCGTTTGATGAGAAGGTCCATGAACGCTATCTCGAGAGCGCGGACAGTCTCGGCAAGGCGGGCGCCTATTCCATTCAAGGACTCGGTGTGGAATTGATTGAACGATTGGAGGGCGATTTTACGACCGTCGTCGGATTGCCGCTCCGTGTCGTCGCACGGCTGTTGGTGCAGGGAGGGATGGCCGTTCCGGTCGACGTCGATACGCTCTATCTCAGCAGGCCTTACGGCACCTGGTCACGTTTCCCCGCAGATTGAAAAGGAGAGGGGCTTTTCGTAGAATGCCGCCTTCATTTGCTTTTTTAAGGAGGGGTCTCATGGTTGTTCAAGGGAACCTCGTCACAGGCCTGCTGGCCGGTTTCTTTTTGGTCCTTATTCATCCGGCGTTTGCCATCGACGTCAAGCTGACGACCGAGGAAGCCCAAAAGGCGTTGGAAGCCGGTCGGGCACCGATGGAAAAGGCCAACAGCCCCGAAGAAGTGAAGAAGGTGTTGCAGCATGCTTCAATGGCGACCCGCGTGGGCGCCGATCCTGAAAAGGATGCTTGCGGGGCCAGCGCGATCCTCAGGACGAAACGCTACCGGCTCGAGGCATTCGGCCGACAGGAGGCCTCGGAATCGAAAAAGCGCAAAACCGACATCCGCATGCCGGACGAATTCATCAAGAAAGTCGTCGACATGCCGAATATGGAGGTTGAGGTGCAGCTTTGCGGCGACGATGAATATTTTGCTGAAGGGGCGCTGATCGAGTTGCAGCAGGCCGGCAAGAAGGTGAAGGCGATCGATGTCGGCAAGGCGGAGCGCGGACGCAAAAATGAAGGCAGTGGGCCCGCCTACCGGTCCCGGTTTACGGCCGTTTTTGCCTATGAAAGTTTCGACCCGAATGCCGTGTCTGCCTTCGTCGTGAACCTGCAAGACGGCAAGGAAATCCGCATCCCCGCGGACTTTTCAAAAGTGAAATAGGCCGCCGCCATACTTTGGATGGAACCCTAGCGCTGTGCACTCAGACAGCGGTGTCGATCACAGGCGTCCAGCCTCGTTTCACTGCATCGTACGGTGCGTTCATGCGCATCTTCCCCTTGCGGGAAACGCACCGACCGGCTATAAGTCTCATGTTTGAAGAACTCGCGAACCCGCCAAAATAGCGGGGATTGCCATTCACGTAGGGAGAGGTGGGCAATGCCACAATGGGTGATTCCACGCGTCCTCTCAGCGGTGCTTCTGTGTTCGATCATCGCTGCACCATTCATCGGCTGTGGGAAAAAGGTGACGTCCTCGACAGGAGAAGCGGCTTCGAGCAGCAAGAGCAAAAGCGCCGCCGGGCCGGTGGAGAAGATCACGCCCGACACCATGGCGACCTTTCCCGAGGAAAAAAGCTCGAGCACGACGATGGACACGGCACGTGAACCAGTAGAGGCAGCTCCCCCGACGTCGACCGCAGGAGGCGGTGTCGAGCCTGGTGCTGTGCCTGCTCCCTCTGGGGTAGCGCCCTCGGGAGAACCGCTCAGCCTCGGGGACATCTTCTTCGATTTCGATCAACATATGATCAGAAGGGACGCCCAGGCGACATTGAGTACCAATGCCGCCTGGATCAACAGCAAACCGGGAAAAGCTGTGGTCATCGAAGGACACTGCGATGAGCGCGGCACACAGGCCTACAATCTAGTACTCGGCGAAAAGCGGGCCCGCTCGGCTAAGCGGTATCTGGAGGATCTCGGGGTGCCCGCGTCGCGGCTGAAGACGACCAGTTATGGAGAGATGCGTCCGTTTTGCAAGGAACGCGACGAGAGTTGTTATCAGCAAAATCGTCGCGCCCATTTTGCGGTCCAATAGTGGCAATATTTCGGTTTCACCCGTAGGGGAGGGAAGAATGCGTCGAGCAGGGGGAATGGTAGCCGTATGTCTTGTGATACTCGCAGGCTGTGCCACTGGTGAGCAAGTTGATGTTGTCATACCCAGTCCGTCAAACGACTCTGCGAGCACAAACGGCGCAGCGACCGTTAGTGCCGGCAGTGGACTTCGGGTGGTCGTGAAACCGTTCGATGACGCCAGGATGGACCGCACTCACCTCGGAAGTCGGAACCACTTTTTTGGCAGTACCAGTTATTTCGATTTACCGAAAGGCACAGCGGGAGAGGCGGTCGCTAAAGCGTTGGTCCAACAACTAAACAAGCGCGGCTGGCAGGCCAGCCTCGACGGCGCCGGCGGAGCGACTCCGGATGCCACGATTACCGGAACGATTCAGGACTTATCGGTAACTGCCGTCAGCAAATTCGGCCGAACCGAACTTGCGGCCAAGAACACGATGATGGTGCGGGTGGCCAATCATAGCGACGAGAGCGCGGCGCAGGAACGTGTCATGGGCAGCGGCAGCGATGAAGTGTTCTGGTTCGACCCGGAGGATGCCCAGCAGCTCATCAATGAAGTGCTGGAAAGAAACATCGAGAAGTTCATCGCCGATACCAAGGTTGAGGGACGGGCGGTGAAGCTGCGGTAAGACGGTCCATCGCGTTGACCGTTAGCCCTCGACGGTCACCGTAATTTCGTGTATCCCGGACGCACCGTCGGGTGCCGCATCCTGTTCAGTCGATGACTGGAGGGCGCCCGTGCCGTCGGTCGCTCGCACTGCCAACGTATAGCTTCCGGCTTGTGGAACGATCCACTCAAAGTGCCAAAAGACCCAGGACGCGGTGGATACCGGCACTTCGAGCGTGGCTTTGGTCCAGGAGGCGCCCTCGTCGGTTCGGATCTCGACCGCAGAGATTCCTCTCGTGCCGGCAAAGGCAAGCCCGGCCACCGTGTGACGCGACCCTGTGAGAGTGGATCCGTGTCCGGGGACATCGATGCGTGACATGGTCTTGATGATCGCTTCGTCGGTCCAACCTTTCTTCGCGTAATACCCTTTATAGTCATGGTCGACGACCTCGATGTCCGTGAGCCATTGGACGCTCTTCATGCCATAGTGCCCAGGCACGATCGTGCGTGCGGGAAACCCGTGGCTCTGTGGAAGAGCGACTCCGTTCATCTTGAATGCAACCATCACATCATCAGCCATCGCTCGAATCAGCGAAATGCTATCCGAATACTCATCGGCCGCTCGAAACACCACGTCAACGGCATCGGTCCTGACTCCTGCCTCTTCGAGTAGTAACCGAAGCGAGCAGCCCTCCCATAAGGCAGTCCCGATATACTCGCCGGCGACCGTATTCCCGACGCATTCGAGGGTGACGACTTGCGAGACGGCAGGTCGGGCGCAGAGCTGCTCATACGTCAATGTCATGGGCCGCTCGACCAGCCCTCGCACCGAGAGCGACCATTCCTGAATGCGGACCGTGGGCGGGCTTCGATACGATGTGAGGTAGAATTCCTCGTTCGGCGTAATCGAGGAAGTCAGCGTCGATGTGCCGCGGCTGAACCATCGCTCGAGCCATCCGGCACACGACGGACGGATGCCTCCCAATAGCCACGCGGTTGCAAGGCTCACAAGAAGCAGGACACGACGACGTGACACGTCAATCATGACAGAGCAGCTGCATCATCATGCGGACCAGCGGTATCGAAGTGAAGGACAAGCGCGCCATTATGGCGAAGACCAGACCTTACTATCCTTCTGATTCACGTTGAGGTGGCACTCTCCCTCCGTACGATGCTGCTGTGGGTTCACTGCCTTGCAACCATGGCGGCCACGTCTCGCACAATTCTTTCAGTCGCCCCCTGATGCTCAGTCACGACTCCTCGGGCCCGTTCTCCCATGACCCTCGCTTGCTCCGGATCAGAGAGCAGCCGATCGCAAGCGGCGAAGAGATCGAGCTCGTTTTCGGCTTGAATCGCGCCGCCGGCCTTGAGGAGCCATGCGGCGACGTCCGGAAAATCGCGCATGTCCGGGCCGAACAGCACCGGCTTTCCGCAGGCCGCAGGCTCAATTGGATTTTGTCCGCCCTGCAGCACGAAACTTCCCCCGACCACCGCGACGTCAGCGAGAGCGTAAAGCCGGCTCAAATAGCCCATGCGATCGACCACGACGACAGGCATTGAACGGCCCAACCGTGAGGCGATCGCCGCCTCGATGCCGTCCTGATGAAATAGCTGGAGCACTTCGGTGCTTCTCTCGGGCCGGCGCGGCACGATGATGAGTCGAAGCGTAGGATAGCGGCTTGTGAGGCGTAGAAAGCAAGAGCGGACGAGTTCCTCCTCTCCACGATGAGTGCTGCCGGCGATCAAGATGCGCGAACCAGGCGAGACGAAGAATTCCGCGCGAAGGGCCTCGATAACATTGGCATCAGGCACGGACGCGGCCACATCAAATTTCAGATTGCCGTGATGGCGTAGCCGATCCGGCGCAACCCCGACGGCCAGAAACCGCTGCGCCTCGCCGGCCGATTGGGGATAGATGCCCCCAAAGGTATTGAAAGCCGACGCGAACAGAAGACGCAGGTTGCGGTACAGGCGAAATGAATCGGGAGACAGACGTCCATTGACCAAGATGCAGGGAATCCGTCTCCGGCGAACGTCGTCTAGGAATCCGGGCCAGATATCGGTTTCAACCAGGACGATCAGCGCCGGATCGACGGCGTCGAGGCACCGGTCGACCGCAAAGGCCACATCGTAGGGAAAATAGAACATTCCGTCGCAAAATCGGGAAAAGCGATCTTGCGCCATGGCAAAGGCGGATGCGGTCGAAACTGAGAGATACAACGGACGGTCCCCGAGTTCGCGCCGTAGGCTCTGAATGAGACTGCTGGCCGAGAGCAGTTCTCCGATCGAGAGGGCATGAATCCACACCGGCTTCCCGGAGGACGGCTTCGATTGAGGATAGGGTTGCCATCCCAAGCGCTTGAACAGGGTGGCACGGCGTTTTGCGGTGAAAAGCCACAACGGAAACAGGATCACGAACAGGCATATCGCGAGCGTGAAGGCCGCACGGTACAGTCTCAGGAGCATCCAGTGGCGCCAGCGACCTTGCAAGACGCCTCCCCTCATCGCGAGGCATTCAGGGGCGCCGCCGTGACTTTCTCCATCACGGCATGCGCGACTTGATCCACGGTCAGGCGCTTCATGCAAGCCCGTTCCTCATAGGCCGTGGTCAAGCATTGCTTCTTGAAGCAGGGACTACAGGAAAGATCGGCTCGGAGCACCACGTGGCGTGGCCCATACGGCCCCGTTCGCCAGGGTGCAGTGGGTCCGAAGAGGGCGACGACAGGCGTTCCGACCGCTGCCGCGAGATGCATGGGGCCGCTGTCCGTCGTCACCACGACTTGCGCGCGCCGGTAGAGAGCCGCCAGTTGATTCAAACTGGTTTTTCCGTCGAGGCGGCGATGGCAGCGCGTCATGAATCTGCCGATCTCATCGAGCGCTGGGCCATCTTGCGGGCCTCCGGTAAAGACGACGCAAATGCCTTCCCCCTCGAGCCGGTCCGCGAGTGCCGCAAACGATCGAGCCTCCCAGAGCTTCGTCGGCCAACGGGCCACGGGATTCATCGCGACCAGGCGATCGTCTTCACGCACACCGCACGCACGCAGCAGGGCTGCGGCCTCGGATTCATGCTGCGCCGACAGGGGGATTTCATAGCGGAGGGCCGCAGCAGGCACTCCAATGCCTTTTAGCAACAGCAGACTTCTGTCGATGGCATGCTGATCCATGTCCACGGCGGGTATTCGTTCGTTGAGCGCCAGGTAACTGTACTCCGCGTGCTCCATGCCTTGACCGAACCCGGCTTTGCGCATTCCCCGGGCCAGGACCACCCACATAGCGCTCTTGAGGAGGCCTTGGAAATCAATCACCAGATCGTAGCGCGTATCCCTCAGCTCGCGGACGAATCCCAGGAATCCGGAAAGCGCGCGGGAGAACCGGCCGCCACGCAAGTCCTTCAGCCAGGTTTTTCGGCGGGCCACCAAAACGCGATTAAGGGCCGGATGGCCGATGACGAGATCGGCGGCCGATTCTTCCACGAGCCAGGTGATCTGCGCCTCGGGAAAGTGAGCGCGCAGCGACCACAGCGACGGGAGCGTATGGATGACATCTCCTATGGCGCTGGTTTTGATGAGCAGGATGTTCACTGGTTGGATCAGACTCCCTGACAGCGTGCGGGCCGTAGTGGCGTCATCGATCGAGGCGGCAGGCGTCGAGAGGCGCTTACATCTTCTCGTATAGCGAGCGGATCTTGTCGCGGGTAATCAGCTGCTTCCAATGCTCTCCTAGCGCGTTCTTCCACAACGGTTCAAGCCCAAGCGCCGTATCGATCATCTTGCTCATGCCGGCGTCGTCGATACCCTTGGTCACGGCCGCTGGCAGGTCGATCCGGTTTTTCCGGATCATCTGCTGGAATTCGCGCACATCCTGCCCGTAGTACTCGTCCAATTGGTTGAAGACGATGCAATTACCCACGCCATGTCGCACGCCGAGCACGTATGACAGGCCATACGACAGCGCATGACAGACACCGACTTGAGAGTAGGCGATGCTCAATCCGCCAAAATAGGACGCTACCATCAATCGCTCATCGGCGATGACACTGGCCAAATTGTTCAGGAAGACGTCGCGGCAGATGTCGCGGGCGCTCTCGGCGAAGGCGCGGCTGAACTCGTTGATGAACGTCCCTTGGAGCGACTCACAGGAATGGATATAACAGTCCATCGCCGTAAAGAACCGCTGATTCGACGGGACGCTGGCGATGAGGTCGGGGTCCATGATGATCTGGTCAAAGGGGGTAAAATCCGAATTGATGCCCAGTTTTTTGACCGGTCCGGTCAGGACGGCCGTGCGAGAAACCTCGGCCCCGCTGCCGGCCAGCGTGGGAATGCCCACATGGAAGATGGCCGGATACTTCACGAGGTCCCACCCTTGATAGTCGGCTGCGGAGCCAGGATTGGTCAGCATGATCGACACGGACTTGGCCAGATCCATGGCGCTTCCGCCACCGACTCCGACGATCGCATCTGGTTGCCGGTTCGAGAATGCCTTGACGCGCTCGGTGAGTTCATCGACGTATTGCGTCTTGGGCTCCGTCCCGACGTCGACGAGGATCACGAGGTCGTTGGCACGCAGCGGGAGTTTCTCGAGAAAGGCACGCTTCTCATGGACGCTGTCGATCAAAAACACGACCGGCGAACCGGCGTCGGTGCGTTGTTTGGTGAGAATGTCGCCCAACTGATTGATGCTGCCACGTCCGTAGATCAGTTGAGGGACCAAACGCAGATTTCGATACATGCGACTGCCTTCGCGCTTTACAAGAGATTACCGAAATGGAAACCGTTCTGTCACGACCTGTTCAAACTCAACCGCCTGTTCCGGGGTGTCGATCTCGATCAACACTTCCCTGGTCACTCCGACCCGGATCCGGTGTCCCCGTTCCATGGCGCGCAGCATCTCGAGCTTCTCGACCTGTTCGAGCCTGCCAGGCGGCAGCGTGCAGAACAGCTCGAGGAATGACGCCGTGTAGGCGTACAGTCCGAGATGAATGAGCACCGGGATTCCGGCGGCCAGTTCGGCGTCGAAGGCCCCATGCGTATCGCGCAAGTACGGGATGGGCGACCGTGAAAAATAGACCGCATAGCCCTTGTCGTCACAAACGAGCTTGACGTGATTCGGGTTGCGGTAATCCTTATCGTAACGCAGCGGCGTGCCCAGTGTCGCCATCTCGGTATCCCGTTGAATCAGTTCAACCAACTGCCGGATCTGCCCACCCGTCACGAGTGGTTCGTCGGCTTGGACATTGACCACAAACTTGGCCTTCAGTCGACGGTTGGCTTCGGCGATCCGGTCGGTACCGCAGGTATGGGCCGGATCGGTCATGATGGCTTCATAACCCTCCCGACGAAGCACCTCGGCCAGCGATTCATGATCGACGGCAAAATACAGAGGAAACTCCGGCGCCTCTTTTTTGATTCGGTCGGCCGTCCAGACAATAACGGGTTTGTCTTTGATCCGGTGCAGCAGTTTCTTCGGGAAGCGAGTCGAGCCGATACGGGCCGGGACGATAATGGCGACGTCCATCACATTCTGC
>Ga0310811_10015363_pt1 | contig 10010 bp, 7 predicted proteins | sample YCmetagenome_FD_207642 | JGI IMG/M metagenome (GOLD analysis project Ga0310811, IMG submission 207642) | Soil microbial communities from experimental microcosm in Duke University, North Carolina, United States - YC | ecosystem: Engineered > Artificial ecosystem > Soil microcosm > Unclassified ...
TGTGCCACGAATTGATAGATCAAATCACGCGCTTTTCAAGCCTTTAATGCTTGACGTGATATTTCACGACTGCAAGATTAGAGCATCCGACCACGGAAAGATCGATGCTTTTACGGGAAAATGTCTACGAAATGCTTCGGGCTGATATCCTGGCCTGCCGCCTCGCGCCGGGCGATGATATGCGTGAGCAGGAGCTCGCCGAACGCTATGCGGTGAGCCGCCAGCCCGTGCGCGAGGCGCTGCTGCGGCTCGAGCGCGAGCATCTCGTCACCGTGCAGCCGCGCCAGGGCTATCGCGTCAATCCGATCTCGCTATCGGACGCGCGCGATCTCCTGCGCTTTCGCCTCGCGCTGGAGCCGGCCTGCGTCGATGAGGCGATCGAGAATGCTGATGATGCGACCTTGAAGGCGCTCGACAAGTTCCGCCGCTTCTCCGGCAACCACGAGGACTTCATCACCTATAACCGCGGCTTCCACTCTGCGTTGGCTCACGCCTCCGGCAACCGCCGCATGGCGGCCTCGCTGTGCGACCTGATCGGGCAAGCCGATCGCCTCGTCCGCGTCAGCGTCACCAATCTCAAAGGTCACGATCCCAAAAAACTGGTCGCCGAACACGTCGCGCTGATCGAGGCGATGCAGAAGCGCGACCGCCGTACCGCCGCGCGGCTGATCAAGGCGCATATCGGCGCCACCGAAAAACGCGTGCTGCCGGCGTTGAAGCGCAACGCCGTGATTGTTGAAGCATGATCCGGAAAAGTGGGAACCGGTTTTCCGAAAAGATCATGCTCAAATAAGGATAACGTCCATGAATAGTCCAGCCAAAGCCATCGATGTCGAAATCCATGGCAATTTCGTCGACGGGGCCGAGATCGAAGCCGGCAACGGCGAGATGCTCGACGTCCGCAATCCCGCCACCGGCGACGTGATCGCGCGCATTCCCAATTCGACCGCAGCCGACATCGACCGCGCCATGCGAAGCGCGCGCGCCGCCTTCGAAGGCAAGGCCTGGGGCGGCATGGACATCCGTGCGCGTGCCAAGTTGGTGAACAGGCTCGCGGACGCGTTCGAAGCCAATCTCGATTCCCTCTATCGGCTGGAGACGCTCAACAACGGCCGCCCGGTGAACGAGACCCGCGCGCAGCTCTCGCGCCTGCCGGACTTCTTCCGCTATTTCGCCGGCCTTGCGCTATCGCGGCGCGATGCGGTCATCCCGGTCGAAGGCTCCTATCTCAATTACACCCTGCGCACGCCGATCGGCATCGTCGCCAACTGCACGCCGTTCAATCATCCGCTGATGATCCTGTGCAAATCGCTCGCCGCGGTGCTGGCGTCGGGCTGCGTCACCGTGGTGAAGCCGTCGGAATACACGCCGCTGACGACGCTGAAGCTTGCCAGGATCTTCAGCGATGCAGGCCTGCCGCCCGGCGTGTTCAACATCGTGCTCGGCCTCGGCCACAGCGCCGGCAAGATGCTCGCCGAGCATCCCGATATCGACAAGCTGGTCCTGACCGGCGGCACCGAAGCCGGCCGCATCGCGGGCGCCGCCGCCGCAAAAGTGTTCGCGCACCAGACCATGGAGCTCGGCGGCAAGACGCCGGTGATGGTGTTCGAGGACTACGACATCGAGCGCGCGGTGAACTATGCGGCGTTCGGCGCTTTCATCGGCGCGGGGCAAACCTGCATCTGCGCCTCACGCCATCTTGTGCAGGCCTCGATCTATGACGAGTTCGTGGCACGGCTGAAGGCCAAGGCGGAAACCATCCGCATCGGCGATCCCTTCGATGGCACCACGCAACTGGGCCCCGTGATCTCGGCCAGGCAGCGCGATCGCGTGATGTCCTATTGCGGCTTCGGCAACGAGCAGGGCGCGCGGCTGATCACGGGCGGGCATGCGCCAAAGATTCCCGGCCACGAGAACGGCTATTTCGTCGAGCCGACGGTGTTCGCCGACGTCAAGAGCGACATGCGCATCTTCCAGGAGGAGGTGTTCGGCCCCTTCACCTCGGTGACGCCGTTCAAGGACGAGGCCGAGGCACTGAGGCTCGCCAACGACTCGCCGTTCGGCCTCGCCGCCGCTGTCCGCACCAGGGATGTATCGCGCGCCCATCGCATCGCCGCGCAGGTGAAAGCCGGCATCGTCTGGATCAACGACCATCACCGGCTCGATCCGGCCTCGCCCTGGGGCGGCGTCGGCGATTCCGGCGTCGGCCGCGAATGCGGCACCGAAAGCTTCGACGACCATTTCCACACCAAGAGCGTGATGGTCGCCACCAACGACGCGCCGTTCGACTGGTACCGCGACACGGCGGGACAGCGGCGATTGAACTAGAGCGTTTTCGAGCGAAGTGGAGGCCGGTTCGCGTGAAGAAAACGCGTCAAAACAAAAAAAGCTAGAGGCCGGTTCTGATTCGATCAGAACCGGCCTCTAGCCGAAACACTTCAGAGCGACCAGCGAAGCTGGCGTCACATACATCAGACAGGGGGAAACTTCACATGGCTCACGCAGTAAACGCCGGCGCGCGTCTCGACCGGCTGCCGATCTCGGCCTTTCACTACCGGATCTTCTGGCTGGTCGGCGCCGGCATGTTCTTCGACGGCTACGATCTCTATGTCGCCGGCGGCGTGCTGGCGTCGCTGATCCAGACCAAATTCTCGACGCTGCCGCAGAACCTGCAATTCATCTCGATGACCTTTGTCGGCATGACCGTGGGATCGCTGATCACCGGATTTGTCGGCGACCGCTACGGCCGGCGCTTCACCTATCAGATCAACCTGTTGATCTTCGGCCTCGCCTCGCTCGCCGCCGCCTTTGCGCAGGACATGCCGCAGCTCATCGCCTGCCGCTTCGTGCAGGGCCTGGGGCTGGGCGCCGAAATCGTGGTCGGCTATTCGACCATGACCGAGTTCGTGCCGCCGCAGACGCGCGGGCGCTGGCTGTCGATGATGGCCTTCATCGTGGTTGCCGGATTCCCGGTCACCGCCCTGCTCGGCTATCTGATCATTCCGAACTTCGGCTGGCGTCCGATGTTCGTCCTCGCGGGCATCGGCTCGCTGATCGTCTGGTACCTGCGCAAGAACCTGCCGGAATCGCCGCGCTGGCTGGAAGCGCAGGGGCGCACCGACGAGGCGGAAGCGTTGATGCAGGTGATCGAGACGGAAGCAGCAGACGGCAAGCCGCTGCCGCCGGTCGTGGTGCCGGCCCCGGTCAAGCTGGTCGCCGCCAGAGACCTGATCAAGCCGCCGCTGCTGCAACGGATGGTCGTCGGCAGCTGGGTGCTGGTCACGATCAACACCCTGATCTTCGGCTTCGTGCTGTTCCTGCCGCAATTCTTCCTGCGCCAGGGCCTGACCATCACCAACTCGCTGGCCTACACGGTGGTGCTGTCGGCGGCCTCGCTGGTCGGCTGCCTGGTCGGCGCCTGGTCCTCCGACGGTTTCGGACGGCGCACCAGCATCATCGCTGCTTCCATCGTGACCATCATCAGCGGCTACATCTACGCCCGCTTCAACGCCGCCTCCGATCCCGCCATCGTGCTCGCCGTCGGCTTCATCCTGATCGTCGCGATCTATGTGCAGACCGCGATCCTCTACGGGGTCTATCCGCCCGAGCTGTTTCCGACCGAGATCCGCCTGCGCGCCAACGGCATCTGCAACACGTTCGGCCGCGGCGCGACCGTGGTCTCGCCCTTCATCGTCGGCGCGCTGATCGCCTCCTCCGGCCTGCCCGGCGTGATCTGGCTGATGATCGCTCTCGTCGTCATCCAGATCCTGGTGGTCTGGGCCTGGGGCGTCGAGCCGCGCAACCGCGGCCTGGAGGATGTCGCCGCGAAGACGTGAGAGGCGAGCAGCGTCGGACCGACACCCGTCATTGCGAGCGAAGCGAAGCAATCCATCGCGCGACAAGCGGAGATGTGGATTGCTTCGCCGCCGAGCCTGTCATCGGGCCGCGCGTACGCGCGAACCCGTTGACTCCCCGCAATGACGACCAGCTGCAGCGCAAGCAATCTGTCTTGCGCATCACACAACTTTTGGTAGTTTGGCTTCGTCATTCATTTGGCCGTTTTCGATGTTCGCTAAGGCGAACGTCGAATCTTCCATTTGCATCACGCGAGGCATTTCATGAGAGCGTCATTTTCGGTCCTGCTGTTGTCCGCCGCCGCACTCGCGATGTCAGGTATGGCGCACGCGCAGTCGACCGCCACGGCGCCGCTGCAATATGCCAAGCAGGGCTGGACCAAGGATGAGCGCCAGGCCTTCTACACCATGAGCCAGGGATCGCACATGATCCCCTACGCCTGGTTCAAGGCGCTGCGCCGGCTCGATGTCGATGAGCCCTTTGCCGGCGATCAGTTGCAGCGCTACGGCTATCTGCCGAACGGAAAATCGAAGCTCAATCCGGAAGGATTGCCGGTCGGCTTTGTCATCGATGGCACCGCCGCGACCGGCCAGCTCGGCATGACCTGCGCGGCCTGCCACACCGGGCAGATCGAGTACGTCAAGAACGGCGTCACCCAGGAGCTTCGCATCGACGGCGCGCCGGCCACCGCGAATTTCCAGCTCTTCCTCAGCGATCTCACCGCGGCGGCACGCGCGACGCAGAGCGATTCCGCCCGCTTCGACAAATTCGCCCATGCCGCGCTCGGCTCGCGCTACACCTCCTCGCGCGCCGATGCGCTGAAGTCCGACTTTTCCGACTGGGTCAAGCAGTGGGGCAGCTTCATGGACAAGAGCCTGCCCGCCTCGCCCTGGGGACCCGGCCGGCTCGATGCCTTCGGCATGATCTTCAACCGCGTCGCGGCCAAGGACCTCGGCATCGACGGCAATTTCAAGGTCGCGGACGCGCCGGTCAGCTATCCCTTCCTGTGGAATGCGTCGCGGCAGGATCGCACGCAGTGGAACGGCGGCGTTCCCAACGGCCTCTACATCAACGCCATCGGGCGCAACACCGGCGAGGTGTTCGGCGTGTTCGCCGACTTCACCCCGAAGAAGCAGCTGTTGCCGCCGCACTATAATTTCCGCAACAACTCGGTGAACTTCACCAACCTGCAAGCGCTGGAAGAGAAGATTGCTTCGCTGCGGCCGCCACCCTGGCCGTTCGACCTCGATCAGAGCCTGGTCGACAAGGGCCGCGTGCTGTTCGCGGAGCGCTGCGGCGGCTGTCACGAGGAGCAGCGTATCCCGCCCGAGGGCCTGTGGCTGACGAAGGTCGTGGACGCCAAGACCGATCCGAAGATGTACCAGAACTCGCTGCGCACCTCGGACACCGGGATTCTCGACGGCGCGCCGTCGCCGAACCCGCCGGGATCGAAGCTCGGCGCCACCGCGCCGACCGCCGACATCCTCGCGACCACGGTCGTCGGCGCGCTGTTCGGTGACGCGATCCCGCCGCTGCCGCGGCTGCCCAATCCCAAGGCCGGCGTATGGCTCGCGGTCAACAAGGATATCGCCGTGCTGTTCGCCGACAACGAGAAGCTGCCGAGCCTCGTCTCGCTGCTCCAGCCCTCGGTGCGCGACAATGTACGCGCGCATATCGAAGGCAGGCTCGCCAACATATTCAAGGTGCCGGGCGAACCGAACGCCTACGAGTCGCGCGTGCTGCACGGCATCTGGGCGACCGCGCCCTATCTGCACAACGGCTCGGTGCCGAACCTGTACGAGCTGCTGCTGTCGCCGGACAAGCGCTCGCCGTCCTTCATGGTCGGCAGCCGGAAATACGATCCCGAGAAGGTCGGCTATGTCACGACGGAGTCGCCCTACAAGGACGGCACGCTGGTGGTCGGCCCCGGCGCGCAGCCGGGCAACAGCAATGCCGGGCATGATTATTCCGGCGATCTGAACGACGACCAGCGCAAGGCGCTGCTGGAATATCTGAAGCAGCTCTGATGGGCGAATGGTGAGTGGCGAATAGCGAGTAGGATTCCGTCGCTACTCACTATTCGCCATTCGCTACTCGCCTACGCGTTCTTCAGCGCGACGCGGAATTCGGCTTCGGTCTTGGCCTTGACCTCGTCGAGGGTGACGCCGTCGGCGAGCTCGATCAGGGCCATGCCGCCCTTGCCGTGCTTGTCGATGGTGAAGACCGCGAGATCCGTGACGACCATATCGACCACCTTCTCGCCGGTCAGCGGCAGGTTGCACTTCTTCAGAAGCTTCGGGCCGTCCTTGGCCGAATGCTCCATCACCACGACGACGCGCTTGACGCCGGCGACGAGGTCCATGGCGCCGCCCATGCCCTTCACCATCTTGCCGGGGATCATCCAGTTGGCGAGATCGCCGTTCTGCGCCACCTGCATCGCGCCGAGGATCGACAGATCGATATGCCCGCCGCGCACCATGCCGAAGGAATCGGACGAGGAGAAATAGCTGGTGGTCGGCAGCTCGCTCACGGTCTGCTTGCCGGCGTTGATGAGGTCGGCGTCTTCCTCGCCCTCATAGGGGAACGGGCCCATGCCGAGCATGCCGTTCTCGCTCTGCAAATTCACGTCGATACCGTGAGGGATGTAGTTCGACACCAGCGTCGGAATGCCGATGCCGAGGTTGACGTAAAATCCGTCCTGCAATTCCTTGGCGGCGCGGGCGGCCATCTGTTCGCGGGTCCAGGCCATCTTTGGCTCTCCTAAATTCCTGCTCTTTAAGCTCTATATTTTGCGCGTGATCTTATCGGAAAACCGGTTTCCACTTTTCCGGATCACGCGCTAGGCCGCGGACGGGTATTGCGGAACTCGATGCGCTTCTTCGCGGTACCGACCTCGACGATGCGCTTCACGAAAATGCCGGGCGTATGGATGTGGTCGGGATTGAGCTCGCCCGCGGGAACGAGATGCTCGACCTCCGCGACCGTGTATTTCGCCGCGGTCGCCATCATCGGGTTAAAATTGCGCGCGGTCTTGCGATAGATCAGGTTGCCCGCGGTATCGCCCTTCCAGGCATGGACGATCGCGAGATCGGCGAACAGACCGCGTTCCATCAGATATTTCTCGCCGTCGAACTCGCGCACTTCCTTGCCTTCGGCGATCAGCGTGCCGACACCGGTCTTGGTGAAGAAGGCGGGAATGCCGGCGCCGCCGGCGCGGATGCGCTCGGCCAGCGTGCCCTGCGGATTGAATTCGAGTTCCAGCTCGCCGGCCAGGAATTGCTGCGCGAACAGCTTGTTCTCGCCGACATAGGAGGAGATCATCTTCTTGATCTGCCGCGTCTCCAAGAGCCTCGACAGGCCGATGCCGTCGACGCCGGCGTTGTTGGAAACCACGGTGAGGCCTTTCACGCCGGCCTCGCGGATCGCATCCGACAACGTCTCGGCAATGCCGCAGAGGCCGAAGCCGCCGGACATGATCATCATGCCGTCCTTGAGAAGACCGTCGAGGGCCGATTTGGCGTCGGGGTAAACCTTGTTCATGGAAATATGACCTGATGGGAGAAGGACGCCTGTGCGGCCGTCATTGTCGGATTATTAGGCGAAATCTTCGCAATGCGTCAATGACGGCCCGGGCCGTTCCACCCCCTGCTTTCGGCGCGACCAAACAACGCTTCGGATAGGCCCGCCACACGCTTGACACGGCCTTGAAAGCGTCAAGAAAACCCTTCAAGTTGCGGGGGTTGGCAAGGGTCCCGGCGCACCCTGCCCAATATCAGTTCATTCGCGATCCGATCGACAGCCCAACCGAGCATGGCAGTGACGATGGCCCAAGGGATGAAGCGCCTGGGGATGCCGATTGCGGCGTTGCTCGGCCTCATGCTGGTCGGCCTGATCGCCAGTTCCTGGCTGATCAACCGCGATGCGCTCCGCCAGGCCGTCGAGGCGCAGATCCGCGCCGTCACCGGGCTCGATCTCACCGTGGACGGCGCGATCGACGTCTCCGTGTTCCCCGGCAGCTATGTCTCGTTCCATGACGTCGGGCTGAAGGGCGGCACCGACGATCCGGCGCTGCGCGTCGACGTGCTCACCGCCAATCTCCGCCTGCTGCCGCTGCTGCTTCAACGCTTCCAGATCGCCGACGTGATGATGTTGCGGCCGCAGATCCGTGTGAAGCTGCAAGCCAACGGCGAAAGCAACTGGACGCCCTTCATCCAGACCATTGCGCGCACCATGAAGCCCGGCGCCGACAACCAGGTGTCGTTCTCCGAAATCCGCATCCAGGATGGCGTGCTCACCTATCAGGACGCCGGCAATCACGCCAAGGAGAAGCTCGACGATATCGATCTCTCGCTGGCCTGGCCGTCGATCTCGCGCTCCTTTGCCGTCACCGGCCAGTTCGACTGGCGTGGCCAGCGCGTCGACGGCGCGATCAGCGTCTCCGATTTCCTCGCCGCCTTGTCCGGCGATCGCTCCGGGCTAAAGGCGCGGCTGTCCTCCACCCCGCTGAAGCTTGCCTTCGACGGCACGGTCGCCAACCGCACCTCGGCGCTGATGGAAGGCACGCTCACCGTCGACAGCCCGTCGCTGCGCACCGCGCTGAACTGGATGGGACAGGCGCCGCCCGGCGCCGGCGGTTTCGGCCGCTTCGCGCTGAAGGCTCGCGCCAATGTGGTCGGCGCCTCGGTCGCGCTCACCAATGTCAATGTCGAGCTCGACGGCAACGTCGCCGAGGGCGTGATGACCTACGCCAATAATGGCCGACAGACGCTGCAGGCGACGCTCGCCGCCGACACGCTCGACTTCACGCCCTACATCTCGACCTTCCGCCTGCTCGCCAGCGGCGCGCGCGACTGGAACCGGCAGATGTTCGACCTCAACGCGCTGTCGAGCACCGATCTCGACATGCGCCTGTCGGCGGCGAAGGTCACCGTCGGCTCCACCAAGCTCGGCCGTACCGCGTTCGGCGCCAATTTGCGCAGCGGCGCACTCGCGCTCTCGGTCGGCGAGGCGCAGGTCTATGGCGGCCTCGCCAGGGGCTCGCTCGGCGTTACCCGTTCCGACACCGCCGCCGATGTCAAAGCGCAATTCCAGTTTCTCGATGTCGACCTGCAGGCCTGCGCCAGCGAACTGTTCGGCGTCAACCGCCTGTCCGGCCGCGGCAATATCAACGTCTCCCTCGCGGCGGCGGGCTCGAGCCCGTTCGGGCTGATGCAGTCGCTCGACGGCACCGCGACCTTGAACGGCCATGACGGCGCGATCTCGGGCCTCAATGTCGAGCAATTCCTGCGCAGGCTGGAACGCCGGCCGCTGTCGGGCGCGGGCAGCTTCCGCTCCGGCTCGACGCCCTACAACAATCTGACGGTCGCGCTGAAGTTCGCCGACGGCATCGCGACCACCGAGAATGTGAAGCTGGAAGGACCGGCGGCCAATATCACGGTGAACGGCACCATCACGGTGCCGAGCCGCGAATTCGACCTCAAGGGCACGGCGAGTCTGGTCTCGAACGGCACCAGCAGTTTTGACCTGCCCTTCGTGGTGCAGGGGCCGTGGGACGATCCGCTGATATTTCCGGAAGCCGATGCCCTGATCAAGCGCTCGACCGTCACCGGTCCGCTGCTTGATGCGCTGAAGGATCGCAACACCCGCGATGCCGTGCGCTCGGTGCTGGAGCGCCTCACCGGGCGGAAACAGCCGGATCCGGACGCCGCGACCCCAGCCGCTTCCGCCGACCCGCCGGCAAAATAGAGTCTGACTCGATCAGGCGCAGAGCGTCGTTGACGGTTCGTTGCCGCCGGCCAAACGATCACGCTGGAGCGGGATGGGATGAGATTGAATCGTCATTGCGAGCCAACGGGTCCGCGCAAAGCGCGGCCCGATGACAGGCTCCGCGAAGCAATCCACCGCGCCGCGTGGGAAAAATGGATTGCTACCCGGCGAAGCTCGCACAGCGAGCGTAGACGGGTCGTCGCTGTCGCTCCTCGCAATGACGGCCAAGTCGGTGACCGAACCTGAGGTCATCATGCCCTAGTGCCGCCGATTTGAAGTCCCTGCACCGCAAGCCGAGAAATGGACCAGGGACTTCAAATCGAAAAGCGGCACTAGAATCATAAGTTTGCTAGTGCCCATGGGCTTTCCGAAGTTCGTATAAGTGGTTG
>Ga0310811_10015364_pt1 | contig 10009 bp, 7 predicted proteins | sample YCmetagenome_FD_207642 | JGI IMG/M metagenome (GOLD analysis project Ga0310811, IMG submission 207642) | Soil microbial communities from experimental microcosm in Duke University, North Carolina, United States - YC | ecosystem: Engineered > Artificial ecosystem > Soil microcosm > Unclassified ...
ATCACGGGTACGTTTCTCAATTTCCGGCCAGGATGCAAACAACGCCACTGGATCGAGATTACCCTGGATTACGGTATCATAGCCGAGCTGTTTCCATGCTACGTCCAGATCGATATGCCAGTCAACACCGATAATATCGCCACCAGCTTGCTTCATATCGTTGAGCAGGCCCACAGTATTGGTACCAAAGTGAATGATCGGCACGCCTCCCTGATGAGCAATCTCCAGTGCATGACGACTATGGGGCAAGACATATTCGCGATAGTCGCTTGGACTCAGATTACCAACCCAGCTATCGAAGAATTGGAGTGTCTGTGCGCCTGCCTGTGCCTGTGCCAGCATATAGTGACCAATCACTTCACTGAGCTTCTCCATGAGTAGGTGCCAGGCTGCGGGATCGCTCATCATCATCCCTTTTGCGTGCAGATAGGATTTGCTGCTACCACCTTCGATGACGTAGGATGCCAGTGTAAATGGTGCGCCGCTGAAGCCAATCAATGGAATACCGCGTGGATCTAATTCTTTACGTGTCAGCCTGATTGCTTCGAGCGTAAATGCCAGACTTTCGCGTGGATCAGGTACCTTGAGTGCATCTACATCAGCTCGTGTACGCACTGGATTGTGAATAACTGGACCTTCACCATTTACAAATTCGAGATCCAACCCCATGCCTTCGAGCGGTGGGAGGATATCCGCGAAAATGATGGCGGCATCCAGATCATAGGCATTGATTGGTTGCATGGTGACTTCGCAGGCCAGTTCTGGAGTTTTGATCATCTCCAGAATGGTGTAGTGCGAGCGCAGTTCCCGATACTCAGGCATATAGCGACCAGCCTGACGCATAAGCCAGACGGGTGTGGCGTCTACTGGTTGGCGACGACACGCCCGTAAGAAGCGGCTCTGCTCAATGCTTGTCGCCGCAGTGGTTTGTGTTGATGATGATACTTCACCCATACTTTATCCTTGTCAAAATTTTATTTTTGTTGTTTTCGCCAGTCAGATGGTAGGGTAGTTTGCCCTTTTTATAAACTCAGATAAGTAATGCATAGCAAGCAATATCTGATTATCAGCGTGCCTGAGCTGTCTGTTCGTGTACGGCATCAACCAGGCGGCGCAAATGATCGGGGTTGCTGGCAGGATGAATCGCATGACCCAGATTAAAAATGTGCCCCGGACGACCAGCGGCTCGGCGCAATACGTCATGCATTTCGGCTTCGACAATTTCCCACGGCGCGAGGAGCAGCGTTGGATCGAGATTTCCCATGATGGCGTGTTTATAATCTAACTTTGCCCAGGCATCATCGAGGTCAAAACGCCAGTCAATGCCCATCACGTCACCACCTGTCTCCGCCATTACCTCTAACAGTCCAGTGGTTGATGTACCGAAATGAATACCGGGCACGCCTGTCTGACGTAATGCGTCGAAAAGGGCGCGTGTATACGGCTGCACAAACGTGCGATACGCACTGGGACCGAGAAACCCGACGTTTGTATCGAAGATCTGTACCGCTGTTGCGCCTGCTTCCGCTTCGGCAACGACATAGCGTGAGATCACCGTGGTCAATTTTTGCATGAATGCATGCCAGACCTCCGGGTGTTCATACATCAAACTTTTGGTGAACGCATAATCACGGCTGGGTCGGCCTTCGATGCAATAAAGAGCCAGGGTGAAGAGTCCACCTGAGATGGCAATTACGGCTTTTTGGCCTGCCAGTTCGTTGTGAACGATCCGAATGGCTTCCATCACGAAGGGTGTACCTTCCAGCGCCTCCGGTTCGCGTAATGCCTCAACATCCTGCATTGTACGGATCGGATTTGCGACCAGTGGACCAATCTTGGGATCTAACGTGGCATTCAGTCCCATTGCCTGGAGGGGAAGAATGATATCAGTATACATTACAGCAGCATCAACGCCGTAGGTTGTAATGGGAAGAAGCGAAACGCGAGCGCAAAGTTCAGGCGTGCGAGCTATCGTGAGAATGTCATATTTCTTCCGCATTTCGTCATATTCTGGAATGCCATGTCCAGCCTGACGCATAAACCAGACGGGTGTGGCGTCTACTGGTTGACGGTGGCATGCTCCGAGAAAGCGTGCCAGCCCGGTTCCTGCTGATGGTTTTTGTGTATCTGTCATGCTATCTACTATTATTCCTTCAATACAAACAGGATTGCATTGTCTATTTTCTATCTGGATGAGAATTCATCGTGAGAGAACTCGATAAGCTCTCTCTTTTAGCAAGGTGCCTTACCGCAATTCTTCGACCATGAACGGTTTTCATCATAACATGGGCGTGGATAGAATGCAATCATCAAACTTCATAAAATCTATAGAGATATTTCTTCAATCTATAGATTTTGTGATTTTTTTTACAGATTTTGTGATTTTTTTACGTTTGTTTGACATTTCAAATAGAGTAGTGGCAGCGCATTTATGGGTGATAGTGGTTGGATCAGGTGAGCGCGGAAAAGACACTGGAATAGGTATTGATGATGTGCAGGCTGCTAAAAGGCCAGAAAATAAGAATTGCTTTACCAACAATATTACTTTTGCTGACGGGTCCCCACGTACGTGAGTCATCGCTTATCTGACGATTGTCATTCATGACAAAGTAGGTATTGGGCGGAACTGTCCAGGTATGGGCACTGGGATTGAAAGGCGTCTGTACATATGGTTCCTGTAAGGTTTGGCCATTTACTTTGATGGTTTTCTGATCAGTGACGATGGTGTCACCGGGCAGAGCAATGATGCGGGCAATGATCTCTCGTTGTGTATCGAGGGGATAATGGATGACGACGACATCACCTCTTTGTGGAGAACTGAAGAGGTAGGCAGTGCGGCTGACCATCACGTATGAATTTTGCTGGATACTGGGTTCCATATTTGATGCTTGTACATGATATCCATGAACAGCGAAGCGTAGGGCCGCAAATACAACCAGTGCAATGACAATTAACTCAACTATTTCTCGCTTCACGTGTGTTTGTTTCAACGTTATAGCTCCGTCCATATTTGGTTTTTAGGGAGTGGCTTGTAACCATTTGCATACAGAAATGCTATGGAGCCTTCGTATTGCGCTCTAGTCTGCGTGACACGGAGTGGGCTGTGCAAGCTCCTGTAAAAATGGGATGGATCTTGCTTGTTGGCACGATGCCAACCCTGTACGCGTAGTATAGCCCAATCCCAATAGAATAGATGGAGAATGCAGCAGAACTAGCCTAAATCTACCACGTTTGCTGAGGTTTGTTTCAGGTATAGCGGTATTTCTGCTGTAGTATAATAAGGAAACGTTTGAGTGGAATTTTATAAAAAAGCATGTATGGAGATATGATATATGGCTGATTATCAGACTTCGCGTGAGATGAGTGTGCGGGAGGGCTATGCGCTCTGGTCCACCTTGTATGATCAGGAGAATAATGGTTTGATTGCGCTTGAGGAGCTTCAAACTGAACGCTTGCTACAACAGATCCCGTATAAAAATGTTCTGGATGTTGGTGCTGGTACTGGTCGCTATGCTCTGAAGTGTGCTCGTAAGGGTGCGCGTGTGACTGCTATTGATCAGTCTTCTGAGATGCTTGCGGTAGCACAACAGACCGCGCACCGTGAAGGTTTGCCCATCGATTTCCATCTTGCCCCGTTTGAGGATGGTCTACCGTTTAGCGCGAAGCAGTTTGATCTGGTGATCTGCGCTCTTATGCTCTGTCATGTGCCTGCTCTCTCGCGCTCCGTGCAGGAGTTGAGCCGTGTGTTACAACCGGGCGGTTTCCTGTTAATCACCGATTTTCATCCAGATTGTGTGCATTCTGGTTGGCGTACGGAGTTTCGTCAGGAGGGTGTGCGTTATCTCTTACCCAATATGCCGCATACCCGCGCCGATTATCTTGCGGCATTGACGTCGAACGGCCTGACTATTCAGACGACCATTGAGCAGCCGGTAGGCAATCTGCCAGCGGGGTATGCGTCGGAAGCATTCATCAATGAGCATCGTGAGAAGCTATTTAGTCTGATTCTGCTCGCTCAAAAATAAAAGATGATGCGATTATACCAGGGATTGGCCCGGTTCATCCTCGGAGAACATCTCTTCAATTGGTTTGCTGGCGGCGATCAGTCCTGCCAGTAGTGCGGTCCGTTTGGGAATCGGCGAGAGCAAGAGATATTCTTCGGCGGTATGGGCACCACCGCCAATGGCTCCCAGACCATCAATGCTCGGACAGCCCATCGCTGCCGTATTACAGCAGTCCGAGCCACCACCTCTCGTCTCTGGATCAAATGGCGTATTGAGGATCTGTTCGGATATATATTGTACCTGTTGAGCCAGGTTTAGACTTAGCTCCGTGGCAACCATCGGGAGCATCGAATCTGGTTCAGGCTTTAATGTCAGCGTAATATCCGGTACCAGATTCTGTTGTAGCAACTTGTGCCAGCGAGCTTCAGTAGCCCGGCGATCCTCCAGATCGAGATAGCGGATATCGAACAGGATTTCCGCGAAGTCCGAGACAATATTGGCGCGAGATCCTCCAGTAATGGGTCCGGCATTGATGGTAAAGCCTTTACGCCAGCCCATGAAATATTGTGCCTGGATGATCTGATGTGCCAGTTCCAGTACCGCGTTTCGCCCTCTTTCAGGACTGCTGCCAGCGTGCGCGGCTAATCCCTGAGCGGTCAGGCGGTATTGCGCACAGCCTTTCCGTCTGGTGACGACAGTACCAATCGAGCGTGCTCCTTCCAGTCCCAGAACAAATGGATGTTCTTGCGCGATTTGCTTGATCAAGCCAACGTGATAGCGCGTCGTGATTTCTTCGTCCGGCACCGAGAGAAATGTAATTTTGCGATAATCTCGGTAGTGTTGTTGATGCAAAATTTCTAATGCATAGATGCCTTGCAGCAGGCCACCCTTCATATCGACAGTGCCAGGAGCGTAGAATCGATCATCATCGATCTGCATGCGTGATAAAGCAACACCTGTTGGATGAACGGTGTCATGGTGACCGATGAGGAGAAATTCTGCTCCCGCGGGATTATCCCCAACCATGGTGCCGACTATCGCGTTGCCTCGTTGATGCTCGACAATCGTTGTTTCCATGCCCACGCCTCGCAGTAGTAGAGCAAGTTGTTCAGCCATCGCGTTGAGTCCGGTGGTATCGTCTGATGGCGACTCGGTCAGGCAGAGCATTTGTAGATCTTCAATAAAACGCGGCATGGCCTGTTCTATGTATGGAACCCCCTCGGTGACAATGCTCTGGACTCTCTCGTTTGCTTGCGATTTGGTATGAAGATCGTTTGGCAAGGAACGATGCATCTCCTCTGGATTATTCATTACGCAAAAACCTCTTTATAGATGTGGGTGGTGTCTGTAATAAAGAATTTGAGTTATGTGTGGAGTGGTTACCTATGTAGCGGCATTGCTCATAAAAAAGAGATCTGTTTGTAGTGCGTTGCTTCGTTGCATCACCTCTACTTTTCTATTATAGTGTAATAGAAGAAAAACAACAAGTGAGGTGGATTATTCTATATCATATCTTATTTCCAAAACAAACATGAATGATATTTGATGGTGTTCCATAGTGGCGTGAAGATGTCCTCAATAGATAATATATCCTCTTATCTCTGCTTATTTTTGTATTGCTCTGATTATTGTGCTATATGATTTATGCAAAAGAATAGCTCATTATGATATACTTTTCGTACAAAGTTATTTAGTACCGTTTATTTGTGCATATGGAAGGAGTTATATAGTCGCGTGATCTATCGATAGAGAAACGAGTGTATTGTAGTGTAAACCGTCCGATGCCATTGACGGGAGGTTTCAAGTGATCCCTGATGCCTTTGATTATGCGGAAGCTCATAGCATTGTTGAGGCTGTGGAGCTTCTGGGACACTATCGCGATGATGCGAAAATTCTGGCTGGTGGACACAGTCTGATCCCGCTCCTGCGTTTCCGACTTGCTGCTCCAACGGTGCTCATCGACATCAGTAAGGTTGATGAGTTGGAATATATGCATGAAGCTGACGGAGCATTACATATCGGGGCGATGACACGTGAGTCTGCCCTCGATACCTCTTCACTTATTCTTGAACGTTACCCCATTCTGCACGATACCGCGATGAGTATTGCTGACCCGACGGTGCGTAACTGGGCGACTATCGGTGGCAACCTGGCGCACGCAGATCCTGCGAACGATCATCCAGCTACGATGCTGGCACTGAATGCAAGCATAGTTATTACCGGGCCTGCCGGTCAACGTGTCATTCCTGTCACGGAATTTTTTACTGATATAGCCTTTGAAACAGCTCTCCAACCTGATGAACTCCTGACTGAAATTCGTATCCCCATGCCTGGGGAGCGTGCCGGTTCTGCGTATGTCAAACTGAAGCGCAAGATTGGTGATTATGCCATTATCGGTGTCGCGGCGTGTGTTGAACTTGATACGAATGGAGTGGTAACGCAGGCAGGTATCGCTCTGACCAATGCGGCTCCTTATTCTATCAAGGCGCGTGATGCTGAGCAATTTTTAGTCGGAAAGTCGTTAGATGATGCGACGTTGCATCAGGTTGCTGACCTTGCTGCCGCAGATGCTCATCCCTTGAGCGATGGGCGAGGTCCTGCCGAATATAAGCAGGCAATGGTTCGTACCCTGTGTGTGCGAGCTTTACGACTTGCGCTTGCTCGGGCGAATGGGAGGGATTTATGAGCACACACCATATCTCAGTGACGATTAATGGCACCGTGTATGAGGACGATGTGGATTCGCGTCTGTTGCTGGTGCATTGGCTTCGTGATAGTTTGCATCTGGTGGGTACGCATATTGGTTGTGATACGACTTCGTGTGGTGCCTGTACGATTCTCGTGAATGGCAAGGCGGCGAAATCCTGTACGATGCTGGCGGTACAGGCAAATGGTTGTCAGCTTTCGACTGTTGAGGGACTGGAGCAGAATGGGCAGTTGCATCCGATGCAGGAGGGCTTCCATCAGGAACATGCTTTGCAATGTGGCTATTGTACACCTGGGATGATGATGGCTGGTATTGCGCTGCTGCAAAGCAATCCACACCCGACTGAAGAGCAGATTCGCATTGGTATTTCAGGTAATCTCTGTCGCTGCACTGGTTATGTCAACATTGTGAAAGCGATTCAGTATGCGGCGGAGAAGATGCAGGCGTCAGAGCAAGTTCCGCTTGCTACCGCTGGCGCGAAGGAGGTGGGTGATGACGACTGATGCACATCCGCACCGTCTGGGTGAAGCTTATAAGCGCAAGGAAGATGCGCGTTTTATTCGTGGTCAGGGGAACTATGTCGATGATGTGCAGTTGCCGCATATGCTCTATGGTGATATTGTCCGTAGCCCGTATGCTCATGCGCTGATTACGAATATTGATATCAGTGAGGCTATGAAGGTTCCTGGTGTCGTCGCTGTCGTGACCGGGAAAGATCTTGAGGCGGCAGGTTTGGCCTGGATGCCGACCCTCTCAGCCGATATGGAAGCTGTTTTAGCGGTTGATCGCGTTCATTTTCAGATGCAAGAGGTGGCTTTTGTCGTCGCGACTAGTCGTTATGCTGCCGCCGATGGTGTTGCCTCTGTACAGGTTGATTATGAGCCATTGCCTGTTGTGATTGACCCGCAAAAAGCTCTGGACCCTGATGCACCTCTGTTACGCCCTGATAAAGCGGAGAAGCAGCCAACCAATCAGATTTATCACTGGGAGACAGGAGATCGGGCTGGCACGGAAGCAGTTTTTACTGATGCGGAAGCGAATGGCGTCGTCATCAAGCAGGATATGTTTATACCGCGTATTCATCCTGCGCCTATTGAGACGTGTGGCTGTGTCGCGGATTATCATGCGGCGACGGGAAAACTCACAGTCTGGCTCACGTCGCAAGCGCCGCATGCTCATCGTACACTGTTCGCGCTAGTCGCGGGTTTGCCAGAACATCGTATTCGTATCATTTCGCCTGATGTTGGTGGTGGTTTTGGCAATAAAGTGCCGATCTATCCAGGCTATGTCTGCGCGGTGGTGGCATCCCTCAAAACAGGCAAACCAGTGAAATGGATCGAGGATCGTTCTGAGAACCTGGGTAGCACTGGCTTTGCGCGTGATTATCATATTCACGCGGAGCTGGCGGCGGATAAAGATGGCAATGTACAGGGTTTGCGTGTGCATACGCTGGCTGATCATGGCGCGTTTGATGCGGCGGCGCAACCAACCAAATTTCCCGCCGGACTTTTCCATATCTGCACTGGTTCATATGATTTTAAGCACGCCTTTGTGGATGTTGATGCGGTGCATACCAATAAGGCACCGGGCGGTATTGCGTATCGCTGTTCGTTCCGGGTGACGGAAGCGTCATACCTGATCGAGCGTATGATGGATACCCTCGCGCATGATATTGGCAAAGATCCGGCTGACCTGCGTTTGCAGAATTTCATTAAACCGGAAGCGTTTCCCTATCGTTCCGCTCTGGACTGGACCTATGATAGTGGCAATTATGAGGGAGCGCTGAAACTGGCGATGAAGAATGTTGATTATGCAGGGCTACGTCGAGAGCAGGCGGAGAAGCGTGCGCGTGGTGAATTGATGGGGATTGGCATTTCATCATTTACCGAAATTGTGGGCGCGGGACCGGGCAAACATTTTGATATCGCTGGTATCCAGATGTTTGATAGCTGTGAGATCCGCGTGCATCCTACCGGAAAGGTGCTGGCACGCATTGGCGTGCAGACCCAGGGGCAGGGACACGAGACAACCTTCTCACAAATTATCGCCGCTGAGCTTGGTCTATCACCTGATGATGTTGATGTCGAGCATGGTGATACTGACACCGCCCCGTATGGTCTGGGTACGTATGCCAGTCGTAGTACCGCTGTGGGTGGTGCTGCCACTGCGATTGCGGCCCGCAAAGTTCGTGATAAGGCGAAGAAAATCGCCGCATACCTGCTGGAAGCCAGCGAAGATGATCTTGAGTGGGAGCCGGGCCGTTTCTATGTCAAAGGTGCACCAACACGTGGCAAAACCATGCAGGAACTGGCTTTTGCCGCCTATACAAATTGTCCACCATTTCTGGAGCCAGGTCTGGAAGCTGTCAATTACTATGATCCACCTGATCTGACCTATCCGTTTGGGAGCTACATCTGTGTCGTTGACATTGATCGTGGCACGGGCGAAGTCCATATTCGTCGCTTCATGGCTGTTGATGATTGTGGCACCGTGATTAATCCGATGATTGTCGAGGGACAGGTCCACGGCGGGCTGACCCAGGGGCTGGCACCGGCGTTATACGAGGAACTTTCGTATGATGAAGAAGGCAACATTCAGGGCGGCAACTTTCAAGATTATCTGATCCCGACTGCTGTGGAAACGCCAGGATGGGAGATAGATCGTACGGTGACGCCATCGCCCCATCATCCGATCGGGGCCAAAGGTGTTGGCGAGTCACCTACTGTAGGTGCGCCGCAGGCCATCGTCAACGCCGTTGTGGATGCTCTGGCACATGTGGGCGTACGACACATTGATATGCCAATCACACCCTGGAAAGTATGGAAAATTCTAGATGAGAAAGGTTTAACTGCCGATTAGCATAGGGGGAGAAGAGATGTCTGGAAGGTCATTTCTTCTCCTCTCTGCTTTTGTGCGTGAGGGGATGGCATCATGTCTCAGCTATTATTGGATCTTTCTTATAGACTGGCACAGGCAGGAAAGCCATTTGTGCTGGCAACTGTGGTGTGGTGTGAGCGACCAACATCAGCGAAGCCAGGAGCGCAAGCCATTATTGAGGCGGATGGACACATGACCGGCTGGATTGGTGGTAGTTGCGCACAGCCTGTGGTATTACATGAAGCTCTGCGTGTGTTACGAGAGGGTGGAGAGCCATATTTGTTGCATCTGGGTTCCACGCAAGATGCGATGCAGGTTGAACGGAGTGGTGTCCGTAGCTTTCCCATGTCCTGTACGAGTGGCGGCATGCTGGATATTTATATCGAGCCTCATTTTCCCCAACCCCGGCTTATCTTAATTG